>Ga0114997_10000048_pt1 | contig 78906 bp, 82 predicted proteins | sample ArcticOcean_MG_C_2_FD_87045 | JGI IMG/M metagenome (GOLD analysis project Ga0114997, IMG submission 87045) | Marine microbial communities from western Arctic Ocean - ArcticOcean_MG_CB4_136 | ecosystem: Environmental > Aquatic > Marine > Oceanic | place: Arctic Ocean: Canada Basin | collected... | reverse complement strand
CCACAACGCTGTGCCGCGCCCCTCAAGAAGGCTCGCGCCCGGAGATTCTCCTCGCCGTGAACGGGGTGGACCCGGTTTCCGGGGTGGCGTGTATCGGCACCACGGCGGCCGCGCTGACGACGCACGTCGTGCTCAACCCGGCCGATGGTGTGCCGCCAGATCTCGTCCTGACCATCGGTACCGCCGGGGGCTGGGCCCGAGCGGGCGCGGCAATCGGCGACACCTATTTGGCGTGGCCGCACTTCGCCTGCCACGACCGTCGCATCGACCTTCCCCGGTTCCAGGCTTTCGGCGATGCCAACCTTCCCGCCGCGGATCTGCGGGATGCGGCCGCGGCGATTGGTGCGTTGCTCGGCATCGTGACGACCGGCGACAGTCTCGACGAGTCGCCCACCGACCGAGCTCGGATTCTGGAGAATGGTGGCGTCGTCAAGGAGATGGAAGCCGCGGCGGTTGCCTGGGTAGCCCATCTGCACGGTGTGCCCGTGAGCGGACTCAAGACCATCACCGATCTCGTCGACTCCGACGTGCCCACACCCGAGCAATTCAGTGCAAACCTGAACACGGCGGCGGCTTCGCTGCAACGTTCGGCGCTCGCGCTCATCGAATTTCTTGGAGCAGACGGTCTTGGAGCACAAGAATGACCTCTGAAGAGGAGATCGTCGAGCTCGTTCGTGACCTTCAACGGGTCGTCCGATCCGTCCACGCGACCGACACCGACCGAGCGGTAGCCGCCGAACATCTCCGCGGCGCGCGCGACCTGCTCGGCACTGGCGACCCGCGGGAACGAAGCCGACGGCTCTCTGCGTTCTCGGGCGACCTCAACCCCGTGGCGCCGCCGATGCGCATCCGCAACGGCACGCTCGATGACGGGCGCCCGGCCCTACTCGCCTCGGTCCGGCTCGATCGGCAACGCGAAGGTCCACCCCAGTCCGTACACGGCGGCGTGCTAGCCGGAATGTTCGACGAACTGATGGGTGGTGCCCATCGCATCAACGGCGGATTGGCCGGAATGACCGGCCGTCTGACGGTGCGTTATCGCCGGCCCACACCGCTCGACGAGGATCTGTTGCTGCGGGCCTGGATCCACGATGAGCGCAAGCGGCGGGTGACGGTGCGGGCCGATTGTTCAGTCGCTACTGCGGCGGGTGATGGCCCCGAACGCCCGGCGATCACCGCCGAAGCCGAAGCGTTTTTCATTCGGGTGGATTTCGAGCGGCTCGACGACATCATGCGAAGCCGAGCCGGGGGCGAGACACCGCAGCCGGCGCCGGGGAGAACAGATGAGTGACAAGCCTGTAACCGTTGAAGCGCCGCGACTCGAGGACGATCCCGCGCTCGAGCAGGTGTACTTCCTTTGTACGGGGAACGCGGCCCGGTCGGTCATGGGGTCGGCCATGCTTCGAGTGCTGCTCGGCGACGAACCCGCGGTCTCTGTCTCGAGCGGTGGCACTCATGTCATCCCGGGGCAGATCATGAGCGTGCGCACCCGCACCGCCCTTGAGCGCCAAGGCATCCGTGACCCGTTCCACCGGAGCCAGCAGATCACGCCGAGTGACATCGGGCGGGCCGCGCTGATCGTGGCGATGGAACCCGACCATCTCAGGTGGATCCGCCGTATGCACCCCGAAGCGGCGCCGATCACGGCCAGCCTCAAACGGGTAGTGCGAGATCTTGCGGCCAAGGAAGCGGGATCGATCGCCGACCGCGTGGCCGCGCTCGCCCTGGACGAGGTCGATTTCGAAGAATGGGAAGAAGTCATCGACCCCGGTGGCGGTGAGCAGCCCGACTTCGACGCGGCGGCCGACGAACTGGCCGCCCTCGTCCGGTCATTGCACCAGCTCCTGGTCTGAGATGGCGGGACATCGTAGCGAGGGGTTGCTGCTCGCGATTGCCGTTGGCGTGGTTGGTGTCACCTTTGGCGTGCTGGCCGATGCGGCGGGGCTGACCCTTCCGCAGATCATTGTGATGTCGACGCTGGTGTTCACTGGTGCCTCACAATTCGCAGCGGTCTCCGTGATTGACGGCGGTGGTTCGAGCGGAGCGGCGGTGGGTTCGGCGATGCTTTTAGCGGCGCGCAATGTGTTGTACGGGCCCGTGGTCGCCCGGCTGCTCGGAACGTCGGGCCAGCGGGTGCTGGGCACCCATCTGGTGACCGATGAGACCGCGGCGATGGCAAGCGTGCAGGACAACGACGTTGCCGCCGCCGATGCGTTTTGGTGGACGGGAATCTGGCTGTGGTCCCTGTGGAATCTCGGCTCCATCGGCGGTGCGCTCCTGGGCGCCGCCCTCGGTGAAGCGGAGACCTGGGGACTCGACGCCGCGTTCCCGGCGGCCTTCATCGCCCTCCTCGTGCCACATCTTCGAACCCAACCCGGTCGGGTCGCGGCGATTCTGGGTGGGGCGGTGGCGATCGTGATGGTCCCGATTGCGCCCGCGGGTGTGCCGCTCCTGGTGGCCGCACTCGCGGTCGTGCCCGCGGTGTGGTGGAAAGCGCGATTGGCGGCCACGCCATGAGTTGGCCTGCGCTCGCCGCGCTCGTCGTTGGCTCCTACAGCTGCAAATGGTTTGGTGTCTTCGTGCTGTCTCGTCTGGGTGGACCGGACGCGACACCCTCATCCGGGCCACTGCGCTGGTTTCCGGACATCGCCGCGCTGATCCCGGCGGCGTTGTTCGCCGCGCTGATCCTCGTGCAAACGTTTGATTCCGGAGGTTTGCTACAGGTCGACGCCCGGGCCGCGGGTCTCGTAGCCGGCGTGATCGCAGTGTGGCGCAAGGCGCCCTTCATCATGGTTGTTCTGGTGGCGATGGCCGTGACAGCCCTGATTCGCTGGCAGACTTTATGGTGATGCCCGTGCCCGCCGAATCTCCCCCCGCCGAGCAGAAGCTCATCGTGCGCGGCGGGCAGCCGCTCGAAGGCACGATCCGTGTGGGCGGCGCGAAGAACAGCGCCCTAAAGCTGATGGCCGCGACATTGCTGTCGGAAGGCGTCTATCGCTTCTCGAACGTGCCGCGGATCACCGACGTGGGTTTGATGTCGGACCTCCTACGGGCCACCGGCACCATCGTCGAGTGGGACACCACCGACGCCGACCCGGTCCTCGTGATCGATGTTCCTGCCGTGATTGAGCCAGTCGCTCCGTACGAACTCGTCCAACAGTTCCGGGCATCGATTGTGGTGCTTGGCCCGATGCTGGCCCGATGCGGCGAGGCTCGTGTTGCGCTCCCGGGTGGCGATGACTTTGGCCCCCGCCCGATCGACATGCACGTGCGGGGGCTCGCCGAACTCGGCGCCGAGTTCGAAACTAAACATGGCTATATCCACGCCAGCGCACCCACCCTGATCGGCTCTCGGGTTCTGCTCGAGTTTCCGAGTGTGGGCGCCACCGAAAATCTGCTCATGGCTGCAGTGCGCGCCAAGGGCACGACGGTGATCGACAACGCCGCTCGGGAACCCGAGATCGCCGACCTCTGCGAGCTGCTCAACAAGATGGGCGCCCGCATCGAAGGTTCTGGATCCTCCACTCTTCAGATCGAGGGTGTCGAGGAGTTGCACTCAGCAGACCACACCGTGATTACCGACCGCGTCGAGGCCGCTACTTATCTTGCGGCCCTCGGTATCGCCGGTGGCGAGGTCACCGTCGAAGGCGCTCGTCACGAACACATGGTGATGCTGTGTCAGAAGCTGGGCGAAATGGGTATGCGAATCTCGCCTGACGCCGATGGCATCTGGGCCTTCACTAGTGGCCGGCTGCGATCGGTCGATTGTTCCACCCTGCCCTATCCCGGCCTGGCCACCGACTTCAAGCCCTTCCTCGTGGCCCTGCTAGCGACCTGCAACGGCGTCGGCATCGTCACCGAGAATCTCTTCTCCGGCCGCTTCCGTTATGTCGACGAACTCAAACGGATGGGTGCCGACATTCGTACCGATAGCCATCATGCGGTCTGCCGAGGCGTCGAACGACTCTCGGGCGCTCCGGTGAAAGCCCACGACATCCGCGCCGGTGCGGCCCTCGTGATCGCGGGCTTAGCTGCGGAAGGCGAGACCGTTGTTACTGAAGCGCACCATGTCGCTCGGGGCTACGACGACATCGCCGGCAAGCTCCGGGGCCTTGGCGCCGACGTCACGCTGGTTTAGCTAGTCGGCGTCGGCCCGCTGTTGTTTGGCTTGGGCAATGGCTCGGTGCCGAGCGACGGCCAGCAGCGCAGCAAAGACAACGACCGGTACCGCGACGAGAAGAATCTCGTCCCAGCCGCCCTGATGGGCGAGGAGTGTCGCAATCAGAGACATCGTCGTCATACGAGCAGGTTACGGCTTCGAGAATACGACCTCGAAGTCGGCGTTCAAAGAGGGTGCTGGCACATTGGCGGCGTTCACGTCGAAATCAACGCTTTGGGTATGAGCGAGAGTCCCGTCTCGTTCTAAGCCTCGCGGCTCGCGCTCGAGCGGCGCTACTCGATCTCGGCGAGGTTGCAGGCGTTGGTGATGAGGCCGAGGTGTGAATAGGCCTGCGGGTGGTTCCCAAGGCCGCGCCCGTTGTAGGGGTCGACTTCTTCGGCGATGAGACCAGTTTGGCCGGCAAGTTCGAGGTAACGACCAAACAGGTACTGGGCTTCTTCGATTTCACCAATAAGGATCTTCGCGTCGATGAGCCAGCTCGTCATCAGGTTGAAGCCACCCTCTTCGCCGGGCAGCCCATCTTCGTGTCGGTAGCGGTAGACGGTGTCGCCGGTGCGGAGCCAGGTTTCGACGGCGTTGACCGTTGCCACGAAGCGGGGGTCGCTGGGTTCGAGCATTCCGAAGAGACCGACCGCGAGCACAGAGGCGTCGAGGTCGGTGCCGTCATAGGCGGTGGTGAAGGAGCCGAGATCGTCATTCCACCCGTTGGTGAGAATGTCTTCTTTGATCTGGTCGCGCAGCATGAACCATTCGGGGCGTTCTCGACCGAACACGGTTTCGACAATACAGATCGCCCGGTCGACCGTGACCCAACACATCACCTTCGAGTTGGTGTGGTGGCGGGGGGCGGATCGAACTTCCCAGATGCCTTGATCGGGTTCCATCCAACGCTGCTCGACGGCACGGACCAGGTCCTCGACCAGGCGCCAGTGTTTCGCGGAGAGGGGAGCGTCGACCTCGCCGAGCTGATGGATCAGTTCGAGTACGGGACCAAACACGTCGAGCTGTACCTGGTGGTCAGCGGCGTTACCGATGCGGACTGGGCGCGAACCGGCGTAGCCGGAGAGCTCTTCGATCGTCGCTTCCGGGGGAAGACTCTGGCCGTTGACTGTGTAGAGCGGCGAGAGCCGCTCGGGGCCGACATCGCTCGACTCGATGACCCGAAGGAGCCAATCGAGTAGGTCCATGGCTTCGTCGATCGACCCAAGTCGGACAAGCGCGCCGGCGCTCAAGGATGCGTCGCGGATCCAGCAGTAGCGTTAGTCCCATTGGTGAACACCGCCGATGAACTCAGGGAGGCTGGTCGTGGCGGCGGCCAGGATGGCGCCGGTCGGGCCGTAGCAGAGGGCTTTGAGGGTGAGCGCGGAGCGGCGCACCATGTCGGGCTCGACCGCAGGAAGTTCTAGACGGTGCGCCCAGTCGCTCCAGAAGGATGTGGTGCGTTGGCGGCGCTCCTCCTCGGGCGAGCGGTCGGGGCGCATTGAGGCGGTGCCACAGCGCAGATCGAGAGTGATTGGACCGTTGGAGAGATCGACTTCGACGACAGCGGTCTGGTGCATGCCGTGGTCGAGGATCGTCCACTCGACGTCGGGGGCGCGAAGGACGACAAGATCGTGGGCATTGGTGACTTCGAGGCCGCCTTCGCGCACTTCGAGCTGGGTCGGGAACCGGCCAAAGTCGAGCCGGGGAGCGAACTCGATCACCGCCGTGCCGGACCCTTCGATCACTCGCACAAGATCGGTGCGACCCGAGATGCGGTTGGGGCGGCCGTCGGAGCAGTCGAGGTAGTCGGTGACCGACATCGTTCCCCATGACGTTCGCAGGACCAGCGAGTCGTCGACATAACTCTGCGTGGGCTCGCGGCCATTCGACAGAGGACGAATCGAGAAATGGCCAGCGCCGGGGCCGCCCAGCAGTTCGGCGAAAATGGCCGAGGAGTCGATGCGAGGAACACACAGCCAAGTGATGAGCGCGTCGGGTGTGACGATGGCGGCCGTGCGCTGATCCGAGAGGATCGAGTGGTCCTCGATTGGGGTGACACCGGCGCCGGCGAGCCAGTCGGCCCGGTGAGTGCGGAGTGCGGCGAGGAGAATCGCTACTTCGTCGGGCGAACCCACACGGAACGGAGCAATGGTGTCGCCGTCGCTGACCTTTACTCCCACGTCGGGGCCGGCCAGCGTGGCGAAGGCGTCTTCGTCGGTGACGTCGTCGCCGAGGAACATGACCGCAGTCGCGCCCACGTTTGCCCGGACGGTGGTGAGTGCTCGACCCTTGTCCGTGGGGACAAGAAGGAGTTCACACACCATCTTGCCGTGGCGAACCGTGAGCTCTCCAGTGTCGTCGGCGACGGCCGCGACCTAGGCGGGTAGTTCATCAGTCACCGAGTCGTCGACATTGCGATAGTGCACGGCGACCGAGGCCGGCTTCTTCTCGTGGGTCATGCCTGTGTAGGTGTCGGCGAGAATGTGAAGGGCGCTGATGAGGGTGGTGCGCTTCTCACGGAGCGCGGGGTCGAGATCGAGCGCGAAGTCGATATCGAACTCGGTGCTGTGTGAGCCGACGAGGTGAATTTCGGCGGGCAGGCGAGACAACGCGGCCAGGTCGCGTAGGGATCGCCCGGAAATGACGGCCACCTCGGTCTGTGGCAATGCGGCAAGACTTCGGAGCGCCACGCTGGCCTCGCGAAGCGGCAGCGCCTTCATGAGATCGGAGACGATCGGGGCCAGGGTGCCGTCGTAGTCGCATGCGATCAGCAGATTGGGTTGCTGAGCAAGCGAATCCAATCGATCGGTCAGGTCCGTATTCGCTAGGAAATCGCCGTCCACGATGGTCGAAACTACTGCCGAGCCGGGGTCATTTTGGGTGACCTCGACAGGGAACGGATCGGGGGCGCGGTCAGAAGGCGGTTCGTCGACCGGTACCGTGGTCATTGTGAGCGGGTCGCCCAGCGAATCAGACGTCACCAGTTGCTATCGGCACCAAAGCACCCGTGCGGGAGTGATTTGCCAAAGATGTGATCGGCCGATCTGCACCCAGTGCATGAAGCAGGCCTCGGTGGGCTTCCATTGCCCCGAGTGTGCCGGTGCCGGAAAGCAACAGGTTTTCAAGGGCGCACCCTCCTTCGATCCCATCGTCACCAAGGTTCTATTGGGCATCAACGTGCTCGCATTCTTGTGGTCGACGGTGCAGTCGGGCAACGTCTCGAGCCTTGGCTCAGAGACCTTGCTGGACTTCGGACTCTTCGGTGGCGAGGGCATCCTGGTAAACGGCATCCAAATCGGTGTCAGTCAGGGCGAGCTCTATCGGATTGTCACCTCCGGATTCCTTCACGACGGCTTCATTCATCTTGGCTTCAACATGTACGCGTTATGGATTCTTGGGCCGCAGCTCGAGCGGGTGCTCGATCGGCAACGGTTTGTGGCGCTGTACTTTGTGGGGCTGCTCGGCGGCGCCACGGGCGTGATGCTGCTCAACCCCGACTCGTTCACCGTTGGTGCTTCCGGAGCGATCTTCGGACTCTTCGGTGCGGTGGCGGTAATCCAGCGGGCGTCGGGCGCCAGCATCTGGGCGAGCGGCATTGGCCAGGTGCTCGCCATCAACCTGCTCTTCACCTTCCTCGTGCCGCGTATCTCGGTTGGCGGTCACCTCGGTGGCCTTCTCGCCGGCGTCGCCGTTGGTGCGATCTATATCGGGATGGTGCGAGCTCGTCAGAACGCCTGGGTGGCCACGGCGGCGGCCGCTGGTCTCGGTGGTGTTCTGCTGGCGGCGATCGTTTTCCTCGCCGCGAACCCGATCGTCTAGCGCGGGTCGTCGTCCGCTAGCGGAAACGAGCGGCGAGCAGGCGGAGATTGCGACGCCAGACCGCTTGCAGGATTCGACCGCCAACGAGCCCACCAATGGGTCCGCCCATCCACCAGGGAAACCGCAGCTCTTCGGCCCACTCGAAGCGGGTACGATCATCGCCGAGCGCGGTGAGGGTGAACTGTCCTTCGCCGGTCACGAGGCCGACGTGGCGCACGCCCATCACCGACTCGGGTTCCCACGCCGTGATCTCCATCTTGTCGGTGAGGCGGAGGGGCCCGATCTTCGTCGCACAGTCGAAGGTCGTGCCTACGCCTTCGACCGTGGCGGTCGTGAAGTCGATCGCTTCGGCGTCGTGCATCCATTCGACGTGGGTGCCGATATTTCGGACGTCTTCCCACACCACGGTGGGCGTTGCGTTGAGTTCGCAGGACACCTCGATCTTGGTCATGCGCCGAAGACTAGGTTGCGGAGATGAGCGATGACCCGACGGCCTACGACCTCGAGTTCTTCTGGGACCCCGTCTGCCCCTTTGCCTGGGTGACGAGTCGCTGGGTGGCTCTCGTCGCGGAGCAGATAGAGATGACCGTCGACTGGCGTTTCATCGGGCTCCGAATCCTGAACGAAGACAAGGACTACGCCACCGACTTTCCGGCCGGTTACCCGGAGTACCACTCGCTCGGTCTGCGGGGCTTGCGTGTCGCCGCCGCGGTGCGATCGGCTGAGGGCAAGGCGCCAATGGGTCCGCTCTACGCGGCGCTGGGGGATGGCATTTGGAACCGACTGCCCGATGGCACCGGTGACATGCTGGCGGGTTACGCCGAGGACACGGCCACCCGTGCTGCGCTCGCGGCGTGCGGACTGTCGGAGTCGTTTGTTGAGCACCTGCACGACGAGTCCCAGGACGACATCATCCGGGCCGACACCGAGGATGCGCTCGAGCGGACCGGACGAGATGTCGGCACCCCGATTGTGGCGTTGGCCAATGGTGGCCCAGCGTTCTTTGGTCCAGTGATCTCCCGCGTGCCACCGGCCGACGAGGCCGTTGAGCTCTGGGACGCGGTGATGACCCTGGCCAGGTGGCCGGGATTCTCAGAGATGAAACGATCGGCCCGCGAGTGGCCGCAGATCCCGCTGCTGACCGGCGAGATGGACTGACGCCTTGCTCTTGGACAGGAAGCCCTAGGCGGCGGGGAGTCGATAGACACTGATGTGCATCTCGGCTGAGGCATCGAACGGAGAGCCGTCCCACGACGCCATTCGTCGCTCAAGGATGAAGCCCGCGCCGGTGAACATGTCGTCGAGTTGCGCCGGCGTGAGGTAACGAAGCATCCACGGCCGCATCGTGATGCCGTCGGCGCTGATGTCGATGTGTTGGCCGCGGATCGTTTGGGTCGCGGCGTCATGGGTCGAGGCGCTAAGCACGGCTCGGTCGGTGGTGATGTCGCGGACCGACACACCACCGTCGGTTAGCCCGTCCTCGGGAGGAACGAAGCCTTCGATGACCACGTGCCCGTCGGGGCGGAGCGCGATCGCGAGGTTTCCGGCACACGCCTCCTGCGCGGCTGCATCGGTGAGGTTGAAGAAGGTGTTGAACGCCGCGAACGCGACGCTGATCGTGCCGGCCGCCACGGGCGGTGCGGCCATGTCGGCTTCGAGCACCGTCACTTGCTCGGCCCCCGGCTTGGCCTGGAGACGGGCGAGCATGGCCGGTGACGCGTCGACCCCGATTACGTCGTGGCCGAGGGCCGCCAGCGGCAGCGCCAACCGGCCGGTTCCAATGCCGAGCTCAAGAATGGGCCCGTCGGCCAGCGCGGCAATCCCCGCGACCGTGGCGTCGACATCGCTGACGTCGGCGTACCACTCGTCGTAGACGTCGGCGAAGCTCTCGCCGTAGGTGTCGGGTTGGTAGCCGTCCATCCCCGGAGTCTGCCCGAGAAAGTGCAGGTGTCTGACCCCGGGGTCAGACACCTGCACTTTCTCGGGAGGGGGAGTGGTCGATTGGGGGGTGGGGGTCTTGGGAGAGTTGAGGCGGCAATCCCTAGGATGGGAGGATGGAACGCGAGATCTATCTCGACCACGCGGCGAGTACGCCGGTTCGTGAAGGGGCGCGAGACGCCTGGTCAGCAGCGGCGGCAACCCATCACGCGAACCCCACGGGATCACACGCCGCGGCACGAGCGGCGCGCCGAGCCCTAGATGATGCTCGCGATCTGGTCGCCGCCGCCCTCGACCGACCGCCGGCCGAAGTGGTCTTCACCAGTGGCGGCTCGGAGGCCGACAATCTTGCGATCCGCGGCGTTCTGGCGACGAAGGGAGGCACGGCGGTGTGCTCCGCCGGTGAGCATCACGCGGTCCTCGAACCGGTCGAACACGCCGGCGGATCCGTTGTCCCGCTCGACGCCGATGGACGCGTTTCGCCGGGTGCGCTCGAGGCCGTACTGAGCGATCTTGACGATGTCTCGATCGTGTCGGTGATGGCGGTCAACAACGAAACCGGTGCGATCAATGATCTCCCCGCGCTCGTCGCGGTTACGCGAGAAGTTGCCCCGAATGCGTTTTTCCACACCGATGCCGTGCAGGCGGTCTCCTGGATCGACCTGGCGACGGCGGTGGCCGACGTCGATCTGATTTCGGTCACCGGGCACAAGCTCGGTGGTCCGATTGGCACCGGTGTCCTCTTTGTTCGCCACGGAGTGGAGCTCGGTGCGCAGATCTTGGGCGGCGGCCAAGAACGAGGGCGACGGGCAGGCACACCCGACGTGGCCGGCGGCGTGGCCTTCGCCGCGGCCATGGAAGCCGCGGTGGCCGCTCGGCCCGCCGAGATCAACCGGCTCGGCGCGCTGCGCGACGAGTTGCTGGCCGGGCTCGTCGCCCGACTCGGCGATGTGGTCCGCCCAACCCTTCTTGGGCGAGGCTTCGATGACCAAGTCGCGGCCGGATTCGTCCACATCTGCCTTGATGGCGTTGAAGCCGAAGCCCTGTTGTTTCTGCTCGACAATCAAGGGCTGTGCGCTTCGGCCGCGTCGTCGTGCTCAAGCGGCGCGCAGGACCCCTCCCACGTGCTTGCCTCGATGGGGATCGACCGAAACCTCGCACAGGGCTCACTGCGCCTGTCGTTTGGCCACACCAGCACTCACGACGATGTCGTGGCTGCGCTCGAGATCATTCCCCCAGCGGTGGAGCGTCTCCTCGCTCACGGCGGCGGCTAGCGACTACCAGCGAACGAGTGAACTCGCCCAGGTGAAGCCGGCACCGAAGGCGGCGATACCCACGAGCATCCCGGGCTCGAGTTTCCCCGCCTTGAGTGCTTCGTCGAGACCGATCGGAACAGTGGCCGCCGTGGTGTTGCCGAATTTCTGGATTGTGTTGAAGACCTTGTCTTCTTCGATGCCCATCTGTTTGGCGGCGAAATAGTTGATGCGCAGGTTGGCCTGGTGGAAGATCCAAAGGTCGACATCGGGGACCGTGAATCCGTTGGCATCGAGCGCCTCCATTGCCACCTCGGGCATGCGAGTGACGGCGTGCTTGAACACGGTCTTGCCGTTCATCTTGGGGTACTGCGCCTTGCGCTCCAGCCAATCGTTGTCGTACCGGTTGGGCGCGAAGGTCATCGACGGCCCCTCAATCCACAGTTCCTTCGCATAGTCGCCGTCGGCGTGGAGGTGTGAGGAGTAGATATGGGGCTGGGTTGCGGGATCCGAGATCTCGGTTGCTTCGAGGACGGCCGCGCCCGCTCCATCGCCGAACAAGACGGTGACATCTCGTCCGTCGTTGGAAAGATCCAGACCCTTCGAATGGATCTCCGCACCCACGAGAAGAATCGTGTCGGCCATACCACCGCGAATGAACATGTCGGCTTGGGCCATGCCGTAGACAAACCCGGAACACTGCTGGCGAACATCAATGGCCGGGATCCCCGGCACTCCGAGTTTTGCCTGGAAGAAGCAGGCTGTGCCCGGAAACTCGTGATCGGGGCTCAGCGTCGCGAACAAGATCATGTCGATGTCGGCCGGGGTCTTCCCGGCCGCGACCAGCGCCTTATTGGCCGCTTCGAGACCGAGGTCTGAAGTGGTGGTGTTGTCGGGCTCGACCCAATGCCGTTGTTCGATGCCGGACCGGCTCTGGATCCACTCGTCGGAGGTGTCCATCCATTGCGACATGTCGTCGTTGGTGACGATGCGATCGGGCACAAAACTGCCCACGCCAGAAATACGAGTGCGTCGAGTCATGCTGGAGAACTTACGCTGGTCATGTGAGTTCAGACCGAATCAACGCCGCATGCGTTACTCCGACCGGGCCAGTGATGGTGATGATGTCGGGTGGCGTCGATAGTTCCGTCGCGGCTGCCCTGCTCCAACAGGCCGGTCATGAGGTCGTCGGCGTCACGATGAAGCTCTGGGGCGGGCCGAGCGATACGGGCTGTTGTGCGGTCAGCGATGTCGACGACGCCCGCCGAGTGGCCGACCGGTTAGGTCTCGAACACCATGTCTTCAACTTCGGCGATGACTTCGAAGAAAAGGTGGTCGGTCCGTACGTGGCCGACCATGCCGCCGGTCGTACACCAAACCCCTGCATCGAGTGTAACCGCCATCTCAAGTTCGATCGACTTCTCCGCCGAGCCGATGCACTCGGCTTCGAGACGGTTGCCACCGGGCACCACGCTCGGGTGGTCGAGACCCCCGAAGGCCCTCGTCTCGGCCGAGGCGCCGACCCGGCCAAGGATCAGTCGTATGTGCTCCATGTGCTCGCCCCTGATGTGTTGTCTCGACTCATCCTCCCGCTGGGTGAAATGACCAAAGCCGACGTGCGCCGCATCGCCGCTGATCTCGATCTCCGCACCGCGCACAAGCCGGAGAGCCAAGACGTGTGCTTCATTACTAATGAGCACGGTCGTGAGTCGTTCCTGGGCGACCGCATCCCGCTCCGTCCTGGTCGCGTCGTTGACCAGTCCGGGGCGCAGGTCGGATCGGTCACCGCCGTCGAACTTGTCACCATCGGCCAGCGCAAGCGACTCGGTCTTGCCGGCGGCACCGAACCCAAATACGTCATTGGCGTCGATGCCCAGACGGCCACCGTCACCGTGGGGGAGAAGGCCGACATGGTGGTGTCGTCACTCACGCTCGACTCGTGGGCGTGGACGGGCGCACCTGTGACCACCGAAGTGATGCTGCAGTGCAGCGCTCATGGCACAGCCGAACTGGGTGTCATCACCGACAACGCGGTCGAGTGGACGGCCCCGCATCGGCGAATCGCCAGCGGGCAGTCGGTCGTGGCCTACGTCGACGACCTCGTTGTCGGCGGTGGCCTGGCCGGCTGACTGAGCCGCAGCTCACACAATCCTGCTCACACAATCCTGAAATTGCGCTCCTGGGCGAGGCGCATCACGGCCGCGGGGCGACTCGGCGCAATAAGAATCGCTCGTACGTCGCGATCCTCGGTACCCGTTCGACCGGTCACTGCCGGCACGGTGGCCGGGGCGATGAGCTTGAGTTCGAGCGCGAGACCGAGGGCTGCGCTGGTCATGTCCTCGGCGGTGGTGTCGGCATGGGCCGGAGCGAGTCCGACGATCTCGCGAGATTGAAAGAGCACCGGCTCGCGCATGACGGTGAGGTCGTGCACGACCAGACCGTTCGGAACAAAGACCATGAAACGATCGCCGAGTTGATGCAGCGCCCGGGCGGCAAGGAAGGCGAGCGGCCAGCCGATGACGATCAGGATGGCGCCGAGCACCCACCGTTCATCGGCCAGGAAGAGCGGACCGGCGACGAGGCCACCGATTGCCACCACCCAGCTCGGCCCGAGTAGGCCAATGAGGACAGGCCCCGGCGGGCGCAACGTGAACCGTCGCTCGTCGCCATAACTCGCGCCATCGATAAACCGATCGGCGAACGGTGACGAGAGGACGAGGGCCGTCGCGATGATCGCGGCGAGGACGCCGACGATCACGAGTGTGTTGTCGTCGACCTCGATCGCGGCCCACACCGCGGCGGGGATGGCCGCGGGGACACCCAGGCGAATGATCGTCAGCATGAACGGGCGCGGGAACGTGAGCGTGAGCAGCACCTCAAGCCACCAGACCCACAGCACCCAAGAGATGGCCGTTTGGAAGATCTCGCGGGTGGGATCGAGTGCTTCGGCCAAGAGCGGACCGAGTGTGAACGGCATCACAACCCAAACGGCGAACGCGATCCAGCGAGTCACTTTCCCCGGTTCGGCGCGTATCTCGTCCAACATCAGCCGCAACGCTCCCACACGGCTCGGCCGCCTGCCCACCCGCGTTGCTAGGGTCACGACTGATGGCCGCCGACACTCCCGCTGAACGCATCGCCGAGCTTCGCGAGGTGATCAATCGCCACGCTGAGGCGTACTACGAAAATGACGCTTCCGAGCTTCCCGACGCCGACTACGACCGCCTTCTGCGAGACCTTCTCGATCTCGAAGAGGCCAATCCCGATTTACGAACGGCCGACTCGCCAACGCAGCGGGTGGGTGGTCAGGTCAACCCAGCGTTCGCTCCGGTGCGCCACCAAGTTGCGATGATGTCGTTGCACAACGCCTTCGATCTCGACGAGCTCACCGGATGGAGCGAGCGGGTCGAGCGACGACTCGAAGGCAAGCCGGTGCCGGCCTATTCCGTCGAACTCAAGTTCGACGGTCTCGCGATCTCGTTGCGTTATGAGAACGGTGAGCTCGTGCAGGGTGCGACCCGGGGTGACGGCTCAGTCGGAGAAGACGTCACCCACAATGTGCGCACCATTGCTGATATTCCGCACCGCCTTCCGGCCGGTGCGCCGCCGGTACTGGAGGTGCGGGGCGAGGTCTACATGCGATTGTCGAGTTTCGCGGCGCTCAACGCTCGTCAGATCGCCGAGGCCGACGCCACGGGCCGGGAACCGAAGCTCTACGTCAACCCTCGCAACACCGCGGCCGGTTCACTTCGCCAGATTGATGCCGCGACGACCGCCGAGCGTCAGCTGTCGTTCTTCTGCTACCAGTTGGGCCTGGTCGAGGGCGGTCCTGAGCTCGCCACCCACACCGACACGCTCACATGGCTTGGTTCGCTCGGCTTCCCGGTCAACGAACACGCCGTCACTCGTTCCACGATCGGCGAGGTTGGCGATCGGGTGATGGAGCTCAATGCCGACCGTCACGAGCTCGACTATGAGTTTGACGGTGTCGTGGTGAAGGTCGACGACCTCCGGCTACAAACCGAACTCGGGGCCGACGCGAAAGCACCCCGGTGGGCGATTGCGTACAAGTTGCCGCCGGAGGAGCGCACGACGACCCTGCTCGACATCGAGGTGTCGATCGGGCCGAGCGGGCAGGCCACACCCTTTGCGGTCCTTGACCCGGTGTTCGTCGGCGGCGTCACGGTTGGAACCGCCACGCTGCACAATCAAGATCAAGTGGCCGCGAAAGATGTTCGGCCGGGCGACACGGTGATTGTTCGCCGCGCTGGCGATGTGATTCCCGAGGTGGTCGGTCCGGTGGTTTCGGATCGGGCCAAGAACTCGGTGCCGTGGAAGTTCCCTACCGATTGCCCGGTGTGCGGGGAGCCGCTGGTTCGTCCGGAGGGCGTTGCCGCTACCCATTGTGTGAACTTCCGGTGCCCTCGCCAAGTGCGGGGCCGGATCGAACACTGGGCCGGGCGGACGGCTATGGACATCGAGTTCCTCGGCGAGAAGAACGTCGATCGGTTCGTGGAAGCAGAGCTCCTCGATGACGTGTCGGATCTTTACTCGCTCGACTTCGACGCAATCTTGGAGATGGACGGTTTCAAACAGAAGTCGGTCGACAATCTCCGCCAGGCCATCGAGATCTCGAAGGCGAAGCCGCTGGGCAATCTTCTCTTTGGTCTGCGGATTCCGGAGATCGGCCAGGTAAACGCCCAGACGCTGGCGTCGTCATTTGGCACGATGGAACGCATCATCGATGCATCGATCGAGGAGATCGCAGCGGTCGACGGTTTCGGCACGGTGATCGCCGAGGCCGTACACGCGTGGTTCGCCCAAGACTCGGCCCGGGCATTGGTCGGGCGGCTGGCCAACTCTGGCCTCACGATGGAAGCCGCACAGATCGACGAGTCGATCGAAAAGACCCTGGAAGGGCAGGCCGTGGTCGTGAGTGGCACGCTTGAGACCTTCACCCGTGACGGGGCGAAGGACGCGGTGGTGGCCCGCGGCGGAAAGTCGCCGGGCAGCGTTTCGAAGAAGACTCTGGCCCTTGTGATTGGCGCTGAACCTGGCGCCTCAAAGGTCACAAAAGCGGAAGATGCGGGGGTGCCGGTGATCGACGAGGCTGCCTTCGTGAGCTTGCTCGAAACCGGACAGCTACCCGAAGGAGTCGGAGAATGACCTACACCACATCCGTCAAAAAGTTCAGCGACGCGTGCAACGACGGCAACAATCCGTCGTCGCCTCAGCTGATGGACAACACCGCCGTTGAGTTCATCGCCGAGATGGTCAACGACGAACTCCAGGAGCTGCGTGAGGCCACCGACCTGGCCGAGCAGGCCGATGCGCTAGTCGACGCGATCTACTACATCTGCGACACCGCGGTCCGCCACGGCATGAACCTCGACCGCGTCTTTGAAGTCGTCCACGGCGCCAACATGGCGAAAGTGGTTGACGGCCGAGTGATCCGACGCGACGACGGCAAGATCCTGAAACCCGAGGGTTGGCAAGACCCCGCACCGCTCCTGCTCGACGAACTCGCTCGCCAAAAACGCGACGGCAGCTGGGACTGACGAATCAGGGCTACTGAGTCAGCGAGTATCGAAGCGATGGCGGAGTTGCGCTCGCTGGTGGATCAACTCACGACGCCGTAAAGACCCACTGCACTTCGTGGGTTTCGCCCGGACGTTGAAGGTCCTCAATGATGACCTTCACACAATTGTTGTCGGGCCAGAGCTGAGTGATTGGCTTGCCTTCATCGGGCTGGTAGACGAAGAGGTTCACGCCGTCGACCGGGCGCACGAACTCGACGAGTTCGGTCGGTTCGAGGCATCGCGCATCGGGTGAGATCGAAAACGAACGCACGATGAATGTCGGCTCGAGATCGATGCCGACGCGATTCTGCTGCTGAACCTCATCGCCGCGGGCCGGAATCAGCTCTTCCACGCCCGGAATCCGCAGCGCCGCGTCGGGCGGATTCGACGGACGGACCAGCCAAATAGCGCCGAACATGCCCACCCCCGCAAGGAGCAGGGCAGCGAAGACGAAGTACTGCTTGCGGCCCATGGGGACTCCCTTACTCGTTGTCGCCCGTCGAGAACTTCGGGTGACGATGTGATGGTCGGATTCGACCTACATGATCCTGCCAGACCGTGTGCCCAAACCTTGGGCCGGCGGGACCACCGTCAGTCGTCAAACCCCTTGTACGTTGTGATCGATGGCCTCCCACGACCCCGACGCCGAGATCGGCCGCGTACTTGGCGGCCGCTATCTCATCGTCGCGCCTATTGGCGTTGGCGCTTCCGCCCGCGTCTACCTGGCCGACGACATCACGCTGCGTCGCCGAGTAGCGGTGAAGGTTTTGCATGAAGCACTGGCCGCCGACGATGCCTTCTTGCGGCGATTCCGGGCCGAGGCACAGTCCGCGGCATCCCTCAACCACCCGCACGTGCTCGGTGTCTACGACTGGGGTCACGACGATGTGCCGTACCTGGTCAGTGAATATCTCGGTGGCGGAAGCCTGGCATCGATGCTCGATGCTGGGAATCGTCTGTCGGCCTCTCAGGGTTTGCTGGTCGGCCTCGAGGCGGCCCGTGGCCTCGAGTACGCCCATGCGGAGGGACTCGTTCATCGCGATATCAAGCCCGCCAACCTGCTCTTCGGCGACGCCGGTCGACTGCGGATCGCCGACTTTGGTCTGGCCCGAGCACTGGCCGAGGCCGGCTGGACCGAGCCCGACGGCTCGATGGTCGGCACCGTCCGCTACGCCGCCCCCGAGCAGGCCCGCGGCGAGAGAGTGGGTCCCGCGGCCGATGTCTACGCGTTGGCTCTGCTGATCAACGAAGCGGTGAGCGGCGTGATGCCGTTCACCGCCGACACCACGATCGCCACACTGATGGCCCGTATCGACACCCCGATCGAGCCGCACCCCGACCTCGGGCCACTGGCGGCCACGATTCGGCGCGCTGGTGTCGTTGATCCGGACGAACGAATCAGCGCGAGCGAGTTCGTACGCGGGTTCATGGAAGCCGCCGAGGACCTGCCCCGGCCTGCGCCGCTCGTCCTGGTCGGCCCGACGATCGATGAGAGCGGCGACCACACGCGGCTCGTGCCTGATGTGGTACTTCCCGCGATTGCCGCCAACAGGGTTCTCGAGGTGCCGGCCGAAGACTACGGTGCCGATGCTCGAAAGTGGCCGTGGTTTGCGCTCGCGGGCCTCGCCGTGATCGCCGCGGTAGTGGCCGGGATCGTGGCTTTCCAAAACAGTCAGCCCGTGATTCACGATGTCCCGGAGCTGGTCGGGCTCACCGCCGACGATGCGGCCGATGCTGCCCTCGAAAACGGATGGATTCTCAGCCTCGCCGAAGGGCGATCCGACGGCAGCACCGCTGGCGAGGTGCTGTCGATCGCGCCAATCGCAGGCACGGCCCTCGAAGAGGGCGAAGTGCTCGAAGTTGTGGTGTCCCTGGGCCAGGAACTCGTGACGGTTCCCGACCTTCTCAACTTCCCGCTTGACGATGCCGTGGCTCGCCTCGAAGCGGTCGGTTTGACTCTCGGCATCCAAGAAGAGGCAGAGAGCGAGACGATCGCGGTGGGCAGCATCGTGGATGTTCTTCTTGATCCCGGCCAAACCCAAGTTGAGCCCGGATCGGCGATCGACGTGTTGATCTCGGCCGGGCCGATCCAACGTCAGGTACCGGTCCTGCCGGACTCGGGAGTGCTCGAAGACGCCCGCCAACTCCTCGTCGATCGTCGCCTGGTGCCGAACGTGGTCGAAGACTGGTCCGAAGACGTGCCCGTGGGCGATGTCGTGTCCTACGCCCCGAGCAGTGGTGCGTTTGTCGACGCCGATGCGAGGGTCGACATCATCGTCTCAAAGGGTCCCGCCCCTCGCCCGATTCCTAAGGTGGTTGGGTTGACCGTCGTGGAAGCCACCGCGCTCCTTGAGGCCGACGGATTCGTTGTCACCGGTGTCCAAGGCAACCCGTCGCTGCCGGTGCGGTTCACCGACCCCGAAGAGGGTGAAGTGCGAGAATTTGGCGAAGAAGTCCGCATCGCCACCGAACTCATCAATTAACCCGCCTCAACCGCTCGACCAGACCAATGGGTCTGGGTCAGCCGACTCACGAAGGGTCGCCTGGGCGGGCGGTGACGGCGTCGATCCGAGCCACGACTTCGCGGGCGAGGTTGCCGTTGTCGGACGTTGGGTCGGGGGGTGCAGCCATGCCCGCGAGGCCGAGTACCTTCGAGGAGTCGCCGGTGAGCTTTACCTGGCCGCCGATCAGCGCGCTCAGTGCGGCTTGCGGATCGCGGTCGACAAACATCTTGTAGGCAAGGTCGTAGGGAAGCTCGATCGCGAAGTCGCTCTCATCGAGGTGTTCTACTTCGAGGGAGAAGGCGCCGCCGGTGGTGTCGATATGGCCGGCGACCGTTGTTTCTTCGAACGGGGCCCCAGTAACGGTGACGTTGGCCCGAATCTTGAAATCGGTCTCGCCGACATACTCGTGGTACTCATCGCGGATCGCGGCCACGGCGGCGATCCAGTCCGGGCTGAGGAAGGGGTAGGCGGTCACGGGGGAACCCTACTCACGAGAGGGAGAGCGGCGAGAACGACCGCAGGGTCGCGGCATCTGCCGCGTATCCTCATGGCCATGAGCGCGCGAGGTGACCATGACTGAACGAATCACACGAGACGACGTGGAACACGTCGCCCGTCTGGCCCGCCTCGACCTGACCGACGAAGAGATAGATCTCTTCACCGGTCAACTCGGCGACATTCTCGAACACGCGGCCGACATTGAGGCGCTCGACGTGGGCGACATTCCGCCCACCTCCATGCCGTTGCCGATGGTCAACGTGATGCGGGCCGACGTCATTCGTGAGTCGGTCGACCGAGAGGAAGTGTTGGACCAAGCCCCCGACGCCGAAGACGGCCAATTCCGAGTGCCGCCCGTCTTGGGAGAAGAACGATGAGCGCTCGCGAGATCGCCGACGCTGTGCGTTCGGGCGCCCGTTCGGCCCGCAGTGTGATCGATGAGCATCTGGCGCGCATCGATGCCGGTGATGGCGAGCTGAACGCGTTCAACCTGGTGACGACCGACGAGGCCCGAGCGGCCGCCGACGCCGTCGATGCCAAGGTCGCCGCGGGCGAAGACCCCGGACCGCTCGCTGGGGTTCCCCTCGCCCTCAAAGACAACATGTGTACGCGGGGTATTCCCACGACCTGTTCGTCGAAGATCCTCGAAGGATGGCGACCCCCGTATGACGCCACCGTGGTCACCCGTCTCCGTGAGGCGGGCGCGGTCGCCGTTGGCAAGACCAACCTCGACGAGTTCGCCATGGGTTCGTCCACCGAGAATTCGGCGTTTGGGCCCACTCGTAACCCTCGTGACACCAGCCGCGTGCCTGGTGGCTCCAGTGGTGGCTCTGCCGCGTCGGTCGCGGCCAACTTCACGCCGCTCGCGATTGGCAGCGACACCGGCGGGTCAATCCGTCAACCTGCCGCCTTCTGCGGTGTTGTCGGTATGAAGCCGACGTATGGAGCGGTGAGTCGTTATGGCTTGATCGCGTTCGCTTCTTCGCTCGATCAGATCGGTCCCTTTGCGGCCAACGTGGCCGACGCCGCCGCGTTGTTTGATGTGATCGCCGGCCATGACCCGCTCGACTCAACGTCGATCCCTGACTTCCGGCCCGACGCGTTTGCTTCGCTCGGCCGGGGCGTCGATGGGCTGCGTGTCGGTGTGGTCCGCGAGCTGTCGGGAGGCGAGGGCACAGTCGCCGGATTGTCGCCCGATGTGGTCGCCCGCACCAACGAAGCCGTCGCCGCCCTAGAGGCCGCCGGAGCGTCGGTCCAAGAGGTCTCCATTCCGTCCGCGACTCTTGGCTTGAGCGCCTACTACCTGGTGGCCCCAGCCGAGGCGTCGAGCAATCTCGCTCGCTACGACGGTGTGCGTTACGGGATGCGAGTCGATGCTCCCACTACCGGCGAGATGAACACCGCCAGCCGCACCGCGGGCTTCGGGCCCGAGGTGAAACGCCGCATCATGCTCGGCACCTATGCGCTCTCCGCCGGCTACTACGATGCCTTCTACGGCAAGGCGCTGAAGGTCCGCACGATGATGTTGCAAGACTTCGCCCGGGCGTATGAAGACGTCGATGTCCTCGTCACTCCTACCGCTCCCACCACCGCGTTCCCGCTCGGCGAGCGGACGGCCGACCCCATGACGATGTATGTCAACGACGTGTGCACGATCCCGTCGAACCTCACCGGCCATCCCGGCATCTCGGTGCCGTTTGGGGTGGGCGACGATGGGTTGCCCGTTGGTGTGCAAGTCCTGGCACCGGCGCTGGCCGACGACCTCACGTTCCAAGTCGCCGCGGTTCTTGAGGCCGCCGGAGGTGCCCGATGACCGATTTCTTTGCGCCAGCTTCCACCGCCGACACGCCCGTCGAACCAACCCTTCCCGACGGTTGGGAACTTGTCGTCGGGCTGGAAGTGCATGTCGAACTCGACACCGCCACGAAGCTGTTCTGCGGTTGTGCGAACCAGTTCGGATCCGAGCCGAACACCAACGTCTGCCCGACGTGTCTCGGCTTGCCCGGTTCGCTCCCCGTGATGAACGAGCGTGCCGTTGAATTCGCGATGATCCTGGGCCGCGCCCTCGGCTGCAAAGTGAACCGTTCGGTGATGGCGCGGAAGAACTACTTCTACCCCGACATGCCGAAAGACTTTCAGACCACGCAATACGACCAGCCGACAAACAGCGACGGTCGCATCGTCCTGAGCGATGGGTTTGTTGTCGGCATTGAGCGCGCCCACATGGAAGAAGACACCGGCAAGTCCACCCACATCGGCGGCGGCGGCCGAATTAGCGACGCCCTCTATTCGCTCGTCGACTACAACCGCGCTGGTGTGCCACTCGTCGAGATCGTCACCCGGCCCGACGTGCGCACAATCGAGCACGCCAAGGCCTACGTGGAGGAGCTGCGAGGCATCCTGCTCGCCACCGGCGTTTCCGACGCGCGGATGGAAGAAGGCTCGATGCGAGTCGACGCCAACGTCTCCGTTCGTTCCCACGGCAGCGATGAACTGCGCACCCGGTGCGAGATTAAGAACATCAACTCCGTGCGTTCGCTCGGCCGGGCGATCGAATACGAAGCACGGCGCCACATTGATCTGTGGACCAACGCGGGAGCGCCGGATCAAGAGACTCGGCACTGGGACGAAGAGGGCGGTCGCACTCTTCCTGGCCGCAAAAAGGAAGATGCTGACGACTACCGCTACTTCCAAGAGCCCGACCTTGTGCCGCTCGAGCCGAGTCCCGAAACCATCGCCGCGATCGATGCGGCGATGCCGCCGCTGCCAGCTGCTCGCCGTGCCGCGCTCGCTGATGCGTCCAGCGCCGATGCCGCCTCGATCGTGCTGCTCGTCGAGCGTGGTCAAGACGGTCTTGCTCTGGCCGCCATTGCTGAGGGCGCCGATGCGGCCAAAGCCGTCACCCGACTGGTCAACGACCTCGCCGTCGATGACTGGAGCAAGGTGAGCGCCGAATCGTTCACCGCTCTGATCAAGATGGAAACCGCGGGCGAACTCACCGCCACGCAGGCCAAGCAGATCCTCACCGAGATGGTCGAGCAGGGTGGCGATCCCGCAACCCACGCTGCGGCCCATGGCTTCGAAGCGATGGACACCGACGAACTCCAGACGCTGGTTGATCAGCTCATCGCTGATCATCCCGACGAATGGGTTCGCTTCAGCGGTGACGACGACGGTGACAAGAAGAAGATGCAGGGCTTCTTCACCGGTCAAATTATGAAGGCCACCAAGGGCCAGGCCGACGGCAAAGCCGTCGCCCAGCTCCTCGCCCGTAAATCCAGCTGAGTGAGTGGCTAGCGCCGGTTGGTTCCGGTGACCTGCCAGGTGTTGCCGCGAAAGCGCATCAACAGCGTGATCGCCCGAGTGATCAGCCAGGCATGGAGCGCGGCCCACAACCAGCCGATGCCGGCACCGACCAACAGCACGACGATCGCGCCGCCGATCAGCACAACGGCGGCGACCCACATTCCGTAGGCGAGGAAACGAAGATCGCCGGCGCCGATGAGCACACCGTCGAGCGCAAACACCACGCCGGCGATCGGCTGTGCAAACGCGACGTGGAGCAACAAGAACGAGGCAAGCCCGAGCACGGCCTTGTCTTCGGAGAATACGTGGGGGAGTGCCGGGGAGACGGCGAGGATGACCAGGCCGAGCAGCGTGCCCGCGGTGAGACCCCATTGCGTCATTCTTCGTCCGAGGGAGCGGGCCCGTCGAGCGTTGCCGCGGCCCAACTCTCGTCCGATCATGGCTTGGGCCGCGATGGCGACTGCGTCGAGCGTGAGCGCGAGCAGATTCCAGATCTCGAAGGCGATTTGGTGCGCGGCGAGATCGTCGTCGCCGATGCGGGCCGCAACGGCGAGGGTGATGGTGAGGCTGCCACGTAACGCCGCCGTGCGAATGAACAGGTCGATGCCGTCGCCCGCCAGCTCGCGAATCATCGAAGGGTCGGGCCGAAGGTTCACCTCGTGTTCGGCGACCGCCGAGCGAATCCAGCGGATGAAGATCGCGGCGGCGACCCATTGGGCGATAACGGTGGAGAGGGCCGACGCGCCGATTCCCTGGTCGAAGCCGTAGATCAGGACAAGCTCGAGCACGAGGTTGAGGGCGGCGGTGGCGAGCGCCACGTAGAACGGTCGGGCGGTGTCTTGCAGGCCTCGTAGATAGCCCACGCCGGCGAGCCCGATGAGCATCGCGGGGACACCAAACAGTGAGATCCGGAGGTACACCTCGGCGTTCGCGGCAACCTCGCCGGTGCCGCCCAGGGCACCGATGAGCGCGGGGCCAGAGAGTAGTCCGGCGCCAAGCAGGAGCACACCTATACCACCGGCGAGCCAGAGCGACTGGACGGCCTGATGGGCGGCGCGTCGATGTTCGCCCGCGCCGAGCAGCCGAGCGACCGTTGAGGTGGTGCCATACGCGAGGAAGATGAAGACCGAGTGGCCGACCAGGAGCACGGTCGATGCCAGTGCGAGTCCACCGAGCTCAGGGGTGCCGATCCGCCCGACAACGGCAGTGTCGGCGAGGATGTAGAGCGGTTCGGCCACCAGTGCGCCGAGCGCCGGGAACGCGAGGCGCAAGATGTCGCGGTCGTCGCCCGTCCAGCGGATGCGACGAGTTAGGGCGTTCATGATCCCGCAGGCTATTGCCGTATGGTCCGCAGCCGTTCCGGGGCCACTAGCGTTATGCCGTTCCTATGTGCCCGCCTGTCTTCACGAGAACGCTGCAGCTGTGAGTGACGCTGGTTCCGCGCGCTCGTTCAGCGGCCCGAGTCTCCTGCTGGTGGCTTCGATCATCGCCAACGTGGTGCTGGTCATCTTGTTGTTGGTGAATCCCGGCGACGACATCGGCGACCCGGCCCGAGTCGATACGACGGCTCCGGCGGCCGACGCCGACGCGTTCGTAGAGCCCGCTCTCGTCGAAGAAACGGAGCCGGTGGCAGACGAAGAGGCCGGTCCCACCCGCGTCCTGGTGGTCGGCGACTCGGTGGGTGCCCAGATCGGCTGGGGTCTGCAGGCGTGGAGTGAGGCGAACCGGGGCGAGATCATCGTGATGAACGAAGCGCACCTCGGCTGTGGCGTGGTGCGTTATGGCGAGAAGCTGGTCGACGGCGAATTTGGGCCGGTCGGCGACATCTGTTCGAACTGGAACGAACCGGTTGCGCTCCACATTGCCGCCGATCCCGAAGTGGTGTCGTGGCCCTCCGCTCTTGAGCTCTTCGAGCCCGACGTTGTGCTGTCGGTCGTGTCGTCTTGGGATATCACCGATCGCATCGTGCCCGGTGTGGTCGACGGCTGGGCGTCCGTCGGCGACCCCGCCTACGACGCCTATGTCTTGAGCGAGTACACCGAGGCCACTTCGGTGCTGGCCGAGAGCGGCGCCGACGTCTACTGGCTCATGTCGGCCACGCTCAACAAGGACCTTCTGCCCGAGGATCACTTCTTCCGGGTGGGCGCTATCAACAGCATTGTTCGCACCGCGATTGGGCTCGTCGAGGTTGACCTCCCCGATGCGGCCATAACCGGGCTCGATTTCCAGACCTGGCTCGGCGAGACCGGCGCGGCGCGTGATCAATCCATCCGCGACGACGGCGTGCACCTGTCGGTCTTGGGTCGCGAACTCATCGCTCCGTGGCTGCTCGAAGAGATGGGCCTCACGTGACGGCGCCGGTTCGCCCGAAGTTCAAATACATCCCGACGTTCGACGGGATGCGCGGCTTCTGGGTCCTCATAGGCCCGCTGCTCTACCACGCTCGCCCCCAGTCGATTCCGGGCGGACCGGACATCGTGCCGGGCGGCATTCTCAGCCTCGATCTCTTCTTCGTGCTGTCGAGCTTTTTGATATTCAGCATCGCCCTGCGGGAGTGGGACGGCACCGGGAAGATCGATTTGGCCGCCTATGCCGGTCGCCGTATTCGCCGGCTGTTCCCCGCGCTGTTCGTGGCGCTCGGCTTCCTCTCGATCTACCTCGCCGTGGTCAACGACCCCGAGCTGATCGATCGTTGGACCGGTGCCATCGTCTCTGCGCTCACCTACAGCGCCAACTGGCATGAGATCGCGGCCGACGTCTCGTACTTCGAGGCGTTCGGTGCCCCGTCTCCACTAAAGCATGTGTGGTCGTTTGCGATCGAGGAGCAGTTCTACCTCTTCGCCCCCTTGTTCCTGATCGTGGGGTTGCGCTGGGGCGGGCGTCGGGGCCGAGAGATTCTGCTCGGTGTGTCGATCACCGGCGCGTTGGCATCGGCCTGGTGGATGTCTCGGGTTCACGTGGAAGGGGAGGACCCGTCCCGGGCGTACTACGGCACCGACACTCGGGCCCAGGCCCTCTTCGTTGGCATCGCGATTGCACTCATCGTGCATCTCTATGGCGCACCCCGCACCGATCGCGGTACGAAGCTTGCCGCGTGGATCGCCTATCCAGCGACGGCGTGGCATCTATGGGCTGTCCTCACCATTAGCGAGCGCGACGCGTGGCTCTTCGAGGACGGGGGCTTTTTGCTCGTGGCTGTTGTTGCGGGTCTTGCCATGTTTGGTCTCTCTCAACCGGCGCCGTGGAGCCCCCTCCACCGTCTATTTGCCTCGTCGCCTTTCCGGTACTCCGGGAAGATCTCTTACGGGCTCTACCTCTACCACTGGCCCATTTATCTCCTTCTCACACCGGCCCGGGCAGGCGACATCTTCGGCTCTGGCCCGATCACGGGCTGGCCCCTGCTGGGTATCCATCTCACGATCACCGTGACCGTGGCCTCGATTTCGTTCCACCTGATCGAGCAGCCATTTGTGAAACGGCAATGGCCGATTACTCGACGTCAGCTCGCACCCGCGATGGGCTACTTCGCTGGAGCGGTGGCGATCGTTGTGATTCTTGGTGGCCTGCTTGCGGCCCACACCCGGCGCGCACCGGAGATCACCGAGCGAGTCGTGTTCTTGAACGCCGGGGGCGAAGAGGTCGATGAACTGGGCGCGGCGCCGACCGACTCCGAGAACAACGCCAGCGATGTGCCCGCGGCCGATGACGGCATCGTCCGGATTCTGACGGTCGGTGATTCGGTGATGGACCAGATCGGCGTTGCCCTCACCGATTGGGCGCTCGTCAACCCGGAGGCCGGCATCATCGCCTTCAACGAAGCCCACATTGGTTGCGGCACGATTCGCGAGGGCGAGAAACGGGTGCCTGGTGATCTCGAAGGGCCGGTGGGTGACACCTGCAGCGACTGGGCCGATCCGGTCAGCGTCGACGTCGTCACGGAATACGACATCGTGTCGTGGCCGACGATTCTCGACGTGTTCCAGCCCGACATCGTGATCATCCATGTCAGCCCGTGGGACGTCACCGATCGGCGGATCGATGGCTTGAACAACGGCGACTGGACCCATGTCGGGGAGGCCGACTTCGATGACTATGCACGGGTGGAATATGGCGAGGCGATCGATCTGCTGACCGGCGACGGTGCGGCGCTGTTCATCCTCGAAGGTGCCGCGATGAATCGCGAGATCACTCCGCAGAACGATCCGGCTCGGATCACTGAGCTCAACAACCTGGTCGCGGCCGTTGCCGCAGAGTCCTCTGCGGAGGTCACGATGCTCGACTATCCCGCTTTTATCGGCCCGGTCGGCAGCGATCAGGAGCTCGCCCGCCGTCACGACGGTGTACATCTCTCCGACTCCGGCCTCGAAGCTGTAATCCCCTGGCTCCTCGACGAGGCCCTGGGTTAACCCCCACCCGCCTCAGCTGCGGTCAGGCCCTCGATGCAGGAGGGGTCTGACCCTGTTTGGGGCGGTGCCAGGCGTGGGTGCGGGCGTTGAAGGCTTGGGCCGCGGGGGTCATGTAGTCGAGACGGCCCTCGCGGGCGGCGGTGGACGAGATCTCGACCAGATCATCGGCCACTGGGAGTCGGTGGACGTCCGGGATCTCATTTGGAGGCCGCGGCGCGAGGGCGAGCGCGGGTAGGCGAGCGATCGCGGTGTCTCGCTCGGCTTCATCTTCGTACCAACTCGGGTCGTTCACCTGTGCCCACTTGTCCGCGCCCATTACGACGACGTCGTAATGGGCGGCAATGTCGGCGATCAGCTGAGCACTCGTGACCACAACCTCGATGCCGACGAAGTCGAGCACCGACGCGCGGATCACGTCAAGGCGTTCGTCGAACGTTGGCCGGGCGACCGTGCCCTTCCCCAGCGCCACGGTGGACACGGCGAGATCCACCCGGTCGAGTCGGTGGGCGTTCAGCGCGGCCACCGCGATCTCTAGATGGGCCCGGGTGGGCGGATTGAAGGACCCAGGATAAACCCCAATTCGGGTGGTCACGGACGCTCTCTCACGCAACGGTCAGGCCTTCTCACGAATCGATGTTGCCATCTGCGGAGGGAGTCGTCATACTCGTAGCCGTGCACCAGTCGCTCGCCCTCTCGCTTGTAGTAGGCCTTCGCTAGCGCACGTTCGCGATTAAATTTCTCCGAAACGTGCGCATCGACCTCCCAGAAGGGAGGTCGTTTCGTTTTTTCGGCCCATACTTCCGTGTCCCAATTTCTTGTGAGCGCAACCGATGAGTGACAACCAAAAGATGTCCGGCGGCGAGGCCCTCGTCAAAAGCCTCGAACATGAAGGCGTCGACGTCATATTCGGGTATCCGGGTGGCGCAATCCTCCCGGTCTACGACCCAATCATCGACAGTTCGATTCGCCATATCCTGGTGCGTCACGAGCAGGGCGCCGGCCACATGGCCGAGGGGTACGCCCACGCCACCGGCGAACCGGGTGTTGCGATGGTCACCTCGGGTCCCGGGGCCACCAACATCGTCACCCCACTCGCCGACGCCTTCCTCGACTCCGTGCCGATGGTGTGCATCACCGGTCAGGTCCCGTTCGACGCGATCGGCACCGACGCCTTCCAGGAGTGCGACACCACGGGCATCACGATGGCCATTACCAAGCACAACATGCTGGTCACCGACGCGCAGGACATTCCGCGGGCCATTCACGAGGCGTTCCACATCGCCACAACTGGCCGTCCGGGCCCAGTTCTCGTCGACATCCCGAAGGACATCGTCGATCCGACAAACCCTCGTTCGGCGATGAACTGGTACAAAGCGACCGATGCTGACATGGAGCTGCCCGGTTACTCGCCGAACATGGAAGGCGATCGTGAGCTGATCCGTCAAGCCGCCGAGCTGATCCGTGACGCCGAACGTCCGGTGCTCTACGTCGGCGGCGGCATTCTCAAGGCCCGTGCCGCTGAGGCGCTCATGGCGCTGGCCGAGATGGTGCAGATTCCGGTCGTCACCACGCTGATGGCCCGTGGCGCGTTCCCCGATAGCCACGACCTCTGCCTCGGCATGCCGGGCATGCACGGCAACTACACGGCGGTCACCGCCATGCAGAAATCGGATCTGCTGATCTCGCTGGGCGCTCGTTTCGACGATCGGGTCACCGGCAAGCTAGACGGCTTCGCCCCCACCGCCAAGATCATCCATGTCGACATCGATCCCGCTGAACTCGGCAAGGTTCGCCAGTACAACATCGGCATTCAGGGCGATTGTCGACTCGTGATCGAGGGCCTCGTCACCGCGATCCGCGAGCTCGGCGGCCCGGCCGTGCAGGCTGATCGCTCTGTCTGGCGCTCGACCGTGTCGGGCTGGCAAGAGAACTTCCCGCTCACCTACGTGCAGTCGCTCCCAGGCGACAAGCTGAAGCCGCAGTTCGTCATCGAACAGCTCCGTGACAACAATCCGAGCGACACCATTGTTGCTTCCGGTGTTGGCCAGCATCAGATGTACGCCAGCCAGTGGTGGGAGTTCAACCACCCCTACACCTGGGTCAACTCCGGCGGCCTCGGCACGATGGGCTTCTCTATTCCCGCAGCCATCGGCGCGAAGGTCGGCAAGCCCGATAGCCGTGTGTGGGCCATCGACGGCGACGGTTGTTTCCAGATGACTGCCCAAGAGTTGGTCACCGCCACGGTCGAAAAGATCCCGATCAAGGTCGCCCTGCTCAACAACTCGTACCTGGGCATGGTTCGGCAGTGGCAGGAGATGTTCTACGAGGAGCGTTACAGCGAGGTCTACCTCCAGGAGCGCATGCCCGACTACGTGAAGTGGTCCGAAGCGATGGGCTGCCATGCCATTCGGGTCGAGTCGCCCGAAGAGGTCGCCCCGGCGATCGAAGAGGCCAACGAGATTAACGATCGTCCCGTTGTGGTCGAGTTCGTCACCGATGCGGGTGAAAACGTTTTCCCGATGGTTCCGTCGGGCAAGAGCAACTCTGAGCTGGTTGTTGATCCGAGCCAGCAGCACCTACTTGAGGGCGGTCCGTCGTGAGCGCCGATCGTTTCCACACCATCGTCACAACGGTCGAGAACAAGCCAGGTGTGCTCGCTCGCGTGGCCGGGCTCTTCAGTCGCCGCGGGTTCAACATCGAGTCTCTCGCGGTAGCCCCAACCGACGACGACAAGTTCAGCCGTATCACCTTCACCGTCGATGTCGAATCGGCGCCGCTTGAGCAGGTCGTGAAGCAGCTTAACAAGCTGATCAACGTGGTCGAGATCCGAGAACTGTCGCCCGATCAGGCGATCTCTCGCGAACTCATGCTTGTGACGGTCTCGGTCGATGCCGATAATCGCAAAGAACTCATGGCCGTTGTCGAAGATTGGCAGGCCTACGTCTTGTCGGAGAACCCCACCCAGATCATGCTGTCGTTCTCCGCTCGCACCGAGCGGCTCAATGAGTTCGAAGAAATTCTGCGCCCCTTTGGGATCGCCGAAATCCAACGCACTGGCCGAGTGGCCCTCCCGTCACTCGACTAGCAAACTCTCCGTTCTGTGACGTCTGACGTGCTGTATCTGCACACCAGTCGTCACAGAAGCAGAAAATACACATCTCCTAACAAGCACATCTCCTAACAAGCAAAGAGAAGGTTCCGCTGTGGCGAACATCTACTACGAGAAGGACGTCGACCGTTCCGCGATCGCCGACCGCAAGGTCGCGATCCTTGGTTACGGCTCGCAGGGGCACGCACACGCCCTGAACTTGAAGGAATCGGGCATCGACGTGCGCGTCGGTCTTCGTGAGGGCTCCGGCTCCGTAGCGAAGGCTGAGGCCGCTGGTCTCCGCGTGCTGTCGGTGGCGGACGCAACAGCTGAGGCCGACGTCGTCATGATGCTCATGCCCGACACCGAGATGGCCGAGATCTACGAAGCCCACGTGGCCCCGAACCTCTCCGACGGCGACGCGCTCTTCTTCGCTCACGGCTTCAACATCCGCTTCGACCTGATCAGCCCTGATGCTGGTCTCGACGTGTGCATGGTTGCCCCCAAGGGACCCGGCCACCTCGTACGTCGCACCTACAGCGAGGGTGGCGGCGTTCCGGCGCTGATCGCCGTCGAGCAGGACCCGACCGGTGGTGCCAAGGCGCTCACCCTTGCCTACGCCGACGCCATTGGTGGCGCCCGTGCTGGTGTGATTGAGACCACCTTCACCGAAGAGACAGAAACGGATCTCTTCGGCGAGCAGGCTGTCCTCTGTGGTGGCACCACCCGCCTCGTGCAGACCGGCTTCGAAACGCTCATCGAGGCTGGTTACCAGCCCGAGGTTGCCTACTTCGAATGCCTCCACGAGCTCAAGCTGATCGTTGACCTCATGTACGAAGAGGGCATTGCCGGTATGCGCTACAGCGTGTCCGACACCGCCGAATGGGGCGACCTCACCTCTGGTCCGCGCATCGTCAACGCCGAAACCAAGCTCGAGATGAAGCAGATCCTCACCGAGATCCAGGACGGCACCTTTGCCGCCAACTGGGTAGCTGAGGCCCGCGCTGGTCGCAAGAAGTTCCACGCCCTTGAGCAGGCGGGCCATGATCACCCGATCGAGAAGGTCGGCAAGGAGCTCCGCGCCATGATGCCGTGGATCTCGGCGGGCAAGCAGAGCGTCGCTGAGACCTCTGGTGGCCAGGGCATGTAACGCCCTTTGTTTCGAAATCGATGCGGTTTCCCCACACAGGATGTGGGGGACCGCATCTTTCTCATTTTTGGGCGGTCTCGATTTACGGGAAGGCCCGGTCGATCAGGACGAGGAGTTCGAGGAAGGCGGCGAGGCCGAGTGGGGTGACCAGTCCCGCCATCACGGCGATCGTCATCCAGCGGATCCATCGAGGCCGGTCGCGGAACCGGCGCTCGTAGAAGGCTTCATCGAGCTCATCGGCATCGGTGTCGGCCGGCAGCCCGTCGGTGAGTACTTCCCGAGCGTGGTCGGCCATCTCATCCCGGACGACGAGTTGAAACGTTCGGTCGGTGACATGGTGCGGTGCGACCGAATGGGCCGGGTCACCGAGCACGACGGATTCGACACCGGCGTCGCTAAGGCGCGCATGGCCCACGTCTGCCTCAAACTTGCTGCCGTATTCGGCAACAACCGTTCTTCCTGGCAGCGGACGCATGTCACAGAGTCTGGCACCCGCCCGCCGCGAAGCGCGCCGCAGCGGGTCGCTAGGGTGACGCCTCATGGCTGCAACCATCGAGGTAACTGACCTCGTCAAGACCTATGGCGACACGAAGGCCGTCGACGGTGTGTCGTTCACCGTTGGAGAGGGCGAGGTCTTCGCGATTCTCGGCCCGAATGGCGCGGGCAAGTCCACCACCGTGGAGATTCTCGAAGGCCACCGCGAACGCACCTCCGGGACCGTCTCGGTTCTCGGCGTCGACCCGGCCAAAGCGGGCAGTAGCTTCCGTGATCGCCTCGGCATCGTCTTGCAAAGCGCAGGCGTTGATCGGGAGTTGACTGTCCGCGAGGTTCTGCACTTCTACCGGGCGGCGTACTCCCGACCCCGCGACGTCGACGAAGTGATCGAACTCGTGGAGCTCGGCGAGAAGGCGGACGATCGGGTGGGTTCGCTCTCCGGCGGCCAACAGCGCCGCGTTGATCTTGCCCTCGGTCTCGTCGGTGACCCTGACCTGATCTTCCTGGATGAGCCGACAACGGGCTTCGACCCGACGGCCCGCCGTCGTAGCTGGGAACTCATCACGAATCTCACCTCGCTGGGTCGCACGGTTGTGTTGACGACGCATTATCTCGATGAAGCGGAGCACCTGGCCGACCGGGTGGCCGTCCTCGCCGGTGGACAGATCGTCGCTGCGGGAACGCCCCGAGAACTCCGCGACAGTCTGGGCGAAGGCACCCGGATCAGCTTCGAGATTCCAGCCGTAAACGAGCCCATCAGCGGCCTGCTCGACTCGCTGTCCGGGAAGAGCCGCGGCCGCGATCGGCGGATTGAGATCGCGACCAATGAGCCCACCGCCGACCTTGCTCATATCACTGCTTGGGCCGTCGAACGAGGCCTGGAGTTGGGCGGACTGCAGGTCAACTCGACCGAGCTTGAAGACGTCTACCTCCGTCTCGTCGCAGACGAAGCCTGATGCGTACCCTCAAGCTTCTCCGCTTCCAGATTCGGGCCCAGAATCGGTTCTTCTGGCGGGTTCCGATCGGCGCGTTCTTCACCCTCGTGCTGCCGATCATCATGCTCGTCTTGTTTGTTGCGCTCTTTGGCAACGACATTGACGATGTTCGCGAAACCGGCGACATTCGGGCCGCCCAGTTCTACACACCGGCTCTTGCGGTGTTCGCGGTCGGCTCGGCGACCTATACGAACATCGCGATCAACATCTCTACTCGCCGTGAAGACGGGATCCTGCGGCGGGTTCGAAGCACGCCGCTGCCTCCGTGGATCTACATCGCGGGTGCGGTCGGCTCTGCCGTGTGGATCGCCCTCGTGTCAGCTGCGCTCATGGTGACGCTCGGTGTCGTCGCATTCGACGTCAACATTGAGCTCAGCAAGCTCCCGGCGATGCTGCTGGCATTCGCGATCGGCTCGGCCACGTTCGCCACGCTGGGTGTCGCCCTGGCCAGTGTCGCGAAGTCCGCATCGTCGGCTTCGGCGTTGGCGAACGCCACCATCTTGCCGATGGCGTTCATCTCGAACATCTTCATCGACCTTGGTGCAGACCCGCCCAAGTACCTCCGAGTGGCCGCCGATCTCCTGCCGCTCAAACACTTTGGCGTGGCGTTCTCCCAGGCCATGGACCCCTGGTCCGATGCACCCGCCATCGAGTGGGACCGTCTTGGTGTCTTGCTGATCTGGCTCGTGATTGGTGCGCTGATTGCTCGCGCGAAGTTCAGCTGGGAGCCATCAGTCGGCGGCTCAACCAGCCGCGGCCGTCGACGCCGTCGCGCCACGAACTAGCGTCCGCCCCCTTGGAGCTGCGAACCTGCGGGTCGTGCTTACCAAATTCGACGACTACCCGATTCATCAGACCCCCGATCCGATCGCCCACCCGGCGAGCTCGGACAAGGACGTCTACGAGCGCTACTGGTTCAACGGCTACTCGAGGGCCGGCGACATGTACCTCGGGATCGGCACCGCCTCCTACCCCCACCTGGGTATTCAGGACTGCGGCATTTCTGTCGTCTACGAGGGTCATCAGTACGCCTTTCACGCCTCGGCCCGGGCTACGCCCGAGCCGAGTGAGCTGACGGTCGGGCCGTTCAATATTGAGATTCTCGAGCCCATGAAGTCGCTCCGGGTCACGCTCGAGTCGAACGAGACCGACTTTGCCTGCGATCTGCTTTGGGAGGGCCGCACCGGCAATGTCGAGGAGCCTCGTCACCACTTCGGTGGCGGCGGCACCCGTAAGGTGATGGACACCACCCGTTTCGCCCAGCTCGGACATTGGAGCGGTTGGATCGAGTTCGGTGGGAAACGACTGGATCTCAAGCGGGAAGACACGTGGGGGACGAAGGATCGCTCGTGGGGTATTCGGCCGCTTATCGGTGGCGACACCCGTGGCGCGCCGCAGGAACGTAAGCCCGGTGGCGGACTCTTCTTCCTGTGGGCGCCGCTCCATTTCGATGATCTCTGCCTGCACTACCAACTCTTTGAGGACTGGAAGGGTCGGCCGTTGTTTAATGTCGGCGCTCGCCTCCCTGTCTATAACTCGATCGATGAGATCCCCGGCATCGAGGACGAAGCGGCCGAGCACATGCGGTCCCACGAGCATTCGCTGACCTTCAAGGAAGGCTCACGAATGATCGAACGGGCCACGATCGCCATGACGTCGATCGACACGGGCGACCGTCACGAGGTGCAGCTCGAGCCGATCTTCACCTACCGGATGAAGGGAATTGGTTACATGCACCCGAAGTGGGTGCACGGCCAATGGCATGGCGAGTTGGCTATGGAGAGCGAATCATGGGCCCTCGCCGACGTCGACGAGACGGCGTATGAGAACCAGCATGTGCAGCATCTCGTGAAGGCCACATACGGCGACCGCGTCGGCATTGGCGTGCTCGAACAGGTAATCATGGGCCCGTACAAGCCCTACGGCATGGACGGCGCCTTCGACGCGCCGAAGTACGACTGACTAGTTCGTCGGATAGTCCGGCGGCACCGGCACGGTGACCGGACCAGCAACCGGATACGTCGGACCGACCCGGAGGAAGTCTCGGATTGGTTCGCTGTCTTCGAGCTTGGTGCCTGAGAGGGCGTCGAGCGTGACAACCGGCGGCAGGCTCGCGATTTCGACCGCGAAACCGAACACTTTGATCCCGCCGGGGCCAGGAACCAGCGTGATTTCGGTCTGGTAACCGTCGGCGTGTTCGACCCAGAGGCTCAGGACCTCGGCGGCGGCGCGGCCCCAAAGGAAGCCGATGGTCTTCTCGCCATCGACCGTGCCGACGTCGACGCTGAGTGCGTCGTCAAGGCTGCTGATGCCGCGGGAAGGGGCGAGGCAATCGTCGATGCCTGTGCCAGCTTGGGCGGCTGTTTCTGTGTCGGGATGGGTTATGTCGGCTCGGAAACAAAGTTCGTTGCCGTCGCCGCTCAGTGTCCAGTCGGACTGGAAGCCGTCGGCCGTCGTGACGGTGCCGCTCGCAAACTCTCCGCTTGGGTCGCCGGCCGGGGGCTGGGTGGTGGTGGCGGTCTCGCCGTCGGCCGCGCTGCTTGGGGTGGTTGCTGCGTCATCGCTCGGAGCGTCAAACGGCACCAACGTGGTGCTGGTCGATGTGGTCGAGCTGGTGGCGGCGTCGGGTTCGCTCTCCTCGGACTCGGAGTCGGAGCCGCAGGCGACGGCGAGAAGAGACAGCGCGAGCAGGCTGGCGGCGACGCAGGGTAAACGTTTTGTGAACACGCCGACACGATACGCAAACGCGGAGAAATTTCGGAGGCGTGTGTCATAGAACCGTGGTTGGGCGGCGTCGTAGTGGTGTCGGCTGGTTGTTTCTGCCGACCCGGTGCCCGGAAACCCGGGGCGGGCGTTCATCGGTCAACACGATCAGGAGTCACCCACCACTATGCGACGCATTCTTGTTTTCTGTGCCCTTGTTTCCGTCACCGGCCTCGGCGCGTGGGCCTTGCCGGCCGGGCAGGCCAGCTCGGCTATGGAGCAGGCCGCGGCCGAACCCGCGGCCTCGTCTCCCGTCCTCCCGGTGGCGCCGGAAGTGTCATCCGATTCGGCTGCGACGCCCGCGCCGACGACCATTCCGGCCACGGCAGTGTCTGAAGCACCGACGCAAGCGGCCGATCCCGATGCGTCGGCCGATCACCTCACTGCCGAGCGGTCGGCGGCGGAAGCGCCCGCCGCGATTGTCACCACAACTACCGCGCCACCGACTACCACCACAGCGGCGCCCACGGTGACGGTGGCGTTCACGGCGACGCAGGCGTTTGGGTCGTGCGACGAACCAATCCCGTACGACATCTTCTCGGGCGCCGCGACAGCAGGCAGCACCGTGAGCATCTCTTCGCCCTACGGGTCGGGCTCCACAACGGCCGACGCCAACGGCCATTGGGAACACAAGGTCGAGTTCCCGCCCGCCCTGCGAGGCGAACAGTTCCTGTCACTGCCGCCGGACCGGGCGGCAGCACGACTCTGCCGTTCATCGCTATGGGCAACGCGTCGCACTCCTGAGGTTCGAAACCGGCCCAGCGATGGGATTAGGGTCAGCGTCATGACGGCGCAGCAATATGACGAGTTCGGTTTGTTCCAAGAGAACGCGGCGGAGTACGACCTGCTCTATGACGGCCCGCCGACCGTGCGGCGAGAGACGATTGCCCTTGAGCGAGGCACCAAGCTTTCGGCCCTCGTGTGGGGCGATGCCGATCCGGAGCTCGTGTTGATCCACGGTGGAGCACAAAACGCCCACACGTGGGACACGGTTGCCCTGAAGCTTGACCGTCCGCTCATCGCCATCGACCTTCCCGGTCATGGCCACAGCGACTTTCGTCCGGAGCACGACTACATCCCCACCTCGATGGCTGACGACGTGGCCCAGGCGGTCCAGCAGCTGGCGCCGAACGCGAAGGCCGTTGTCGGGATGTCGCTCGGTGGAATGACGGCAATTTGCCTGGCCGCTGATCATCCCGACCTCGTTCGTCGACTCGGGGTTGTCGACGTCACGCCAGGAACGGATCACGCCAAGGCCGAACCGATCATCGCCTTCGTTGATGGTCCCGAGTACTTCAAGGACTTTGCCGAGATCCTCAGTCGCACCGTCGAGTTCAATCCTGGTCGCAGCGAAGTGTCACTACGGCGCGGCATTCTCCACAACGCTTATGAGATGGACGATGGCCAGTGGACATGGCGCTACGACCGCATGCGCGACTGGAAGATTGGTGGCGACGATGCCCCCTCTTTCGAGGACCTCTGGGACAAGGTCGACGACGTCAAGGTGCCAATCACGCTGTGGCAGGGCGGCAAGTGGAGCGTCATCGGCGATGAAGACGTCACGGAGTGGATGAAGCGTCGCCCCGACACGATTCACATCGTGGTCGAGGGTGCCGGCCACTCAATCCAGGGCGACAAGCCCATGGAGATGGCCGCCCACATCGAGGACTTGCTCGCTCGTTAAGCCTCAGGTGGCGGGGTCGAGGAGGCGGAAGGACTCGCCGAGGGGGACTCCGGCTGATCGGCCGACCGTGACCGCAGCGGCCCGGGTGCGTTGCCGGAACGCGTCGGCCTGTGAACCGTCGTCGTCTACGTTGATCACCATCGTGGTTTCAAACTGGCTTTCGTGGGCGAGAAGGGCCTGGACCTTCGCCTCGAGATGGGCGTTGTCAATCCTCTCGACCAGATCCGGCTGTTCGCACTCGAAGAGCAGTAGGTGGGCAGGTCGATGGTGCGAGATGCCGTGTTCGGGGTGGTAGTGCGGGTCTCGAGCGGCGACCACGCCGTCGACGGCAAGGAATCCGGCCGCCCGATGATCGGGATGCATCCGCCACCGACGCCAGGGATCATGCCCGAGCACAACATCGGGTGTGAGTTCACGGATGATCCGGGCGACGGCGCTGCGATGGCCGACATGGGCCACGAGTTCGCCGTCTTCCACTCCCAGGAATCGCACTTCACCGGTGGCGCCGAGACGACGCGCCGCTTCCCGTTGTTCGCCCTGTCGGCGAGCGATCAGCGCGTCGGTGTCGGCGTTGACATCCCAGGTTCCCTTGCGGCCGTCGGTGCAGATCAATAAATGGCAGGTGGCGCCCGCCGCTGTCCACTTGGCGAGAGTGGCCCCACACTCGAACTCGATGTCATCGGGGTGGGCGGCAATGGCCAGCGCACTCTTCGGAATCGGCAGATCTACGCGCATGTCAGGAGTCCTCCGCGGTGAGCGCCGCTTGTTCGAGCCAGTCGACGGGCAGGTCAGCGGGGTCATCGACATCCCACGCGAGCGAGTCGTCATCCACGATGGTGATGGCAAGGCCGAGTCGCTCGGCCTCGGCCACGTGCGCATCAAACGATCCGGGGCCATAGGCAAACACAAAACCGGCGTTGGTCGGCACACACATGACGTTGGAGCCGTCTCGAACGCGGTCGGGGGCAACAACGAGGCCGGTGTGATCGACGACCCGGAGGTCCTTCGCGGTTGGCAGGTCGGCGTGGGCAATGATCGCCCGTTCAAAGCCGACGCGACCAGCGTGGGCAACAGCTGCAGTGACCGACGCATTGAGGCCAACTTCGCGCACCGTCATCACGCCGATCTGGCGTTCGTGGGCCCACTCGACGACGCTGGGGTCGTCGGTGACGATCCGGACAGGCAGGTCATGGGCCGCTCTGATCACGTTCTGCGCCATCCACATCGTGATCCGACGGCGCTCGTCGAGATCGAGGGCATCGGCCAGACGAGACTTGCTGTTGTCGAACGAACGAATCGGAATCAGGACGATTGATTCGACGGGATCGTGTGAAGACGGCACAGCAGGGCGATTCTACGGCGACGGACCGCGAGCGGAACTCAGAGTCGCCCACTCGACCGAAGTCCGTCGAACCGCGCAGGTCTATGGTGAGCGCATGGACATGAATGTTGCGGTAGTCGGCGCTGGTTCTTGGGGAACAACAGTGGCGCATCTGTGTGCCCACAACGCACCAACGGTGCTACACAGCCGTCGCGCCGATGTCGCCGACGCGATCAACGATCACCACGAGAACCCGCGCTACCTCGAGGGGTACAAACTCCACCCCGACCTGCGGGCCTCCATCGACCTGGCCGAGGTCGTCCGCCAAGCCGACGTGTTGGTTATGGGGGTGCCGTCGGCCGGGTTCCGCGAGACGATCGTCGACATTCGCCCCCATCTGCGCCCGTGGGTGCCGGTGGTCTCCCTGTCGAAGGGCTTGGAGCTTTCCACGCGGAAACGGATGACCGAGATCGCCGAAGAGGAATTGTCCGGCCACCCGGTCGGCGTGCTGACCGGTCCAAATCTGGCCAAGGAGATCCTCGCAGGCAACGCGGCAGCCGCGGTCGTGGCGTTCACCGATCTGACCATCGCCGAGCGCCTGCAGGAGGTGTTCTCCTCCGATCTCTTCCGCGTGTATACGAACACCGACGTGGTGGGTTGTGAGATCGCGGGCGCATTGAAGAATGTCATCGCGCTCGCGGCCGGTATGGCCGACGGTCTCGACACCGGCGATAACACGCGGGCCGCCGTGATGACCCGCGGTCTGGCCGAACTCACGCGTCTCGGTGTCGCTATGGGCGGCGACCCGGCGACCTTCTCGGGCCTGGCCGGTATGGGCGACCTCCTCGCGACTTGTATGAGTCCGCAGAGCCGAAATCGGTACGTGGGCGAGCAGCTCGGACGGGGCCGGTCACTCGACGACATCATCGAAGAAATGAACCAAGTCGCCGAAGGTGTGAAGTCGGCGAAGATCGTGGTTGAGCTCGCTGAGGAGTACGGCGTCGAGATGCCGATCGCTCGGGAAATGAAGGCGTGTGTCACTGAAGGTCGGAGCGCCATCCAGGCGTACCGTGGGCTTGTGAACCGACCTGTGACAAGCGAAGCCGCCCCGGACTGATGAAACGCTGGCTGCAGGATCGACGCGTTCGATCCGGAGACCTTCCCTCCCACGCGCTCGTGGGCTCCACCATTGGCGACCTTGAGGGGCCGACGGTGATCGTCGACGATCGTGGCCGAGTTGGCTCGATCGACGGCAGCTGGTGGATCGAGTGGGCTGTGCGGGCCGACGATCGCATGCGCTTGGCTCACGAAGAGGTGGCCGTCCGTCAGTCGCGGGTTGCCGATGCTCCGGTCTACGAGACCTGGATGCGAGTGCCCGGTGGTGATGTCATCTCGCGGGTCGCGTCGGCCAACGACGGGCTCGGCCGAGTACTCGTTCTGGAGTTTGAGAACGCGTCGTCCGATGCGGTCGCGATCGCCATCGCCGGCCGACTTGCGGGCGAAGCCGCGGTGGTCGCCGATGCCGACACTGTCTCACTCGACGGGATCGAATGGATCCGAGCCGAACGCCCCGCCGGTGGGGTGCTCGCGACGGTCGACGACCCGTGGGTGGCCGTCGCCGAAGAACCGGATGCATCACGATCGGCCGCCGAGGGAACCGCTCCCTCCGGTCTGCTGGTTCTGACCCTGCCGCACCGACAAAAGGTGTCGTTCCAGATCCTGCTTGAGGGCGACTTTCCCACCCGCGAGGTCACACCAGAGTCGATCTCGGCGGGCTGGTGCACGATCACTGCGAACGCACTGTCGATCACCGTTCCGGATGCTGAACTCGGCGAAGCATGGAATCGCATCCTCCCTGACCTGATCGTGCTCGCGGGCACCGACGACCCTCACGTCGCCGCGGAAGCAGCGGTGGTACTCGATGTTGCTGGCCTCCACGACGAAGCCGACCGAGCGCGCGCGTGCGTGGTCGCGGCGACGGAGAACGCCGAGCTGTCGGGACCGTCAGCAATCGCGGCACTGCGAGCGTTGGCGTCGCGCGATCTGCTGGCCGGCGCTGATTCTGGCCTCGCCGATCTCGCTGGCATTCTCTCGGCCGCGGCCGGTCCTGAACTCGACGAATCGACGCTTCAGCACGTTGCCCGGGCCCTAGAAGCCTCAGCGCCCAAGGCGGCCAGCGATGCCCGCCGAGCGGCCGCAGCGGCCCGCGGCACCTACTCGCCAACAACCCCAGCGGCCTTAGCTGCTCAGCGGGTGTTGTCACATGTGATCCGCGCCGACGATCCTGCGGTCGTTGCGGTGCTTCCCGATGTGCCGTCGGCCTGGCGCGGTCAGCCGCTCGACGTGCGCAACTGCGGCACCCCCAATGGCCGGGTGTCGTTCAGCGTTCGTTGGCATGGCGACCGACCGGCGCTTCTGTGGGAACGTAGTGGCGGCAGCGATGTGGTGGAGATGCGCTGTCCGGGGCTCGACGCCGAATGGTCGACACTCGAACGTTCGGGCGAAGCGCTACTAGCGGCGCCCGTCGACTAGCGCTCGACCCAACGTCGAGCCACTCGGGATCGTGAGCTACCGTCCGAGGCGATGGCTCCAACCGCACCCCAACTGCGCCGCTCGATCAAGAACAAGCCCCCAGGGCTTCGCCTTGAGCGCGGGCTGTGGGAGAACGGCTGCGAGCTGGTCGCCGGTATTGATGAGGTCGGTCGTGGTTCGTGGGCCGGGCCGCTCACTCTCGCCGCGGTCGTGGTGCCAAAAGAGAAGCGCCTCTACAAGGTGCGTGACTCAAAGATGCTCACCGAATCTGAGCGTGAGTTGATGTTCGACCGGATCATCGATTGGGCCGATCATGTCGCCGTCGCCCATGCCACCCAAGAGGAGTGTGACGAGCTCGGGATGTCTGCCGCTCAGAAGTTGGCCGCTCAGCGCTGCCTCGGCTCGCTTGGTGTCGATGTTGACCACGTGCTGGTCGATGGCAATTGGGATTTCGTTGAAACCCATCCCACCACCACGATTGTGAAGGGCGACGCGATCAGCCTTTCGATCGCCGCCGCGTCAATCGTCGCCAAGGTGACGCGCGACCGCTTGCTGCGAAACTGGGACCGGTTACACCCGGCTTACGGCTTTGCCGGCAACAAGGGTTATCCGTGTCCTCGGCACAAGGCCGCGATTGCGGCCTACGGTCCGAGTGCCGTGCACCGGCGCCGCTGGGCCTTCATGGACGATCTTCGGTGGACGGGGGTTCCTCGAGTTGTTGATGAGGAAGTACCCCAACGCGGCTTGTTTTGAAGGTCGGTCGTAGCCTCGGGTGATGCGCACCCGACTCCCACTCTTCGCTTTCGTGGGGTGGACGCTCTTCGTCTGGATCTCCCGGTCTCGTAATGTTGTCAACGACGACGATCTGAGCACCGGGGGGACGACGTGGCGGCTTGGTGCGGCGTTGCTCTTCGTGGTGTTGGCGTTGGCCGTGCTGCTCATGCGGCGGTTGCTCCCGGCTCGGCTCACCGCAGTACTCGCCGTTCTGGTGGCGTGGACCACGGCGTGGTGGCTGATTCGGGGCATCGGAATCCTGCTCGATGGGCATGCGGTGGGCTTCAAGGTCGTGCACTCGATTTTGATGATTGTGTCGATCGGGCTCGCGATGTGGGCCTGGCGGCGTCGCGACCGATAACGTGCGCATCGTTATGGGACAGCCGGTTACCTTCCTCTCCACCACATCGCCCAAGCCGGGAGTGCTCCGCTTCGAGCTCAACCGCAGCCTGACGGGTATGGGGCACGAGCGGTATCTGGCCGGAGACGAGATTCTTGACACCCGTCCGCCCGATCTATTGGCCGCTCGGATCTTTGCCTCGGGTGAAGTCGCCGCGGTTCACATCTACAGCTCGATGGTCACGGTCACGATGGCCTCCAACGAGCCGAGCGATCTGGAGACAGTCGTGCGAGAGCTCTACACGTACTACGTGCCTGGCGTCGTTATTCCCAGCGATGACGAACTCATCGCCCTCGTTGAATAGCCGGCGTTGAGCAGCGGGCAGAAGCCTTCCTGTCCGAAGACTGAGGCGCGGGATCTGACGCGACCACGTCCCCGCGGGGACGTTTTTGTGCCCGATACCGACATAAAAGCGTCCCTGCGGAGACGCTTTCTCTGAAGTTGGCGGGATGCGTTAGCGCGAGAATTCGGCTTCGACGTATAAGTCAAAAGACATATCAGGTGTGCATTATATAATAAATGGCTGATATGTTCTCCCTATGTCCAACAACGCACTCGACACGCTTGAGCGATTCGGCACGGCATTGGCCGACCCGATTCGTCGCCAGGTACTGCTCGCTCTTCTCGACGGACCCAGCTATCCGAACGACCTTCTCGAGGTGATTGACACGAGCCAGCCCAACCTCTCCAACCATCTCGGCTGCCTGCGCGGCTGTGGCTTAGTGAAGACGGAACGAGAAGGCCGCCGGGTTCGCTACGAACTCGCGTCGGACCGACTGGTCCACGCGCTGGAAGATCTCGTGGGGCTCCAGCTCGACATTGATCCCAGCCGCGTCGAGCTTGGACTCCGGTCATGATGGCTACCGCCGCGCTCGTCTTGTACGTCGTCATGTTCTTCGTGGTCTTCGTGCTGCGCACGGTCATCCAAAAACGGAAGACGGCGACAGCGGCATTCGGGCCGGGGTACTCGGCACCAATATCGGGTCGATCGAGTGGATTGCCGGCTGGGTGCTACTCATTGCGCTTGGTGCCCGCTTCGCTTCGCCCGTCGTCGAACTCCTCGGACTCGATCCGCTCACCGAGAACAACGTCTTCCGTGGTGCCGGTGTCGTCCTCGCTATCGCGGGAACGGGGCTCACCTTCGATGCCCAGATGATGATGGGGACTCTTGGCGGGTCGGCGTCGACCACGACGAGGTGACTGGTCTTGTAACTGGCGGGATCTTTGGCATCGAGCGAAACCCGATCTTCAGTGCGTTGATGCTCGCCGGACTCGGGTTTGCGCTGATGGTGCCAAACCCGCTGTCGATCACAGCGTTCGTGTTGCTCGTGGCCTCAGTCGAACTGCAGGTGCGGTTTGTCGAAGAGCCCTACCTAAGACAAGTGCAAGGCGCCGCATACGGGAAGTACACGGCCGTGGTCGGCCGATTCGTGCCTGGTGTGGGGCGCTAGGCCCAGCGCCGAATCCAGGCGTGCATCGCGATCCCGCCCGCAACACCCGCGTTGATCGAGCGGGTTGATCCGTACTGCGCGATGGAGCACACCATCTCGGCTGCATCGTGGGCTGCGGGGGAGAGGCCGGGGCCTTCTTGGCCGAAGAGCAGTACACACCGCTCGGGTAGGTCGGCCGTTTCGATCGGCACACAACCGGGCAGATTGTCGATCCCGATGATCGGGAGCTCGGCTTCAGCGGCCCACTCCACGAGGGCGTCGATGGATCCGTGGCTGCGAATGTGTTGGTACGCATCAGTCATCATCGCCCCACGGCGATTCCACTTGCGGCGACCAACGACGTGCACTTCGGCGGCCAGGAATGCGTTGGCGGTACGCACGATTGTGCCGATGTTGCGGTCGTGTTCCCAGTTCTCGATTGCGACGTGGAAGCCATGGCGACGAGTGTCGAGATCCGCGACGATCGCTTCGACCGTCCAATAGCGGTACTCATCGAGGACATTGCGACGGTCGCCCTCGGCCAGCAACTCGGGATCGAACCGGGGATCGTCGGGCCAGGGTTCGAGATGAGGGCCGACCCCAACTTCGGGTTGGTCTGCCTCGGTCATCCTCGGCGGCGCGGCGGCCGGGGGAGTCGGCTCCGTCGAGCGCCGTCGGGCGCCATGTGATTCCGGTCGGGGATGTGATGGCGATGGTCGGTCCACTCGTGCCCATCCCAATACCGGATGGCGCCGTCGGCAACTTCTGGGTCGTGGTACCAACCTGCGGCGGCGTGATTCGGATCCTCGTCGCTGGGGGCCACCTCGCCCATACCGGGGAAGAGCACGTTGAGGTTGACGCCGGGCAGCGCCGACCCCATGACGCCGGGCAGCGCCGATCCCGGCGCGGCAGAAGCGGCGGCCTCCGGATGGCTTCGATCGTCTTGCATCGTGCGCAAGGACTCGGCGAGCTTGGGGTCGGGGCCTTCGTAGGGCGGCAAACCCTCCATCGCTCGGAGGATGTTGATCCGTTCGCTCAGCGGCGGATGGGTGCTGAACATGTCGTTGAACTTGCGGCCGCGGGCCTGAGTTTCGTGATCGTCGGGCGATTCGATCCAGAGATGCGACGTGGCGTGGGAGGTCTTACTTACAACGGTGATGTCAGCGTCGAGCTTCTCGAGCGCCTTGCGCAGACCAGCCGGGTTGCGGGTGATCTCGACGGCGGTGGCATCAGCGAGCGACTCGCGGGAGCGACTCACGGCCGCTCGAAGGAGCCCGGCCGCCATCGGCGCGAGTACCGCAACAAGCACCATGCCGATGATGATGATCGGATTCGGGCCGCCGCCGTTGTTGTCGTTGCGGCGACGATGTGAGGCGCCACCGCCAGTGACGGCGCCGAAGTAGAGCATTCTCCAGAAGATGTCGGCGATGAGCGCAATCGACCCGGCTGTCGCGACCGCGACGGTCATCACCAGGATGTCGCCGTTGCGAATGTGGGCAATCTCGTGGGCGATGACCCCTTCGAGTTCGGCCCGGCTCATTTTGTCCATGAGGCCAGTGGTGACCGCTACGGCGGCGTGTTCGAGGTTGCGGCCCGTGGCGAATGCGTTCGGCGAGGGGTCGTGGACCACATAGACGCGCGGCGAGGGAATTCCGGCGGCCAGCGAGACTTCGGCAACGAGGTTGTGGAGCTGCGAGAACTCGCGTGGATCGGCGGGCTGGGCCCGGGTGGATCGGAGAGCCAGCGTGTCGCTCTTGAAGTAGGAGGAAACGGTGATCCCGAAGGAGATCGCGATGGCGATGACGGCCACGATGATGCCGCCGCCGAGGACAAGTGAGACCGTTGCGGCCACCACGGCGAGCAACATGAAGAAGGCGAACATCAACAGCCAGGTGCGACGTCGATTCCGCGCGATCAGGTCGTAGAAGTCGGCGCGCTCGTCAGGCATATAGCCAACCGTACTGGCGACCCAGCACATGCCCGCCGCAGCGTCACGTGCATTCGCCGCAAAGCGACGCTCCCGGGTTACGTTCGAAAGATCATGGACGTCCTCGTTGCGCTGCACGCTGCCGCCGCGCTGCTCCTCCTTGTCGCCGGTTTCGCGAAGATCGTTCGGCCCGCTCCCACCACCGAGCTCCTCGTGACGCTGGGATTGCCCGCCAAACCGGCCGCCGCGATCGCACTCGGAGTTGTCGAGTCGCTCGTCGGCGTTTCGGCGCTGGCGATCGGCGGGTCGATTGTGGCGGGGGCGACCGGGGTGCTCTACGTCGGCTTCGTTGTTGTCGTATGGCGGGCCCTCGCGATGGGAGCGACATCGTGCGGCTGTTTTGGTCGCGTTGACACTCCGCCCTCGATTCTTCACGTGGTGGGCAACGCCGCGTTGGCCGCGGTCTCCTTCGCCGCCATCGCGGGCGACTCGCCGCTCGAGGTCATGGATGGACAACCGGCGGGCGGTCTCGGCTTCGTCGTCTTGATCGGTGTACTCGCCGGGTTGTCTCTCGTTGCGTTGACGGCCCTGCCCGAAGCCCTTTCCGCTCGCCGTGGCAATGCCGCCTCACCGGAATCACGATCTGAATAGTCAGCGGGACTGGCAGTCCGGACACCAGGTGGTGGTGCGGGCATCAAGCTCGCGGCGACGAAGGAGTTCGCCGCATCGCACGCAGGGCTCACCGCTTCTGCCGTAGCAGAACAGCTCATACTGATTCGCTCCCACAGCGCCCTCGGAGTCGACATAGTCCCGCAGGGTTGTGCCGCCGTGATCGAGCCCGGACTGCAGCGCGGCGCGGACCGTTTCGACGAGCTGGTCGGCTCGCTCACGGCTGAGGCGGCGGGTGGCCGGATTGATCTGCGCCATCCACAGCGCCTCGTCGGCATAGATGTTGCCCACACCGGCCACGGCCCGCTGGGCAAGGAGGATGGTCTTCAGATGACGGTTGCTCTTCTTCACGAACGCCGCGAGATGCTCACCGTTGAACGCGTCATCCCACGGCTCGGGACCGAGCGCCGCAAGCGTGGGGATTGCCGCATGGTCGCCCTGGTCAACCACATGGATTCGACCGAATCGGCGAGCGTCATGGAACGTCAGCGTTCGCTCGTCGTCGAAACGCCACCACGCACGCAGGTGTGAGTTGTTGAGGTCCGGGGCCTGCTCGATCGCGAGCCGACCGGTCATCCCAAGATGGATGATGAGCTCACGAGCGATGTCATCGCTGTCTCGCAAGTCGACGATGAGGTATTTGCCTCGACGTCGGGTGCCGACAATCTCGTGAGCGACAGCCTCGATCGCCGGTGTGAACTTCGTCGACCAGTGGCTCCCGCTGTCGACGATGTCGTGCCCCGTCACCGCTGGAGTCAGCTGACGACGGATGGTCTCCACCTCGGGTAGCTCAGGCACGGCCGAACTCTAGACTCGCAGCGCTGTGACTGACGCTTCCCCTGCTCCACTCAATGACCTGGTCGATGCCGCTTGTGCGCAGGCCGCAGAGATCGCCACGCTCGACGCCCCGCGGGCTGAGGCATGGGCGAGTGACCTGCTCGCGCTCGCGGCCGACGAAGGAATCGAGCCGACCGATCTGGTTGGCGCCCTCGCCGGGGCCGCCACCGATGAGAGTGCAATCGCGCTCCTCGCGTTGAGTGGATTGATGGAGATCGACACGTCGGCCGCCACGACCCGCCCGGAATGGGCCGCAGCGATCGACACAAGTCGTTGTGAGGGTGCATGGATCCTTCGGGCCGGCGGTGCCCGCTCGATCGCGTTTCGGTTTGTTGATGCACTGGATTCCCGGCACGTCATCACCGTGGATCTTGTCCCCGGCAAACCCGAGACGATCGGCGAAGTCATGGTTGCCTCGGGCGATGTTTTGGATGCCCTCGAGGAATCCGATGGCGCCGTTGAAGTGGAAGAGGGCGATGCCGCCGATCTCGCCGGCCGCGTCGGTGCCGCGTTTAGCGCTACGACCGAACCACCCGACTCGGCTGTCGTCGCCGGCCGGGTGCTCATCCGGCGACTCGTTGTGCTCGGGGTCGACGAGCCCGCCCCGTTAGCCTTCTTTGTCTTGGACATTCCGGCTCCGCCGGAGCGTGACCCCGAAGACGATGCGTACGCGGTCGACGTGCTTGTACGGGCGCTGGGCGGGGTCGACGATGTCCCCGGCCCCGCGGTCTCCAACCGGTGCGAAGGCGCCCAACGATGGCTCGCCGCGTCCCCTGGGGACACCGGTGACCTTGCCGACGTTGTTGCCGGAGCGGTCGGTCCGATCGATCTCGCGCCCTTAGAGGCGAGTGAGCGCGACGCAGTCATGGCGCTCGAATGGGCGGACTGGCTGGGCGCAGTGATCGGCCTGGTGCGAGCGGGCGCCGGTCAACTGGTCGACGGCGAACGACTCGTTGATGCGATCAACCGTTGTCCTGAGGTGACCTCGACGATTCCAAAGGCGGATCGAGATCGGATCGCCTGGGCCTTCGACGCAATTCTTGACGTATGGAACGAGATCGGAATCCTTGAGGGAGGCATCCTCACTGAGGTTGGGGCGACGGTGCTTCCGACTGGTCTTCGGCGGGCGTGGATGCCTCACGCCTGAGCACGTCTTCGTAACCCGGGATGAACCCCGGAAATGCGGGCGCCCAGCCAAGCGATCGGAGCAGGCCGTTGCGGCATCGCTTCCCACTCACCCGGTCGACCGTGATCGTCGGTGGTGTGGGAGCTTCGAGTCTGGTCGCGAGATGGGCAATGACGGTGTCCTTCATCGCCGGTTCGTCATCGGTTGCGATCAGGACCGGTGGCGGCGCCTGGTGGGCGGCGACGATGGCCAGGGCCGACACAACGTCGTCGCGATGAATGCGGTTGGTCCATCGCGGCGTGCCATCAGCGGCGGTCGCAGCCTCGCCTCGGCGCACCCGGTCGAGAAGCGAGCGGCGCCCGGGCCCATAGATCCCCGTGGGACGCACTGAAGTGGTGGAGAAGCGTTGGGCGAGCCACTCCTCGCCGTGCCGCACGATCTCGGCGGTGCGGCGAGTGGGTGCAGTGTCGGTTGTCTCGTCGACCCAGCTGCCATCGTCGGTGCCAATGACCCCGGACGTGGATATGAGAATGACCCGGGTGGGATAGCGGGGGAGGGCACCCATCACCCGAGTGGGACCGTCTTGGTAGGCGAGCAAATAGTCCGTCTCCGCGCGGCCGGGCGGAGCGGTCGTGAAGACGACCAAATCCACGGCCGGCAAGCCCGCGAGCGTGGCGGCGTCGGCGAGGTCGGCAACGATTGGTGTAGCGCCCGGAACTGTTCGTCCGGAACGATTCAGCGTGTACACCTGGTTGCCGACGGCCAGGAGTGTCTCGGCTAACCCCAATCCCAGATCGCCGGCACCAACAATAAGAGTGCGGAGCGGCGTGGTCGGCATGCCCTGACCGTATCCAGTGGCCCCGCACCGTCACTCCCCGACGCTACGGTCGGGTCATGCCTCGACAGCTCAACTTTGAGCCGAACTACGCCCGTGAAGTCATCGACGTCCCTGTCGCCGACGAGATGAGCGAGTCGTTCCTTGCCTACTCCCTTGCCGTCATCACCTCTCGTGCGATTCCCGACGTCCGCGATGGATTGAAGCCGGTGCAGCGCCGCATCCTTTGGTCGATGTTGCAGATGGGAATTCGCCCCAACACGCCCTATCGCAAGTCCGCTCGCATCGTCGGCGACACGATGGGTCGATACCACCCCCACGGCGATGCGGCGATCTACGACACGCTCACCCGGATGGGCCAAGACTTCTCCCGGATGGTTCCCTTTATTGATCCGCAGGGAAACTTCGGCTCACTCGACGATCCCCCGGCCGCGGCGCGCTACACAGAGTGTCGATTGTCCGAAGCCGCCATGGACATGGTGCGCGAGCTCGATGAAGACACGGTCGACTTCCGCCCCACCTACGACGGTGAGGGCGAAGAACCCGTCGTCTTGCCGGCGGCGCTTCCCAGCATCCTCGTCAACGGCACCAGCGGCATTGCGGTGGGTATGGCCACCAACATGGCGCCCCACAATCTTCGCGAGGTCGCAAGAGTCATCGAGCTGGTGATGACCCAGCGCCGGCCCAAGCCCACCGCCGATGAGCTGATGAAGCTCATGCCCGGCCCTGATTTCCCGTCGGGCGGCATCGTGGTCGATGAGAACATCCGCGAGGCATACGAAACCGGCCGCGGCTCGTTTCGAATTCGGGCCAAGGCCCACGTTGAGCAGGTCACCCGTTCACGACAGGCGATCATCGTCACGGAACTTCCTTACCTCGTCGGCCCTGAGCGGGTGCTCGGCAAGGTGCAGGAGATGGCGAACGCCGGCAAGGTCGTGGGTGTCGCTGGCATTATCAACCTCAGCGACATGAATGGTCTCCGCATTCAGATCGACATCAAGCCGGCCGTCAATCCTCAGGCGGTGTTGCAAGAGCTCTATCGACTCACGCCTTTGGAAGAGACCTTCGGCATCAACAATGTCGTGCTGGTCAACAACGTTCCCACCACCCTCGGCATCTTCGACTTGTGTCGGCACTACATCGACCATCGGCTTGAGGTCATTGTTCGCCGTACCGAGTATCGGCTCGCGAAGGCGCAGGATCGGCTCCACATCCTCGATGGCCTCCTTATTGCCCTAGACGCCATTGACGAGGTCGTGGCGATTATCAGAAGTTCGCAAGACGCCTCGGAGGCTCGCGAACGCCTCACCGTCCGCTTCAACCTCAGTGACATCCAAGCCGCGCACATCCTTGACATGCCGCTTCGCCGCCTCACCGCGCTCGCCAAACTTGAACTCGAGGAGGAAGCGGGCGGCCTTCGGGCCGATGTTGCCGACTACGAACAGCTGCTTGGATCGGAAGCTCGTCGTCGCACGGTTGTGCTGAAGGAGTTGGCCGAGATCGTGAAGAAACACGGTGTCGACCGTCGATCGGAGATCATCTCGTTCGACGACATTCCTGTCTTCGAAAAGCCCACCGAGATCGCCGCCACGTTCGACCCCGATTCCGACGAGCCGTGCATCATCACGCTCGCCACGTCCGGAAATATCGGCCGAATGCCGATCGACGGCGGCAAACGCGCCACCCCTGGGCGTCACGATCTACTTGCCGCCCAAGTGATCACGTCGAGTGGTTCACCGATCGCCGCCGTCACCAGCGAGGGACGAGTGTTCGCTGTCCGCGGTGGCGAAGTGGGTGAGGCATCCGGCCGTACCAGAGGCGGCCCAGCCGCTCAGCTCCTTGGTCTCAACAAGGGCGAAGAAGTGCTGGAGCTGGTCATCGCCGGTGGCGAACCGCTCGTGCTGGTCACGGCCAACGGTGTAGCGAAGCGACTTGCAGCCGACGAGGTCGTCGGCACCAAGAGTGGCAAGACCGTCGTTGGTCTGAAGGGTGATGACCGTTTGGTGTCGGCCTTCCGGGCACCGGAGGGCACCGACGTTGCGATCGTCGCAACCGACGGGCAGATCCTGCGCCTGCACGCTGATTCGATCAGTATTCAAGGCCGCGGCGCCGGCGGTGTTGCGGGTATGAAACTCAAAGACGGCGCCCGGGTTGTGGGCGCCGGAGCGTTGCTCGGCGATGGTGCGGCGCTGATCGTCACCGATGCGCAAGGCCTCAAAGCCACACCGTACGAGGAGCTCCCGTTGAAGGGCCGTGGTGGTCTGGGAGTGCGACTCGCCAAGCTCAACGACGACGAGGAAGTCACCCTGGCCTGGTTTGGCGCGATGCCGGCCGATCTCCTCGCCCACATGACCGACGACACTGATCCAAAGAAGGTCGACCCGAATCCGGTGCCACTCGACCCCGAACCATCGGGCCGAGACCTCGTGCCCTCCCGCACCGACCGACAGATCCTGGTGTTGGCCCCTGGCCGTTGGTAATCCCCCGGCGTCAGATGACTAGCCCGGCGCACACTCGGCAAGGACATCGAGCATGCGGTCGATGTCGGCATCTTCGATCATCAGCGGTGGACAGAACAGCATCGAGTCGGCCACGCCCCGCACGATCACGCCGGCATCGACCATGGCGTCTCGAACAACTATAGAGTCGGCGTTGTTGGGAAGCCGAGCCGCCCAGACAGCACCCTGGCCTCGATAGTCCTCGGGGATGCCGTCGGCGATCAGAGCATCAAAGCCGGCGGTGAGACGGGCGCCGACATAGTTCGCTCAGGCCACGAGCCCCTCGCGTTCGATGATGTCGATGTTGGCCTGCGCGGCCGCGCAGGCCGCCGAGTGGCCGCCGTAGTTGTAGCCGTGGCGGAAGATGTAGTCGAAGTCATCTTGGGCGCCAATGCCCACAACTTGGATCTTGTCGGCGTGCTGTTGAGCAAACTGCTCAACCGAGGGACCTTCCCTCCGGCACGTCGGTCAATGTGGGGCCCAGAACCACAGCAGGACCGGGCGGTCGCCGTCGACCACCTCCGCAATGGTGGTGGGTTCACCGGTGTCGACGTCGAGCACCTCAAGAAGGCGAACGTCATCGTGGGCCACGAGCGAGTTGATATTGGCGGCTGCGACCTCGGCGGCGTTCTCGACCGGGCCACTGTCTGATGAGTAACGGTCTGGTGCGGCGGGACTGGCGGTGGACGTGTCGCTTTAGCCGCCAGCGCTGGCGAGTACGGCGAGCGCAGCCACGACAGTCACGAGAAGGGGGAGGGGGATAGGGCGACTTTTCATCGGTTGCCACCGTACCGAACGCTGTTTCGCTGTGGGTGTTGCCCCGCGACGAACTGTCGCGTCGCGATCATTTCGAGGAACTGGGAATGGATTGCCCTCGCTGGTGTTGACTGTGACGTGGCCCTCCGTATCAATGACATTGCCCCCGACTTCACCGCGACAACGACGGTGGGCTCGATGCAGTTCCACGATTGGATCGGAGATGGTTGGGCGTTGCTCTTTTCGCACCCGAAAGACTTCACGCCGGTGTGCACAACTGAGCTCGGAACTGTTGCCGGAATGAAGGACGACTTTGCTGCTCGCAACTGCCAACTCATCGGGATCAGCGTCGACGGCGTCGACGATCACGCCGGTTGGGCGGCCGATATCGAAACCGTCACCGGTCACGCACTCAACTATCCGCTGATTGGTGATCCGACACTCGAGATCGTGAAGGCCTACGACATGCTTCCCGCCGACGCCGGAGACGCCGCGGCCGGCCGCACTGCTGGCGATAACGCCACGGCGCGTGCGGTCTTCATCATCGGTCCCGACAAGCGGATCAAGGCGCAGCTCATGTATCCGATGACCACCGGGCGCAACTTCGATGAAATTCTCCGCATGCTCGACTCGATTCAGCTCACGGCGGCCGAGCAAGTAGCCACGCCGGCCAACTGGGTCAACGGCGACGACGTCATCGTCGTGCCGTCGGTATCCGACGAAGATGCACGAGCAAAACACGGCGAATTCCGGGCACCGGTTCCCTACGTCCGCTGCGTTCCGCAGCCACGTGAGCTGCCGATCGTGTAGCGAGAACTCGGTCGGAGTCAGCCGGGGAGGTCAGTTCCACGTCACCGTCATTGCCCGTTGGTAGGGTCAGACGAACGCTCGTTCGACATCCCCCCTCACCTCACTTCGTTCGATTCTTCGGGAGACCTGCCCCTTGGCTGCAAAGAAATCCACCGGCTACGACGCCGACGCCATCCAGACCCTTGAGGGTCTCGAAGCGGTCCGGAAACGTCCCGGGATGTACATCGGCGGAACCGGCTCCGAAGGGCTCATGCACCTGGTGTGGGAACTCATCGACAACGCGGTCGACGAGGCCGCCGCAGGGTTTGCCGACAAGGTCGAAATCACCTTGTATCGCGACCGCTCGATTGAGGTCAGCGACAACGGTCGAGGCATCCCTGTCGGTCTCCATACGAAGAGCAAAGTGTCGGCGCTCGAGGTCGTGTTCACTGAGCTTCATGCTGGCGGCAAGTTCGGCGGAGGTGCCTACACCTCGTCGGGCGGCCTTCATGGTGTCGGTGCCTCTGTGGTGAACGCCCTCGCCGCCAAACTCGTTGCCGAAGTCGACCGCGACGGTTCCACCCATGTTCTCGGGTTCAACGAACGAGTTGCGGGCCAGTTCACCGGGTCGAAGTTCAAGGCCGGTCACAACCTCGAGAAGATCAAGAAAATCTCCAAGAACAAGACTGGCACTCGGGTGCGGTTCTGGCCCGACTTCGACATCTTCGATCCGGCTGCACTCATCGACGTCGACGAAATCTGCGACCGGGCAACCCAGGCCTGCTTCCTCGTTCCGGGCATGAAGGTCAGCGTCATCGACAAACGTCCCGGCGGACGTAAGGCGCCGTTCTCATTTGTCTCTCGTGGCGGTCTAGCCGACCTTGTTGACCACCTCTCGGTTGGCGAGAGTGTCAGCCAGGTCATCACGTGCAACGGCATCGACACGTTCACCGAGAAAGTGCCCGTCGAGGGCAAGATGACCGACGTTGAGCGCGAGTGCACGGTCGATGTCGCTCTGCGCTGGGTGAAGGGGTACGACAACGAAGTGGTGACCTTCGTCAACACCATTCCGACCAGCCAAGGCGGCACCCATCGAGCGGGCTTCGATAAGTCCCTCACCCAGGTGGTGAACAACGTGGTCCTAAAAGACAGTCGCAAGCTTGCCAAGCTTGCGAAACAAGATAAACACAAGGCCACCAAAGACGACGTGCAAGAAGGGCTTGTTGCCGCGTTGAAGGTCACCTTTCCCGAACCACAGTTCCGCGGCCAGACGAAGCAGGAGCTGGGCACCCCGGCGATCGAAGGGATCGTGAGACGGGTGATCTACGAACAGCTCAAGGAGTGGTTCGAACCGGGCGGCGGTCCCCGCACCCACGTGAAGGCCATTGCCGACAAGCTGGCTACGGCCATCCAAAACCGGGTCGATTCAAAGACGCTGCTCGAGAACAAGCGCAAGGCGGCGAGCCTTGGTTCCACCGGCATGCCCGAGAAGCTCGCCGACTGCCGCGTCCATGGCGTCGACAGCGAGTTGATCCTGGTGGAGGGCGACTCCGCCGCCGGCCCAGCCAAACGTGGTCGCGACAGTGAAACGATGGCGATCCTGCCGTTGCGTGGCAAGGTGGTCAACGCGGCGAAGGCCAGCCAGAAGCAGGTGCTCGACAACGCGGAAGCGCAGGCCTTGTTCACCGCAATGGGGGCGGGCGCGGGCAAGGAGTTCAACCTCGCTGATGCGCGTTATGGCCGCATCGTCATCCTTTGTGACGCCGATGTTGATGGCAGCCATATTCGGTGCTTGCTCCTCACCTTGATCCACCAGTACATGTTGCCGATGCTTGAGGCCGGCAATGTGTTTGCCGCCCAGCCGCCGCTGTTCACCACCAAGGTCGGCGACGAGGTGTATCGGGTGTACTCCGACGAGGAGAAGGAAGCGCTCACCAATGAGCTCTGCAAGGGCAAGCGCAAGCGCGAGAACATCAAGTGGCAGCGGTTCAAGGGTCTCGGCGAGATGAATGTCGACGAGCTTCGTCACTGCGCCCTCGACCCTGCCACCCGCACGCTGCGTCGCCTCACCATGGACGATGCTCAACAGGCCGAAGACGCGGCGCGGATGTTTGATGTGTTGATGGGCAATGATGTGAGTGTTCGGCGAGACTTCCTCGTGAAGAACTCGGCGTTGGTTGACGCTTCGACACTCGATATCTGAGTCGAGCGCTGCGGCTGTCACACCCGTGGGGTAGAACTATATTCATGGAACTTGACCCCGACGCGAGAGGTCTCGCCGACCCGGTCAATCCTGCGTCGCTTGACCTCGAGGGCGGGGTTCGCGAGGCGGGTGTCCCCACACCGCCGCCGCGGCTTTCGCCGTCGGGTGCGGGCACCTTCGAGCAGTGCCCTCGTCGCTGGCGTCATCGTTATGTCGATCGTTTGCTCGATCCTCCAGGCGAAGCCGCGCTGGCCGGGAGTTTTGCGCATCGAGTGCTTGAGTTGCTTATGCAGCGCCCGCCCGCCGAGCGCACTCCCGACATCGCAAAGGGGATAGCGCGGGAAGAATGGCCCCACACCGAGTCGGCCGACGATTACTCCGCCTTGGGCTACGACGAGGAGAAGAGTCGACTCTTCCGCTGGAAGGCGTGGCAGGCCATCGAGGGCCTCTGGAAGCTCGAAGACCCGCAGAAGGTCAATGTCACTGCCACCGAGCGAGATATCGAAGCCGACCTGGGTGGAGTGCCGTTCCGCGGCATCGTTGATCGCCTCGAACGCGAAGGCGACGGACTCGTCGTCACCGACTACAAGTCCGGGCGCGCCCCTTCGGCTCGTTATCGTCGCGGGCGACTCGACCAGGTACTGCTCTACGCGGCGGCAGTCGAAGCTGACACCGGCGAAATGCCGGTGCGAGCTCGCCTCCTCTACCTCGGGCAGCGGCCAGTGGGGATCGATGTCACCCGCAAGGAGATCGACCTCGTCACCGAAAAGTTGGTGGCGACCTGGCAGAGCATCAACACCGCTTGTGAGACCGACGAGTTCGAGCCCCGCACCGGTCCGCTCTGCGGTTGGTGTCCCTATCTCGATCTGTGCCCGGAAGGCACCAAGGCCGTAGAGAAGCGGAATAAGGCCACCGCCGCAGAAGACGCGGCGATGTCAGAGGCCCCGGGCTGAGCGGCCAGCTACTCGTCGTCGTGTGCTTGCGTGCGTAGGTGACGCTTCCACAAATGGCGCAGGGCGAGCAGTACGAACAGGCCGCCAAGCGCAGCGAAAACACCCGTATTCACCAGAAGAGAGTCGGGCGGCGGGTCGGCGGGTTCGGGCGTGACGATCGGGATCGGTGCGGGATCATCGGCTGAGGCGGAGGCCTTGGGCTCCCCGAGAATCGCGTCGATGGGAGCCAGATCGGCGGCATCGGGTTGCGGTCGTCGACGGTTCGCCTGCGGGTCATACGCCATGGGCAACCTCCATCGGGAGTACGAGGTCGAACAGCTGATCAAATTCGGCCGCGGCTTCTTGGGCACCGGGACGATTTCCAAGGGCGTGGATCGGCATCGAGCCAGCGGAGGCTTCGGGCACCGCCGCTCGTAGATGTACGGCGGGCAGCACGATGTCGCCGTGGTCGGCGCGCAATTGCTGATCCCAGTACTTGGCGTCGCGTGTTCGGCCTAGCCGGTTTACGGCAACGCCAGCGACGGTGAGAGGTGTGGTGCGCCGCTCGGCGATGCGTTCCACGGTTCGCAAGATCTGGCCAACCCCGTCGGATGCCCACGCTCCGGGCTCAGTAACAATGAGGGCCCGATCGGCGGCAAAGAGTCCGTTCACGGTTAGGAGTCCGAGTGACGGCGGGCAATCGATGATCACCACATCGTGCTGCACCCCTTCGAGCGCGATCGCGAGGCGATCGTTGGCGCCGATGGGATCGGTGAGGAGTTGTGATTCCCGGGCGGCGAGTGCGGGGGTAGCGGGCACAACCGAAGGTGGCCGGCCGCCTTCCGACGGCCAGGTGGACGATACGCGTAGGCCAGCGATCGAGCCGGGACGCTCCTCGGCCAGCGCCTGATCAACACTGAAGGGCGGATCCCACACACCAAGACCAGTGGTGGCGTTTCCCTGCGGATCGAGGTCGATCACGAGCGCATCAAGCCCCCGGGCCCAAGCCGTGGCCGCGAGGCCAAGTGCGACGGTGGTCTTGCCAACGCCGCCTTTCTGATTGACCACTGCGAGAACTGCCACGCTCCCAACGTAGCGACCCGATCGCAGCGACGCTATGCCGAGCTCAATTCCGACAACTCGAAGGCGGCGCGCGGGTGCGAGTTCTGCTGCCCCGTCACGCCGTTTCTTGACCCGGGGCAACCCACCGCGCTGATGAACCGACGAGTACTCGTTGGACTCGCGCTGGCAATGGCAGTCGTCGCGGTAACCGTCCCTCAGTTGCCGTTGCGGGAATCGCTCGACGAAGAGGTTACCCGTCGCGTTTAAGCAGCGAGCGAGCGGGTGGCGACGCGGACGATGTCGTCCAGTGCGTCGACCAGTTCGGGCGAAGCGCAGAACATGGCGTCGACACCGTCGCCCAGCCATGGCTCGCACAGCGCCTGCGGATCAAGTCCCGAGCGTGTCCATGCGGTGGCAATGCGACGGATCGCGCTATCGACTCTTGGGTCGGCGGCGGTCACCGAGTGACTCGCCATCTGCTCGAGGTCCCATTCGGAGTTGTCTACTAGGGGGCGGCTCACAAGGTTGAGGCGATAGCGCAATGCTTCTGCCGCAATCCTCGTGTGATTCACCTTCGGTGCCCTCCCGATCGACCTGTGGATAACTCCATGGCTGATCGTAGGAAGGCTCGAGCGGTTAGCGGTGGATCCCCCGCTAACCGCTCGATGGGCCTGGACAGCAACCCGCAGCGCAAGGGAACGGTCGAGTGGGAAGAGCGCTGAGGCTGAGCGGCTCTCGATCAGCGAGGTGGCCCTCGACAAGGTCGCACAACATCGAAACGAAGCGAGGGTCAGGCATCGTGCCGGGGGTGGCGACCCGCCGAAGCGTGAGCCCGAGTTCGTCGGCCGTGGCCTGTGCCTGGCAATCCAAATCCCACACGACTTCCATGTGATCGGACACGAATCCGATTGGAACAATCACGGCCGCCGTCGCACCGTCACCGGCGAGGGTGCGGAGGTGGTCATTGATGTCGGGCTCAAGCCACGGGACGTGTGGCGGCCCCGAGCGGCTTTGCCACGCCAGGCTCCACGGGTGCCCAGGGGCGATGTCGGCTATCAGCGCCGCTGTCGTGCGGAGCTGCACCTCATAATCTGAAGTGTCGGCCATCGCCGTGGGGATGGAATGGGCGGTGAACACGATTGACGTGCCGTCGGCCACCCCTGTGAGTGCTGCCCGCAGCCCGTCCCGAAACGGCTCGACGAACCCCGGGTGGTCGAAGAACGGCCGAGTCTTTTGAATGGCGGGTGCGCCAGGCCCGGCGGCGGCAATCGCGGCGTCGATGTCGTTCCAGTACTGCCGGCAGCCGGAAAACGAGCTGTAGGCCGACGTGGTGATAGCGAGCGCCCGCCGAACTCCGTCGTCGCGCATTGTCGCAACGGTGTCGTCCAGCATCGGGTGCCAGTTGCGATTGCCCCAATAAACGGGGAGGCGGTGACCCTGCTGGTCGAGCGTGGATTGAAGGGCGGACCGAATTCGTCGACACTGCTCGTTGATCGGGCTCACCCCGTCGAAGTGGTCGTAGTGGGCGCCGACCTCCCGCAATCGCTCTGGTGGAATGCCGCGACCGTGAGTGACGTTTTCGAGAAACGGCAACACGTCGTCGGGGCCCTCAGGGCCGCCAAACGAAAGAAGCAGCACTGCGTCGAAGTCAATCATCAACAAGAGGGTAGCCAGACGAGTTTCGTTCGACCTCGCGCGTTCGCTAGGGTCGCCGGATCCACCGGGTGGAGTCGGTCTGACGACCGCGTAGACGCGCACGCGTTCTGGTCCCAGTGGTCTTCCGCGATGCTTTTTCTTCCCTCTTCCCGCCTCCACCGCCGGACCCCCGGTGTCGGACTCATCGCGCTCCTGATTGGACTGCTCCTCGCCTTCAGCTCTAGCGCGTCGGCTGACGAGATCGGTGACCTTCGCGATGGCGTCCCTACGGGTGTCGATCTTCGGTCCCAGATCGACGAGATGTCGCGCCAGCGTGACGATCTCCTGGTGTCGCTCAATGCAGCTGAAACCAATCTCACCAACACCCTCATCGATCGCAACAGTTTCGACGGTGAGCAACGGCGACTCACGATCGAAATTGAGCTCGCGATCGAGCACCTGCGCATCGTCGCTGTCCGGACCTTTGTCACCGGTGGCGACGTGGGTGAACTCGAGCTGCTGAATCTCGACGACGTGTCCGATGTTTCGTGGCGCCGTCATCTCCTCCGCACCCACGCGGGCTCAGAGCAGGTTGCGGTCGACCGGCTCCGAGCACTCGAGGCGCAAGCTAGCGACGAGGTCCGTGACAGCATCGATCGGGCAGAGTCGCTGCGCCTTGAGATTGATCGACTCCAGGTCGAAATAGTGGCGATCGAACCTCGCCTTACCGAAACTCGCGCTATCCAGCCACTCGCTGACGCGTGGGACCGCGCGGCAATCGCTATTGAAGAAGGTGCTTACGGCATCGCTCCAGACGAGAAGTGGGAGAAGCTGCGCTTCTGCGAATCGACTGACAACTATCGGGCCACCTCGCCGAGTGGGAATTACCGCGGGGCGTATCAATTCGACTTCGCCACCTGGCGCACGGTCGGTGGAACCGGCGACCCGGCCGCGGCGCTCCCGGCCGAACAAGATGCGCGAGCCCGGGAGCTCTACGCCCGCCGTGGCGCTCAGCCTTGGGAGTGCGGCTACCACTTGGAGTAGCGGCCGAGGCCGCTGACCACTAGCCGCCGAGCAGGCGACGAGTGGCGCCGGAGATCCGGCCCGGTTGTGGCGGCTCCCAGCCATCGGGAACAAGATGGGGCGCCTTGGCGGCCAAGACGCCGATGACCTCGTCCTTCGACGGGTTGACCAGGCCGACATCGCCAATCACGACGGTGGGCACGGTCTCGTTGCCCTTGGCCCACTTGCGAACCGTATCGGCGTGGGACGGGTCGTCCCAGATGTTGTGCTTGTTCATGGTGACACCCGCCTTCTGCAGGTCACGGTCGAGCCGCATGCAGAACCCACACCCTGGCCGCCAATAGAACTCAACACCGGTGAGATCGTCTCTCATCAAATTTCCTTCCTGTCTCGTACGGTCAAATGTTCTGTGAACGGAAACCGGCCTATACGGCCGGTTTCCGTTCGCAGAACATGGAACTCCCGGGGTGGTTGGATTCTTCCCGGGGGTGGAATTAGGGGGCGGCGACGGTGAAGTTGGCGATGTCGTTGTCGAGCCGGGCCATCACGTTGTCGATTGTGGCCTGCCGGGCGTTGCCGCGGGTGCGGGCGAACGCTTCGCCGTGGAGCGTCTCCGCGAGTCGGGTGGCCTCGGCCATCACGGTGGATTCGAGTTCGGCCAGTGGCACGACCTGGTCGACGAAGCCAGCGTCTCTCGCCTCTTCGGGCCCGTAGGTGGTGCCGAGAAGGGTTGCGGCCGTGAAGTGGCGGCGGGAAACCCGGTCGCGGGCCAGTTCGGTGGCGAAGACTGGGAGTGGCATGCCGATGGTGACCTCAGGAAGGCCGACTCGCCCGGGGGTGTCGCTCGCGATACGAACGTCGCAGGAGAGAAGCACGAGCGCACCGGCCGCGAGGACGTGACCGTCGGATCCGGCGAGCACCGGCTTCGGGAATCCGTAGAGCCGCATGCACAGTTCAGCGCCCTTCCGCACCATGGCCTGGGCTGCTTCGGCGCCTTCCTTCATGACCGACAGGTCGAAGCCGGCGCTGAACTTTCCTGCTCGTCCGAAGAGCACCACGACCTTGGCATCACCGATGTTGTCGAGGGCGTTGTTGATTTCATCCATCACAAGATGACCGAGGGCGTTGGCTTTGCCGTCGTCGATGCGGATGACGGCGATATCGCCGTTGACTTCGAGAGAAACTGGAGAACTCATGGCACCGACGCTACCGGGATCATGGGTGCTCACTCCAAATGTGGGTCCCACTCCGGCGGGACGAGATCGGGCTCTAAATCAAGGGCGAGGGCGAACGCTTCAACCCATGCGCCATAGCCGTCGTCGCTCGGATGGAAACGATCGCTGGCCCAGCCCGTTCGTGCTCCGCGCAGGTGAGGAACCACATCCGCGACCGTGACCCCTCGTCGGGAGGCGGTTCGTTGAACAGAGCGATTGACCCAGCGGCCAGAGGGGCTCACCGATGGCGCTGGCAACGTCGAGAAGATCGTTGACGCCGGAAGTTCGTCGATGAGCTCATTGACCCGAGCGGACACCGATGGCGGGTGGGGATTACGCATCAAGTCGTTGGACCCGACGCCGCAAGTGATGAGCGACGGTTCACGACCGACCAACTCGAGCAGTGGGAGCTGCTCCAATTGCACATGGACGCTTCGAGCCCCGCTGCGGCTGAGGTTCACTACCGCGTGAGGTCGTCCGTCGGCGGCAAGCGCACCGGCGATTCGAGCCACCCAGCTGTGTCGGAGCGAGGTGGCCCCCACGCCTTGGGCGATCGAATCACCAAGAACGACCCAGAGCGGGAGGTCGCTCGCGAGCGCGGCATCGGCGATGCGATGCCACTCTTGTTCGAGCGGGTTGACCTGGTCAGCCACTGCCCGCGTGCCCGCACTGACGCGACTGATGGTGCGGGTAATTGGCCGCGGCGTCCACGGGTCGCGATGACGCAGCGAAGCAATCACCGGGTGGAGCGTGGGTTTCGGGGTAGCGGGCTTAGTCTGCGCCACGTGATCCTCGTCGATGTCGAGAGTGTGAGCATGAGTCGGCCGAACCGTCCGCTCTTCAGCGATGTCTCGGTGACGGTGTCGGCCGGTGATCGGCTGGGGGTTGTGGGCATCAACGGTACCGGCAAGTCGACCCTGCTTTCGGTCATCGCCGGTACACGCGACGCCGAGGGCGGCACCGTTCGCCGAGGGCGCAACGTGTCGATCGCGGTGGTCGATCAGGTCACGAGCCTGCCGGAGGGCACCGTTCGCGAAGCGGTCGGCGGCGGTTGGCGAGGCGAAGCCGCACTTGATCGACTCGGTGTCGGCGATCTGATGGATCGCTCCACATTGGAGCTCTCGGGTGGCCAAGAGAAGCGGGTTGCTCTCGCCCAGGCCGTGGTGGCCGATGCCGATCTGCTGGTGCTCGATGAGCCCACCAACCATCTCGATGTCGATGCGATCGAATGGCTCGAGAGTGAATTGTTCTCGTTCCGCGGTGGCCTTGTCCTGGTCACCCACGATCGCAAGGTGCTCGATTCGCTCACGACGCGCATTCTCGAACTGGACCGCGGTTCGTCATATCTGCACGACGGTGGATACGCCGGTTACCTCGAAGGTCGGGCTGCGCGCGAAGAGCGCAACGCGGCTTCCGAGTCGACTCGCAAGAATCTCGCTCGCCGTGAACTCGCCTGGCTCCGCACTGGCGCCAAGGCTCGCAGCCGAAAGAGCAAATCTCGGATCGGCCGAGCCAACGAGCTCATTGCGGGCGGCCCGCAAGCGGCCGCTCGAGAGGGCGACCTCGATCTTGCCCAACTCCACAAGGGCACGCCCCGTCTCGGCGACCAGGTCGTGGAGCTTCACGACATCACCATCGGATTCCCCGGCGAGCCGCCGCTTGTCGAAGGCCTCGAACTACTCCTGGACCGTCGAGAACGCCTTGGCATCGTCGGCGCCAACGGCAGTGGAAAGTCCACCCTCCTCGACGTGATCGCCGGGCGTCGTGCCCCGATCGCGGGCGAGGTGATCGTCGGCCCCACCGTCGTCGTCGGGCTCCATGACCAGCGCGGTCGAGATCTTCCGCCGAAGTCCAGAGTGCGCGACCTGATGGCCGGCGAAGGGAACGAGCCGGACTGGTGGGACGTCGCCCTCCTCGAGCGGTTCTGGTTCGACTCCGACACGCAGGCGTCGCCCATCGAGCTGTTGTCCGGTGGGGAACGGCGTCGAATCCAGCTGGTACTCACCCTGGGCGACAAGCCCAACGTGTTGCTCCTCGACGAGCCCACCAACGATCTCGATCTGGACACCCTCCGAGCTCTCGAAGACTTTCTCGATCACTGGCCCGGTGCCGTTGTCGTGGTGAGCCACGATCGCACGTTCCTTGACCGCACCGTCGACGACGTATTGGTGATCGACAACGGCACGGCACAGCGCTGGCCCGGTGGCTATGAGCAGTGGCTCCTCGACCGCAAGACCCACGGTACGAAGGGGAGTGTTGCTTCCGCGTTGGTTCCCGCGGCCGCCAAGCCCGGGCGCACCCCCGCACCAACCACGGGCCGCAGCCACAGCACGATCCGCCATGAGCTGAAGACCGCCGAGAAGGAGATGACGAAGCTTGAGAAACGACGTGCTCGCCTCGACATCGATCTCCAAGAAGCGGGCACGGACCACATCAAGTTGGCGGAAGTTGGTGAAGCCATCGCGGTGTGCGACCAAGGAATCGCGACCACTGAGGAACGCTGGCTCGAACTCTCCGAAGAGCTAGAGAACCGCTGACCAGCGATACCCTGGTGTTATGACTGACACCGCCGCTCCCGAAACCGAGTCCGTCGCTGGCGAAGTGCTGCTCGTTTCTGATGCTGCCCGATCCACGGTGCTCGACATTCGCGCCAAAGAAGACGACGGGGAGACGCTCGGTCTCCGTGTCGAAGTCACGGGCGCTTCGGGCGTCGACTACACCTACGACCTCTCGCTCGAGGCGATCGCCGAAGCCGTCGAAGGCGACTATGTGCGCGAACACGATGGTCTCACAGTGATCGTTCCCGCCGACAGCATTTCCGCGCTCACTGGCGCAACGCTCGATCTCCCGACAGTCGCGGGCCAGGGCGGCCTCGTCATCCGCAATCCGAACCGTCCCAACCCGCTCGGAGAGCTCGGTCAGCTCGAACTCACCGGCGATTCAGCGAACAAGATCACGGTCCTCCTCGCCGAGCGCATCAATCCGGCGCTCGCGTCACACGGCGGTTTCGCCGAACTCGTTGGTGTCGAAGGCGAGAAGGCCTTCGTCACGATGGGCGGCGGTTGCCAGGGCTGCGCCATGAGCGCGGCAACACTGCGAGAAGGCATCACTAAGGCCATTCTCGAAGCGATTCCCGAGATCACCGAAGTGGTCGACACCACCGACCACGAGCAGGGCGAGAACCCGTACTACAGCTAAGAATCTCGCAGCGTTGCGGCGAATGGCACGACGCAACATCGGACTCCTCCTCGTCCTCCAGGGTGCAATAGGCATCATCTGGTGGATCCTGCTCTACCGCTCGCCGACCGTGCGCAACTGGTTTGTCGCGGATGCCGGCTGGCCCGTCGCCCGGTCGCTGGTTGTTGCTGACGTGATTGGTTTCGGGCTGGGGTCGGTGATCGTCGGCATCGGCATACTCCGAAACGATCGGTGGGCCTCGGTGGCGCTCACCGCACTGACGGCCGTGGTCGCGTACGCCACGCTGGTCTCCTTCGCGTGGGTCCTCGAACCCGTTGATCGTTGGCTCGGAGCATTCGCCATGCTCGGTTCGCTGGGCGCAACGATGGCCGCCAACGTCTGGGTGAAACGGCAATGAAGTGGTTGTTGTCCACCCGCCGTTTCTTCCGAGTTGCCGACTCGGCCAGCTTTGGCTGGAACTACACGAAGACACTTGTGTAGACCGCCTTCCTCTGGGCCGTCTTTCTGTTTATCCTCCCCTCGTTCGTGGCGGATCTTGATCGGACCCACCTCAACTTCCCCTCGCTGGGGGAGTCCAAGCTGCTCGCGGTTGTTGTCTTCGTCATATTTGGCAGCCTCGGATTGTGGGCCGGCGTGATCATGGCCAAAGACGGTCACGGCACACCGCTTCCGCTCGATACCGCTTCCGAACTCGCCATCGCCGGGCCCTACGAATACGTCCGCAATCCGATGGCGATCGCTGCTTGTGTCCAGGCCGTGGCGGCATCTTTCTGGCTCGACTCTGGTCTGGTGCTGCTCTACGGAGTCGGTGCGGCCTTTGTCTGGAACTACGTGATCCGGCCGCCCGAACAACTCGACCTCGAAGAACGCTTCGGTGACCCGTACCGTCGATATTACGCCGAAGTGCGCTGCTGGGTCCCGCGCCGCTCCCGCTTTCAAATCGAGTAGCAGCCCGAAACTGCCCGCGCTAGGGCAGGAGTTCGCGCACACTCGCCGCGATGCCGGCGGCGTCGAGGCCGAAGCTTGCGTGAATGTCGTCGGGGTTGCCGTGCGGCACGTATTCGGTGGGAACACCGAGTACCCGCACGCGAGAGGCGGCGTCGCGGTTACCGAGGGCGTCACGGACGGCGGCGCCGGCGCCACCGATCCGAAGCCCGTCTTCGATCGACACAACGACTTGATGATCGGCAATGTCGTTGATCATCGCCGGATCGAGCGGTGTGACGACCCGCGGGTCGTAGACCGTGGCGTCAATGCCGTCGGCGGCCAGAAGATCAGCAGCGCCGAGCGTGGCGGACAACATCTGGCCGAAGCCCAACAGGGCGACCGAACGATCGCCGGAACGGATTTGGCGAGCGTTGAGGCCGCTGCCGACTTCGGCATCGGACACGTGGGCGGCCTTGCCGCGTGACCAACGAATCGCGACCGGCCCGTCGGTGAGCGCCATCGTGTCTTCCATCATCTGCTGGACCTCTTGATAGCTCGACGGTGCGAACACGGTCATACCCGGCACCTTGGTAAGCAGCACCAGGTCGAGAAGGCCGTGATGGGAGGCGCCGTCGGGGCCCGTGATACCGGCTCGGTCGAGGCAGAAGATGACGGGCTGGCTGTGGAGGCCGACGTCGAGGTTGACCTGGTCGAACGCACGGGTGAGGAAGGTGGCGTAGAGGACAACGAGGGGGCGGAGGCCACCCATCGCCATGCCGGCGGCCGCGGTGACCGCATGTTGTTCGGCGATACCCACGTCGATGCAGCGATCCGGGAATCGTTCGCGGAAGGGGAGAAGACCGGTGGAGTCCGGCATTGCGGCGGTGATCGCTACGAGCTCAGGATGCTGGTCGCCCAGCTTGACGAGCGTCTCGGAGAAGGCGGCGGTGTAGGAGCCCTCCTTCAGCGAGTCCGTGTCGGCGAGACCCGGCTTCGCGTCGTGCATGTTTTTGACATCGTCCTGCTCGGCCGGCGCGTAGCCGCGCCCCTTTTGAGTTAGGACATGCACGACGACAGGACCGTCGAAACCAGCCGCGTTATGGAGGGCTTCTTCGATCGACGCGATGTCGTGGCCGTCGAACGGGCCCATGTAACGAACGCCGAGGTCTTCGAAGAAGGCCGATGGTTCCCACATCTCGCGAATGGCGGCCTTCGACATTTTGACGCCGCGGCCAATCTGTTCACCGACCCACGGGATGCGTTCGGCGATCTCTTCGATCTTCGCCTGGCGCCGCATGTACGTGGGGTTGTTGCGGATCTTGACCAGGCTTTCGGAGAGCTTGGATACCGTTGGCGCGTAGGACCGACCGTTGTCGTTGAGCACGATCACGGCGTCGCGGCCGCTGTGGCCGAGATTGTTCAGACCTTCGAACGCCATGCCACCGGTGAGTGCGCCGTCGCCGATGACGGCGACCACCTTGCGGCGTTCGTCTTTGGCGTGGAACGCCGTGGCGAGACCATGGGCGTAGGACAGCACGGTGGAGGCGTGGCTGTTCTCGATCCAGTCGTGTTCGGACTCGGCGCGCGATGGATAACCCGACAGGCCGCCGCTCTCGCGCAGGTTAGTGAAGTCGGACACTCGGCCCGTGAGCATCTTGTGTACGTAGGTCTGGTGGCCGGTGTCCCACAGGAGCACATCGTGCGGACTGCGAAAAACGCGGTGCAGCGCGATCGTGAGTTCGACGGCGCCGAGGTTGGAACCGAGATGGCCACCGTGTTCGTTGACGGCGTCGATGATCTCGTGCCGGATCTGCTCGGACAGGTCGTCGAGTTCTTCGTAGCTCCGCCCCTGCAGGTCTTCTGGGCCGTTGATGGCGTCGAGCAGCATGAGGCCTCTCGGAGATCTCGCGAAGGTCGAATCGTCCGACACGAATCAACCGCTCTTGAGCGTACCTCTCGGGTCCTCAAGAGTGCGGACGCGGCCGGGAAGCAGCCGTGAGACCGGCCGGGCAAGGAGTAAGCCGAAGCCGAGGGCCAGGAGGCCACCGATTGCATCGATCCAGTAGTGATTGGCAGTCACAACGATCGCGAAGAGGGTGAATATTGGGTAGACCGCGATCATGACCCGGCCCAACTCACGGCGAAGCACCGGATAAAGGCCGATTACGCACCAGGTTGCCCAGGCAATGTGCAGGCTCGGCATGGCCGCGTATTGATTCGAGATCGACTCCATCGTGCCGCTCTCGAACGACCAGAGACCGCCGGGTTCGACGAGGGTGTCGACGTAGTTGTGGCTTAGGTCGCATGCGCCATATTCCGAGGCACAGGCTGACAGTAGGCGAGGCGGCATAAGCGGGAAGAACGCGAATCCAACTAGTGCCACAGCGGTGGTGGAGGCCAGCGTCGACCGCATGAAGAGGTAGCGCTGCGGAAACTTTCGGAACAGATACACCATCACGAAGATCGTCACCGCGAAGTGGAAGGTGCCGTAGAAGACGTTCCAAAAAATGATGAACGTATCGAAGTTGAGGAAGGTCTCCTGGATCCATTCCTCGTGGTACAAACCGAGCGCCTTCTCGATGTCGATCACTCGTTCGGCGTTCTGGAACGAGCGCTGAAGAATGTTGCCGCCGAGGGCAGACCCGAACCGATTCCGGACGGACGAGTAGATGACGTAGAAGGCGGCGGTGATCAGCACCTCGACCCACCACTTGATGCCCTGTCGGGCGTCAGCATCGGACTCGTCGAACGAGGTGGGGGCGGGGGGCACCATGGCGCGTGTCACGACTACTCGGCTGCTCGTTCGAGGAATCGATTGCGTTCGACCAGCACCCGGACAACCCGACCGGCCGCGATCGTGCCCCGCGAATCTGACGCTTCAACGGTGAAGGTGAGTCGACGCCCTTCGACCTCGGCGCGAACGTGGACCGTTTTGCCGACCGGTGTCGGCTGGACGTGGTCAATCTGCATCCGCATACCCACTGTTGTCTCGCCCTCGGCGAGGAGTCCGTCGAGTGCAGCGATGCACGCGGCTGCGGCCCAAGCGAGGACGCGCGGGGTGGCGGGGACCTCGACATCGCCAGACCCGAGAGCGGTAGCCGTGTCGAGGTGTGTGACCTCACGATCGATGGATGCGGACAACCCGGCTTCGACGGACATCGGCGGTACCATAGCCAACCCCCAGCCTAGGAGGTCCCCGTGCTCGACCATGAGTTGATCAATCGCACCCTCAGTGCGGCCCTACGCACGGGCGGTGAGTTCGCCGAGGTCTTCGTCGAAGACAAGCGCTCTTCGTCAGCCGTACTCGATGATGGCCGGGTCGAGGAACTCACGAGTGGCCGCGACCGAGGCGCTGGAATCCGCGTGGTTGTTGGTGAAACCACCGGATTCGCCCACACTGCCGATCTTTCTGAATCCGGCCTGGCGAGCGCCGCGACGGCTGCTGCTGCTGCCGCCCGCGGCGGTGGAGGCAGCGTCCGTGAGGTCTCGGTGAGTCCATCAGGGGGCGCGCCCCGAAGCACGGTACGAATCCCGCCCGAAGACGTCGCAAAGGCGACCAAGGTCGAACTCCTCACCCTTGCCAACGCGGCGGCTCGAGCCGAGAACAACGCGATCACGCAGGTGTCGGCTCGTTATGGCGATAGTTGTCGACGCATCCTCGTCGCGAATAGCGATGGATTACTCGCCGAAGATGATCAGGTCCGCACCCTGTTCTCCGTCTCCTGTGTTGCCACTGGCGACACCGGTCTACAGACCGGCCGCGAATCAACCGGCCGCACAATCGGTTTCGAGCTGTTCGATGAAGCTGACGTCGAGGAAATGGCTCGCCGTGCGGCGGGCCGGGCAATCACCAAGCTGGCGGCTCGCCCCGCACCGTCGGGCGCGATGCCCGTCGTGGTCGGTCCCGGCGGGGGCGGTGTGCTCTTCCATGAAGCATGTGGCCACGGTCTCGAAGCAGACCTCGTGGCGAAATCCGCAAGTGTCTTTGCCGGCCGGGTTGGCGAACAGGTCGCCACGCCGCTGGTCACGCTGATCGACGACGGCACGATGGCCGGGGAGTGGGGCCACTTCTCGATCGACGACGAAGGTCGACCGGCCGCCCACAATGTCCTCATTCAAGACGGTGTCCTCACGGACTACATGTGGGACCACCTTCGGGCCCGCAAGGAGGGTCGTCTAAGCTCGGGCAACGGCCGACGCCAGAGTTATCAGCACCTCCCAATGGTGCGGATGACCAATACCTATATCTCCAACGGTGAACAAGAACCGGCCGACATCGTGAGCGACACGCAGTCGGGTGTGTATGTCGCCCAACTTGGCGGCGGACAGGTCAATACCGCCACCGGCGATTTCGTCTTCGGTATGACCGAGGCGTATCTCATCGAAAACGGTGAGATCACCGAACCAATCCGCGAGGGAAACCTGATCGGCAACGGTCCGGAGGTGCTTACCCGCATCGATGCGCTTGGCAACGACTTCGCGATGGGGTCGCCGGGTACGTGTGGCAAAGACGGCCAGGGCGTCCCGGTTGGCGATGGCACTCCGACGCTGCGGGTCACAAGCCTCACCGTCGGCGGCACTGCGGCGTAGGCGCATAATGGCTGAACTGATTGATATCGCGAAGCAGGTCGCGGGCTGGGCGAACGACGGCGAGCAGGTCGAAGCCTTCGTTGTGCACGAACGCGAGACCGAGGTCCGCGCTTACGAAGGCGACGTCGAGTCGCTCACCTCGGCTGAGAGCCAGGGGATCGGCGTGCGCGTCGTCGCTAACGGACGCCAGGGATACGCCTATGCGGGCACGCTCGAACCAGCGGCTCTGCAGGAAACGCTGCAGGAGGCGCGTGACAACGCCACCTTCGCAGAGGCCGACGAGTTCAACGGATTGACCACCCCCGACGGTGTGGCCCCGGCTGAGCTCGACCTCTTCGATTCGTCGCTGGCGTCGTTCTCCACCGACGAGAAGGTTGCCCTCGCGATCGAGCTCGAACGACTCGCTCGAGCGGCCGATCGTCGGATCTCTGGCATCGAGTCGGCGGAATACGTCGACACGATCTATGAATCGGCGGTCGCAACGTCAACCGGCGTGGCCACCACCACCCGTGAGACCGGGTGCTACCTCTCGGCCTACGCACTGGCCGCGAGCGGCGACGAGACACAAACGGGATTCGGTTTCTCCATCGGGCGCGGCCCCGGCGAGCTCGACCCCGCGAAGGCTGCGGCCGACGCCGCGGTCCGAGCCACGCGCTTGCTGGGCGCAACGAAGCCAGCCACCAGCCGGCTCACAGTTGTCCTTGACCCGTGGGTCACCGCCCAGATGCTCGAAATCATCGGCCACACGCTCACTGGTGATGCGGTGCAGCGAGGTCGCTCGCTGTTCGCCGACCGGATGGGCGAACAAGTCGCCGTCGCCGACATCGTGCTCGTTGATGATGCGACCGATCCGGATGCCTTCACCGCTTCGATGGTTGATGGCGAAGGCCTGGCCACCCGTCGCACTCCGCTGATCGAGAATGGCGTACTACGGGCGTTTCTTCACAACAGTTACACCGGCCGCCGGGGTGACACTGCGTCCACCGGTTCTGCGGTTCGCGGTGGGTTCAAAAGTGGGCCTGGAGTGGACGCGCAAGCGCTCGTGCTTCGGCCTGGCCCCAAGTCGCAGGCCGAGCTGATCGCGGGGATCGACTACGGCCTTCTCGTGCAAGGGGTGGCGGGTCTGCATTCCGGAGTGAACCCGGTGTCGGGTGACTTCTCGACGGGGGCAGAGGGGCTCCTCATTCGCAACGGTGAACTCGCCGAGCCGGTCCGCGAGATCACGATCGCCTCCACGATCCAGCGTCTCCTGCTCGACATTCAAGCGATCGGGTCCGATCACGAATGGCTGCCGATGAGTGCGGCCGGCGTGTCGCTGGTGGTCGACGACGTGACGATGTCGGGCACCTGAGTGGCCGATCTCGCCGATCTCGCTCACCAACTCTTGGCTGAAGCCATCGACGGCGAAGCGGTCGAGGTGTGTGTTGGCCGCGCCACCGAGACCTCGGTTCGTGTTTACGGCGGAGAAGTCGAGTCGCTCACCGTTGCTGAGTCTCATGGTGTTGGCGTGCGGGTTGTGGTCAACGGCCGTGAGGGTGTCGCTCACGCCGGGAGTTTCGATGACGATGTCGTTCGTGGACTCGTGGCCGAGGCCCGCGACAACGCCCAGTTCGCAGAACCCGACGAACGCACGGGGCTCGCTTCTCCTGATGGCGTCGAGGTCACCCCCATCGATCGCTGGGACACTTCGGTTGAATCCACTTCGGTCGACGACAAGATCGCGATGGCGATCGAGCTCGAACGATCCGTCATGGCCGCCGACGAGCGAATCCGTGGCGTGCGTGCTGCCGTCTACGGCGACACACGAAGCGAAACCGCCATCGTCAATACCAACGGCATCAACGCCGCGACCTCCGGAACAATGGCCTCCCTCTCGACGAGCGTGATGGTCGACGACATCGATGGCGGCACCCGCACGGGTGGAGCCGTTGATGCGGCTCGTGGCCCCGCCGGGCTCGACGCCGAGATCGTCGCCGCCCTCGCGGTCGAGCGTGGCCTCCAACTTCTCGGCGCTCAAAGACCCACCACGGGCCGACCCCGAGTCATCCTCGAACCGCGTTTCGCGGCCACCATCCTTGGTGTTGTGGCAGGAATGTTGTCGGGTGAACGTGTGGTCAAGGGCCGCACCCCGTTTGCCGAGCGAGTCGACGAGCTCATCGCCAACGAGCTGCTCACGCTCTTCGACGACCCGACCGATACCGCATCGTTGTCGGCGGCGGCCACCGACGGCGAGGGCCTCGCCTGTCGTCGGGTGCCCTTGATCTCATCCGGGCGACTGCAGGGATTCCTGCACGACACGCGCAGCGCCCGTGGGCTCGGTACAACATCCACCGGCTCGGCTCTTCGTTCGGTGCGGGGCGGCCCTTCGCCCGGCCATCGTGCCCTCCACGTGGCGGCTGGCCAAGGTGATCTCGAATCGCTCATTGCCGACACCGACGACGGCCTGCTCGTTTCGTCGCTCCAGGGTCTGCACTCCGGAGTCAACGCGGTGAGCGGCGACCTCTCGGTTGGTGTCGAGGGCGTTCGGATTCGAGAGGGCGAACGGGCAGAACCCATCCGCGAAGGCACGCTCGCCGGCGCGATCCCGCGATTCCTGCTCGATATTCGGGCGGTGGGCGCCGACCTCGAAGCACTACCCGATGGCTCTTTCGTGCCCTCACTCGCCGTCGATGGTCTCACCCTCGGCGGAGCGGCATAGATCTTTATGGAAATTCTCCACGCCATCGTGCTGGGCATCGTGCAAGGACTCTCCGAGTTCTTGCCGATCTCTTCCAGCGGTCATCTTGAGCTCACTCGCTGGCTGTTCGGCTGGGACAGCCTCGACGCTGACCTGGAGACCTCGTTCGACGTTGCCGTGCACATGGGCACCCTTCTCGGCGCCATCGCTTATCTACGCCACGACGTACTGAAGTATCTCGCTGCGGGTTTTGCGCCACTTCGTGGACAGCCGCTTGATGCCGATGGGCGTATTGCCTGGTATCTCGTTGCATCGGCCGGGCCCGCCGGGATCACCGGCGTTCTGCTGAAGGATCGGATCGCCGATCTCGACAGCATCGCCATGATCGCGGTGATGCTCATCGTCTTTGGTCTGCTGCTCGGGATTGCTGATCGTCTCCCCGAGCGACGTCCCCTCGACGAATTTTCCCTCCGAGACGCGTTGCTCATGGGACTGGGCCAGGCTCTGGCCCTGCAGCCCGGTGTGTCTCGTTCGGGGGCCACGCTGACGGTGTCTCGTTTCGTGGGTTTTGAGCGAGATGCGGCGGCCCGACTGGTCTTCCTCATGAGCCTGCCCGTCATCGCGGGAGCCGGTGTCTTCGCGCTGGCCGATGCCAACATCCCAAGCAACTTCTGGCCGCCGTTCCTCTGGGGCATGGCGGCCTCGGCGGTCACCGGCTGGTTCGCCGTGTGGGGCACGCTGCGGCTGGTCCGGTCTCGGACATTCGCCCCATTTGTTACCTATCGAGTGATTGCGGGATTTGTTGTCCTGGGCATCCTCGCCACCAACTGGCGCTAGTTCACCAACACCGGAACAACCTCGCCGTTCGTGAGCGACCGCACGACGGCGCCGACTTCGGCGGTCGTGATCGCGATGGTCGGGAGTTGGTCGTGGAGCTCAATCACCGTTGCCCCCGGGTCGCCGGACAACAGGTCGTAAAGGTCGACGGTGTCGCCGATGGTCAGATGTCGGGCGGGCACCTGGAGCTCAATGGCTCCGGTGTTGTGGGGCATGGTCGCCATGTCGCTGGTCCGAACGATCTCGCCCGCCACAAGTCGAACCCCGCTCGTGCGGCCAATTGGACTCTCGGTCATTGCATCAACCGGACGGAGAAGGCGAGGAACCGGGAGTCGGGTGACCGCGGCGGCCGAGATCGCAGCGCCTGCGGCGATCTCGTCGCGGACGACCCACGCCTCCGCTCCGGCCCAGCCTGCGGCGACATTCTCGGATTGCCGTTGGGCGGCGACAAGTGGCTGGGTCGCCATGATGATGAGACCGGCGGCAACCGCGAGTCGGGGCCAGCGTCGGGCCCGCCAGTGATGGCGCAGCGCCGACAACGGCGGATGTGTAGACGGGCGCAGGAGAAAGGACATGCCACTTCCGAACGAGAGAACGTTTGGGGAAGTGGAAGGCCGTTGCCCGGTGGGCGAGTGGCCGCTATTCGGTTGATTTCTTTGACGAGCTCTTCGCGCTGTCGGAACTCGAACTCGACGACGAGCCCGAAGATGACGAATCAGACGCCGATGAGCTCGAAGATGACGACGAGGCAGGAGAAGACGAAGAGGAAGATGAAGAGGATGAATCCGAGGACGACGACGAATCGGAGGAGGAGCTGTCGCTATTCGACGAGGCGCCGGACTCGGCCGCTTTTGACGGCGAGCCACCGCCGCCGTGATCGTTCTTGTAGAAACCGTCGCCCTTGAACGAGATCCCAACCTTGCTGAAGACCTTCTTTACGGGGGATCCGCACGCGTCGGCGTGGCCACCGTGGGTCTCGGGGCAGTCGGTCAGGGCGTCGTCCGCAAACGACTGCCAGAACTCAAACATTTCGCCGGTGCGTTCACATCGATAGTCGTAGGTCGGCACGGGAGCCGAGGATATCCAGCGTCTGCGCTTGCGACACCTCCTTAGTGAACTCGCAATCTGTGTTGGCTGCCGATGTGCCGTACCATGGTCCCGTGTTCCTGACTCTGGCTCTCGTGGTTGGTGCCTACATCGTCGGCATGTTTCCCACCGCGCAGATTGTCGGGCGCCGGTACGGACTGAACCCAACGAAGCAGGGTTCGGGCAATCCTGGCGCGTCCAACGTCTATCGGCTGGGTGGTCGCAAGGCCGGCGTGATCGTTGGTGTCATCGACATGCTCAAGGGGGCTATCCCCGCGGGAATCGCCCTTCTAGTTGCCGGTCGTCCGGAAGCCCACGCGGTGTGGGTTGCTGCCGTTGTGGGCCACGTCTGGCCAATCGCCCGTGGGTTTCGCGGCGGAAAAGGGGTGGCAACGGCGGGCGGTGCCGGACTGGTCATCAACCCGATCGTGGGTCTTGCGTGCGCCCTTGTTTTCGTGGCAACGGTGAAGGTCGCCCGGGTTGCGGCCCTGGGCTCACTCAGCATCGCGATCGCCTATCCGGTCATCGCAGCGATTGATAGATCGCCGGGCTGGGAGGTCGCCACCTCCGCCGGAGTTGCGGCCATTCTGGTCGTCCGTCACCAATCCAATATCCGAAGCCTGCTCAAACGACACGAGAACCGTCTCGACGAAGCGAACCCGACCGCGGCATGACCCACTCAATTCAGTCGGCTGTCCGCCGATTGAACATCACCGGCACTTTTTTCTCGACCGCGTTAGAGGCGTAACGTGGGGCTGGGCGGGGATATGGATTTCCAATGAACGAGAGAGTTCGTACTGCAGTTATTCCGGCCGCCGGTCTCGGCACCCGGTTTTTGCCTGCCACAAAATCGCAGCCGAAAGAGATGTTGACGGTCGTTGATCGACCGGCGATCCAGTGGGTAGTGGAAGAGGCCGTCGCCGCCGGAATCGACGATGTACTCATCATCACCAGCCCGACGAAGAAGGGCATCGAGGACCACTTCGACCGGATGGCCGAACTCGAAACCCTGCTCGAAGCCAAAGGCAAGGTCGAGATGTTGGCGAGCGTTCGCCGCATCTCTGACATGGCCACGTTTCACTTCACCCGCCAGGGAGCACCGCTCGGGTTGGGTCACGCCGTTTCGATGGCCGCCCGTCACGTGGGCGACGAGCCCTTCGCCGTACTGCTTCCCGACGAGTTGCTTCCCGACGGTGGGGTCACCCTCCGACGGATGATCGACGAGTGCGAGTCGAGTGGCGCATCCGTCATCTCGCTCTTCGAGGTCGACGGCCCGGAGATTTCGAACTACGGCTGCGCCGGTTACTCACATCGCGATGGTGATGTTGTCCATATCGATTCCATCGTGGAGAAACCGGCCTATGAGGATGCACCCTCGAATCTGAAGGTGACGGGTCGGTATGTCTTCACTCCCAAGATCTTCGACAAGCTTGCCGTGACCGAGCCCGGCAAGGGCGGCGAGATTCAGTTGACCGACGCGATGGCGATGCTCATCGGTGATCCTGGCCTCCATGGCCTCGTCATCAAGGATGCGGGCTACGACGCTGGTCAGAAGCTCGACTGGCTCCGCGCCAACGTGGAACTATCGCTGGACGATCCCGGCGCCAGTGTGCAGGTCGCCGACATGCTTCGTGAGATCATGCAATCGCGCGGTCTCAACTAGGTCGTTCAGCCGGCTCGGTTCACAAAGAACCGCAGATCTCGGTCGTACTTTTCGCGGGTGTCTGGCACGCTGGCGCCATGATCACTCTCGACGAAGCACGCGACTTTGTTCTGTCTCGTGTCGCACCACCGTCTCCGACACGGATACCGCTCGCTGATGCAGCTGGTTTGGTGCTCGCCGCCGACATCGTTGCGGAAGAGACGGTGCCACCGTTCGACAACACTGCGATGGACGGATTTGCCATCGTCGCAGCAGATACCGCCACTGTTCCGACGGTGCTCAACGTGGTTGGCACGGTTGCCGCCGGATCGGCCGCTGACAAGCCGATCTTTACCGGCCAGGCGATGAGAATCATGACTGGAGCGCCGATGCCCCCCGGCGCGGATGCGGTCGTGATGGTCGAGCGCACCACCTACGACGAGGCGGCGAGCACAGTCGAGATCGAGATCTCCGTCCCCGTCGGCAACCATGTCCGTGGATCCGGAGAAGACGTGCAACCCGGGGATCTGCTCTATGCCGCTGGCACGGTGCTCGGCGCCGGACACCTCGGTGTGTTGGCCAGTGTGGGCATCGCCGAGGTCGACGTGATCGCTCGGCCTCGCGTTGGCGTGGTGTCGACCGGCGACGAACTGGTAGACGATGGCCGTCCCCTGCAGCCCGGGGAGATCCGCGACTCCAATCGGCTGACGTTGCTTACCCTCCTCCGCGAGGCGGGCTTCGAGGCGGTTGATCTTGGCCTCGCCCGCGACAATGAACCCGACATCGAGGCGGTATTTCGACGCGGTGCCGACACCTGCGACGCGGTGCTCTCGTCGGGCGGCGTTTCAATGGGCGCGTTCGACTACGTGAAGGTCGTGCTCGACCGGATCGGCGACATGCGCTGGATGCAGATCGCCATCAAGCCCGCGAAACCGTTTGCATTCGGACTCATCGGCGACGTCCCGGTTTTCGGGCTTCCCGGCAACCCGGTTTCGTCCATGGTGAGCTTTGAGCTTTTCGCCCGGCCCGCGCTCCGGAAGATGTCTGGGCTTGACGCCTTTCATCGGGCCACTCGCTTGGCCATCAGCGAGGATCCACTCGGCCGCCATGACGACGGAAAGACACACTTCTTGAGAGTTGCCGGCGGCCCCGACGGAGCCGGCCGCTGGCATATTCACAAACTCGACGGCCAAGGGTCTCACCAGCTGACCGCAATGGCCCGCGCCACGGCGCTCGCGATCGTGCCGGACGGTGTCGACATCGGTGCCGGCGATGAGGTCGAGATCATCCCGATCGGTACTCTGGGTGCATGACTGAGCAGCTGACGGACGGATTCGGGCGTGTCCACCGCGACCTTCGGATTTCTGTCACGGATCGCTGCAACTTTCGCTGTGCGTACTGCATGCCCGAAGAGGGAATGCAGTGGCAGCGCCGCGAAGACCTCCTGACCTTTGAAGAGATCGAACGCGTCGCTCGCATCATGGTCGAGCGCTACGGCGTCGACGGGATCCGGCTCACCGGCGGCGAACCGACCGTGCGGGCAAAATTGCCTTTACTCGTCGAGAAGTTGGCTGCTCTCGGCGTCGACCTCGCCATGACCACCAACGGTGTCACCCTGCCGCTTCTCGCCGCTGACCTCAAGGCTGCGGGTCTCCAGCGAGTCAATATCTCGCTCGACTCGCTGCGCGTCGATCGGTTTGAAGAACTCACCCGGCGAGACGAACTGCATCGAGTCCTTGAAGGTATCGACGCGGCGAAGGCCGCGGGTTTCGGCCCAGTCAAGATCAACGTGGTCGTTATGAAGGGAATCAACGACGACGAGGTCCTTGACTTCGCCCACTTCGGGCGAGACAACGACGTCGTTGTTCGGTTCATCGAGTTCATGCCCCTCGACGCCGATGAGATCTGGAACATCGACCGGGTCCTCACCCAAGACGAGATCCTCACCACGCTGCGCACCGAGTTCGAACTCGAGCCTGTCGAGCGCTCCTCCGCGCCGGCCAGCCGTTGGCGGTACACCGACGGCGGCGGAGAGATTGGTGTGGTGGCCAGCGTCAGCCATTCGTTCTGCGACACCTGCGACCGGGTCCGCATCACCGCCGATGGCCAGTTCCGCAACTGCCTCTTTGCCACCGACGAGACCGACGTGCGAGCACTGCTGCGCGACGGGTCAAGCGACAATGTGGTCGCCGATGCCCTCGCCCGCAGCGTCGCCTCCAAGTGGGCCGGACACCAGATCAATCAGGTCCACTTCATCCGACCCCGCCGGTCCATGTCCGAAATCGGTGGCTGACCCCGCCATCTGAAGGCAGTCCTAGACTCGACACATGTCGGATCAGGAATCAT
>Ga0114997_10000047_pt1 | contig 79719 bp, 49 predicted proteins | sample ArcticOcean_MG_C_2_FD_87045 | JGI IMG/M metagenome (GOLD analysis project Ga0114997, IMG submission 87045) | Marine microbial communities from western Arctic Ocean - ArcticOcean_MG_CB4_136 | ecosystem: Environmental > Aquatic > Marine > Oceanic | place: Arctic Ocean: Canada Basin | collected... | reverse complement strand
TGCACTTTCTGGCGTATTAATTTGGCGTATTCTTGGATTAAATGAATATATTTTCGAAAGTGTTCCAGGCATTGGCTCAGCATTCATTGCACATTTTATGATGTGTTATTTCCGAGATGACTCAGATAGTTCATACTTTGGAAGATATGAAATCCCTAAACCTATGCTAAATCAAGGTTTTGTAGTTGTAGTAATATTGTTTTTCATTTCAGAAATAGGTTACTCTGTTGTTAGTTCTAATTCTGAAAACCAAGAACTAGAATTTGGTGAAGATTGGTGGTGGGATGTTAAATTTGAAGAAATTTATGATGCTGATACTCTTGTAGCGACAGGGGTAAATGATGGAGATACTGTAACTTATAGTAGAGATATTTATCCAGAAACATTACATTTTGGTTCAGTCGGTATTATAGTTAGTTGTGATGATGGAAACGGGAACCCCTTAGATGTGCCAGATGAATTCTCAGTTCAGATAACGCCCCCTAACGGTCTTAATTCGACCTCTTTCGATGGGATATGTGATTCCAATCCAATGTCCTCAGAAATCTTAATTATTCCTGGTTATGATGGTGATTCAAAATTTTATCTTGCTAATCAAACGACTGAATCTCAGATTCATGACATGTGGATAGCAGAGGCTGATTTTGGCCATGGTGATTGGATTGTAGATGTGACTCTTAATACTCAAGGTCCAGTTCTTATAGAAAACGGCCAAGCTGAGATTGAAATTACTAGTGAAATATGGACCTTTGAATTAAATACAACATTACAAAAAACCTGTAATGAGTTCTTATCAGAATGTGGAGAGTAAAATAGTAATCTTAGTTAATTTGCTGTAAATAGGACCACCTAGCCAAGTAAGGGTTAAGAGTATGTTCGTGCTGGGGAATACCAGTGAATACAATGAGACTCGTTAGATTACCAATATTTTTACTTGGAATATACGCACTGAGTGTGTTAGCAATGACAGTTCCAGCAGCAGCACAATCACCGAATCCCGATATTGACATCCAATGTTCACCTTCGAACATCCCAATTGATGTATATCCAGGTTCAACCCGTGTAGGAATCACATATTGTACTGCTACGAACCCTACTGGCTACTCTGAAACCGTAAGGATTACAATTACTAGTGGAGGTTTAGCATTTGCAGGACCTGGTTCAGTAACAGTTGGTGCATCTTCATCCATTACGTTTGAAGTTACAGTAAGAGGAGATCTTAGAATGCCTGAAACAACAAGAGTAGTTTCAATTGCAGGAACAGTTGAAACATTCAATGGAGCACCTAATCCTAACCCTGTACAAAAAACAGCAAATGTTATGGTAGTTGTAAAACAATTCAGTAGATTACAAGTTGAAGCATCCGAACCATTTAAACAACTAAGGCCTAAGGTAGATTACTACTTTGAGTTCAAAATATACAACCAAGGAAATGCACTAGATAAATTCAATATCGAAATCGAGAATAGAGACGAATTAGAAGAAGCAGGATTTCAGATATCACTTCCATTAATATCTACTGAAATAGATGCGCAAGCACCCGCACAGAAAGTAAACGTATTGACAAGAACACCTAAGGTACAAGGATGGACTGACAGTTATTATCAATTACAATTTAAAGCAACTAGCGATTTCTCTGTAAGGACAGAAGGGATCCCGAATTACCAAGTTCAGATGGTAACTGTTTATGTTAGAGGAGTATACCTTCCAGGATTCGAAATCATTCCAACAATCTCTATGTTAGCATTTGCAGCAGCAGTAGCTTACCGTAGATTAGATGAGGACGAAGAAGATTTTGAAAACCTCCTAGAAGTTAACAATTTGAATTAAATCTACACGATTAACAATTCATTTGATAAACCTTTAACGTGAGTGAGTGAATAAAGAGGGATGATGAAATATGAGTGGACTATTATCAAAAGCAAAAGAAGCCGAGTCCTCTGCTACAACTGAATCTGTAGTAGAATTGGCTAGTGAAGCAACAACTGCAGTTACTCCTGCAGCAAGCTCAGGACTATTAAGCGGAGTTATGGGAATTGAGAATCTTGGAATGAAGGTTGGCGCTGCAGTAGCAAGTTTACTTTTAGTATTTGTAGCCGCACAAGTTGCAATGGGGTTTAGTTTTGGAACTGGTTCAATGACAATTACAGATCATTCGATTGAAGAAGATAATAATGCATTAAAAATACAAATTAGATTTGGTAATCCAATGTTTTCCAGTGCTTCTAAAGATCCTGTTCAAATTACAATATCTTACGGGGATGCTGAAGTATTTACAACAACTGAAACACCTTCTAGTAATTTAATAAACATTGAAATCCCATTTTCTGATTTTTATCAAGGTAATTCTAGGGCAACTGGAACTTCAGGTCAAGATGTACTCTATAAGGTAAATGCGAATCAAGGTGATTTAAAAGCAGCAGAATACAAAGTTGAACCTGCAAGTGTGATGGATAGGACCATCACAGAGGGTGATGGAGAACTAATTGTAATGAGTACCAATAGTAACACACAGTGTAATGGCGTTTGTCATGAAGGAGTTTCGATGAGAGTATCTATGGGTGTACAAGATGCAGTTAATCCAGACCTAATCTCTCATATTGATTCTGATTATACGATTAGTGCTGATATAACCTTTGAGGGAGCAGTAGTTTATTCATACCCCCAAATAATAGTTAATGGATATTTAGCACAATGGTCCACATCACCACAAAATGGTGAAAAATTATTGTCTGGTGCTGGTTCAGTGGAAGATAGTTGGTTACAATTAAGTGGAACCGACTCAGGAACTTTTGAGATAGAATATATCGATAGAACTGATTTTTATGAAGATGATGGATGCTATCATTTGAAATTTACTTTAGTGTTAGATTCTAGTGTTGATGTCGATCAAGAAGGAACAATGCAATTTTCTTCGGAAGGATATGACTATTCTTGGGAATATAATGAGAATCGTGATACGTCATTAGAAACAGATAGTAATGGAGATAAACATGAAAAAGAACCCTATAAACCAACAGAGCCCTGTTAGGATTTATTTCCCGTATTTGTATAATCTTAATACACGTTCTTAAATATACATTAAAAGTATTCAAAAGCACCTCTGGGTTGCATATTCTATGGGCGAACAATTTAGTTATGCAGAAAGAGATTCAACTCATCTCACACTCATTACTCTGATATTTATTGGCGTTTTGAGTGCCTTTGCTATGACCCAGTTGGATGTATCAGAACTTATTGTGAGTAGCGCTATTACTCTGCAGTCGTCTTTGGTACCATTAGAACTAATTTTGATCTGGCGCTTTATTTCTGTTATCCTCGGTGCTTCAGCCATATATTACATGTTGAAAATAGCCCAGGGTATTATGCCTGTCTTACTTCATCATGAAAGAAAAGAGGCAATTATTCGTGTGGTTGGTTTTGAAAGGTTCGTTACCTTCAGTAGTTGGAATTTATTGCTTACTATTTTTTATTTTTTATTTGCAGGTATTGCTTCTTTATTATTTTTAATGGGTTATAGCATCCCTCTCTGGTTAAAAATATCAGAAATAGTACTACTTACTGCTGCATTAGGTACTTCTTTCCTAACTGCCACAGTAATTCGCTATGTCGTAATACCAGAAGAAGTGAGCCTAGAGCGTAATCATGATAATTTATTTCAATTTCATAATCAAGCAATGCATAATTTTGCTGCCATATTCCTTGCTATTGAGATTATTCTTGTTCAGCCCGAATTATCTCCACTCTTTGCTTTGTTTGGTTTAAGTGCAGGCCTTATTTATGTGGCGTTTGCCTATGTGTTTGCATTCTTTGGTGGTGGGTATTATGTTTACAGTTTCATTGATCCAAGATTACGTTATGCTCCACTATTGATGGGTGGGTTGGCAGGGGCCATAGCAGTATTTTATCTTGGTATTTGGTTAGTAATCCAATTAATGTCATTTAACCTTGGAATTGGTGCCGTTTTTTTGATTATCTGGATTGCGTTAATTGTTCAATTCAGTTCAGTTTCCTTTGAAAAAATTAACCCTACATAGTGCAGAATAATATTATTCTTCTACTGGATCTATTTTTTCTTCTTGAGATCTTTCAGTATCTGTATTTGTTTTTTTCAGATATGTGACTAAGCCAGCAACTCCAGCAACTAATAATACTAACACGATAATTGAACTAGATGTGGTATCTGAAGAATCCATCAAAGCATTCCAAGTAACTATTTGGCTGGTGGCAGATGTTCCTCCTAAGAGGGCCGAATCTTCAAATCCTGCAGGTTTTAATGGTTGGCAAGTTAAAGATTCACTACCCTCACTATTATGTCTCCAATTTACTAAAACAACCCCTGTTTCTCCTGCTGCGATTATTACCGTTTGGCCAAATGGAGATACATCTGCATCATTCCCATCTGATAATGTACATTCAATAGGCACCATTGCCGATGCGTTACCTGTATTTTCCAAAGTTATTGTGACTTCAATTGGTTCATCTACAACAGAGATATTTTTATTTAATTCAATAGAATTAACATTTACCTCAGGAATATCTAACTGAACTTCAATTATTGATTCAAATCCTAATGGGATGTTTGATGTACTAAAGTTTCCCCAGGGAGAATTCCACCACACAGATTCTATGTATGCATCTTCTATCCAAGCGGACCCCTCTGAATCTACAATCTCAACCATTCTCCACCCTGTGTCGCACATGCCTGTGAATTCGAATTCAGAATTTTGATTAGCAAAACCTTGACGATCTACATATACTCCGCTGTTCATGTATTGTAGATTTTTAACAACAATAAATGATTCAGGCGAAGGTAGTATTATCTTTTGACAATCAAGTGTCTTAATCCATCTATCTCCTTCTCCTGTACTTGTTGCATTATTCCATATTATACTTGCTCCCCAAGGTGCTTCAAGATATTCATCAGTCTCACTACCATCCATCCCTCCTCCTTCAATATTGAATATAGAAGTAGATGTGAGTAAGATTGGAGAACTTAAATTAAAATGACTATTTAATGCATTAAAAGTCCCTGAACCCGTAATCATAGCTCCAATGATTTCTGAATTAATTAAATTTAATGAACCGTCATTTACTAAATTCCAATTTCTTGAAGAATGTGGATTCAATCCTGTCTGTTCAAAATCCCATGGTGATTTTTTAAGGACTTCATTTTCATCAATCATTAAAGAGATACTAGTGATTTTTGTTCCAAATATATTCTTTCCGAGTAAATTTACATTTAGAGGCTCATCACCAGCAGAAAAAGGCATTGAGATGGTATGGCTACTTTCATTTGTAATGTTTACACTATTTCCATTCCAAAATAACTCTGGGCCTAATTCTTCTTCGGAATCCAACTTAAATGTGACTTTAACTACTTTTGTTCCTGACTCAACCATATTTGGAATCATTATGCTAGCATTTACTCCATAGGGTAAAAAAGTAGAACCAAGCGATGTACCAGTGAGAATCCCAGATAGATTTAATGTTCCTCCATTTTGGATATTTATTGAGACATTGTCGGCAATGGATACTATATTTGAAATATGTACAGTTTGCCCATTAATTATTGTTAAATCTAAATCAATATTACCGCCGTCGATATAGACGGAATCATTGTTTTCTGCTTGTGTGCTTATTGGGGTAAATAGTAGAAATACCACCAAAACTGAAATTATTATTGCGCTATGTTTGATTGCCATTACTTTTCCGAAACAACTTGACGTTTTCAATAAAACGGAAAAAAGTTCAATAATCTACGTCTTTCCAACCCATTCTGTAGCCAAACATATTGAATGCTCTGTGTAAAAATGGCGTAGAAAGTAAGAGTAGGAATCCTGCCAATACTACTCTTGTTACACCATGTGGAGAATATACAGTATCTATGTTTTCCCATTTAATTATTGAATCACCCAAAAATAATCCCCCGAAGGCAAATAATGCAATTGCAAATGGAAGTGTATCTAATAATGGTGCACGGCTTGTTTCCTTACCTTCTCTTATTAGGCCTTTCCTTCTTTTGAAAAATGAACCAGTTGCGTCACCGAAAAGGCAAACGACACCAAGTAAGAAGCCAATAAAAAAGGAAGTAACCCACTCATTACCAATCCAGAACCAAGCATTCTCACTAACTCCTGCAATAATGTCTATGAATGGAATATTTTTTGTGTTCCCTTTTGAAAGTGCATGCATTATAACTCCTAGGAAGCCACTGGATATTGATCCTCCAATTAGTCCATTCCAAGTTTTCCCGTCTCCAAAAATTCTTTTTCCATCCCATGCATTTTTTCCAAAGTCTATTGGCCAAGGTCCATATCCGTATTTAGGAGGCAATCTCCCCCAGATCATAGCAAAGGTATTTGCTAAATAGCCTGGCATATAAATCCATAAAACGACTATTACAATCGTAAGGAAACCAATGAACCCGTCAAGAGTAAGTGCGTAAGCAATATCTGCCCTTGTGGGCACTAAAGTGTCCAACATAGTGCCAATCGAAATCAAAGAGGCATTTAAACAAGTTAGTGTCTTAATCTACACCTTACCTTCCTTTTGCTTGCGATTTAATTATGGGGTTAGTCGTATTCAAGGATGTCATGGGAAATAGTGTTCTTGTAGTTGGAGGCGGAGGAAGAGAGCATTCCATCACACTTGGATTAAAAGAAAGTATGAGTGTTTCAGAGTTACATATTGCCCCGGGTAATGCTGGAACTTCTATGATTGGAACAAATCATAAAATAAATATTTCAAATGTTAATGAAATACTTGATTTAGTCAAAAAACTGAATGTAGATTTGGTTATTGTTGGTCCTGAAGGACCACTGGTAAATGGATTAGCCGATAAATTAAGCCAGATTGATGTTTTATGTTTTGGCCCGCATTCTAGTGGTGCTAATTTAGAAGGTTCTAAGGAGTATGCAAAGGAGATTATGCTAAAATTAGATATTCCTACTGCTTCTTCTATCAGAATTGAAAACAGTAAGGATGCAGAGCGATTGATTGATGGATTTGGGCCTATTTGGGTAATCAAGAGAGATGTATTAGCTGGAGGAAAGGGAGTAACCGTAACAGAAGATAAAAATGAAGCATTGAATGCAATTTCTGAAGGAATTAGATTAGATGGTTTTGTACTACTTGAAGAATTTCTTGAGGGTGAAGAGGCCAGTATGCTTGTTGTAATGGATGAATCCAGTTTTGTTTGTCTTCCTGCTAGTCAAGATCATAAAAGAGTGGGGGATGGTGATACGGGGCCAAATACAGGAGGCATGGGTGCGTATGCTCCCGCCCCAATTGTTACTGATTCAGTGAAAAATAAAATAATTAAGAGAATAATAGAACCAATGCATCAATGGTTATCATCTCAAGATGACCTTTATCGTGGTTGTTTGTATGTAGGTTTAATGATTAATCAAGATGGAGATCCTTATGTTATCGAATATAATGTTAGATTTGGAGATCCAGAAACACAGGTGACAATACCACTAATATCCTCAGATTTGTATGATCTTTTTGCATTAACCGCCGAAGGAAGACTTTCTGAGCTTGACATTCAGTTTCATGAAAAACATGCATTGACTGTTGTTTTAGCATCAGAAGGCTATCCATCATCTCCAATGATAAATCGCTTGATTAATGGATTGGAACCCCCATCAAAAAACACGATTATTCATCATGCAGGTACTAAGTACGACTCGGATGGAAATATCCTCTCAAACGGAGGTAGGGTATTGTCAATTACAGGGATTTCAAATACACTTATTGACTCAGCAAATCTTTCATATCAAACAATGAAAAAGATTAGCCTTGAAGGTTCGCATTATCGTAAAGACATAGGTCATAGATCACTCTGAAAGAATTTGTTACAAGGGTCACGGTTAAAAACTAGAGGTCGGGTCGCTTGGCCGCCATAGCCTTAGGCTATGCGTGAGGGAATGAAAATGGAAAACGAAATTGAAGAGAAAGATGCTGTGTCATCTAGTCGATTTGGAGACGTAGGAAGGCTATTTATTGCACCTATGGCGATATTAATTGCTCTTGTCGGCGGAATGATATTTGGCATAAATATCGATATGAATGATTTTGTGGTTCCACTTGTTGTACTTGGTTGTGCATCCGTGATTGCCACCGCTCCAATTTTTGGAGAAAGATTTGTAGGAGAAAAATCCTCATCTTCTTTGTTTACTGGAATTACTTTTCTGACCATAATTATTGCGGGTTCATTTATTGCAAGTATGCTTGGAGGAATTGTAGGATTCTTATTTTCTATTTGCGGTGTTATTGGATTAATATTTGTTAAATCCAATCGTAATGAAGAATATGTAATTTTGACGTTTTCGATAATTGGTTTTTATGCTGGTTTAGGAGTTGCAGGATATACAGAATCATCGTTATTGCCAACTGTTGATCTGACTGGAACATATAGTGCAGAAATGAATGGAATAAGAGGAGTAAGTGCAGAAATGTTCTTTACATTCTGGTTACTTATGACCTCTTTAGGATTTATCGCAGCAGTATTACAAAGAGGATTCTTACATTTACCTGGGGAAGGTTCATGGTTCAGGTATTTACCTAGTCCTGAGGAAGGATTTAAACCGGTTTTACCATTATTAATTGGTTTGAGCGTTTGGGCAGTAGCTCATATTATGACTTTAGTACACTTTTGCGCATTAGGTAGTGTTTCAGAGGCTGTGATTGAGGATATCGGATTGACTGGAGAGCAAATGCGTTTGTCTGGAATGTATGTGTCCGTTTGGTGGGCATTATTTACTGGAATTGTTGCGATCTTTGCAGCATTTTGTTATTCTGAAAAATGGTTCACAAGAACATTACTAGTTGGTACTGTGTGGTTCCTTTATTCTCTTGGAAGATTCCAAGAACAAGGTTTCCTGAATCAGTTTATTTCCCCAAATGATGATGGATATAGATGGATTATTGATGACATGGGAATCTTGTTATGGTTAGCAATTACATTCTTTAGTTTTGTATTGGTATTCTATGTATCCACTCATCAAAAATATGGTAATAGAATGATTAGAACCGTAGGTGATCTTGGTCGAGCAAGAAAATTTTGGAATGCAAATTGGAGTTCAATCTTAATCGGTGCAGCATTTATTGTGGCTTTACTCATTAGAGTTGTTTGGAATGTACTTCCTGCAATGAATGCACTAGGTACTGGAGGATGGGATTTAACTGGAGGTTCAGATCCTTGGTATATGAAGCGAGCAATTGATTATGTAATTGCAGAAAAAGCTCATTTTATCTTTGATGCAGATAGGGCATATCCAATTGGAGATATTAACCCTAGACCTCCACTCTACACATGGAGTCTAGCACTTGGTGGTATTCTACTTTCACCAATCTTAGGTATTTCTGCGGAGAATGCTGTATGGTGGAGCGTTGGAGCATTACCAGCAATCTATGGTGCATTAATTGTATTCCCTGTTGCTGGAATGGCTAGAGAAGTATTTAGTAAAGGTGCAGGAGTCTTAGCCGCTTGGTTAATTGCATTAATGCCTGGTCATGTAAGTCATACTACATTTGCATTAGCAGATCACGATTCCTTTGTATTATTATTTGCTACAATTGGATTTTATTATTATATTCAGTCTATGAAGATTGTCAATGAAGATAGAATTATTGCTAAATCTCGTTTGAACCCCTCATACATGATTGAAGGGTTTAGAAGTGTGTGGGATAATCAGCGATTAGCAACATCTTATGCAATACTTTCAGGTGTTTCATTTGCAATCGTTGCTTTGGCCTGGAAAGGTTTTGTATATGCTCCGTCCATCTTGTTTGTTTTCTATATGATTCAAATTTTGTTTAATTTGTTTAGAAGAAGAGATAGTATGGCGATTACAGTATTAACTGTGACAATGTTATTGACGCTTTGGCTTACAGCATTACCATTTTACATGCATCCAGCATTAGGATTACTATTAAATGGAGAATTTCAGGCAATGTTCTATATTACTGGTTTGATTTTAGTATCTGGTTATATTGTATGCTCTGCTAGAGATAAACCGTGGTTATTGGTTATTGGTACAATGAGTGTATTGGTAGTATTCCCCCTATTCCTACTTTGGCTACAATGGTCACTCGGTATCTCAGATGCAGGATCCACACTATTCACAGGTGGAGGTTATTTTTCACAAAACAAGATTTTTGGAACTATTGCTGAAGCTCAAGCACCTTCAAGAGGGTTATTGTTTGGTAGTTTTGGCGTATTTGTATTTATTGCCGCATTAAGTCGAGGAATTGGACTTACATGGGACGGATTAAGACATAGAAAGGCACCTGAATTAGTATTGGCTGTTTGGGTATTGGTTGCATCTTATATGGCTTGGAATGCAGGTAGATTCGTATACAATGCTACTCCAGTAATGGCTATTGTTGCTGCTGGTGCATTTTCATGGCTTTGGGCTAATTCTGGCTGGAATGAAATGGTAAAACAGTGGAGAAGAATGGGAGTAAATAGTCCAGGCGCTAGGTTTAGTTCAGGAAGAAAGACCTTAATTAGACATCCAGGGTTTATTGCTATTTTTATGGTATTTATTATGGTATTTACACAACATGCCACATATGGTCTTGATGCAGGAATCCCTAGAGGTAGTGAAAAAGCAGCAGATGTCGATGAGGAATTGTATAATATCATGCCTGATTTCATGAGGTGGACTAATTTAGTTGATGGTACCGCTTATGAAGATATTCAAGGATACTTTTTCTTGAATTCATTTGGGCCAGGATTTAATGATTATTATTGGAATGATGCATATGACTGGTTAGCAAATCAAGATCAACTACACGATGGTGTATCAGATGAACTTACCTGTAATGAATTACAAGGAAATTGGTTTGCTGATTCAAATACTTGTGGTATGAAATTTTCTGATAAACCAGCATTTGTTTCTTGGTGGGATTATGGATTCCAAGCAATGTCTCAGGGACAACACCCTACCGTTGCAGATAACTTCCAGACAGGAATCCCAACAGCAGGTAATATGCTACTCGCTCGAAATCAAGATGATACAGTAGCTATGTTTATTGTTAGACTTGGAATTGGCGATGTATCATTACAAAGTGATAGGGATTATTCTATACAGTTTGAAGGAACTCTTAGAGATCATCTCACAAATGAAGAATATGATGAGTATCATTTAGTTACTCGTGAATTAACTCAAGAATCCGCTAAGGATAGAATGTTTGAGGTCTATGAGTGGACTGAGGGAACTACAAATCAAGGTGTTTTAGCATTAACTAGAGGATATGAGAATGTAGATGGAATTAAAACTAGTAATTTAATTTGGAGAGTTTATGAAGGAGAAACACAACTTGGTGAAGATTATCTCACTGAAGAAGATGCTAGATCTGCTTTCGAAGACCGTACCGCAAATAGAAATGTAATTACAGAATTTGTTGATCCAGATAATGGTAAAACATATGATGCGAGCCATTATGTTGTAGGTGATTATTGGTATACTTCAGATATCATTGCCGAATTTAATGATGCAGGTACTTCAATCCATAGACAAAACGCACAAATTGCTTTAGCAACTCAAGTGTTGATTGGAGCATTAGATAGTGAGGAGATAAACGATTTATATAGCGAGATTATGGATCTTGATATCTATGAGGTGCAAGATAGTGAAGGTGCACCTGGAGAAAAAATTACACGGAATCATGAAATTTCATATTTTGCAATAGATACAAGGCTATACCCAATGGGTGGCGGTGCTTATTCAGATACTTCTTTCAATAGAGGAAACCCAACAGGAATCTTTTATGCTCCTACTATTCTTTCAGGACAAGACCCTGACCATTTTATGGATACCGTTTATGAAACTCAACGAGGAACTGAAAGTGTTATTGAAAGAACTTCAGAGGACTTTAATGAGCAATACAAAATGGATGTATTAAGAAGTCAAAATGGAGGAGATGTTGATGTTATTCAGTTAGTTGATGTTAGGTATGATCATACTGAAGCATTTTATGACACCATGTTAGCTAGATCTTACATTGGTTATGGCGCTGCTGATTTAGGATTAACAGACTTTTCTGGAGTTGTATCAGCATCACCGAAGACAATGCTATCTTCTTCATATACAGGAACACCTGGGTCCGTTTTAGAATCAGCTTGGCCACTTCCTGGTGCAATGATGAATCATTTTGTAATATCAAACTGGTATGATGAAAGAGGAAATTATGATACCTTTGGTCTTGGAGAAGCTAATTTTGGAGTTAAAATACTCAAATATTATGCTGGTGCAGAAGTATGTGGGACAGTTTCAGTACCTGAATTAGATACTCCAATAGCAGGGGCTACATTATTAGTTGAGAGAGATGCATTTAGTGGAGAAGGCTTAGAAGATTTAGATGCGAGGACTTATTGGATTCCTATAGGTACTACGAATGCTGATTCTGAAGGTAATTATTGTTTCACTGCTCCTGCAGGAAGAATACGTGTTACGGCATTAACTGGAGACTTTGATAGTTCAGTAGATTTACTTACATTACAATCAGGAGAATTAGATGTTTATTCTATGAATATAGATATTATCGGGCAATATGAAGAAGAAAGAACAATTAATCCAGTTACTGGATTGTTGACTGAAGTTTCTGGAATGATGTGGTTAGGGGATAATGAACTCAATATAACTGCAGATCAGGCAGAGAGGGTATCAACCTCTGCTCTACCTGCAGTAAATATTGAATTAGAAACATCCTCTGCATCTGGTGTAGTTCATTGGTTAGGAAGTGGAGAATTTTCAGGCTTACCTCTTGTTGAAACAGACTTTGTATTAGAAAACCTTTGGAATGATGAAATTTCTTACACCGTTAGTACAATCAATAATACCGTATCTGGAGAAGATTTAACCATTAATGGAGATGGAATTGCAGTATATACAGAACATGAAGGAATTGTTGAGTCTGTAATTGATGTTAAAGCTTCAGACTTTACAGGTAATTATTCACGTAGAATTCAACAAGGCCAATCTTATACAGGAAATGGTACTTGGAGTGGTATAGGTACATTAGACGCAATATGGGTTGATGGAGATAATATTACAGCCTGTGAGAATTCTACAGTTGCTGAAGGAGATGACCTTTGTTTAGATGGAGATAAATATCTCATTAATGGTACTGCAATAGGAAGTGGAAGATTTACAGCAGATTCAGTAACAGAACTTACAACTTATTTAACTAATGCAACTTTTGAAGCAGGTGGAAGATTTGTTGGTAAAGGAACTTTTGAGGGCGATGCTTCTTATTCAGGAATTGGAGCTTATAGTGGAGATATGGTTGTAGCCGGTTCATTTTATGCAAATGATATTGCACCAGGAGAATATAAGATGTATGCAGTCTTTAATAATGGAAGAACTTCTGATGTAATCGAGGAAATCACAGTAGGATTAGAACATACTAATGATCTTAATTTGAATATTGCAGGATTACAAGTAGCAGGATTCATTACAGACGAAGCTGGTAATTTATTGAATACAACCGTAGAGATTATTGATCTGGATTTAGAGTCTGAATCTTGTACAACTGTAAATCTCGATGAAGAAGGTATTTGGGTAGATGGCAGTGGAACTTTATTTAGCCCTGGAGTTAATTGTTTAGAATTTAATTCTGGAGATGAAGGCAATGTTAGTATTGGTCCATTATCACCAGGTAATTATTCTATAAGAATCGATTTAGATGGAGATAATCAATACGAGTTAAACACGACACTAGTTGAAGAAGATGATGTATTTACATTTGCGGGAGAGATTTTAGACCATGGTGATGTTGAATTATCAATTAGTCCAGCAGTAAGAAATGTATCTAATCCAAATCAGCCAGATATTATAGAGAATAGTGGAATCATAGTTAGTTTTACATCTGTAGAAAATGGGAATGTTGTGAATGCAACATCTAATGAAACTGGAATCGTTTCAGTTGAGTTACCATTAGGAGATTGGATTATGAAAAGCAGAACAAATGAGGATTTATTACTATGGAGTGAATTTAATCTAAATCAAGAGGATTTAAATCTAGATTTATTTGAATTTTCACCAGCAGTATCAGTAATAGGAAATCTTGTTAGAATTGTGATAGATGAGAATGGAACTGATGTTTCTCAACCTCTTAATTCATTGCCAGTAAACATACGAAGTGGAAGTATTGAAGTAATTGTTCAGACAAATGAAAATGGTCAATTCGAATTAGAACTTCCATCTGGAATGAATTTTGATGTTACTACATTAACTCCAGATAATATGGTTGCTGCCTTAAATGTAAACATCTCTGAAGAAATGGGAGAAATCAATCTAGTAATTTTCGATAAACAAAGCCTTTCATATAATTATGCGGGTAGGGTAATATTAAATCCAAATAATATGACTTATGATGCTAGTATCCCTGATTTTGAATCTTTTGAAGTATTTGCTAAATATGTAGGTACTCAGGGAGATCAACTTTTAGAACCATTTATTGGAGTTACTTGGGTTTCCACAGTTGATTCACAAGGAAGATATGATTTCGTATTGCCTACTGGAAATTATTCAATCACAGTGAGTGAAGAAATGTTGGGTGTACCTGAAACAATACTTCTTACTAATCAATCTAAAGGTACAACTGAAGCAGCATTAAATTGGACGGTAGATGCATTCCCTGATCCAGTTTCTTTCCAAGTAAGAACTTTCATTGATGGAGGAGATCAATTATTTGAAAATGGAACGCCAGTTAGTATCAGTTTTAGATTGATACCTACAGGAATTAATCAGGATATGATAAATGTAACTTCAGATATGTTTTCAGAAGATGGAATAATAGAACTTGATTTATCCTTTGGAGAGTATTATATCGAGATGGATGCTCAAGATGTAATGAATGGTAGTGAATATGACACTATATTCATGACTACGCCTGCACCTATCGCAGTTGGTGTTTCTGGAATTCAAGAACCGATTGACCTTGCGTTACAACCATTATGGCGAGTAAGTGTAAATGTTACAGATCAGAGTTTTGCACCAGCTGAAAATACAACTGTTGTATTTGATTATACAGATAGTGAAAATTTCCTTTTGGATTTACGTTTAGATTCTGATGAGAATGGAACTTTGGTTGAATATGTGCCTGCTGGTAATTACACAGTAACAATTGGTCCATATGATGTAGATGGTACATTGCAGACATTTAGAACGCTAGTGAATATAGATCATAATATTGCGAATAGAACATTTGAGTGGAGAACCTTAGAAGTCGTAAATCTTAATTTAACATTAGTAGAAGTAGGGGGGATTGAAAACTCGAGTTTATTGAAAGGAATCAGCCTTATTGCAGTATCTAATGATGGTTTAGGAGAACTTAAATTACCTCTTTCTAATCAATCAGCAATAGTATCTGCAACACTATATCCTGGCGATTGGAATCTAGAATTAAATTATACAGACGCATATAATGGAATTAGATGGATATTAGAAGAGTATGGCTTAGGTGAATTAAGTGAAAACCAAACCTTAGATGCTAATGTTGAACTTACTCGATTTGTTGAAGTAACTGGAAATATATATTGGGACTTTAATGAAGATGGACAATTCCAAATAAGTGAGGCACTAGATGAATCTGAAATTGTAATTAATTCTGAAGGTTTTGAATCATTGAATATGACTACAGATCTAACTGGAAAATGGTCATTTTATGTCCCATCAGAGGCGAATTATACTGTTAATGTAAGTCGTTCAGGATTTACCGATAATAATTCATTAACTATTAATTTAGAGAATAGTACAATTAATACTGATTTAGATGTCTCATTAGATGCGGATAATGTTTCAATTTCAGGTAAAATAGACTTACAATATGGTTTTAAAAGTATTTCTGATGAAATAATTGCGGATATGATGGTGGAGTTAATACCTGCTGCAGATGAAGGATATGATCGGAATAATATCGAGATTAATATTGAAGTTAATGATGACGGAGATGTAGTTTGGAACGCAACAGTTGCTCCAGGAAAATGGGTATTACATGTAGAATCTGATAATTACCATATGGTGGTATATGATGCATTCGAAGCAGAAATTATTGAGGGTGTAGAACATAATACTACTCTGAAAGCAGGAGGTTACCTCCCTATAAGCACAAGATGGTCTGATTTCTCAGGAGATGATAGAGATGTACTCACACTAGAATCAGCTAACTCCACAATAACGGATATAGTTCTTCTAACAATGACATTAAATGATGCAAAGTGGAATATTACATTAACTGAAACAGCAGAAATAATGCTTCTTCCAGCAGGCTCATTACAGATATCAGGAGAATTTACAGTAATGGAAATGGGAATGGAGATGGAATATTCTGGAGATACCCTTTCTGGTGCATATCCTCCAGGATTAGCAGATGATGGGTCATTATCTACAGTTACATCTGCAGAGGCAGTGATTGAGTTTAATAGAGTTCTAATACATAAAGTTGAATTTTCTATATCGCAAATTACCTCTGGTGGAGTAATGATTGATTATGTTGAGGATGAAATGATTAATGCTACTGCAAAAGATATTGATGGAGATGGAATCATGGATAATTATGATGAAATAGAGATTTCGATAGATATTGATTATTTAGGAAACATTGCAACTGAAAATTATATGTTTGTTGCTACTGTTGCAGGCGTTGATAAAAATGATTGGTCCATAACATTTGAAAATGGAACTAACAACTTTGAAGATGCTACAAATATTAGTTTTGGTATTAGTGATTCTCCAAATGATGGAGTTTTAGTACTCAAAATAAAAATGCCGAAAGCAAATGAGAGTATTTCATATGATACAGGGCATAATGTAAGAATTATTGCAACTTCAGAAAGTGGAGAATCTAGTAGTTTAGATATTAAGGTACACATACCTCAAGAATATACACTTGAGGCTACGGCTCCTGAAAAAGTTGGTATAACTTATGGTGGTGGTACTAGTGCATTTGATATATCTGTCAATAATTTAGGGAATGGAGATGACTATGTATTCTTTGAAGTAGATAGTAGCGAATTGCCTGATGATTGGCAAGTATCTCAACCAATGCCTAGAACTATACCTGCTAATGGAACTACAGACGTAGGAATTACTGTAACTATGCCCCAAGATACATTCTCAGGAGAATATATTCTTAGAGTTAATATAACAAGTGAATCCGGAATTATCGATGTTGTTGAGGTGAGTGTATTAGTGTCTAAAGCGGATTTAAGAATGGAAACTCCTAGTTTTAGTGGCTTAGGAGATAATAATAATGCTCTGATTAATCAACCATTTGATTATTCTATCCCTGTTTATAATGATGGATTAATTGCGGCAGAGGGGGTTACCATCACAGGATATATTGTTGAACTAAATATTAGTTTCACATCATTACCAATTACAATATTGGCAGAAAGTAATGAATCTATTACTCTCTTGTTTGATACAACAGAGGTAAAAGCTGGTGATTATAAAATCACATTTACTATTGATGCAGGATCTACACCTCTTAATGAAAACCCAGTGCCAGTTGAAATGACGCAAAAATTCACTGCAGATGCTAAAGCAAGTTCGACAAATATTGTACCAATAATAATTGTAATAATATTTGCAATAGGAATATACTCATTTGTGAGGAGTAGAAGAAAAGGAAGCGGTCCAGGATTTTAATCAAATCTAATACTGTTTCAATTGTATAATTGAGGTATGTAGGTGAATCGGGAGTTAGAACATTTGGAACTAATTCCAGAACCTAATGAACCACGTATCTTAACTGCTGTAGATCCTGAAACATTACACGACCCCGATGATGAGTATAGAACTCTAACTACTGGTTGGCCGACTCAGAGGCTTGCATTACTTCATGTAAGTAATAGAAGAGTTCGTCCATCTGGACTTCTTTTGTTTTTAACAATGGCAATTGTGGCTTGGATATTATTACAGCCAATCTACACTATACTTGATGATGTACAATCTCCCGATTCAGAATGGGCTTATCAAAATGCAGGGATTAGACAAGCCCAACAACTTGGATTAACAGGTAAAGGAGTGAAGGTATGTATTGTAGATACAGGGGTTAATTTAAATCATCCTGATTTAGAACACCTTAAGGGAAATATAATATTCAAAGATTTTGTTTCTGATAGTATTGAACCTGTAGATTATGCTGAAGATGGACATGGAACTCTAATTGTGGGTTTATTGGCCGCAAATGGAACCCTTAAGGGTTCAGCACCTGATGTGGAAGTAATGGTTGCTAGTGCTTTAGGTGCTAATGAGATGGGGAGTGACAATGCTGTAGCAGATTCTGTATTATGGTGTAAATCTAAAAAAGCAGATATTATTAGTTTATCTTTGGGTGGTGCTCAAGATATAGAGGATCCATTAGATAACCTTGCAGTTGATGCTGTTGAAGAAGCATTAAATGTCGGTATTTTTGTTATTGCAGCAGCAGGTAATGATGGGGGTTTGAATGATGATGGTAGAGTCTCTGTACCTGCTAATGTTCCTGGAGTAATTGCAGTTGGAGCATTAAATTCTGATGGCACACTATGGGAAAAAAGTAGTAGAGGAGATAACCTTGCAGGGAATGGAGATAATCCTAGAAGTGCCCCTGATGAAAAACCAGAGATTACTGCGCCAGGAGTTAATGTGATCTCTACATGGTTAGATGGTAAATATTCCTCTAGTACTGGAACTAGTGATTCAACTGTATTTGTTACTGGTTCACTCGCATTATTACTTGAAAAGTATCCTTCATTAAAGCCTACATGGGATAATAGGGATAGAAGTGGATGTATTTCAATTGTCAAAGAAGCATTAATGGAAAGTGCAATTGCTTTCGAATCTCAGGCACTTCCGCATGATGATAGGTATGGATATGGGGGATTAAATGCAGTGGGTTGGATAGACGCATTAAACGGTACAAATCAGTGCTAATTTGGGGAAAATCAAATTTTCTATATTGCGGATATATTTTAGATAGATTATGTAGTCGCTTACAACGGTAGGCATGACTCATTCATCTATTTCTCGTAGTTTTTTTATGTGTGCTTTAATGATTTTAAGTACAATGTCGGTTGCAATTTCATTTGTTCCAACGGCTTCAGCATTTAATGAAACTAATGGTAGTCCTGGTAATGATGTTGTTAATGGAGTTGAAGTTTGGAGGAATAGCCATACTCTAGTTGGTAATGTCACAGTTCCAGCAGGAGCCACATTAAAGATTAATGCAGGTACTTCCGTCTCATTTACTGCAGGTTCTGCTTTGATTGTTAATGGTGCCATTTGTGCAGGTGATACCACTTGTGGTGCAGCATCTGGTGGAACTATCAGTTTCACTTGGCAAGCACCTTTAGATGAAACTCAAAGTACATGGTGCGTTGATGAAGAATTTAGTTGGGATGCCTCTTGTGGTGAAGGGGTAGTACTTAATTCAGGAATAGATGAATCTATTTCATCAATCCAAAATTTAGAACTTAATGGTGCTTATGGCTATCCTATGAAAATTGGTGATGTTAAAGAATACGCTGCAATGATTTTTGATGGTGCAAGTATTACAGCAGATGGTTTATCATTCACAGATATCAATACCTCTAGTATCTTAGTAACTAATCAGGCGGCACCCGTACTTTCAAATGGAGAGTTTACAGTTGGGAATGATGAAGAAGGATTTAGGGGCCCTGCAATCTCATCATATACTTCAGGAAAAAACCCACAAGAAAGATTCACAATTATCAATTCTGACTTTAGTGGTACTGCGATGGGTTGCGGTCAAAGTTCAGGTAAATTAACTACAATTTGGGTTACAGATAGCCATGTTGATTTTGATGCACTTACAATGATTCCCAATGCAGATGGTGCAAATGCAGATTTAGGTATATATTTACAAAGATCTGCTGGCGAAGTAATGAATTCTGATTTTACTACAGAATGTAATGGAATTAATGTGAATTCGAGAAGAGTAATTGAATCAAGTGGGAATGAAATACATTATCCTATATTTATTAATTCATCAATTTCATTTTCTGCTAACTCAGCAGCAGTAGGAATCTATCAGAATGGTCTTGTTTATCTTGATGACCTTGAAATCAGTGGTCCACAAGAAGGTTCTGGAGTTGCAATATCATCCTCTCAAGTATCTATTATTAATTCTAATATTCATAATATTACTGGTTATAATGGAGTCTATATTTATGGGGAATCAGATGTAACAATACACAATACAAAAATTGATACGGCTGCCAGAGAAGCAATTTTGTTAGGTGAATATCACTGGGACGATAGTGGTTGGACTACTTCAGCATCTTCTCCCTATGCTGCAAGGTTAAAACTCACAAATAGCGATATTACAAATGCAGGTGGTCCTTGTGATTCCAAAACTGTATATGGAGAAACAGGAAATACTGATGGTACATTTGAATGCCCAGCAATTCATGTATACATGGGATCAGCTACACTTTGGAATAATTCAATTGTAGATACAGTGGCCGACGGAATTCGTGTGACTGGAGGGATTGTAGATATTAGAAACAATACCGTTAGTGCTGGAGAATATGCTGCAAGAGTTTCTAGTTATAATACCAAATATCCTGTAGGAGCAACTGGAAAAGAGTATACTGGTAAATTTGGTTCAATCGCATATTTCTCAAATAATACCTGGAACGTAGATGCACAAACATACAATATTACTGAAAGTAGAGTCGCAGTTCAATCAGAAACAATTCCAGTACCCTCTGCGGCGGGAGTCTATTCTATTGGATTAAGGTGGAGAGGTTCAGCGGTGAAATGCGATACAACAATGTATACTGATTGTTTACAAGTCCCTCCAATGTATAGTAATCTATTTTCTAAATTTGTTTATCCCGAAGCGATACCTATGTCTCTCGAATTAAATGCTAATGCAACCGTATTTGCTTATGCTGATTTAGATATTGGCTTGGAAAATATACATATTGGAAGATTAAATAGTGGTGCTGGAAAACACCAAAATATAGTTCAAGAAGGTGAACTTGTTAGGTATCGAGTTCTAGCAAATGGAGACACAGTTTCTAATGCAGATATTACAGTGAGAGATAGTCATGGGAATGAGTTGTATAACTTGACTACTGATGCAAATGGAATGACTCCTCAAATTGTATTAGCAAGTGATTTCCATCTTGATTTTACTGGATTCGGCCCGAATCCTGATGGTTTAGTTACAGACCCAGCAGAAAATTCATGTAATGATGATTTAGATAATGATGGTGATTTACTTTATGATGCTCAAGACCCAGATTGTAGTGGTGGTGGTAGAGAAATGTCTACTTATTTTATTGATGCTTGGAAATTTGATAAAGGATTTGCCACCGAGTCAATAACTCTGACGTCACAAATTGAAGGTGTTATCGATTTATCAAATCTTGCACCTTCAGTGGAAATTGACATTCAATATCCAGAAAATACAGCATTTAAAAGATGGGTAAATCTTACGGGGACATCTTTCGATGGTTCAAATGATAGAGATCCGGGTACTTATAATTCAGATTGGGAAGCATTACTTGGACATATGGGGACTGTAGACCGTGTTGAGGTAAGATTACCAGGAGGCTCTTGGGATGATGGAATTGTAGCTACAGATACAAGTGGATTTACTGATGATATTGTTACTCAACAAAATTGGCCATGGCGCACATGGTCGTATAATCTTGATTTAAGTGATCAACCAGAAGCAGACTACCCCTTTGAATTCCGAGCATTTGATGGTGTAGAATATAGCCCTGTATTATCTCGTTCTTTCCAATTAAATACTGTTACTCCTATGGTGATATTGACCTCTCCTCAGGATAATTCAGAACATAGTCAGAATAGTGTATTATTCAGAGGGTCAGCATCTGATTCATATTCTGGTGTTAATTCCCCTGATTTAAATAAAATACATATTAAATTTACAAAAGACGATGGTTCTACTTTACCCACAGAAGAGTTTATACCGCTAGATTGGAATAATTGGGAATATGTCTGGGATTTTACACCACATTCTTCTGGAGAATATTCAGTTCAAGTTTGGGCTAGCGATTCAAAGTTTTGTAGATATAATGTTGGAGAGTGTGTTCCAGTTGAATTAGTATTAACTATTATCAATGAAAATGCAGCTCCAATAGTAGAGCTCTATGGACCTTCTGGAGATATTCAGGGTGATGAATTAACAAGAATATATGGGTATGCAACAGATTTAGATGGAGATGTTAGTAGAGTCGAAGTAAATATTACTCATGCTACAGGAGGATGGACTCAACTTCCAAATATTTATCAATTTAGTGGAACTGATTGGGAAACATATTGGGATACTTCCGAACTTGAACATTTAAGTCAACATACCATTAGTGTGCGTGCTTTTGATGCTGAAGATTATAGTACTCCGAAAGAATTTACTGTGACGATCTTAAATCCAGATGATGAAGTAGACCCTCCACAATTTGATCAATCTGCATGGGACTCTTACCTAAATGGAGGCTCCACTGTGAAAATCTTTTGTGATAAAGGATCTAGGTCACTTGAAAAGTGTGGTACAGGTCTAGAAATGGATTTGAATCTATTCTTTAATCATACAGGAAGTGATCAACTAAGTTATGCTATTGCAGGTAATGAAGAGGATTTTAACACTCATGATCAATTTATGTTTAAAGTATTGGAAATAAATCCTCAATCAGGAATTCTTACATATAATCCTGCAACATCTACAATGAGTACTTATTATTCTGACGAATTACAATGGACTTTTATAGGTGTTAAAATTAAAGCAACCGATACTTCTAGTCAATCCATAGAATCTCCTGTGTTTAATATTGTAGTAATTGCTGTAGAGTTCACATTCCAACAGTTCAATGAAGAAGAAGTCAATTCTTTAAATCCTGCAGTTTATCTTGGCACAGGAAGGCCGGGAGAAGTTGTCAAAGCATACATGACCTCTGGAAAGATATCTTTAGGAGAGGCAATTGTAGATGATGAAGGTACCTGGAGATTAGAAGTCCCTAGAACGTTCTTCCCAGAAGATGGAGGAATGATTGATGTGGAATTTGAATATGCAAGTGATTCATATATCGTTTCTAATGGGATTTCTGTAGAAAGCCCAGATCAAGGAATGTCTTTATTCATGATAATTTTGATGGTTGTGATTGCATTAGTAATCTTGTTAGCAATTTTAGCATTTTTCTTTGTTGAATTTGAGGAAGAAGATGATATATTTTCAATTGGAGAAATGGAAGATACAGTTAGTGATACATATTCATGGGGTGACATGAATCAGCAACAAGCAGTTGAAACACCTGCTGTAGAAACTATTCAGGTTCAGAATAATATTGATTCAAATCCAAATTTCGAGGCATATGTGCAGCAATTAATAGCACAAGGATATGATGAAGCCACAGCAAGAACGCATGCAGAACAATATAGGAATAAGTTTTGAAATATAGAGCATCTGACCATGGCATTGATAACCGATATTAGATAACGAAGGCATGGGAGAATCATGATAAATCCGAAACCTGGTGTTCAAGAGCGTATACTTTTACACCTTAGAGACTATGTCGCATTTATAGACTCAATAGAGGTACCATTTGCATTATCTCAGATGGGTATAGCGAATGCTGTAGCAATAGCAAGAAGTAATGTTCCACGAGCGATTTCAGGTTTGAAAGAGCAAGGATTGTTAATCGAACGTCAAGCACATGTTTCTGGAGTAATGAGGAAACGCAAATCATACTTTTTAACTCCAATAGGTGCTGAACATGCAGATGAAACATGGAACAGATTAAGTCAACATAAATTTTCAATATTATCTTTAGATGAACAATTATTGGAAACAACATTGGGTTCTTGTAGTGAACTCTTACCCTTTCCTATTCGTCCAGTAGATATTATTCGATATTTAAGAGAAGATAGCATGTTAGATGTGTCTAAATTATCTCCTGAGTTAATCGAAAGAGATTTGACTAAAAGAGTTGAAAAACAATTAACCTCATCTCTTGGAGATTTGCCTAGATTAAGACACTTTTATGGGCGTGTGACTGAAATTCAAGCAATTACAGAAGCTCTAGATGAGGGTCCTTCTGCCATCTTAATTCCTGGAATTGCAGGAATTGGAAAAACAAGCTTAGCTTCTAAATTATTGGAGAATTATACATTTAGACGTAATCTAATTTACCATAGATGCCAGTTAGGGTCTGGTGGACGTCCCTTTTTAGAGGATTTAGCTGCATGGTTAAGTTCAATTGGGGTGGATGAACTAAATGACTACCTTGAAGCTAGTGCAGTTCCAAGAGTTGATGAAACAGTAGAATTACTTGTTAGTTGTTTACAAAACATTCCAGCATTAATTGTAATAGATGATTATCATAAAAACGATGAAGATATATTTCACAAAATAATCTATAATTTTACATTAAGGATAAATGAGATGGGAGATGGTTTAGGGTTAGTTGTATTTTCTAGATCTTATAGGCCAGTGATTCCCCTCAGGGATGAAGAGGGAAAAAGTGTAAGTAAAATATTACCTCTTGATGGTTTAGATCCAGAAGCGTCTAAAAATATATTAAAATCTATTGATATAATAGAAGTTCAAGATTTTGAAAGAATTTATGGTATTTCAAAAGGACATCCTTTGATTTTAGAATTAATAAATCGAGGTGCATCTACAATTGAGCATCATTTAACATTAGAAAATTATGTGTCCCTTGAAATTTTTAATAAATTATCTGCTGAAGAAAAAAGGTTATTACAATCGCTTGCAATATTTCGTGAACCAATTCCACTTGAAGCATTAACAAACCTTGATTTAGATTTAAATACTCTTGATAACTTAGTAGAACAAGGATTAGCAAGGAGAGTAGATTCAGAGAATTATGACGTGCATGATTTGATAAGGGAATTTACATTTAATGGAATAGATGAACAAGTAGCAATACCTCTTCATACTTCTGCGGCTGAATGGTATAAAAAGAGATTACATACTCCTCAAGATATAATTGAATATCTACATCATAAAATAAGTTATGCTGATTCTGAATCTGCAGCAGAAGAAGTTGCACTAATGGGTAAAGAATTAATCAGTTCTGGGCAATTAGAACTATTGGGGTTAATTAACAGATTAATTGATTCTAATGGGCCTGAAAAAACATGGGGGAAACTTTGGTATCTTAGAGGTGAAATTTTAGCATTAGCAGGGGATTTCGGTGGTGCTGAAGCATCCTATACAGTTGCAATGGATCATGCAAATAAAGCAAAAGACCTCAGATTAGAAAGTACTTTACTTTCTTGTTTAGCAGAACTTGCATGGAAGAGAGGAGATAGTACATTAGCATTAGATCTTCATAGGCAGGCATTAAAGAGATTCATTACTACAAAAGATTCGATTGGAGCTTGTAATACTTATACGAATATGAGTTATATCTTTAGATCCGAAGGTAAGAAGCAATTTGCAAGTGATGCACATTCGGAGGTAGAGCATATACTTGCAAATGAAGAAGATCCTAATTTGGTCCATGCTCGTATTAATTTAGCCCGTTCTTATTTAGAGATGGGTAAATTAGAATCAGGCCGTGAACATGCATTAAAAGCATATGATGAAACAGAATCTAATGTTGATGGAATCACACATTCACGTGCAAGGGCAGTATTAGGAAGGTACTATGCATTAATTGGAGATACAGATTTAGCATTAAATCATTATCTTGAAACTCTACAATCTCTTGCAAATAAAGATGATCTTGAAATTAAAGTAGAACTAATTCTATTACTTGGAGAAGTACTTGAAGATTCAGGAAAAAGAGATGAAGCACTTGAGAGATATATGGAGGGGTTAGCATTAGCAGAATCAAGTAACCAACCACTTTTAGTTGGTGAATTACTTTCTAGATTGGGGAGCACAGGTCTTGATAGGCAGCATAGAATGGAATACTTACAAAGAGCATTGAATGTATTTAGAGAGGTAGGAGCAACTCGAAAAATGCAAGAAGTACAAATGATGTTCCATAAAGCGATTACTGGAAATTAATTGAGCGGCTTATTAGAAATCTCAATTACTCCATTAGACATATGAACCCATATTGAAGATTCACCTTTGAGATTTATTTCTCCAATGTGTGATGCAGGTGATGCAGAAGTTAATCTAAATTCAAATGGAATCTTAAATGTAGGATGTTTAATTATTAGTATTTCTTCATCTAATAACATAATTATATCAACAGATGATTGCTCAACACTTAGTAACTCTATGTTTTCTGAATATGTTGCATTTGGATTAATTCTAGCAACTGCATCAGCTCTTTCTATTGCTGAACCTACACGTTCTACATTCTCTGTGAGGGCCACTTCAGACCATCTTTCTCTAGTGGCATTTTCAATATCCCATGCCCATAATGAATATAATGAAAGTAAAAGTAATCCCAATAGGAATGTAAATACATAGCCTAATTCTGTTGCAGCTGCTGACTCATCAGCATCCAATTTAAGATTTCTTTTCATCCTCCTTCCTCCTTAGCATTAAATGAAATAGCAGTAAATGTTAATGTAAAATCAATATCATTATTGGGACTATGATATACTGCTTCACCATTATTTCCATCTACCCATCCAGTATAGTCAGAAAGCAAATCTAATTGATTTGGATAAGATATCCAGTCATCAGAATTTTCAAGATCTTCTGATAGCCAATTTGTGATACTACTCCCATATTTCCCATTCCATCCCATTCTGACATCTTTTGTATTCTCATTAGTACAAAATATGGTTTCAATTACTTTTAATTGAACTTTTACATCAGAAGAGCCGCTTACAATACTGGAAGATGTTGGCATCATTACTGGGAGATGTACACCTAATAAATTCGAATTTCCTTTGGCGGATAGTGCTGAATGTGAGAGTGAAGGCTTTCCTTCAGGGTGATTTGTAGTTACAAACCCCCCTTTATCAACCACTTCAAGATTAGAGATACTACTAGAGAATACATATTTAAGAGCAGGAACTTGAATTATCCATGCATTTGCAAGTGCAGTAAATGTTGATTCATCTGTTTCTCCAATTAATTGAAAATTAATACCTGAATGATGTTCTCCGATCTCCCAAGCATCTCTTATTCCAGCAAGAGTTAACTCGCTTACATCATACCATGGCAATTCAATATTTATCCAACCAGATGCAAAAATTGACATTGGAAGACATCTCTGAGAACCTTTATCCATAAGTTCTGTAATTCCTGAAGTTCCTATTATTTGCATTAATCTCATTGAATGACCAGAAGTTACTGTTGAATTCAATTCACCTGATTCTTGAGAGGATAAATAATATGAATTTCCAATGTTATTTTCTAAATCACCTGTTGCATTAAATACTCCTGAAAAATTAAAAGAAGTTTTTGAACCAGTTAATGTTGTATAAATTGAAGCTTCATTATTTTGAATATAATCCCCTGTCCAACTAGTTGAAAATTCTCTCCCTGAGAATTGCCCAGTGTCTTTTGCCACTACATATGAAATTCCAGTAGACAAAAATCCATTATTATCGATATTATCTCCTGTCCACTTTATTCCAATTTCAGAGTTACTTGAAATTTTAGTCACTCCATTAGTTCCTGGAATGGGCCATTCTAATTTGTATATTCCATTGCTTGCTATTGAAAAAGCAGAACCTTGCACATCAATTTGTGTAGGTGAATTTCCATGGTTAGATATTATCAATGTACCTGCAAGTGGGGGTATGATAAATTCTCTACCAAGCATTAATCCTTCTGCCGATGCCCAATTTGCAGAACCACTGTTTGATTCGTGATTTGTTTGTAACAATATCTTAGCATTACTTGAAGATTCAATTTTCAATATTTTTGATTCCGAAATGTTGAAATTTCGCGACCATAATGTTCCATCTCCAAGTTTTGATGCACTTTCTGTCATGCCGCTTTCTTCTAATCTCCATGTAATGATCGTGTCTTTTTCAGAAATCACATTTACCTTGTTATTTCCCGTAGGTAATGGTATTTTCCAAATAGTGCCTAATCCATTGTGATTTGGATTATTTGGTTTAATGAATGTTGTACCTCCATCTCCTAATATTAGTAGAATTGTTAATTCGACATCACTAATTATTGTAGATTTACTTATTGAATTTTTTAATGGTAGATCAATTTCTAAGTGATTATTACTATCTATGTTTGATGCCAAGGTTTCATCTCCTTGTAATATAGTCACGATTGATGAAGTAATTCCTGATGAAATTTGTGATTTGGTGGCGATGATTACTTTTCCTTGAATTGCAGGGAGCTCATATTTCCATTTAGATTCAAATTGTAAATGTAAATCATCCATACAATAGGAACTAATTTTCCCTGAGGGATATCTGATTTCGAATTCATTCCCAAAATCACCAGCATTTCTTAACCTAAGTTCAGATTCTTCATTCCATGATGATGAAAACCATATTCCCGTGTCTTTAAGATCCCATTGTAATTTCCCAAGGACAGGTTCAAGTCTCATTTCAGAAGAAGTTCCAGGTAATCCTCTTTGAGCTAATTGTGCTTCATATTCTGCTAAATCTTCAAATTGAGAAACAGCACCACTTGATTCAATTGCTCCTTGTAATTCATTAATTATTGGGACAATCGAGACTAACATGACACTAATAATACTCATGACTCCTGCAAACATTAGTACCGTTGCAATTGCAGAATTTGCTGCATGAGTGTCATCGATTAGCGTATTAATACGTTTCATTTTATCACCACTCTATGAAGTACTATTTCTGTAAGTATCGTTTTTTCTAATGGATGAATTCCAACGCCATCAATCCCAGAAACTCTTTTCCATGGTCCTAATCCTTCATATGAATTTAAAGTTCCTGATGCTAAATTCATGTTATAATCTTCCATCCAATATGACATGTATCTATCAGTCATTGATTCATCGATTTCATTTGAAATACTCATTCTTATATTTCTAACCTCTCCATCGAATAATGTTAGTGGTCCTTGAGATACCATCTGTAAACTGAATGAACTTGAACTTTTAGAAAGTGAACTCATGTCAATATCTACAAGTACAAAACTAAGTTGTTGAGAATTATCTGGCATAGAATAATGTCTGAGTGAAGGATATCTTGCCACTTTATATGCATCTCCATATAATTTTTCCATTTTCGCACCATTCACTAAATCAATATCAAAATTGCCCGTAGATAAGGCTGTATCAATACCAATCCCAGAAAGTTCTAAGCGTACATATGAGTGAATAACTTCAGAGTCAATATTTAAGACGTCAACAATTAATAATTTATCTATATAGTTGACAAAATCAACAGTTGCAATACCGTTTTCAAATAGTAACTCGAAAGTACTGATATTTCCACCATTGTTTACACTTGCATGACTAGCCGTGTTATTTATTGAGCTAATATCTACAGAATTAAATGAGGATAATGACACCTCAATAACATCAGATCCATACACATCACCAGAGATAGTCCAAAATTCTGCACTATCTAGGCCAGTGATTGATGTTGATGCTAATTCAAATGTTTGAATTGAACCAGTATCTTGGGGGGATGCCCCCACTAATCTTATTCTTTCATCAATTTGTTCTGCAATAACTTTCGCTTGCGACCAATTTTTATTATCGTCATAGTCAGCAATATATGGTTGTATAATGATTAGTGCAGAAGAGAGAACAATTACAACCATAGCTAGTAACATCACCATACCAATAATGTCGCTAAGTGCAGAATCATCTTCCTCTAAATTCCGTTTCATGATAATCTCCCTTTTCTTTGTTTAAACAGATTAATTATATATTTATAGACATCTTTTCTTTATCATTTTGCCCTAAAAAGTGGCTGAATTCAGGGCCGTCCTGTAGAGAAATTGCGATGTCACCGGTAAAAATGTCGTCAATATGGTATAAAACAGTACTCTCTGCAAGATGTGGTTGATTATTTTTTTCAGAAAGGTGTGTTAATACGATACTTTTCGTTTCTGGACCTATTACCTTTGATAATAAATTCCCCGTTTGCTTATTAGATAAATGCCCTCCTCTGTCCATTATTCGATTTTTTAATTTATCAGGATAAGGTCCAGAGAGTAGTCTTCTCAAATCATAATTAGCTTCAATTGATATGTGTGAACAACCTTGCATATGTTTGATTACTTCGTCAGTGTAACTTCCTAAATCTGTAACAACGCATGTTTTTTCACCACCTTTTGTTACTACTGAAAAACCTACATTTTCAGCACCAGAATGTGGGACTGGAAATGGTAAAAATGCAACATCAGATAATACTTCAAGCCGATCCAGGTTTTCAAAAATTTCTAAATTCTCCTTGTCTAGTATTCCTAATTTATCTGCTGTGAAATAATTTGTTTTCGCAGGAATATCCCATTTTCTCATGGCATATTCAACCCCTCCTCCATGGTCTCCATGGTGGTGTGAAATAAGCATACAATCAATATCCGTTGGTTTTAATTCCATCCTTCCTAATCGTTTTTCTAATTGGCGCCCAGAAAAGCCATTGTCAATTAGTACGTGCCCATTTTCACTTGAGATTAGAGTAGAATTACCCCGGCTTCCTGAACCTAAGTGCGTTATGGAGACGGACATCCTCTAGTACCCAACGCGAGAAGGCCTTGAACTAATCGACAAAGCAACAATAAAATATGAGATTATGGTACTAATCTGAAACAACGGTTTTTTTGTATGAACATTGTTCCATCAGTATCATAAGGTATTTGAGTTGGTAAAGTTTTGTCGGATGGCCGTCAGGTAAGCAGAATGCGTCGCAAGCAAACTACTCTAATTGTTACTTCAACAATGATATTTTTACTACTTACCATGTCTCAGCTACCCGCAACACAATCCGTACAAAATATTCACCCAGAGGATGCTAATCAGGGCCCACCCCCTGTAACTGATACTGATAGGGACGGTATACCAGATGTTTGGGAGCAACAATTCGGAGATTCGTGGGAAGCAATTTCAATAGATGGAAGGCAAAAATCGATTCAAGGAATGGATTATACTAATGGTTCAGATGGAGCGTATGATCCTGATTTATCATCAGGATTAGATTTAGATATGGATAATGATGGTTTACAGAATGTTGAAGAATATTGTTGGCCTTATATCGTAGTAGATTGTTTTACTAATAGAACAGGTTTAACTGGAGAAGACCCACTAGATCCTGAAGGTGGTTTCCGTTTATATCTAGATCCAACTCATTCTGATACCGATGGAGATGGAATGCCTGATGGCTATGAAGTACAGATGTGTATGGAACATGCAGGTGGAATTCTTGAAGGACGTTGGTCATGCCCACTTTTTGATCCATTAAATGGTTCAGATGGAGGAGAAGATTATGACGAAGATGGATTTGATATAGATAGAGATGGAAGTATTGAATCTAATGAATATTATAACAACTCTGCAGAATATAATTATGCTCTACCACCAGAGTGGATGACCGAAATTGATGGCTTATGGTATGATTTGATGGAAGGTGATTCTGATGAGAGGTACGGTTCTAGGTGGAGGGGTACTGATCCTTTGAATCCAGATAGTGATTTCTTTAGATGGTCTGAAATTGGTGGACTTGAATATTCTCCTGGTGGAGATGAGATTCCAGATGGCTGGGAAGTATATTTTGGATTAGATCCACATAATAAAAAAGATAATCTTGAAGATACTGATTCAGATGGATGGGATTTAACTAATAATGGCGAAGTTACTCGTGACCTTACAACAGATATTGTCAATACTTGTTTCTTAGGTGGATTGATAGAATGTGGCGGAGAAGCATTTAGTAATTTAGAAGAATATTTAGTTTCTAAAGATAATGGAGATTCAATTAGAGGTGGATTAAAAACAGTAGTAGATGGTTCACTAAAAGACACACTTACTCTTTATGACAAAACTACAGAGATTAAGATATCAAACCATGATGTAAGAAAGTTAGATACTTTTGAAGATGGTGAAAATTCACTTGTTTATGTTGGTACCAAAGTTGGTTTATCTGTATTTAATATGGATGAAATGCTTGTAGACGATTTATTATTGCCTAATGGTGTTGAAATGAATGACATGGTATTAGTTCAGAATGAATTTGGTCGTGGTGGAGTCATTATAGCAACTAATGATGGAATATACAGTATGCGCCTAGATAAGGGAGGAGTGCTCAATGGACAAGTAGATCACCTGGAATTAGGACAAATGCACGTAGTTACAACATTAGTGGATTCAGGTGGCGATCAGAGAGTAATTGCAATTGGAGATGATGCAGGTTATGTTTTTGAAATTAAAAGTTCAGGAGAATTAAAAGAAGGTTCCGAAGCCAGTTTAGACATTGCTCTTTTCAACGAGTTAGAGTTTACTTCTGCACATCCAACCTATGTTGTACATGTCTCAGTCAATGGACAACCCACTCTGTTTTTAGGTACTGACAAAGGTCTTATCAAATCCGAAACCTCTGATCTGATGGGTACATTACCTTTAGAATGGGTTTTTGATCAATTTAATACGAATAGTTTAAGAAATCTAACATTTGAACATGAATTAAATTTATTTGAAGTTAGAACAATCGTACCTGACAATTCAGGGGGTACAGAAGTATCTCATTTATGGATTGGAACTGGTTCAGGAATTCATTTACTAACTCTTAGTAATGGGCAGTTAACCCATAGTGGTTCTTTAGAACATACAACCAATGAGAAAATGAATGATGTATATTCAATACTTCCCTTAGATAATTCGGTATTAGTTGGTTCTCAGGGAGGTACGTGGAAATTAGTTGGTGGTGCATTAGCATCATTTAATCAAGGAGTTCAAGAATCAATTACTGGAAGAGTTGTATCATTAGCAGCAGTAGATCTTAATGGAACTAATTATTTACTTGGTGCCGTTGATCCAGGAAGGTTTTCAAATATCGCATTAATAGACCCAGGAAATAATGATTCTGATTTTGACGGGATTCCAGACGGTTGGGAATATGCATACGCATTAGATCCTACAGATCCAACTGACGCATTATTAGATCCTGATGCAGATGGACTTAATTTAGACGGTGAACAAAATCCTTTCTTTGAACAGGATTGGAATAATTTAGATGAATTTAGATATCAACCCACTACTGAATCTGGATATCCAGGTACTGATCCAAGAGAACCTGATACAGACGGTGACGGAATTAATGATGGAATGGAATTCTTTGGATTTTATTATGGTATTACAGAGTTCAATTGTCATTATATTGTGGAATATGATTATGTTTGTGATGCAAACAATGGAGCCGCTGATTCATATTTGCTAACGGGTGGTTCAGATTCTCCTTTAGATGCAACCAATAATGATACAGATGGAGATGGAATGCCAGATGGGTGGGAGATTCAAAACCGTAGATGGGTTGGAACTACATACACTGGTGGAAATAATTGGTCTTTAGATCCACTAAGGCCTGATGATGCATTATGGGATGCAGATGGAGATGGACTAAGTAATATCTGTGAATTTGCATGGGGCCAAATATATCTAGATGCCCTTTCAGGAAATTTATTTGATTCTCATGGAGAATCAGCTGAAGCAGTGGAATTAGAGTGGAGTACATTAGATCCTAATAATATCGATAGTGATGGAGATACATTACCTGATGGATGGGAAGCATTAGCGAAGAATCCTAAGGATCCAGATGGTAATTCTTGTTATTGGACAAGCGATGTAAGGGGAATAAATCCCTTGAATGGTAGTGATGCAAGTGGTAACCCCGATGGTGACGGATATGATGCAAATCATAATGGTATATTAGAACCAGATGAACAATTTAATAATTATCTTGAATACCATATTAAAGACACATCTTTTTTCAATGAAAACGATAGTTCTACTTCATCACTTCCTTTTGGGATCTATACTCAATTATGGCAACATACTTATGATTCAGGCGAACCAATATTCACATTCGGTGATTTGACAAGTGTCACATTATTAAATTCTCAGAATGAACAAGACAAAGGTTCCTCTAATCCTATATCTGCAGATTCAGATAGTGATGGAATGCCAGATGGTTGGGAAATATGGCATGCAAGGTGGGATGTTGTAGCAAATGAATGGACATTGAATCCTTTGACTGAAGAAGACAAATATGGTGATGTTGATTCTGATGGTTATTCTAATTGGGAAGAATATAATTCAATAAATCCTGAATTAAATGAAATTCATTTACAATTCTCCCCCAAATATTACATTAAGCAATCAAATACAGTTAGTGGTTTTGACACCCAGGTCTGGGGGAGAATAACTACGAATCTAAGTTTTGGTTCTTTTATAGATTCAGAACTAATTCAATCTGCTGGGATGAGTTGTGATCCAAATAATCCCGATACAGATGGAGATGGAATGCTTGATGGATTAGAAATGCTTCTAACCGATTGGGATTCAAATGACGGAATATGGACATTAAATCCATTAGTTGCAGGAGATGGAGATTATGATACAGATAATGATGGATTAACCGATAGGCAAGAATTATCTTTAGTGAGTGGATTACCAGAAAATGGCATCTCACACCCGCCAGATGCTCCTCTATTCTATTCAGACGCTGAAGAACAAATGTCTGGAACTGAATATTCACGTGTAGGAAATATTCTTAACAATACCGAAAATAGAGCTACTTTAGTAAAATTAGATTTAATTCAGTGGCAATCAGGAGACCCTCCAACACTTATTTTAGAAACACTTCGTTCAATTACTGATCCAACACATAATGATACTGATAGAGATGAAATGCTAGATGGATATGAATATTGGTTTACTGAATGGGATTTAGAAGAAAATCGTTGGTCAATGAACCCATTAATTAGTAATGATATTTATCTTGATCTTGATGACGATTCATATGATTGTAATGGTGATGGTGAAATCGCAGTATATGAGATATATTCTAATTTAAGAGAATGGCAAGCAAGAACATATGGGAAAGAAGCTGAAAGATATAATATACCTCTCGAATTAGGTTTTTATGATTTTGCTACGGATGCAACCAAAGCACTTTCTGAAGAAGAAGGATTAACTAATGAACAAGCAAATGAAAGGTTGTATGAGTTATTTTCGGGTAAATTACATGATGGTTTTCCTGTGACTCAAGACAGACTCTTAAAAATAAATGAATTAGATGATAATAATTTCAATAACAGTTTAATTGGAATTTCAGATCCTACTCATCCAGATTCAGATAGTGATGGTATGCCAGATGGATGGGAATATTGCTATGCTACATATGTCTCGGAACCGATTCAAGTATCTCGAGACAACAATATCTTCACAGTAGAAGGGAGATGGGGATTAAATCCATTAAATCCTTTAGATGGGGATTATGATATTGATGAAGATGGATGGTTTGATCGTTCAGTAGTAGATACTCCTGCATCCCAGGGTAATTGGAATAATCATATTTTCACTATCTCTGGTGGGCAATATGGGTTAGATAATATTCCGATTCCATTTACAAATAGCATGGAATTCGATAATGGTACTTATCCACATTTGAATGATAGTGATGATGATAGCCAGATTAGAATCAGAGAAGGTACAGAAGACTTCTCATTGAATTATTATCAGGACGTAAGCCTTTCTGATGGGCGTGAAGTACTAAAATATGGTACAAATCCACTTGATAACGATACTGATTGGGATATGTTACCTGATTGGTATGAATTTGCAATGGCATGGAATGAATCATTAGATAACTTTTCTAGCCAAAGATATATTTCAGTAGAATGGGTTGATGTAGGTGCACCTGAAAGTATTCAGAAAAAGCCATTAAAAATAGTGGGTGAAACTATTTTGAGGCCCGATTTATCATTGACTTGGTTTACCCTGGATCCAAGAGATCCATCAGATGCATTATTGGATCCCGATAATGATGGTGATTGGGATTGCAGTGGTGTTGTTTGTGAATACAATGAATATTCAAACTTTCAAGAATTTTATGCAATTACGGACGATACATATCGTTCTGCAACCCTTGTGAGGACTCTTGATTTACAGTGGGATAGTGTAGAAATTACCGAATGGTGGCAATTTAGAAAATGGCTATTACACTTGGGTGAGGATGATGAGATGGAAAAAAATTATCTTAAAATGTACAAAAGAGATAGTCAAGATTTGATGTATGCAAAGATTATTCAAGATAATGATGCTGATTTCTTTGTAATGGATCCCTCAGATGATGTATCTATTTGTAGAGGTGATTGGACTGATAGTTATGGTTTAGTATCTAGTACAAATATAATTCCAGATGTTGGAAGAGGTCAATATCCCTTCGGATGGTGGGTTTTAGATTTTGATGGTGATTTTACTGCGGAAGGAACAGACCCAACTAACTGGGATACAGATGGAGATTGGATGGTAGATTGGTATGAAGTTCATAATGATGAAAATGATGGGTCTAGAGGAGATATATCTGCAATAAGATATGATGACCGCACATTGTGATGATGTGGTAGTATGGATATTGTAAATAATGATTCTAATGAAAAAATGTTGACATTGCATCAAAATATTGTTAATTTAGTCAACCAATTGAGTATGCCTTTGGTAGAGGTTAGTTTAGTAATTTCAAAATTCACAATTACTTTAAGTGAAAAATTGAAAAAAATAGCCCTTGAAAATGATGAAGTGTTGCCTGAATATCTTGATGTATGGCCATTAGATATTGATGCTTCAGAATCCGAATCAAATGTGTCAATCAATTTAGAAAAAGTGATGAATATCTTAGATAATGATAGAATTGATATTTTAGATACATTAATTAGAACATCAATTAATTTAGAAGAGATACCACTTTCAGATTCGTTATTAGTACTTAGGAACTGGGAAAAGTTAGTGAGGACACAACTTTCAAAATCATCTAGTCCAGGGCAATTATTTTCAACCGTTGAGATACCAGATGATTTTTGAGGGTGGTAATATGTCAATAAGAGTGTTCTCTAATAATTCAAAAATTATTTCTTATTTTTTTGTATTAGTTTTATTTTCTAGTGCATTTTCTGGATGTTTTTCCAAGGAAGAAATTTTGCCAGAACAATTTGGAGTTCCAGGAGGATTAGTACTTGCATGTTTAAATTCAAGTGAATTTACTGAACTTGTAATTGAAGTGGACTATGAAGCAGATCAAAAGCCACGTCCTGAAACTTTAGAATTATTAGTGGAGCGAATAAGTAGTGTTTGTCAAAAACAATCAGTAACATTCGACTTATTTTTGACTGATTTTGAGCATGAAGGTTCATGGACTAATGAGGAAATAAGGACTATCGGAAGAGATACACGTGAAAACAATGCCATGAATAATGCCCAGTTAAGATTTCATTTTCTATTTCCAAGTGGCATGCATTCTGATGAAAATGTGTTAGGAGTAACAGTCGATGCTTCAACAGTAATGATTTTTGTAGATAGGATTAAAGAATCTGAAAATATAATACAAAGACCAAGTTGGGAAAATATAGAGGCAGCTGTGGCAGTACATGAATTAGGACATCTTCTTGGATTAGTAAATATCGTATATACCTCTAATGTAGATCATGAAGACTCAGAGCATCCAGGTCATAGTTCTAATGAGGACTCAGTAATGTATTGGGCTATTGAATCAAGTGACTTTTTTAATATTTTTACTGGCACTCTTCCAAATGACTTTGATGCAGATGATAAAGGCGATTTATCTAAATTAAGTAGTGCTCAAATACAAGCCATTAATCAATTATGGTATCCTGATGGATATTCATATTAATGTTGTTATTTATTTTATTAAGTATATATTTTTGTGCTTCATTCCATGCATCAAATATTGACCATAGATACAAAGCAATCCATAGTACTCCTGTTAATGCTAGCGGAAGTTGAAGGAGAGTAAAATCAAAACCTTTCTGATGAGAACGATTGAAGTGTTGGCCTAAGAATAAAAATGGAATAAATGCAACCAATATTGCAATTATCGGTTGTAATGACCCCCAAAAACCCACTCCAGAGGTGATTTGTGCAAATATGACCCTTACGAGATTACCTTTTTTTTCCTCACTCTCTCTACGAGGAATTTGCACAGTAATCTCAGAATCACTCATCTTATTCAACATGTCTAACGCCTTACACATTGTCAAGGTTTGGCTACTTTTAGGGCATTATTTGCTATTAGGCAATGCTATTCACTTGATGCGTAAGCGTATGCCAATGAGGAAAGCACGAGTGCTCCTGACTGGATTTGAACCATTCGATGGAGCATTATTCAATATTTCTGAAAAACTAGTTTATGAAATTAAAAAGATTGATTTAGGCAATATTGAACTCGATTCAAAGATATTATCCGTTGATGAATCAGGAACTAAATATGTCAGTGGAGAGATTATGAATAAACAGTATGATTGTATTCTACAATTAGGATTCAGTAAGAAAGCAAAAAAAATTAATTTGGAAAGTAAGGCAGAAAATAAAATTAATATGAATATTAAAGATAATTCAGGTAGAATGATTCGTAATGAATCAATAATTGATTATGAAACAACTCACCTAAGGACAACTACTCCTTTAGAGGGGTTATCAGAAAATATTCCTGAAGACATATTAATTTCAGAAGATGCAGGTACTTTTGTATGTAATGAAACATATTACCGTACATTAAATACAATTTATGAGTCTAATCTTCTAGATCGGTTTGGAAGAGTTTTACCATGTATTTTTATTCATCTTCCATCCGAAGATTATGTGCCGATTTCTAAACAAATTGAATTTATCTTATCCGTTATTGAGCATATTAATAATAAAAAAATAATTGATGTTGTGGCAGCAATAATTCATAATCAATACAGAGAAATTTTAGTTGCAAAGAGAGACTCTAATCAACCTCATCCTGGTAAATGGGAGTTTCCTGGAGGAAAACTTAATTCCCACGAAACAGAAGAAGAAGGATTAAAAAGAGAGATATTTGAGGAATTAAATTTGAATATAGACATCACATCTACTTGTGGTGAAATTACCCATTGTTATGAGGAACATTTTGTTAAATTAAAAGCAATGAATGCAAAAATAACTCCTACCTCTCCACCTTTAGAATTAATTGTTCATGATGAGGTCTTGTGGATTTCAATTGAAAAGTTATCCACATTAGACTGGCTTGAAGCAAATTTCAAGTTAGTAAATATTCTTCAAAACCAATCCTGAGCGACTCCGTCTGACCTCATCTTCAATTCATCATTTATTTCTCTTGGAACTTCTTCTCTTCCTTTATGCCATGTTACTTCTTCAATCCAAGCAATAATATTTGGGGAAATCATTGTTAATTCGAAACATCCACCTAATGGAATCTCATTTGATAATATGAATGCAATTTTTCCTGCTAACGCTGCTTGGCGTGAAATTTGGAACGTTGAAGTCTCATTTTCAATATTTTGACTCATACAATCAAGTGCCGTATCTGCAATTTTTGTGGCATGTATGCGTTCAAAAAAGTATGAATAATCTATATTGTTAATTTCAATATTTGCTTTTTCTTTTACGACAGGAAAATTTACTTCACCATCTTCGTTAATTGGAATAATGGCATTTGGAAATAATTCCTTAATCGCAAGTTCTACATTTTCTCTAGAATCAACAGAGTTTATTTTTGCTTTTAGATTCATCGTGGACATACTATACTCACCCCTGCGAAGAGAAATAATATAATGCAATTGCGTATTAATTTAGAATAATACCGTTATTTTTACATCCTTGTTCAAAACCGTACGGCCTAACGGGGGAATTATAATTAGTAAGCTTCCATTAATTGCAACAGTAATTCCTACCTTTCATGAGGAGAACTTTATTGAAACTTGTTTGAATAGTCTTTGTGATCAAACATACCCATCATCACTTCATCAGATTATTATCGTTGATGGAAATTCCTCAGATAAGACAGTGGATATAATTAATGCATTTATTTCTAATCAAAGAGAAGATATGCCTCAGATTACTTTACTTAAAAACCCAAATCGGTATGTATCTCAGGCAAGAAATATTGCGTTTGAATACTTACCCGAAAACGTAGAATATATTTTTGAAACTGTGGCTCATGCAACTTTTCCTAATGATCATTTAGAAATTAGAATGCAAGAGTTTCTCAACCTTCAAAAAAATACAGAGGAAAAAATTGCAGCGATTGGGACAATACTTAAGCCACCAGAAGAAAATATGCCTTTTATGGCTAATTTGATTGAGGCAACCCTAGCCAATCCATTAGGGAGTGGGCGTGGTGCTTATGCTCAATTTAAAGGCCTAAAACGCACTAGAATTCCTCCCTTGGCTATTTATCGAGTCGATGCATTAAAATCTGTTGATGGCTATGATGATTCATTAATCACTGCACAAGATTCTGACATTAATATGAGATTATTAAAGAAGGGATGGCAACTTTGGAGAAGTGATATTAGTTGCATTCATGTAACAAAGCGTCAAACGTTCCTCCAATGGTTAAGATTTGGGCATCGTAATGGTTTTTGGAGAGTTAAATTAGTTAGGAAACACCCCACAAGGTTACCATTGGGAGAGGTAGCACCATGGTTTGGACTTTTGTTGACCATGAGCTTATTTTGTTCAGGCGTACAATTATGGTGGTTTCCTCCTGCATTGTATATATTTGTAATTTTCTCTGCAGGTTTTATTGAAACAATTCGTTGGAGAACCCCCCTTATGTTTTTTGGAGTTCCAATACTTCTTTTCATGTTACATACAACATTTAGTATTGGATTCTTACATGGGTTTTTTGTAAAAGGAAAGGCACCAAAAGATAGAGTTGTACTGTGAATCAAGATTCAAGTGTGCTTTAACGGGAAAGGTTCAATCGTTAAATCGATTTAGAATTAAATATGCAGGATAGTAAAAGCAACATATTGGGAGGAATTTATCTTATTGCTCCAGCAATAGTAATGTTCGCATTATTTCACCCTGATGTTGGCTTTAGGCCTGCTCAAGCATTATCTCAGGGAGACCCTATGGCTGCATGGGCTGCTGCATTAGTAGGTTTAGTTCCTGGATATCTTATTTACAAAAGAGTAGTAACTGTAAGAGGCCATGAATGGCATAGGTTACAGGCGTTAAAAAAACTATCAAAACACTATAGAAGTGAAGATTCTGGTTCTTGGGAAGAAGATCAAAGTTTCAGATTACGCACTACACAAGGATCTACAGAGGTAGGTGCATTAACCCAAAAGGCATTAGAAAAAATGCAAGGAAAAGTCGGCGATTTAATGATGGATAATCAGGAAGAAGGAAATGAAATAGAAACTAGTACAGAAATTGAGTTATTATCGGAAAGAGATCATGTTCGTCTTGCAGCAGCAAGAATGAGGGGCGATACTTCATTAGAAGATAAAACTAGTAAAACTACCGTGGCAGATAGAGATCAAAAAACAGCCATGGATAAGCTCTTAGATTGGTTTGCATTAAAATTGTCAATGAAAAAAGGAAAAAATATTCAAAAGACAGATGTTGTTTCACCTCCTGAAATTAATTATCATGAATCAAATATTCAAAATGTATCAACAGGTGCTTCTGAGTATGATTCATTGATATCTAATTCTTGGCATTGTAGGAACTGTAGTAAGATGAATTCGATAGATGCGAATTATTGTGAGACGTGCGGTTCCTCTAAATTATGAGTACTTCTTAGCGAATTATTCATAGCACTTGGGTAGTCCGCATGATTGAGTCTAATGGCTGACAAACGGGATTACTACGAGGTGCTTGGCGTTGGAAAAAGTGCCAGTGACAAGGAACTTAAGAACTCATTTCGATCACTAGCACGAAAGTTTCACCCAGATAAAAACTCAGATTCTGGGGCAGATGAAAAATTTAAAGAGATTCAAGAAGCATTTGCAGTACTCTCGGATGCTGAAAAGAGGGCACAATACGATCGGTTTGGACATTCAGGTCCAAATATGGGAGGAGGTTTTTCAGGTTTTGATATAAGGTATGAAGATTTATTTGGTTCAGGATTAGATGATATATTTTCAAACTTTTTTGGGGGGGGGTCTCGAAGTAATAGAACTCGTCAATCAAGAGGAAAAAGTATACTTGTAAGAAAGAATATTCCATTCCAAATGGCCTTTGAAGGAGGTTCAGAAGAAGTAACAATTGACACCTATTTATCATGTGAAAAATGTTCTGGTTCAGGTGGCGAGAATAGAGATGATGTGGATATTTGTTCTACCTGTCGAGGGCAAGGTCAAGTGACACAAACACGCCAGGTGGGACCATTTGTACAGCAAACTAGTGGAATTTGCCCGAGTTGTCAAGGCCGTGGAAAAACTATAATCAATCCTTGTAAAGAATGCAGAGGGGACGGTAGAACAAAGAAAAAACAAACAATAAGATTCAATGTTCCTCCAGGTGTAGATACTGGTATGCGTCTAAGAATGCGAGGTAAAGGGCATGTGGCGCAAATGGGAGGAGTTGCAGGAGATTTGGAAATAGAATTATATCTAGAACATCATCAATGGTTTGAAAGAGATGGTTCAGAACTACTTATGTCTCTCCCTGTTGGCTTTCCCGATTTAATGCTGGGAAAAACTATGGAGATTCCTCATCTTGATGGTAAACCACTTACAATAAAAATCCCACCTAATTCATTGGCAGGTCATACATTGAATATTTCAGGTAGGGGACTTCCAAATGGTAGAGGTAGGAGAGGAGATGTAATTATTCTCTTAAAATTACATATGCCGAAGAAGACTAGTAAGAATATCAAATCACAAGTAGGATCTCTTCGGAGCGATTTAGGGATTTCAGATGAGGGGTTGGAATCTGCGATATTGGATGAAGCAAAAGATAGAAGATCTTGAATTAGTATTAACTAATAAAAAGTATATATTTCAGAAATAAAAAGCGCCGTATGCAGGACTCGAACCTGCGACCTGCGGATTAACAGTCCGCCGCTCCACCAACTAAGCTAATACGGCAAGCAATCGGCCCACATGACCTTGATATTTCATGCCTTCGTTTAAATCAAAGTAATTCTGCTTCCATTATTTCAGCATTTATGATGTTTTGAGGTGTTTTTTCAACTATTTCTACATTTCTGAAATTATTGCTATTCTCCTTTTGAATCAGTTCTTTGATTAAGTTCTGAGTTCTTTCATTCATAAGTATAGAAGCAATAATTATTATCGCGGTGATAATTAATGGAATCCACCAATTCACTTGAAGCCATTTTATCATACCATCTAATCCACTTAGTTGCTCCTCCTCCTCTTCAAAACTAGGATGGATGTATTGGAGTTTTTGCATTGTTATTTCAGCTACACCGTCTCCCAATGGAATCCATCCTCTTGATTGATTAATATCAAGGTTAATTTGTGTGGGGTTGAATCGGATATTTATTTCAACATCATATGCTGCACGAGGGCCTAAATTTCCCCCTGTTAAGCAACTTCCAATTGAGGTTCCTTGGACATCAACAGCCCACCAGGAACCTTCATCTGTTCCACCTTCAATTGTGATTTCTTGTTCATCAATATCAGTTTCTTCATAATTCCCATCTCCATCAGCGTCTAAGGCTAGGCGAAGTATACTTGAAGTAGGGCAAAAGATGGATGGTGCAATTGCATTATATTCTAATTCCGCAAATACGGTAGTGGTGCCTTTAGGGACATAAAATTCTTTTCTATGGGATGAGGCAGGAGGTAATTCAGTTTCACTTGTAAATACTGCAAAATCTCCATTCCAACTTGTAGTTAATCCTGATGTCGAGAATGTTTCTGAATTTATAATCATAGTTTCTTTGTATTTTTTAAATGCATCAAGAACTTCAATTTCTTCATTATCTGCTAATCCATCACCATTTGTATCTCTCATTCGTTGTAAGGTTAATGCTAATGCAACAGCGTTATCTGCATTAACAAGACCATAGCCTTGAGCATAATCAAGGGTGTGGTTATTAAATCCAATACTGTTATTTTCTGCAAGGTTTTCACCTTCAGTAATATAATCTGAAGTCAATTTCAATATTGCTTCTATTTCATGAATTTTTCTCTCCGCCTGTTGAGGTGGAGCAATTCCCGATGGATCATGAAGGGTTGGATTTCCAGATGAATCTAGATCTTCATCATAAGTACTCATTTTCATAGAAGGTGCGACTTGCCATAATAACGCGGCTAAACCCGCTACATGAGGTGTAGCCATGCTAGTGCCACTAATAGCGAGGTAATAGTAGTCTAAATCACCGGATCCAATATCTCCTGCACCCGTTCCTCCTCCAATCAGAGTAGCACGAGCAGCAGCGGACCAGATATCTACACCAGGTGCAGTAACATCTGGCCATGTATCTCTATTTGTCATATCACCCCTACTTGAAAAATCGGACATTCCGATACCATTTCTATTAGATGCAGCCACTCCAATTGATACAGGTACTTTGGCAAAAATATTTGATTGATCTTCATCTCCCTCTCCTCCATCATTTCCATTAGCAAATATTACAGCAACATTATTTTCGTAAGATAATTTCTCAATTATTTGTACTGTTAAATCATTAGCATCAATTGAGTCAAATGGGAATCCAGGTCCCCATGAATTTGTAACAACTCTGATATTCCATGCTTGTTGAGTTGAAGAACCAGGTTTTGATAATTCGTAAACATGCTCTAATGCTGAATATTCATCTATTGTAAATACTAATTCCCCCATTGAGAGGCCTATCAGCCAGGAGTTTGGTGCGACTCCAAGCCTATTGCCTGCAGATGCATCTCCATTCCCTCCTACTGTACCTGCACAATGAGTTCCATGCCCGCTTGATGTATCGGTATCAGATGCGGGAATCCACAAGAACTCAGGAGTATTTGAACCCGAACCTTGGTTTAATTTTGCGTTGTAAATAACTTTATCATTTGGTTGAGGTTTAATGGGATTACTTGGGCTTTGAGGGGTATAATCTAAATCTGGATGTGACGCATCAATTCCACTATCTACTACTACAACAGTGACTCCTTCTCCTTTAATTTTAGTTGATGTGGGAAATCCATACAAATCAACTATTTGACGGTCCCATGCATCAATTGCTTTAATTGTATGAATAGTTTGATCCATAAAATACTTCATTGGTGCATTCCATTCAACCCATTTGATTCCCTCTATATTTGCCAAGGAACTAATATTCGCAGCAGGGCCTTTTGCAAATATCGATGGAATAACCTTAGTTTTATATGTCGAAACAAATCCATAATCGCGTAAAACCTCTTCTTCATCATCTCCTGCATTTCCTGAATCAAATTGTACAATGACTTCAATCAATTCATCATGTGTTCCCATTGAAATTCTTTTCCAAAGTGCATCATCAATTATTTTCTTATTATTCGATGCCAGGTGAGTTGTATTACCTTCCTCTAGATGATTTGATTTTGATTCTATGGAGATTGAAAGAGCAGAAAACGGTAAAAATAATACTAATGTAATCATTAATACTACGCATCCCCTCCAATTCATATGGCATTCCGAGATGATAAATACGTTTGAATGCCTCGGACAAATGTCCACTCATTCCCATTCTATTGTACCTGGAGGTTTATGTGTGATGTCATATACAACTCTATTGACTGATTCTTTAAGTGAATTTGTAATCTTAGTAGAAATTCTTTGTAGGACCTCATGAGGAATTTGTGAATATCGTGCACTCATACCATCTATACTTTGAACGGCCCTTACTACAACAGTTTCTCCATAAGCACGAACGTCTCCATGTACTCCTACAGATTTTACCGGCAATAATGCTGCGAAATATTGCCAAGGAATTTCTATTTCTCCATTTTTTGCAGCTAGTTCTAATTCTCCTTCTACAATTGCACAAGATTCTCTAACGATATCTACACGTTCTTCAGTTAATTCCCCTAAACATCTAATTGCTAATCCTGGACCTGGGAAGGGTTGCCTGTCTGATGAAGGAATATTCAATTCATGACCTACTTCTCTTACTTCATCTTTATACAAATCACGGAGAGGCTCAACAATTATTAAGCTCATGTCTTCTGGAAGCCCACCTACATTGTGATGCGATTTTATTGTGTCTCTTACTCCTCCACCGGACTCAATCCAATCCGGTGCAATCGTTCCTTGAACAAGATACTTCGCTCCTACTTTTTCTTGTTCTTCCTCAAAAATACGGATAAATACTTCTCCAATAATTTTACGTTTTTCTTCAGGTTCTTCAATCCCCTTTAATGCTTTGAAATATCTCTCTGATGCATAAACTACAGTTAGATTAAGACCTAACTCATGGAGCATTTTCTTTATTTCCTCAGTTTCATCCTTTCTCATAAAGCCAGTATCAACATAAACACAATGAAGAAGATTTCCAATAGCAGAATTTGCAATACATGCAGCAACTGTAGAATCGATACCTCCTGAACAAGCAATAATTGCAATATCGTCTATTTCTTTTTTAAGAAATTCTGATGATTCTTCAATAAAATTAATTGGTGAAAACATAATTTCAACCCCTTAAATCATTATCGTCTTTTAGAACTTTATTTACTTGGTTAATTTTATGTTGCTCCAATAATTTGACTAAACTAGGATTACTTATGGCTAGAATTTGTACTGCTAATAATCCCGCATTATCTCCTCGATCCACACCAACACATGCAGCAGGGACACCAGGAGGTAATTGTGCGATTGATAGAAGGCTATCATAAGGTACTTTTCCTCCGCATGGAACTCCAATGACAGGCTTAGTTGTTAATGCAGCAACTGCACCAGGTAATGCTGCAGCCAAACCAGCCATAGCTATGAATACATCAACTCCTGATTCTAATGCATTTGTTACTACATTCTCTACATGCTTTGGTGATCGATGAGCTGATGCAATTCTGACTTCATAGTCAACATTGAATTCATCAAGTATTTTTGTACATTTGTCACATATTGGTAAATCGGATTTACTACCTAGGAGAATTGACACGTCCATGTTACACGCGAGTAAGCGTAGGTTGAAATAAATGTTCGATGAAATGTAATTAGGATTTTATCTGAAAAATCTCTAAAACTTCAATCCCCTCTAGCATTTCCGAGTCAAATTCATTAATAGAATAGCCTAATTTTTTTGTTAGCCATGGAATCGCCAAACCCTTCAACTCCCTAGTTACAAATGGATCATGTCTTATTCCTCCTTTTTGCCACCAAGAAAGTACAAGAAACTCTTCATTATTTTTATTTATTGTTGATAATTCCAATATCTCTTTTTTTGATTTTTTGATTGCAATAGATGCATTTTTTGGATTCAAAGAATCTGGTAGCCATTCCCATCCCTGTTCTACTAACTCATCCATTGGCAGATTTTTTTTAGAATTATATTTTGTGATCCATATTGCAGAAGGTGAACTAAAATAAAATGAACCAAAAGCAACCCATTCAATCCATAATATTGTGGATGGTAATATAATTAAATTCCAAAACATTGAATTTGTAGGTTTTTGAATAATACTAATCATAAGTTGTATGATTATAATTAAAAGCCATAATAGCCGAGTTCTACCCAATAGACCTAATAGCACATGAATAGGTTTTGGGTTTTGGTGAGAATTGCTAACTTTAATAGTAACTAATCCTAATGATATAGGGGCCAAAATTAATAGTATGGCGCCGATATATTCTGAAAAATTTGTTCTATGGTCAAGTAATGTGAATAAGATACCCATTGTAAGTACTAATAGGCTCCAAGAGATAGGAAAAAGAAGTTTTTTTAGTAATGGCTCTAATCTTTTTCTTTTCCATTTTATTATTCTTTCAGGATGTAATTCGTTAAGGAGAAGATGTTCAGGTATTTTTCCTCCCCACCAGTTTGGATCTCCTTCAAAATCAACATTCATCTTAATGCCCCCCTAAATATTACATACGAGAGAGTATTGATATAAAATCTAGACTTAATTTAAAACATTGAAAACTAAATATATAACTCTTATTTACTATGTTTAAGTTATATATCCCCTCGTCATCCCCCATATATGACATTAAGTGAAGACGGACAATGGATGTATAATGGAACTGACTGGGTTCCTGCATCCCCTGGAGGACCAAGTAGTAGTATGCCACCAAGTGGAGCACCAATGAGTAAGATGCCCACAGGTAAGGAAAGAATGAGCGATATAGGGTGGTGGGCCTCACAAGGAGCTACACAATTTTTCATTCTTATTGGATTTATTATGATGATTATGTCTACTGGTTATGCACATTCTGCAACATATACAGAAGGGCCTACAGCTCCCGATCAAGATGATTACGATGTAGATAATAATGGTTTAGAGACTGGAGAAATAGAAAACTTTACCACTGATTATGAAGCTTTTGAGGATGTACAAACACAGCACAATAAAGATAGAACTCAAGATACAGGAAATGCAGTATATTGGGGAGCAGTAGGTCCAGGATTTATTGTATTGGGATTACTTGTATTCTGTTTGAATGATAACTCTAAAGAGATGTCAAATAGTTTGAGGATTACAATGATGATCGGTACTTTATATTTACTTTCAAACATGTTGTATGATGGTAGTGCGATTAACTTTATTGCAGGTATCGGCACTAATTGATTAGTATGACTTGGAAGCATACCTTAGGAGCAGGTGCAGGCATTGGAGCAACACAGGCAATTTTGGCAGTACTCATCTTTATGATAATTGGAGTTGATCCAGGCTCTTTTCCAGGCCTGTTTGCGATATTCTTTGGGATGGCATTTATCTCTGCATCTATTGCCAATCAAATTTTGCAATCTATTAGTTGTCCGAAACAGAGTCTAAAGCAACTCATTCCAATTGCGTTCCTAACTTCCATCATACCCTTATTTGGTGTTCTATTTGGCGCCCCGAATAGTGATTTGACGACCTTGATGCAAATCGTCATCATCGGGGTAGTAGGTGGTCTTTTTTGGAGTACTCCCTTTTCATCCTGGAATTTTTATAAACATAGAAGTAATTACTTCTAGATGAGGAATAATATTTATTCTTCTTCACATAAAATAGAATTTGGAGTTTTAACGGCTACTGGTGTTCCATTAGACATTCCAGAAAGTTGTATTTGTATGTCTTTACCTTCACCTTTTATTTCTGCCTCTAGGAATACTTTATTTCCTACTTTTATCGTATCAAGAAATATTTCATGATTTCGATGAAGTAGATTTGGTTGTAATGATACCACTCTCCATTCTGCATGATTCGTTGATTCAAATCTAAGTGCAGAAATTTCCCAATCAGTTTGATGTGTTTCAACAATAATCAATATTGGAATGCCCCCTTCATTAGCTAATGCAGGATCTAATTTCCATGAGTTAATACTTATTGATTCAGTTACATAGCTTAAATCCGGATTCCCCCACGTGTCTAAGAGTACATCCCAATCGAGTTTTGTTATTGATCGAATAAATACAGATAAGTCTAATTTTACTTCCTTAATTTCAGAATTAGGAGATAACTTTCTTAATCTTGCTAACCTTGTTCTGTCATGCAGTAGTAATTCCATACGTTTAGTATCTTTTCTCAAATTAAATAATACCCAAATCATTGGTGAAATAAAACAAAAACCCATAAACCAAAGTAGAATATTATCCCAATACAATAATTCTTCACTAATTACATATGTTTCATTATTTGTTGTGTGGTTCTGAATAGATTTCATTTGAATTTCGTAAGTTGTAATTGATTGATTTAAATCACCATATTTCCAATCCTGTATATTTCCTAATCTGAGATTTACCACTCTAATGTAATGGACCCCTGGAGATAATTCTGCTTGTAATATTTCATGCATTGAAGTTGTAGGTACAAGATATGTGACATTCATAGTTCCATTTGAATTAGGTGAATGTATTTCTAACATTATTGAGCCAGCATCGCATAACAATTCTATTTCAATTAAGAATGTGTCAAATTCTTCACCGTTAAGTGTTATCTTCCATACATCTGCTTCATCAAATACACTTAGTGGCATACTTCCTATGTATTTTAATCCGGTATTTCCTATGAACTCTCGACATTCGTTTAATTCACATTGTAGGTCTGAAATATTTCCTGGTGCATCTCCTGCAATCTCCATGAATGGATCTGCTTTTTTCATTAGTGAATGTTGTATTTGCCAACTTATTGGTCCAGCATCGATACTGATGTTAATCTCTATACTACTAATTCCATGTGGAGTATAATAATCAAAGTGTGTGGAATATAAATCCTCAATTGTATTATTTTCAGATTCTATATTAAAACATTCTGAAATTAATTCACCATTATTCATTATGCAATTTAGTTGAACTGTATGAGGGCCATCACTTGAGATATCAAGATTCCAGAGTTGTTCCTCTTTGATTGAATGATTTAGAACAGTGATACACACCATGTTGTTTCCACATTCATAATCAAGCGAAGAATTAATACTAACTCCTTTATTTGTATAGCTAATATGCGTGGAATTTTCAATTTCTTTTTGCCCAGCTTCTCCTATTTGTTGACTTTTAATATAAATTGAATAACTACCTGATGTAGATAATGATTTTATTTTTATCCAGAATTCCTCTTCCTCTTCATTAATTATCGGATATTTATTACAAATAACAATATTTGCTGGTGTTTCTGAGATCAAGGGATTACCTGTTGAAAGTAATTGATTAGTGCTTGGTGACCTCACATAGGGAGTAATTGAAAAAGGAACTGTGGAGGAATTAATACATACTTCATAAGTTACGTCTTTAATGGTAGAATTTGATTGAATCCAATATGAATCTTTATCTTCTGAATCAGTAAAATTACCTTTTATTTCAATGATGTTTGTCATTGAGATATTTAGGGCGCAATCCTTTGGTTGGCATGCATCGATACTTATCGCAGTAATATTGTGATTTTCTGAGGGGTTTGGAATGTTTTCAGATGCATCATTAGATTCTATTATCTGCTCTGCAGCGGAGTGAGTGCTTATTATTGGTAAAATAGATGAAAATAAAATTACTAAAATCAAGCATAAATTCCTCCAGTGCATAGTTCTCCGAGGTGATTTACTTTTTCAAATGATTCAAAGTAATGAGTCAGATGGGAGCCTATGGGCGGGGTTCGACTTGGGCTTGATATTTCCGCGAGACAAAGGCACGCAAGAGTGTTTAAATTAGGAGATCGAAAAGAACCATGTGCGCGAACTCCTGCTTTGATATTATTTGATGATGATATTGAATTGTCGATTAATCTTGCACCGTTCAAATGCATGAGGATTGATGAAACGTTACCTCCTTCTTTTAGAATTAGTGGTAGGGCCCCCCTTTCACCTCCATTTGAAAAAAATTCACCTTCTTGGGAATTTGAACAAGGTCATGTATATCCTCCCTCTCTTAGTGAAACCGAAGGTAAAAGCACAGGTTCCTCGACTCCAATTTTATCCTTGTCCTTACAACGAATGATGCACGATTCAAGTATTGTAGATATTGAACCACCCTCTTTTGTAGTAATTACGGATGCTGTTCAACTAGCTAAACGTTCTAAGGAATTTGTTGAAGCCATGTTGATTGTTCGAGAAACATTCCCCTCAGCATTAATTTGGTGCCCAGGTCTATCTGGACCAGATAATATTGCATTACTGACATGGTTAGGTGTAGACTTACATGATTTATCAAGATCAAGACAAGCACATGCTGCTGGGGCATTACTAACTTCTAATGGCCCAAGAGAAATAGATGTGGAACTAGAAGGTGAATTAACAATGGAATTACAAATATCCCAATGGAAAACGGAGATTGCAACCATTAGAAATTCAATTCACGGATTAAAGTTAAGAGAATTAGTCGAAAAAAGAATACTAAATTATCCTAAATCAGTAGAACAACTAAGGCATCATGATCATATTGTGAATGAAAGAAAAATTGAATCCTTGGCGCGCCATGTTTCGAGGGATTATGTGTTACAATGTAATTCACCTTTAATTCGTACAGATCCAATAATTATGGAATGGTCAAGGAAAATTTCTTCTAAATATGTACCCCATAAATCTAGACAGAAATTATTGATTTTATTGCCTTGTTCTGCAAAAAAACCATACAGGAACTCAAAATCACATAGGAGATTTAGGCATGATATTGGAGATATTTGCGCAACGGAAATCAGTGTAACTTCGCCTTTAGGATTAGTGCCCCGTGAATTAGAAGAGTTGTGGCCAGCAGCTAATTATGACATTCCAGTTACAGGACATTGGGATGAAGGTGAAATATCTCTAATTAAGGCTACACTTACAGGTATTTTAGAGCGTATAAAATTTGAATTAATAATAAATAATTCAGGTTTTGATTTTGGATCTGAATTTTGCGGTATTAAGGTGATAGAAACTACAAAAGAGACTTTTTCTGAACAAATTAAAATAGCCAAGAAAAACCTAAATATTGAAGATCAAAGTTTGAAAGCCAAAAGAATGATTGAATATCAGACAATATCCACTTGGCATTATGGGAGTTCTAAATGGTTAGATGGAACTAAATTAGTAGGTAAGCCACCACATTGGAAGATTGAAAAAACAAGGCAACCATTTGCACGTTGGAATCATTTAAATAACAGTTTTTCATTTTCCAAAGCAGCATTGCCTGTATTGGCAGAAACAGGAACATTGCCTTCTGCCAAAATCGAATTAGTTGGTGACTGGAATGGAGATGTATTTGCACCAATGGTTATTTCTTTTGATAAATCTATAAGGGTAGGAGATATTGTATTGTTATATTCTAAAGAGGATGTATTAATTGGTTCTGGGGTAGCCCAAGCACCAGCATGGGAATGGAATCACGGATGTGGTAGATTGGCTAAGGTAAGACATAGACTTTGAAAACTAATCAAATCAATCTGGGGCAACCGTTCATAAAGGGGAAGTTTGTGGCCGACTCGCTAAGGGGTTTATATGGCACGTATATACAACGGAAAAAAAGGTAAAAGTGGTTCTTCAAAACCACATACTGAAGCTCTTCCGGAATGGTCTTTAACAGATGTAAAACAAATCAAGGCATTAGTTGTAGAATTATCTGAAAAAGGACACAGTACAGCAGTAATAGGTACAATTTTAAGAGATCAACATGCAGTTCCAGACGTAAGAAAAGTATGTGGGATGAAGATTACTCAAATACTTTCTGAAAGTGGTAAGTCGTTAGAAACACCTGAGGATTTAATGAACATGCTCCATAAAGTATTGTCTTTGATTGATCATTTAGATAATAATCGTAAAGATCTTCATAATTCTCGTCAACTTGAATTGACAGAAGCTAAAATACGTAGATTAGTAAGATATTATAAAACCAAAGGAAAACTCCCTACTGATTGGAAATATGATAGAAAGCAAGTTCGTTTAATGGTTTCTTAAGTGGTTAAGATTCAAGAACCTCATCCGCTCTAATCTAATTGTGGCACCCTTCGAATTATTTCCATTTCTTTCCGAGGTTATACCAGATTTGGAATTATTTTTGGATTCTATTAACTCAGCAGAGAATATTACATTGGTTGCCGAACCAAAATTAAATCAATTAGTTTCACTTTCTTTGTTGGAGGCATCTTTTTTGGAAAAAGGGATGCTATATCATAGGAAGTTAGTGGATGATATTAATCAATATGTACCAAATGAAAAAAATTTATCAATCTATTTTAAAGATACAAAAATAATAAATAATTCCGTATTAGTAATTAGTTCAAAGGAAATAAATGTATACTTAGGGCAAAACAAAACAGCACGAGTAGGAAAATTAGATGTCGTAGGGATGGCAACCTGTTTATCGTTAATGATTGGTGATGAAAGGATATTTGATTTATTGCCATTAATTTTGGCAGGAAATTGGTTAAGGGAAAGCCTTGATTTTACATATGATCCTGTATTTACATTACTTAGAGATTATTTACAAAAGAACGGAATCATATCTGTTGTATCTATTGCAGAAGTAATTGAACCAGACTTGATTGAATTACCCGGTATTGATTCAAATAAATTAGACTTATTAAGGAATGAATGGAGTAAAATAGATTTAAACGAACAATCTGAACGTTTATCTCTTGTCGCTAGACCATTACTGACGAGTACTATTGGAGTTGCAAGGTTGGAAGAATTAATGTGGCATAGAGTAATTAAAAGTAATTGGAATATTGATTTGGCAAGCCAATGTAGTAGAGTTCAAAGAGAATTGAAAAGTAGTTCTCAAAAATTAGTTTCAGCAAGCCGTTTAATTGATCAGATTATTCGTTCAGGAAAACTAACTTAATCTACAATTTTCAAAACTTTATTGCAGCCAGTACAAGATATTCTTAATGGTCTTTCATCAGAGGTAATACTAAGCACAGTAGTACAATTTGGGCAGTTAAATGAGGTATATTGGTCACTTTCAAGCTGATTGCGTACTGAATTATTTAATACTCCAGTTTCCGAATTAATATCTTCTTCTTTAGAGTGAGACATCATTGCAGTTAGAATCCAAACTGTGGAACTAGATATAGCAGAAATTAATACAATTACAAACTCAATTGATAGAAAATAGAGTAAGAACCCTACAGAAGTGAAAATTATGATTTCACTAATTAAGATAAGTTTATTTTTACCTCGAGAGAAGAACCCAGATGTCATTAGGCCAATGAGTGCAATCCCTGAACAAATTAAGAATATAGCTAGTGGAGATTCAATTGGTGAGGCACTTTGCTGAACCCATAGTAATGGGGAGTCTGATTGAGTAAATGTTGAACTCACAGTTATTTTTTCGGCAAATACTAATCTTGTTTGAGTGACCTCTACATCAGTAGAATCTATTAGAAAGACACCATTAATTGAATCAGTCTTTAATACCAACTTGTATTGTATTATATTCCATATTTTATCACTTTCTTCAAAATATGGTTTTATGAAATTATCTAGCATTAAGTGTTGATGGCCTGCTGTATTTATTTCTCTGGTTTTGAAAGTTAGAGTTACAGGTGTATTACTTACAGAATCATCTCCATTGAGTAGTATTTCTACACCTACATAATCAAAGTCGCCTCTGTCAAGCCCTAGTAATCTTCTAGAATCAATTCCAAGACCTTGACTTAGGAAATTATTTAATTCCGATTGCCGAATTTGAGTTTCAAAACTACTGACTTCGGCATTGTCGATAATTCGATTTTGATAATAATCAGAATTAGCAGGCTCTAGATTCCTAAGCCATGATGTGGAATTAAGGTTAGGATTTCCCATGTTGTCTAAACCCCAACGGATCCAAAAAGCGACATTTTCTTGAAGGGTTAAGCTAATTGTTTTTTCAATGTCATTAAACATATCTACCTCTACATCAACGACTAAATCAGTTCCTCCTGTTCTAATTGGTTCTGTGAGCGGATAAAAGTAGCTATTTCCATCACTTTCTCCGAATTTAATTTCAAATTCAATTTCAGCATTGACGGTGGTTCCATTTTGAAAATTAATTTTTATGTTAAATAGGTAATTTCCATCTTCAACACTTGATTCAGTAGCCCAAGTCCATGTTAAGAGATTTCCTTGAGTTGAAACAGGAAGTTGTTCAATTAAATTTCCATTTGCATAGAATTCAAACTTTGATTCTGCAATTAATTGAGCGCCATATCCCGAATTAAATTTTACAGGGATGTGTGCTGATCTCCCCTCAATTATTGGTTCATCAATTTCAATGTCAAATAATGGGGCATCAATACTAATTGAACCTCGATATTCTGTAGTACCCCACAAGAATTTAATTGAGGGATTTGCCCCCGTTGGCAATAATAATTCTTGAACAGAGAAAACCACTTGAATTGAATCCTCAGCCAATAATGTCCCACTTGAAACCTCTATTTCCAGTTCTAATGTTCCTTCATCTCCTGGAAGAAATGTTTGAGGGAATGATGTAGAGCCAATATTTACCTCACTACCAAGTCTTAATTCTACTGATGCATTAATTGTAACTCCAGCACCATCTATTATTCGATATGGCAGTATAAATGTAGCAGTATGGCTTGGATATGAACCTCCATAATTTGTTTGACCAGACCACCTTCCAACTTCAGTTGATTGTGTGATGGCAGAACCCACTTCTGAATTTTGTTCACTCCCTAGACTAGATTCAAATGGAGATAAGAGTCCATTTGAAGAACTTCCACTAAATACTAAATCATATTGTATTGATTCACAGCAAATAACTTCACTTGAAGCTACGCCTAAATTTGTTGAGGGAAGTATTACTGAGGAAGTCATTAAAATTAATAAAATGACTGATATACGCTTCATATACACTCCTCTTAATGGTTACTGATGTCAAAGAGGATATGAAATAAACCCCTTTAATATACATCAAATTTAGATTATAATGCTCTTTCGAGTAATTCGCCTAACTCTTTTTCAAACATAGTCATGACTACTTCAGCAAATTCGTGTTGCATTTCTTCTGGAAGTAGGTTCATACCTAACTTTAATACTGAACGACTTGCTTTGACTTCTGCAAATGCAGAACGTGCTTTTGCTTCAAAATAGTTTTCAATTGCCTCTTTCAAATCACCTTTAAGTTCCGGGTTATCGTCTATTTTTTGACGAATATATCCTTTTATCTCGTCTTTTACTAGATCTCTTGCAGCCTCCATCACTAAATCTTCTGGACGCAGCAACTCTTCAATACGTTCTTGAATAGATCCGCTTAACAGTCGCTCTATTGCCATGGTACACGCAAGAAGTTGTTGCGTTTCAACCTTACTAATGATTCGTTTGCCTTTGACAAGGTTCATAATGGCATTCTTACTGAGAGGTGACATAGGGGATTTAAATGAAGGTATCCGAACTTATTCTTACTGATGAACATGAGACAACCACACCAGATACATCTTTGGTAGAGGCGACTAAGAAATTATTATCACTTCCACGCGGAGTTTTAATTGTCTTAGGGAATGATAGAACACCTAAGGGTGTATTGGCAGACGCTCAAATATTAAGGGCAGTATCGGAAGGATTAGATTGCCATAAGGAAACATGTGGGTCTCATATGAATACTGATGTCATGGCTGTGAGTCTTGATACTGAAGTTTCTGAAATAGTAGCAGAAATGAATGCAAGAAAGCCTCATGCTGTTGTTGCTATAGACGGTGATGGCGGTTTCGCGGGTTATTTCAGTCCTAATGATTACAGGGAAGCTCTTTCTAATTAGTTATGAAGAAATAATAATTCATTCTGTTTTTCTAATTTAGCATAGCCTATACGCTCTAATTGAATGATTTGATTCTTCTTGGTAATTTCTAATTTTTCTAATTTTCCTTTAATGAATTCTAATTTATTATCATTTGTGGTTTCTAGTGTTGCATTTTCACAATTATTAGAATCTAGCCAATGGATTATAGGTAACTTCTCAGCAGGTTTTAAACTAATAATTGAAGCGACATCCTCATTAATTTCAATATCTGCAAAATCTTTCAGACGAATTTTATTATTATTTCTTTTTGCTAATTCCAAATCTTCATTTTCAAGAAATATCTCCATGTTTGTAGCATCTAGTTCCCATGTTCTAACTCCTAATGAGATATCTTCTGGGTGTACTTGAGTTTTAAACTCTGAGGGGATTAATTCTAAACCCTTTTTTAATTTTAGTTTCGTAGGATTTCTTACAAAAAATAACCTTGGAGTAACCTCATCAATAATTTTCACATTGTGTGAATGTATTGTTGCCATTGATGCAGAAATATCTTTTTGAGTTAATGCTAATTCTATCCAAAAATTTCGTAACCCTTCTGGAGAGAACCCTCTTCTGCGCATACTTGCAATAGTAGGTAGCCTTGAATCATCCCATCCGTTATATTTCCCCTCAGAAATGTCTGTTCTCATTCCAGATGTGGAAAACCCTCCAAACTCATGGATTTTTACTCTGCCCCAATATACTGTTTCTGGGTATTTCCATCCAAAGTGTTCGTATAAGAGGGTCTGTTTCCTTGTGGAATCCATCAAATCTTTTCCTCTGATAATGTGTGTTACTCCTTGTATATGATCTTCAATTGCACTTTGAAAATCTAATAATGGCCATACCTTGTATTTAGATTTAATTTCTTCTCTTGGATGTGGATTGTTCTCAGTATCTTGAATTCTCAATGCTGGCCAATCTCTTAATGCGGGATTTGGTAATGTCATATCGGTTTTAATCCTTACAACTGCCTCTCCTGGTGCATAACCCCCCTCAAGCATTTTTTCCCAAAGAACAATATTTTCCTCAGGTGAACGAGTTCGGTCGGGAGAATTAGATTTGTTTTGGCGATACTCTCTAAATTCCTCAGCACTTAGTGTGCAAATATACGCCCCGCCTTTTTTGATAAGTTCTGATGCGTATTTGTAATATGTTTCAATTTGATCAGAAGCGATAATTACTTTGTCGGCAGGTTTTCCTGTAAGCCATTCTACTTCTTCTTGAATTAATTTGTAAGCTTCTGGCAAGGGTGGTTTTCTTACGGTGTCAGTATCATCAAACCTTAAAATCCATTTTCCTTCATATCTTTTTGCATATTCACTATTGATTATGATTCCTCGAGAATGACCAAATGAGAGTGGACCATTTGGATTTGGAGCAAACCTTAGTACGATTTTACCCTTTACGACATTTTTTAATTCTGGTAGTCCCGTTCTTTTTTCTTTTACTTTTCTTTCAAGAAGTTCAGGTGCACTTTTTTCTAAGATATTTCTCAAATGCTCAAGTCCATACTCATTAGCAAGTTTATTCGCATTTTCAACAAATCCACTAATAATCCCTGTTAATTCTTTTGCATGTTTTCTTGCTTCTGGAAAAGCACCCATTACTTTACCCATCACAGATGATAGTTGTCCTTTACCTTCATATTGAAGAGAGTTTTGAATTGCGAGATTGTAAATATTTAACTCTAACTCTGAATCTGGTGCCCAAGACATTGTGTGTTCGACTTTGCTCTTATTATTCAAATGGACGCTTCCGATATTCAATATTCACTCAATCGGTGTTGAGATGAATTTTTTCGGATGACCTTTCTATAGTCTCTTTTTGGAGGGTCACATCCCTTTGTAGTATTCCAATGATTACGAATACTTGCCCAATTCCATCTAAGGCAATTGTCAGGAATCTCATTTTTACATAATTCAAATAATGCTTGTTTACTCTTAGGATCTGACGGATATCCTGACCCTATTGGAATCCCTAAATCCTCCTCAATTCCCTTAATTATATTATCGCGAGTAACCTTTGCAATGATACTTGCAGCGCCTACAATCCTGTGGATGCTATCTGCACGATGAATACTAACTAAATCCCATGAATCCCATGGCCACTTTTTAATTAGGTTGGTAACTCTATTTCCAAATCGTTCTTCATTAACATCACAAGCATCAAGAATAAGTGTGCCCCCATTTGTTTTAATAAAATCTAGATTGTTTATTGTATCTGCAAATATTTCAGTTTCGTAAATATTTAGATTACTTGTTTCCATCGCTAAATCAATGTCTATTGGATTACATACAGTAATTTGTTTTACCCATCCTCGTTCATTAGAGAATTTTTCAATTAAGTCGAATGCTAACAGTCTCTTTTTCGGGCTTAGTTTTTTAGAATCAGTAATGTTATGTTCTTCCAGTAATTTAAGATCCTCTTTTGGTATTGCAATTGCAGCAATAACTAGTGGTCCAATCATCGGACCTCTTCCTGCCTCGTCTACTCCGATATGATACATTTTAGCACCTAGTAATCATATTCCTCATCCTCTAAGTTAATATCATCTAATAATCCCTCAATAAATTTATTTTTATTTTGGGGAGAATCCTCTTTCTTTATTTTGTCTATCGTATTTGATGCCTCTTTCAAAATATTTTTATCCGTATTGATTATTTCTTCAATTTTTTTATTCCCTACTTTTTTTGTAAACATTTGTTTAAATTCGTCTTTATTCATAGATGGAGAGTCGACATTAATATCCTTATTTTTTTTCATAAAGAACGTTGACATCCAATCTTTATTTTTTATTGGTTTTTCATAAGTTTCTAACTTATTTCTTTCAGATCTAATTTTCAATGCATTGTAAATCATGATTGTTGCAATCAATATAGCTAGTATTGAATAGCCATATACATTAAAAGTATTTTTTAATTCATCAAAATTAAACCCTTTCTCCCCCTCCTTTATAGATTCATTCGAGGAACCTATGCCATTAATTGTCATATTTGTTTTCCATGTTTTTTCAAATGAATTTGAATAAGTTGAAACCTCTATTGAAATCCAAACTACTTCATCTTCTATGTTAGGTGAGGGGATGTCCATCCATCCAGTGACATTTAGATGTTCATAAGGTTCGATCTCTAACAATTCATAAGCTCTAATTCTTATCGAATTATCATCATAACTTGCATTTTCTGGCAAGATTAGTCCATGATTTCCTTCATGGCTAACGCTAATAGTTACTGTGAAACTTTCGGGTAAGTTACCTTTATTTTCAAGATTCATTGAGATGAATAGTTGATTTTCTTCGATCCAAGTATCTGGATTTAAATCATGATTAATATCAAAAATATCTTCAATTGTAATATTTATTTTTGATGAATCTATCGTAATTAATTCATCTGAAATATAATTACATTCGATATGCCCTATAGTTCCAGCTTCAACTAGTATGCCTGTACTTTCAAATATAATTTCAAACTCGATATTTGTAAATTCATTCGGCTCTAAGAATACTTCCTTAGAATCACTATCTGTGAGTTGTATCTGCTGTGGTAAATTATTTTCAATGACGGAGAACTCATTATTAAAATTAATAAAACTTGAATTTGTAGTGCAATTGGTGTTTTGTAAATTTTCTATAAAGTTTCCTTTATTTGTGATTTTTAAATTTAATTTACAACTGTTTTCAAAAACAAATTGTTCACACCCAGTGTCTGTAAGTTGAATTTCTGATTTTTTGATTGTAAGTATTGTGGTATTCACGTAAATATTTTCTGAGACAGTGCCTGGGTTAGATTCAATGTGTAATCTAGTAGATAAATTACCAATAGATGCATAAGGGGCATTTATTATGATTCTAAATGTGTTACTTTCATTTGGTGCTAGGGTCATGCCTTCAATCCATCCAGAGAGTGTAGCATTCCACCCCGATTTTTCAAATCTATTTGTCTCATTAGTTAATATTAAATTCCCATCAGAATCTAATGGAGATATTTCAGAAGTAAATTGTGTTAGGATATTGCCCGTATTTCTAATTTTTATCTCATGTGTTACAGTTCCTAAGGGGTCAATATTAGGGTTTAACATAAGTTCATCTACACTCAATGAATATTTTGGTAAAATTGAAATAGCATAATTCCAGAATTCTGTGGCACCTGTAGAATTTGATAATTTGAGTCGAAATTGATATTCCGTTTCCGCAAGTGGCATTCCATTTTGAATTTCTGGAATAAGTATTTTCACATTTAGATTAGTAGATTCCTGAGAAGTTAGTTCAAATGTTTCCTGAAGGGATAATTCGTTCCCTTTTATTTCAAAAATACTTTCATTTATTCCCCAATTCGTATCTCCTATGATCTCTATTATGATTGATTGAGTATTTGTGGATGTACTATTAATTCCGATTCCAAATTGAAACCATTGGTCACTCGGAACCAAGAATGTAATGTCTCCTGAATTTTCCCAATTAATATTTAGATCTTCGGAAATATTTTCTGCATTAATTGTAAGAGGGATTATTCCAATGGTAAATAGCAAAACCACCATTATTGAAAATCGGCTCACATACTCCCTAAGGTAACTTACCCTAAACTATTTTCACTGAAAGTTCAATGAACAGGGTCTTGTACGAGTTCAATCAATTTATCAAGATATAGTTCGGCGCCGTGAAGTGGGACGTTTAATTCAAAATTCCGTGAAATATGAGGGTCTATTTCACCGAGTTCACCAATTTTAATTCCAGATACAAATATTTCTGCACCTCTTCCTTTTAGCCATGGTCCATGATTTTCTGGAGTTTCTTTTAATTCATAATCCACATTAAATTTATCGAGAGCCATATCTCTCATAATAGCCTGTAACATTCCCCTTCCCTCTGAGAACCCACTTGTAGGTGATGCAATTAACCAAGATGCATGAGTTTCATTGGAATGATTTCTAACTACTTCTCCTAATTCATAGACTCTTTGTGGTAATTCATTATGTTTATTTGTACTTAATAATCGAAGTAGACCGGGTAATAAGTTTGTTCTTAGTAAGGTATGGTCAACAGTAATTGGATTTGCAAGAATTGTTGCAATTTCTGCTTCGTTCCAACGTACACTGCGAAATTGGTCATTCTCATTTGAAAGTGTCAAACTAATTATTTGTTGTAATCCTAACCCTTGTAAGCAGTTGTTAATCCTTCTTGTAAAATTAGACGTGCTTAATGCAGCACCTGCCAATGGTGTTTTTGGCACATCTTTTCCTAAGTCTTCATAACCATGGCCTATGGCAATTTCCTCTACAACATCTATTGGATGAAGTATGTCAAATCTCCATCTTGGCATTTCAAATTCATAAATGAGATCACCCTCTAAAACATCACTCATTTTATTTCCTTCCTTGGGTGAATCCGTTGGTGCTTTTATTTCTCCAAGATAATTTCCACCCATTCTATTTATTGCTACTGTTAATTCTTTTTCACTGAATTTTTTACCAAGCATTGATTCTAATAATCTTTGAGTTAATTGATGAGTTATTGGTTTTCCATTAGGTGTAGTAATTTCATTACCTGAACTATCATTAATGTTTACACTTTCAATAGTCCCTCCTCTTGCAGCTAATTCTAAGCAAACTAGCAGTAAACAGCATTCACATGTGCGTGAATCCCATCCGGTTACATCAATAAAGAAATCCGTTGTCGAATTATTCACAGTTGTATGGTTACCATTTATGATTGGAGGAAAAGAAAGGACCGAATCATTTGCATCTATAATAAGGGGGTATTTATCCATTCCTTTGAGCAAATGTGCATAATCAACACCCTTAGGATGTATGGAGAGAATCTCATTAATACTCATTTCTTTATCCATTGCTAATGGAATAAATCTGTAATTTTCATCAGCAGTTATGACTTTGAAGTTTGGTTTTAACTTTGATAAATCATGTACTCCTATAGATGCTTTTGAACGTCTTTTTCCTAGTGAGAAATGTAATTTTTCTTGATGATCCATAATTGTTTGAATGAATTCATTAATTTCATCAATATCATCTCCTGTTTGGACTCCTTTGACTACAGCTGCGTATATGATTGGCCTAACTTCCTTAAGTGATGATTCCACATCTAAACTAATTCCACTTGATTTAATGAATAGTTCTGGTGTGGGACTTTCTCCATGTAGAAATGTTCTAGATGCATAGGCTAATGTTCCTGGTGAAAGCAAATCTGCTCTGTCAGGGAATATTTCAATTTCAATTTCTTCTGCGTTATTATCCTCTACAGAACAACCAATGTCTCCAATCTTCCCTAGAAGTTCATTTGAATACTTTAATCCAAATCGTGCTTGAATTTTAGAGAGATCTGAGTGATTGAATCTAACTGTTGGCATCTTTATCCCTCATTGACTAAACCACATTGGTAATGCTCTTTCATATCCTGCTAAACGAATTCCACTTAGTGCTGCAGTTTGTTCACTATTTGCACGTAAGTGCTTACGGGCTATTTTTTCAATACTGTCTATTCCCAGTTCTTCAAGCCATGCTCTAAGTTCATTATGAATTTTATTTGCAGAAGTTTTTGCTTCTTTTCCAGCAGGGCAGATTATTCCTGCAGCGCCGCATCCTCTTGCAATTAGAATGTCTGTTGATGAAGCCTCCCAGGGAATTGAAATAAATGTAGGGCAACTTGAACTATCTAATTTTGATTCAATAATCGATCTTCCAATTTTTGGTAAGCATGATGCTGCATGAAGTCCACTAAGATCCATTAAATCAACAATTACTCCTTGTATCGGATGGTTTTTTCCAAATCGATGTAAATTATCTACCCTTCCTAAACCGTCTCTCAATAATATAGGTATTAATCGTAAACTAATGGCTCTAATTGCGACAAGAAGCCCATCTAATACAAGAGGGTTCATGGCGGGCATTGAAGATAAATCAAGAATAATTCCTGCAGCGTTTGAAATTTCAGCATGACTCTCTTGTATATTTTCTTGATTAATAATTAAAAAGTCAGAATTATTTGGTTTCAAAGATACTATGGAACTTAATCCCTTGATTGATTTTACTGATTCGAAGAGAAGAGGGTAATCTAGTCCAATACTCTCAAAACTATCTTCTAATAATGTAATCTCTTCTCCACCAATTACAACAATTGTGTCTAGTGTTTGCCCTTTAACTAGTCTGTTTTTATTGATTTCAGGAACTACAGTAAGTTCTGACCAATCTCCTGTCGAAGCCTTCTTTAGTTTTAGTGAAGAAATTTCAGATGATTCATCTGCAACGATACAGATGACATCATCTGATATTTTTAAAAGATCATCATCAAGAGTATCATTGAATACATTAATTTCCTCTTTTGAAAGTATAATTGTTTTAGCACCTTCTCCTGGTTTAGGGCATCTTCCACTAACTAAGATTCTTCCACCAGTCATTCTAGTTCCTATTGAATCTCCTACATCTCCAACAACTAATATTGTGCCTTCAGTCATCCCTGCTCCCAATTGAGAGCCTGCATTACCTCTGATGATTAGAGTGCCACCTTTGAGTGATGAACCTGCAAATTTTCCACATCCATCTCTGGCAATAATTTTTCCATTTCTCATTCCATGCCCTAGGTGATCACCTGCTTTTCTTTCAACCACATGACTTCCACCATTATTCCATGCTGCATGAAAATCCCCGGCACTTCCTTCAAGTGAAAATGAACCTCCTTGGCATAATATAGCATTCATTGGTCCAAGATCTCCTAATAGTCTTACCCTGCCTTTATTGGGTAATGCAGGAGCTAAACCCATCTCACCTTTCTTAGGAATTGGTTCACCTTCACGTGACCAGCCAATTTTGATTGGCTTGTTTAATTCTATTCCTTGTTTGAGCATTTTGCCTAAATCTCGGTTTAACTTCAAACTACGGACTACCTCTTCACGCATCTTGCCCAAATCGTTACGGTAGACTATTGCACTTAAATCGAGAGGTACTTTTTTGTCGAAATTTGCTAGTTCAAAACATAATTTGAATACGCATCTTTATTGATGGTCTTCTCTGAGGGTAGTATGAAACAGATGGTCACTAAGGTTGCAATAAACGGATTTGGCACAATTGGAAAAAGAGTTGCAGATGCAGTAGATGCTCAGGATGATATGGAGATTGTGGGGGTAACAAAAACAAGTCCCTCCTTTGGATGTGAGTTAGTAGTTCGTAAAGGATATCCGTTGTATTGTACTTTCGATGATAATGAAAAGATTGGTGCATTTGCAGATTCAGGGTATGAATGTAAGGGAGGCCTCTCTAGCCTTTTATCAATTTGTGATGTGATTATTGATTGTTCTCCAGGAAAGGTTGGAGCAGAGAATCTAGCAAAATATAAGTTAGCAGGAGTGAAATCAATTTTTCAAGGGGGAGAAAAGCATACCCTCACAGATATATCTTATACTTCCAGTGCAAATCATTCTGAAAATATGGACGTAGATTCTACTCGTGTGGTTTCATGTAATACCACTGGATTATCAAGAACATTAGTCCCAATTAGTGAATTCGTAAAGGAAAAAGGAAAAATATCAGTCAATTCAGTAATGATTCGTAGAGCTGCAGATCCTGGTGATTCCTCAAAAGGCCCTATTAATGCAATTAAACCGGTTTTAAAAGTGCCTAGTCACCATGGGACAGATCTAATGACAGTCAAACCTGAAATAGAGATTACGAGCCTTGCAGTTGCCGTCCCTACAACAATAATGCATGTTCATGCAATTACAGTAACATTACCTTCAGGTCATGGACTTTCCGCGGAAAAAGTGTTAGAACTCTGGGACAATACTCCTCGTGTGATATTGATGAACGGAGCAAAAACGAAGATTACTTCAACTGCTGAGGTGATGGAATTAGCAAGAGACATAGGCAGGAAATGGGGCGACCTTCATGAGATATTTGTATGGGAAGACGGTGTTAGTTTACTAGACGATACATTATATTATTTCCAAGCAATTCATCAAGAAAGTGATGTTATTCCTGAGAATGTAGATGCTATCAGGGCAATTATGAATATAGAAAAAGATTGGAAGGCATCTGTAGACAAAACAGATAAGGCAATTTCAGCATATAACGGGATTTGAATACATTACAAATACGACATAGCATCAAAAACTGTAACTAGTTCGGAGTGTTGTTTCGTATGAATCGAAAGGCAGTATCTATAGTATTATTTCTGGTATTGTTGTTGCCTATCTATTCTGCTAGTAATGTGATGGATGATGAGTCTAAAGAGGGAGTTGGTTGGGCATCTGAATCATCAAAAAATTGGTACATGTCATCTCCCTCATTAACAAAAGAAACAACACTTAATCCTCTGAATCCTCTTATTCCTTCTCCCTATGGTGAATTTGACCCCTTGAATCAAGATTCTCCTGTTCCCAAATCAAAACATGCAGATTCAGAAATTTTAGCAATTTTACAACTAGAATCAAACAATGGAGAATTGATTTTTGATTTAAGTGATGAATACGGATTCATTGTACTTGATAGGATTTCTACAAATGTTTGGATGGTGAAGAAAACATCAGGTGTAGATTATTTTTCCAAATTAGAGTATGATTCGGAGGTGCGTTGGATAAATTACTTACCTATTGGATGGAAGTTACATCCTCTTTTAGAATCAATGAATTCTTTCGAATCATTAGTAGTAATGGCTGTTTTGTCACCAGATTTAGGTGAGGAAGAGATTAAATTATTTGAGGGTGAATTATTAGATTTAGGAATAAATGTAATTTATTGTGGAGTGACTGATTGTATAATAGAGATTGATAATTCAGATATGAATCAATTAGATCATTTACTAATTGATAACCGTGTAGTTTGGATTGAACCAAGTATCTCTTATGTGCTTACTAATGCCCAAGCAAGTGAACAGTCAGGAGTTCAGAATGTATTGTCTAATTGGAATTCAGGATTAAACGGTAGCGGAGAGACAGTATCTATAGTAGATACGGGATTAGATATGGATCATAGTGATTATTCAAGTCAATTAATTGCTGTACAGAATGGCTTTGGATTAGATAATAATCCCGGCGATTCAATTTCAGGCCATGGTACCCATGTTACAGGGACTCTTCTCGGAGATGGAAGCGGAGAACAGGGTGCTTTAGGAATTGCCCCAGCAGCAACACTTCAGATGTACCAGTTAGAACATAATCAACAAGGAGTAATTGGCAGAATAGGTTCCATTTACAATTTAATGCAAGACGCTTATGATCATGGGGCTAGATTCCAATCTACTAGTTGGGTGTCTGAAAATGCAGGAGGGCAATATAATGGAGATAGCCAGAGTGTAGATAAATTTCTTTGGGATAACCGTGATTTCATAGCAATATACTCTGCGGGAAATAATGGAAGTAGTGGTATTAATACTGTTGCTGCCCCATCTACTGCAAAAAATGCAATTTCTGTAGGGGCTTCAACTGATGCTTTATCAGGATCTGTGGCCTCTTTTTCAGGTCAAGGCCCAACATTTGACGGTAGAATAAAGCCAGATTTAGTCGCACCAGGAGAGAATATTTGCTCGTCAAGGGCACAAGAAGCAACATCATCTATTGGAGTAGATTGTACTGGAGCATTTCATTCTGATGGGACCACTCCCTTACACACCTCCTTGTCGGGAGCAAGTCAAGCAACTCCAGTAGTTAGTGGAGCGGCTGTATTGACAAGGCAATATCTACGAGAAGAATTAGGTATGTCCTCTCCTGGAAGTGACTTGATAAGAGCAATATTAATTCATGGAGCAGAAGATTTAGGGACTCCTGATGTACCTAATCCATTAGAGGGCTGGGGTAGATTAAATCTTGAGAATTCTCTTTATCCTACCTCTTCTAGTACCGAATTAAATACTTGGTATGATGATTCACAAACACTTAATCCTGGAAGGATGTTCATTTATGCCTATGAATTAGATTCAAGTAAGGGCATTGATATTACTTTGGCTTGGAATGATGAAGATGTTTCCTCAAGTTCACTTCAGACGTCACCAAAATTATTGAATGATTTAGACATAGTTGTTATAGCGCCAAATGGCACAACTTATCTTGGAAATAACTTTGCAAATGGTGTTTCTGTAATTGGAGGCTCTTCTGATAATGTGAATAACCTTGAAAGGATTCGTATCAATCCAACACAATTAACATCAGTTGGAGTATGGCAAATTCAAATTCATCACAGGGGTGGAACATCTCAACCATTTTCATTAGTGGTGACTGGCCTTGGCCAAGAAGAGCCTTCTAGTGACTTATCTATGATGACTGATAGTTTATGGATTAGTGAATCTACCCCTATGGTAAATTCGGGGGTATTAGTACGTGCAAGTTGGGCAAATCAGGCAAATTTAATCACAGGAACTTACGAAATCTCAGTTACCGATTTAACTACAAGTGAGGTAATTCTATCTGACTCCTTGGCACCACTTTCAGGGGGTGGAATTGATAGTATACAGACAACTCATACATTTACTGTTACAGGTACTCATGATTTACAATTAATCATTGATGTAGGAGATACAGTTAGTGAATTAAATGAAAATAATAATATTTTTAATTTGTCATTTATAGTTGCAGCTGAGGGTGTAAGGCTTGAAATGCTTAATCCAAATGGCACTATTGATAATCAAAGAGAGTATGAATTAGATCCATTTAATGAAACTAGTATTAATTTAGATTTTAGATTAGAGCATCAAGGTACAGAAACAGAAAATGTGCAATTTAGTGTTCTTTCAGTAAGGGCAGTTGATGAACTAAATCCACTTTATACCTTACAGACCACAGATTCATGGGGTACTTCTACTAATTTGACAAATTCGATAATCTCTATGGAGCCAGATGGCGCCTCAGGATCAATAGTGGAATTCACACTAAATTTAGATAATTCCGATGCTGATTTGACTACCAGTCCCAAATATTATGCTTCTGCAGAAACTATAATTGTAGAAGTTATTTCTTCTTATGTCAACAATCCCTTAGTCACAGATTCACTAATTTTTAAAGTTGTGATAGACCCTATTGCCGATCTTGAGGTAGTAATTGGAGGCACTGGTGTAGAAACGGCACCCCCTGGTGAATGGGCTAAATTTGCTCAAGGAATTCGCAATACCGGAAATTCACCTGCGACATTTGAATTAAGTTGTACTACTCAATTAAATTGGGAGGTAAGAGTAGGCAGGAATTCTATCTCTAATGTTTATGAATTACAAAGATTAAATCAGGGTGATGAAGTTTCAACTGAAATTTCAATTAGAGTTCCCACGGTAGTGGGAGGTGCACCAACAGTAGACCAAGTTGAACAAGTGTTCTGTACCGTAATTGATACAGCAGGAACTATAGAGGGATATGATACTATTTTACAAATTAATGTTGGTAAACAAACAACATTTGAAACTGTATTGTATGATGGGGATGGAGAAAATATAGCGCCAGCGTTATTTGATCCAAGTACAGCAGTAAAGCCATCAGAAAGAGTTGAACTCAGATTAGATATCGAAAATACAGGTAATGTGATTTTAGATTTAAATTTGAATCTAGAACGTTCAGAAACGGATTGGAGTTATGAAGTATTTATGTCTTCAAGTGAATCTCCAATGGATACCACTGCTTTTTCTGTTCCTATCGCATCTATGTTAACAATCAGAATTGAGATTTTAGTGCCTTCTAGTGCCGTAATGGGCACATATAATAATCTTGAGATTAAAGTAGAATTAACTCCATTTATTTATTCTTTTAACACTACAAAGTTAGTTTTAGAGGAATTACCGATGCTGGAAGTAGTTGAATATGATCAACCATGTATTGTGGTAGCTGGCAAAGATACCGCTTGTTCAATTATGATTCAGAATACAGGTAATGTTGACTTGCCTTTGATTTGGCCAATTACATCCGCTTCGAAAGTGGGAGGTGCAGAGTTTTTAGTTCCAGAGGGATGGTCTGCATTTTTATCTAATACTCCAGGAATAGTAAAGTCCTCAGAACAAAAATCGTTTAAATTATTTTTGAAAACTAATTCTTCAATAGCCGTAGATACAGAAGATTCTGTTGTAATTAAAACAACCTCTGAATTACCAAGTGGTCAGACATATGTATCGAACTTAGAATTTAATGTGATGGTGACTCCTTCTACTGTAGTTGATTTTTCACTTGTTGATTTACAAGGAGAACTACTTGATGGCACAGATTTTTTCGATTTAGATGCAGGTATTGAGCATGATTTTTCAATCAAAGCAACTAATATTGGTAATTCTAGGGGTGATTTAAGTATTACTTTCGAAGGCAATGAGAATTGGGAAATTACTTGTTCTAATGGAATTATATCACTTAATGCAGGATCCGAAGAAATAATTCTTTGTGTATTCTATGTACCTGAAGAGGGAGGAGTATTAACGGAATTAACTCTGAAAAGTACTTTGACTAATGCTTTGGAAAATAGTACAATTTTTTCGGGTGAATTAACAATAAGGGTATCTTCGCCAGAAATAGAATTAGAAAGTAATGATGTATTTGGCATAGGCTTAGGTAGTCAATTAGCATTAGTGATTGTGATTCTTTGTTTAATTGTTTTTCTGGGTATGAGATTAAGAAAAGTTTCCGAGAGCGATAGGGGTGAAGAAATAATTCAATTTGGTGAAGGAGTTTCAAATTCAAAGAATCGTTTAGATTTAATTATGAATGCAGGTGATTCTGAAGACAATATTATTTCTGGAGGAGTTGATCAGAGTGAAATTGAAGCGGCACTAAATCAAAGTAAACCCGCACTCCCAAATTTGTCTGTAAGCCCTACAATTTCAAATTCACCAGAAGTACCTCAATTACCACAAATGCCAATACTTCCAACTCCGCCAAGCGCCAAATCATTCGGTCCACCCCCTATACCTCCAGAAGGAATACCTGCGGGTTGGTCAATGGAACAATGGGTTCACTACGGTCATAAGTGGTTGAATGAAAACCGCAAGAAATAATTTAGAGTTTTATCTCCCTTCTGTAGGGGTTAGGGTGAAATGTTAAACCCTTGTGCGAGGTTGTATGAGTAGCATTGTATTATTTGGCCCCCCAGGTGCAGGAAAGGGCACACAAGCCGCTGCAATCATGGAAAAAACAGGATTACCTCAGGTTTCAACAGGAGACATGTTGAGGTTAGCATTATCAAATAGAACTGAATTAGGATTAGAAGCCAAGGGATATATGGAAGCAGGAAAACTGGTTCCTGATGAATTAATACTTTCGTTAATTCAAGAACGCTTGAAAGAAGATGATGCAGCAGGGGGAGTTTTGTTTGATGGATTTCCTCGAACCATTCCTCAGGCCGAATCCCTATCCGAAATAACAGAACTTTCGATGGTAATATCAATTGAAGTGCCCGATGACAATATTATAGAGAGAATAGTCGGGAGAAGAATGGATTCCGAGACAGGAGACATTTACCATATTAAATTTAAACCAGCACCATCTGAAATAGAAAATCGTTTAGTTCAGAGAAAGGATGACACGGAAGAAACAGTAAGATCTAGATTAGATGCATATCATTCCCAAACAGCCACTCTTGCAGATTATTATGCTGATATGGGGATATTAAAAAAAGTTGATGGGGATAGAGAAATCATTGAAGTCACTAATTCAATTTTTAATTTGTTGGTGTAATGATGGCACGTAAAAATAGGATTAAAAAATCACGCCATCAGCGTGCTCTTTCAGCACAAATTTACTTACAAAGAATTTTAGAAGAACCAAAAGAAAAGTCAGAGAAATTTTTGAAGTCAGCCTCTAATCAATTATGGAATATTTCCACAAGGCATAGGATTGGATTGCCTACTGAATTAAAGAATAGGTTTTGTAGAACGTGTAAAAAATTACTTTATCCCGGAGTAAACTCAAGAATTAGAATTCGTGGCAAAGTTAGGTATATGACATGCATTGAATGCGGAACAATCAAGAGGAAAAATTTCAGAGGATAAATTATGGACGGAAAACAATTGAAAAGAGAAATCCAAGAGGTAAAGGTTACAATTAGGGTTGGGCATAATGGGATTAAAGAATCACTAATTCTAGAAATAAAAGATCAATTAAAAACTAGAAAATTAATCAAAATCAAAGCTAATAAAGGAGTATTAGATGCATCTTCAAGAAAATTATTCTGGGGTGAATTAGCAACTAATGCCGATTGTAAAGTAGTTAGCCAAAAAGGAAATGTTGCAGTTTTCATGAATAAATAATATTTTCCTGCATTTATTTGATAGACCTTAACAAACACGGAAGTTTATGGCCGTTATTGCCCCAGCATGGGTTGCGGGATTATTAGGTGCGTTAATTTTAGCAATTGTAGTTGCAATGGCAGTACGTTGGGTAAGGTTGCCTTATTCATTAGCATTAGTTATTGTAGGGTTAGTTATTGGACTAATCGGGCCTTGGCTTCCAGCAAGTGAATCCTTTCAAGGTATACTTTCTGCAGAGGTTATTCTGTTTTTGATGCTACCTCCATTATTATTTCATGGTGCAGCAACTATGGACCTTGAAAAACTCATTAAAAATTGGCGTTCAATTATATTATTTGCAATTCCTGGCGTACTTATCTCTTCGATAATTATTGGTGTGATATCTTGGCAATTGGTGTGGCCTGATAAAGAGCATGGATTACTCTATGGATTGTTATTGGGAAGTATCCTTGCTGCTACAGATCCGGTTTCAGTCTTAGCTTTATTCAAAACAATGGGCGCTCCCAAAAGACTAACTGTATTGGTAGAAGGTGAATCCTTGTTCAATGACGGTACCGCAGTAGTTTTATTCAATATCCTTCTTTATGCAGTTTTGGAAACATTTGGAGGGAATATGATTTCAAATACAGATCTTATTCTTAGTGGTCTTGCACAATTTATCATGGTAATTGTTATTGGCTTATTAGTTGGTTTTATAGGAGGAGTAGTTACTAACTGGGTACTTCGAAAAACAAGTGATTATCTTGTGGAGGTTTCAATGACCGTTGCATTAGCGTTTGGGACATTCCTTGTTGCTGAATTATTGCATGGAAGTGGAGTTATTGCAACCGTAGTTGGAGGATTATTAGTAGGGAATCAGGGAACTAGGTTTGGAATGAGTGCTACCGCTAGAGTAGGATTACATCATTTTTGGGAAATCATTACTTTTTTAATTAATAGCGTATTATTTTTACTAATAGGTTATGAAATACAAATTTCTCTCGAACTTACAATGGCCGAATTTAAATTAGCAGGAATTGCAATTTTAGCCACATTAGTTGCTAGATTAGTAGTGTATCCCTTGGTCGGATTAAGCAATATAAAGAATAACTACCCTATTCCTAAAAATTGGAAACATGTGATTTTTTGGTCTGGGTTAAGAGGTTCTATTCCAATAGCGTTATTGTTATTGATTTCAAATATGACACTTCATGAAACAAATGGTGCAATATTTGATTCTGAACTATATGGTGAACTTCTAGTCATGAGTTTTGGTGTTGTATTATGGACATTACTTGTTCAAGGAATTACATTAAAGCCATTAATGTCCGGTTTGGGGATTGGAGGAGTTAGTAAAGAAAACGAACAAGTGTATGAAGTATCATTGGCGGAATCCATGGGTGCTAGGACTGCACTAGATTCAATAGAAAGGATGTATAGAACGGGTTTACTCTCAGATGTAGACAGAGATCAGATGGATCTAATTTATGTAAAAAGACTCGAACTTGCAGAAAGTAATATGAGGCATCATGCATTACATAATAAAATACATTCACAAAGACTTGAATCAGCTAGAAGGGAGTTAATAATGGATCAAATGACTACAATCAGGGAAGCAGAACGAGGCGGGTTATTGTCTTCTGACGTTTCAAGTAAGGCATTGAAATTACTAGATGAGGAATTCCACCTTAGCTCTATTAAACAAGAAGAGAAAATCGCTGCAGATGAGGAAATATTAGATGTTGAAGACACAACTATTGTAGATGCATTAATTGGTACAGAAGGTTCCAAACTACCAGATTCATCTTTTAGTTCCATGGTGCCACCTGAAACAGAGGAACTACTTTTTGGCCATGGAGATAATACATCGGAAGAATGATTTTTCTTAAAAACGCAATATTATTACTTTTAAGTAAAATATTTCCCGCATCAGTACATGGACTCTAGTGCTATAGTTTTGTTTATATTTGTAATAAGTTTTAGATGCTTCTTCAAGAAAGGCTTTTTGGGTTGAATTAGCAAAAAATACTGGATCTAAAGTAGTAGACCAAATTAGGAATGTAGCAGTTTTTATGAAAAAATAATTGACAGTAGAATTCTACTAGAAATATTAACACAAAAAGAAATATAGAGGCCCAATACTCAATATAAGAGTCCTTCTCCGCTCACTTATGGGAACGAAAATCTTGTTTGGTAAGAAGCATCCAGCACAGATTATTGCTTTTGTTCTCTTAATCTGTATTGCTTCATTAATATTTTTACAAAATACACAAGCAGCAGGCGGTTCTGCAGATATTCATTTGGAACTTAATATCAAAGAAGGATTATCGAACCAAGCAGTATTTGTAGGTTTAGGAATACTTTTGTTTGTTTATGCATTAATAATTACAGAAGTAGTTCATCGTACACTTGCAGCCGCCTTAGGGGGTTTATTAGCCATAATTGCTTTGAATTACTATACCGAAGAATCAGCATTAAGTTTGAAAGCTGTAACGACAATGATTGATTGGGAAACAATTGGTTTACTCCTAGGTATGATGATTATGGTTGGAATAATTTCACACACAGGTATTTTTGAGTGGTTAGCAGTTCAAGCATACAAAAGAAGTGGAGGGGAAATTTGGACTTTAGTAGTGATTTTATGTTCTGTGACAGCAGTCCTTTCAGCCTTTTTAGATAATGTAACCACGATGTTATTACTTACTCCAGTAACAATTCAGCTTGCTAGAGTTCTAGATATTAATCCGATACCTATTCTAATTTCAGAAGTTATATTTTCGAATATTGGAGGTGCCGCTACAATGATTGGGGACCCCCCGAATATTATGATTGGCTCTGCTATGTCTCCAGATGCAATAAGATCACACAGTAATCCTGCTGTACAATTACTTGCAAATGAAGGAGTGACATTTAATGATTTTATTATTGATATGGCACCAGGGATTATAATGACTATTGTCCCCTCATTTATGCTGGTGCGTTGGCTTTACAAAAAAGAATTTGGCGGAGGGAAATATACGGATGTTACAGAACTAGAGAACCGCTATCCCATAAAGGACCTTAAAAATTTGAAGATCAGTGGAAGCATTCTTTGTTTAGTTATTCTTGGTTTCTTTCTTCATCCTATGCTTCATATTCCTGTTTCTTGGGTTGCATTATCAGGGGCAGTGTTAATGCTATTAGCCACTTCAAGACACGATATAGAAAAATCATTAGAGGAAGTTGAATGGACGACCTTGCTCTTTTTTGCAGGATTATTCGTATTAATACATTCTTTACAATACATGGGTGTTATCGATTATATTGGTGATTTTATAAGAATAGCTATTGAGGCTTTTGATATGAATTATCGATTAGGTGCTGCGGTTTTAATTATATTATGGGTTTCAGCAATAGCTTCTGCATTTATTGATAATATACCTTATACAGCAACAATGATTCCAATAATTTTCACTCTAGCAATAGATTTAAATTTAGCATTACAACCTTTAATTTGGGCTCTTGCATTTGGTGCATGTCTTGGTGGAAATGGAACTTTAATAGGGGCATCTGCAAATGTAGTCACAGCAGGGATATCTGAAGAAGCAGGACATCCTATTTCATTTAATGAATTTTTCAGAGCAGGTTTTCCAGTAATGATTCTTACAACATTCATAGTTTCTTTTTACATGATTTTAGTATTTGTGATTGGAGAAGGAAGCGAATTAATGTGGAAATCAACATTAGTGGGGGTATCGGTCATGGGTGCACTAATACAATACTCTAGGGGAAGAAGCAAAGGTAAATCTCCTGCTGAAGCATTAATACATGACGATACAGCAGAAGTTATTTCAAAGGTAGTAGATTCGATTAAAAATGTAATCAGTGGGGAAGAAGAATAAAACCTAAATTTGAATTATCACCTTAGACATTTTTGCGTAGTATCTAAGTGTTACTAGTTATTCGAATGCTTGAGAAGATGCGCGAATGCACTGTATGTGGACTGACATTTCTGTCAGGTGATATCTGTCCAGGTTGCGGCAGTAATGTACATCAGCAAGTAGTTTCTGATGATCAAGTCGAATCTGAATCTGATGCAAAAATCCCTGGTATGGAGGCATTTCTTGAAACAAGCACAGGTTTAATTTCAGAGGAAGTAGAGGATGATTTGTTTCAAGAAATACCTTCTACTACCCTTCCCTTTGGAATGGGTGGTGATTCAGTGAATATGAAATCAACATTACCTTTTGGAGTAGGAAGTCACTCTTTGCCATTTAGTGCAACTGAGCAAGAAGTAGAATCTGTGATTCTAACTGAAAATATAGATGAATTCATAGATGAAGTTATTGAAGAGGAAGTCCCTGAAGAGGAAGTCCCTGAAGAAGTAGTTAATGCGATAATTCCTCCATTGCCAGCATTTCAATTAGAAGAGGTAATTCCCGAAGTGTTCAATGAAGAAAAAACGTCAATGCAGATACAATCTCTGCCGCCTTTAAGGGACTCTTTAGAAGTCAAAGACACATTCGAAGAGAAATTTTCTGAAGAGAGTATCGAACTCGCAGATGAAGAAGTAGTTATACACGATTTCAGTCAAGATTCATTAACCACAGAAGTAGAAGTGGATCTAGATAATTTAGTGGAATACACCTCATCTGAAGAAATATTTAATCCTGCAAATATGGAGGCTGCAGCTGAGCCTGAACTTCATCCAATCAAGGCATTGTCTGTAGACGGATTGACTGATGCTGAATTATTAGATAATGTTCGAGATGGGTTCATGGCTATGGCATCAGAAAATTGGGAACTAGCTGCCCAAAAATTCCACGATGTTGCAACCTCGGGATTAGGTGGTTCAGCGGCATTGAATAATTACGGTTTGGCATTATTACAAAAAGCAATAAAAACATTTGAATCAGGTGACGGAGTACAAAAAGCATTAGTTGAAGGGCAATTTGAAGCCGCAATATTTGCATTAAGACAAGCAGCCCAATCAGATGGGCAACGTTCAGAGATTTTGTACAATTTAGGGGTGGCATTACACAGGGCAGCTTGGCATGATAAAGCACTCGTAGTATTCGATGCCTTATTGGAAAGAGATGGCCCCACTGCAGCCGTATTGAACGGGAAAGCAGTATTATTAGAATCAAAAGGAGACTTTGAGGAAGCTAAAAAGTTACTAAATAAAGCAATTTATGAATCCCCAGGAGACGAAATAGTTCGTTCAAATTTAAGGAGATTAGTCCCTCTTTAGGCCATATGAATCTATATGAAAAACGTTGTACTGGGCGGCAAAATCATAGTTTTAAAACCCGAATCATTCATATATAGGTGGTCGGTGGCTACCTTGCTTGAGTGCACCCTAATATGTACTACATATTGGGGGAAGCGGCCAAGAGAGCCCTAATTCGGAAGGAAATGGGTTCTTGTCCGAGGTCGATTATTGGCATGTCTGGACACCGATGGGTATGCACGGCGTATTGTCGTGTATTTGTGATGCTACACCCCATCTAGAGAATGGCTCGGCTCGAGTGCCGAAGAAGGTCGTGACAAGCTGCGATAAGCTGCGGGGAGGAGCACGAATTCCTTTGATCCGCAGATTGCCTAATGGGACCTCCTGAACTTAAGGTTCATTCGCATTAGCGAAAGGGAACCCCCCGAATTGAAGCATCTTAGTAGGGGGAGGAAAAGAAATCAAATGAGATTCCGTGATTAGTGGCGAACGAAAACGGAATAGGACAAGCCGAATCCCAAATGGAAACTGAGGGAGATGTGGTTACGTTTTTGCCTAAGTCTACGAAGAGGAAGTCGCCTGGAACGGCGCATCCATAGAGGGTGAAAGTCCCGTACTCGCAGTAGATATGGACATGTAACGTAAAAAGAGTAGCGTGCGCTGGATATCGCGCGTGAATATGGGAGGCAGATACTTCCAATCCTAAATACAACTCGAGACCGATAGTTTACAAGTAGCGTGAGCGAAAGCTGAAAAGTATCCTTGACGGGATGTGAAAAGAACCTGAAACTAGATGGGTACAGGCTGATGAGGCGTTAAAGCGATTATGTGATTTATTTCACTAGCAGCGTTTCATCGTGCGTTTCGAAAAATGCCCCTGGGAGTCTTGATCAACGGCGAGGTTAAGCGGTAGAACCGCGAAGCCGAAGGGAAACCGACAAGTCCGCAGCCTTAGGGTGAGGGACGAGGTGTGCTCGCCTGGAGTCGTTGGTGGAGGACCTGAAGCCAGTCGATCTATGCCTGGCCAGATTGAAGCCCGGTGAAAACTGGGTGGAGGATCGAACCGTTGCTGATGTGCAAATCGCTCGGAGGAGTTGGGTATAGGGGTGAAAGTCCAATCGAGAGTGGCAATAGCAGGTTCCGCGTGAGACTACTCGTAGGTAGACGTTCGTGGAGATGGATAGTGATGTAGAGCACTGATTGTGCGTTTAGGGGGAGCGATTCCTCGGCGCGCTGTCAAACTCCGAAGTTGCTATCGTCGTAGAAGCGAGCAGTGAGTGATGGTGGGTAAGCTACCATTACGAAAGGTGATCAAACCAGCCTAATGTTAAGGTCCCTAAGTTACGGTTAAGTGTTAAATTAAACAGTGTCTATGGTCAAAAACAACCAGAAGGTGGGCTTAGAAGCAGCCAACCTTTAAAGAGTTCGTAACAGATCACTGGTCTAGTTTGTAGGCCTGAAAAATGGACGGGGCTAAAACCGTACACCGATACATTAGTCCACCGCAAGGTGATGAGGTAACGCGGCGTGGTGCTTGGGTGGAAGCTAGGTTTTGAGATCTAGTGGACCGAGTACCAATGAGAATCTAGGGAAGAGTAGCAGCATAGTGTGGTGAGAATCCGCACCGCCGAAGGGGCCAGGGTTCCTCGGCAATGTTTGTCAGCCGAGGGTTAGCCGGTCCTAAGATTATTCTTAATCGAAGTAATCGAATGGGAATTGCGTTAATATTCGTAAGCAATCCTACAATAATGGTGACAGTTCGGGCTAGTTCGTCAGATCATATATCAGGTCTGCGAAGCGTTTCATAACTTTCTGGAGAACCGTAATGGTGAGAAGGAGAAGAAGGCGTGAGTGAAATATCGAATGAGGCCTGGGCTCCATGAAAAGCCGTAGTGATTTCCGTACCAAGAACTGACACAGGTGCCCCTGGGTGAGTAGCCTAAGGTGTCTCGGGTAAAATATCGTGAGGGAATTCGGCAAAATGGCTCCGTAACTTCGGGAGAAGGAGTGCCAGCTTAGAGATAAGCTGGTCGCAGTGACTAGGGAGCTCCGACTGTTTAATAAAAACATAGGGGACTGCTAGATCGAAAGGTTGTGTATAGTCCCTGAATCCTGCTCAGTGCTGG
>Ga0114997_10000046_pt1 | contig 80228 bp, 71 predicted proteins | sample ArcticOcean_MG_C_2_FD_87045 | JGI IMG/M metagenome (GOLD analysis project Ga0114997, IMG submission 87045) | Marine microbial communities from western Arctic Ocean - ArcticOcean_MG_CB4_136 | ecosystem: Environmental > Aquatic > Marine > Oceanic | place: Arctic Ocean: Canada Basin | collected... | reverse complement strand
TAGATGAATTAATTTTTCCACTAGAACTAGCATCTACTGATGAACCAGCATACAAAAGTATCAATGTAAATAATAATAATGAAATATAGAGGGTTGTTTTTCTAAAGGCAATCATAATTCGACCTGCCTAGTATGCTGTATAACTATATTGTCATGAATCATATTTTCTACTTGAACCACTAAATTCATCTGTAGGATACTTTTGTTTATTTAATTCTAATTTACGCCTCGAATTTTCAATAGGGTCTATATTGAGCAAAGAACACATCCTAAGCAAATATATCTGAACATCTGCAATTTCATCTGCTATAGCAGTTAAACGCTTATCATCGGATATAATGTCTGAGGATTCGGGAGAATCCCATTGTAAACATTCTAACAACTCTCCTGCTTCAATTGCAACTGACATTGCTATATTTTTAGGCGTATGAAACTGTTTCCAATCACGCTCTGATACAAAATTTGAAATTTCAGTCATCAATTCTAATAGGCTCATAATAACAATACAAAATGACCTAGTGTATTGCATTTTTGCATTGAATATTTACGAATTAATCAAAGATCCATAAATAAATTTTCTGATTTTCATTCGATGTGATTTTTTCATTCGACTTAATATTACAAATACCGTTATTTTTAATGAAATTAGAGCAACTTTCATCAGTAATATTAATGTCTTTAATGTAATAATTCATAACATCAATTATTGAAGTATCTATCTGTACAGAAATCCATTTGATTGTAGAATTAACTTCAAACTCTATTGTCTCCCCATTCTCTAATAAAACCATATTTCCATAAATTGTCCCATTGTTTTTATTATGAATCTGTTTCCATGTATCATTATTTACTTCCCATAATACTGCTGCATCTGCTCCATCCTGATGAATATTTATTGGCTCAATCAGATCATTACCCAATAATGGTAACCACTCTTTTTCCCAACTGCATGTGTTGCACCATATAGTTTCAAGATTGGAAGTTAATACATGAGTTACACCATATAATTCAATAGAATCTGAGATTGGATTATCTGAATTAACATATCGTTCTGTATTCAACCCTTTGTAAAGTGCCAAAGGAATATATTTCGAAGTAAGAAGTATTGAGTTTTCAGGCACCATTTCAGATGCATCCAAATAAAAGTTCCACGCCCGATCTCGTTCTGGTATTAACTCCTCATAATGCTTTTTCTCTTCATTAATTGTTGAAACATGTAAACCAGCAATTAATATCATGCAACCTAAAGACAATACTTGACAAATTTTACTTATTTTATTCCAATCAATTTTTAATGTGGATTGGAATTGAAAATCTTTAGGTATCATAACTGCTAAAAATACTACTGAAATTGAAAGCCAAGGTGTATGATATCTTAAAGTTCCAAAATCAAGAATATATGCATGCAGACAGATAAGAGGGAATGTGAAAATAAAAATTGAAAGTAACTCTTTAGGTTTTAATAAACCTAACAACGAAATACCAAGTATTACAAAAAGAATTCCAAACCAAAAAATCTGTGATTCATATTCTTCATACCATCGGCTTGAATTATATGAACCTAAGTTTTCAGTAATTCCATTAATAGCAAAATTTGATTGTACTGATATTGCTGAAAACATGTTACCCTCACTAATTTGATGATACAATAAAAAAGGTAATACCACAATTAACCAACCTGAAAGACAATATAATGCTCTTGTTTTATTACGATCTAATAAGAATAACCATAATACTAAACCTAAAGAATAAATAAATACATATTTTGTAAGAAACATTATTCCACCAAACAAACCAATTAATAGTGCTAATTTTTTAGATTCTTGGTTTTCATTCGATAGAATTAACGAATGAATTGTAACTATAAACATTCCTGCCACCGCAACATCAAGCAAAGGAAGTTGACCCCAATACCTTGTTACAGGTAATAAAAGAAAGATAAGTACAACTAATGAAGCACGAGATTTTGTTGTCCATCTTTCAGCAAGATGTTGTAATTGCCAAAGGGTAGCGGTAAATAATATCAAAGGAGTAAATATTACCCAAGTATTTTCAGGATTTAACGCAAGCTCAAGTGCGAAGAAGCCAGGTACAAGGGGGGGCCTAAATAAAAAATCCATTCCTTGATGTTTTGGAACCCAATCCATATCTCCGAAAAAATTTTTTGCTTCTATAATATGATAAAAAGTATCAGTATGCTGACTTGTAGTATAACTCCACCAAGGTAAATAAAATGCAAGAACGATTACTAATAACGGTGAAAAAAACCAACGTATATCTTTTAATTTCCAATTGTGCCCATATAATAAATAAATTAATAATATAGACGCCACTATAATCAAGAATATTGGAAAAAACCTGTGTTCAATACCAAAAATCCATGTCAAATGAATGAACCATCCAAACCCTAAACAAATTGGAAGTGTGAAGAAAGTTATATTTTCAAGGTTGGTTCTTAATGTCTCCACGCGTTAGTCTAAATCTCATAGGGAAATTAACATATAGGTTATTTCAAACTGAAATTTAAAATTCAAAATTATAATTTTCATAATTCCACTAACATTGCAACAGCGTTTCCTCCGCCTAAGCATAAACTAACAATTCCATTCTTAGCTTGTACTCTTCGCATTGCCTGAAACATTGTGATTAAACAACGAGTTCCTGAATTTCCTAATGGATGGCCAATTGAAACAGCACCTCCATGTAAATTTAATTTCTCTTCAGGAATTCCTACTCCTGCTAATACTGCACATGATGCTGATGCAAATGCTTCATTATGTTCGAAAACGTCAACATCATCAACACTCAAATTATTTCTTTCTAATAGTGCTTCTATTGCTGGAATTGGTGCTGCCATTACTCTTTCTGGCTCTACACCACTAGTAACATAATCTTTGATAGTACAGTATACTGTTAATCCATGTTCTTTTGCAAATTCAGTACTTGTGACTAAAACTGCAGAAGCACCATCTGACAATTGACTTGCATTTCCTGCAGTAACTACGCCATCATCAATAAATGCTGGTTTCATTTCTGAAAGTTTTTCAAATGAAATATTCCCCCTAATTCCTTCATCTCTTTCTAAGAGTATCTCGTTTCCTTCACGATCAACTCCTTTAATCGCAAATGATTCCTCATCAAACCAACCATTTTCCCAAGCAGCATGTGCTTTTTTATGACTTGAGACACTAAAATTATCAATTACTTCTCGGGATAATGAAAACTCATTTGCTACAATCTCTCCAGTTTTACCCATATGTACATCATTGTAAATATCCCATAATCCATCATGAATCATCACATTAACTAAGTCCTCGGGAGGTACTGACTCACCCCTCTTTGATTTGAAAACTAACTTAGGAGCATTTGTCATTGATTCCATTCCTCCTGCAATTATACATTGATTCTCTCCGCATTTTATACTATTAGCCGCAAGCATTACTGCTTTCAAAGCAGAACCACATACTTTGTTTACAGTATATGCTGCAATACTTACTGGTAAACCTGCATGAATTGCAACCTGTCGAGCAGGCGCTTGTCCAGAACCTGCTTGCAATACTTGTCCAAAAATTAATTCATTAACTAATCCTGATTCAGGATTTATTTTCGATCTTGAAAGTAACTCTTTAACAGCCATTATACCTAATTCAATTGCTGAATAATTCCTTAATGCACCACGGTATTTTCCAACCGGTGTTCTAGCAAAACCACAAATCACTACCTCGGTAGAGTTTCCCATATGCAGGTCTAACAATTACAAGATATTGAATTATTGCTACTCAATATTATTCATCACGTTTAGAAATATAAACCACTGCACCCAATAAAGATACTAAAGTTGAGCTAAATACGAACCCAGGAGTATCCTTTACAGGAGGAGTTAGATTAGGCGAGGTACTATTTAATATTGTATTTTCATCAATTTGTTCTTCGGGAGTATATGGATCAAATCCTTTATTTTCATTTTCCATCTCACAGTTCATATTATCCAGATTTTGTTCTGCAAAAAAGACATTGCATTGTATTTTCTCAATATTTGTATTCCTTAATATTATATCTGCTAAACTAGTATTATGTATCTCATCTCTTATTTCTTCAAACTCTGGATTATTAAGATAAAAAAGATGATCTGAATCTCTTAAAACCTCATATTGTAATTTAATTAGTTCATGTACAGAATGACCAACACTCGAATTTTCAAGATGATCTTCAGCAAGCATTCCAATAAACATATCAGAATGTCCTGGTTCAGGATATACTGTAAGTAATTTATTCGCTATTTCTGAATCACTAGTTATTTGTGACCAATTTGTAATTTCTTCTAAGCCTAAAGCACCCCTTATTGTATTATAATCGGGCATTCCATGATCTCTTGCTCTGTTAATATCTATTGAACATAAATCCATTCCACCCGCATTTGGTTGACCAAACATTTGGTTTCTTAAATCATCAGAATATACTAAATCTAATTTTGGTTCAACTTGATATGCCAATCCACGTAGAACTGGATCTATACCTCCTCCTTCTGTTAGTGGCCTTGTATCAAAAAATCCTTCATTTAATCTGATATGCCCATTTACTGATTCTGTACGGTTTTCATCAAACCTCAGTGTCCAACTTCCTATTTGACTATGCCCCATTCTAAATGCTGAATGAGTAAATGCATTGAGAATTGTAGGTTCTATTGTGGAATCATATCCCTCATATTCAGATAAAGTAATTCCTAATGCAGGTAAAAACTCATTAAAAGTAATCGCTTGTAAGATTCCTGCGACTCTAATTCTTGCACTTTGATAGATCTGTTCATCATTCCAGCTAGGATTTTCTGATTGAATTTCAACTGCTAGTCGGTTGTGCTCCCTTAGGAATAAAATATGTAATGCTAGTAATGAGATGTGCTCATTTGCTCTAACGTCTCCAAGTACTAAATTACCTCCACCAAATCCTTCGAAAGACATGCCTGGATGTGAATCATTAGTAGGATCTAATGTAGGGGGGATCGGCCCTTCTGAAGTCATAGTTGTTTTCATCAATCCATTTTCAAATGTCCTTAGCCATTCTGCTCTATTATTATCTGAACCATAAACCAAACTTGCATCTATCCAGGGGGTGATTTGATTAAGTTGCTCTCTAGGATTTGATTCGTCTGTTCCAGATTCTAAATCATATTGTGATCTAAACATGGGGATATAATATCCTGGAGTCATTATTTCATCATCTTCTGGTATTAAAATATCAAATTTATGTTGACCACCCTCTGAAGGATACTGATGCATTCCTCTTTGATTACCTGTAAATACAATATCATGTGTTGCAAATTGACTGAAAACCCAAATAAAATCTGAAAGGCCTCTTTCATCTGGTATATCATAAGGATCTGCTTCAGTACCTGCAGGATCTATACACAACATATTACTAATATGTCTTGGATTTGGTAAATCGTTTAATGATGGAGAGGAAATATTATCTGAATATTCGGAAGGAACTAAACGACCTAAGCGACTTGATGAGATCCCCCAATCTAAATTGTCTGAGTTATGTCCTGCTCCATTAATTGGATAATATTCAGTAATTAATGGGCTACTGTATGTATTATTACCCGTGACCTTAGCTGAAGCACTAGATGTCATCAGAATTAATAGAATAAAAATAGTAGTTGTCATTTTTATTTTTTTCAAAATAATCCCTCCATTATATCCTATAGTGTCTCCACATAAATAAGAACAAGGAGGTAAATATAATCAAACTAAATGCAACTAAATCAGGAGGTTGATCTACATATTCGGAAATAACTAGTACTTGATCTACAGTTACATCATACATTACTGTAGTTCGTCCACTTGGCCAATTTACTACTATTGAATCAATCAAAGTAGCATTACCTAATCCAAAATGTAACCTTTGATCACTACATCCAAATGAACCTGAACAGGAGAATTTTTGCTGCACATAAGGCTGACTGCCCACCCATACAATTACTTCTGCTCCAATTCCTTGAATATTAGAATAAGTACCATTTAAGTCAATCATTAACCAATGCCTTCCTGTCATTTCAGCATTATTTTTAAAAATCCGAATAGGGGCATTCGAATTGCCAGTAATAATATCTAAATCTCCATCATTATCGAAATCAGCTATTGATGCCCCTTGAGTTTTTTCAGAATGTGTTGGAATTAAATTTAATTCGAAAGCCATTTCAGTAAATGTTCCATTTCCATTATTTACCCAAAAGGTATTATCTTGTTCAGAATAATATGTACTGATTTGACCAACAGTAAAAAATAAATCTAAATCACCATCTAAATCATAATCAAAAAATTTACAAACCCAATGGACAGGGTTTGATTGGGGAGTATTTATTCCTGCTTCCTCTCCAACTTCTAAAAATGTCCCATCTCCTTGATTTTGCCATAAATAATTTGGACCTAGATTTGATTGACAAATATCAAGATCTCCATCTCTATCATAATCTCCTGCATCGAGACCCATTCCCGTACCTGTAACACTCATTCCAGCATCTCTTGTAACAACAGAAAAGGTCCCATCTCCGTTATTATGGTATAATGGAGAAATTCCGAAGTCGGATGCAATAAATACATCTTCCCAACCATCTCTATCATAATCAATCCATAGAGCAGCCCAACTCATTCCTGATCCTGCATCACTGTCACGATATATGCCTGGTGAGGATGATGTTCCAGCAGCAAGGTCTGTTCTTTCTATACCTGATTCTAAAGGTTCACCAATTGATTCCGAAAATACAGAACTACCTGAAATTCTAGCATTGAAGGTTACATCTGAAAATGTCCCATCACCATTATTTTGATATAGAATATTTGTCTCTCCTTCTGCTTCATTTACACTATCTAAATAAGTTCCATAATTTAATGAGTATAAATCTAAGTCTCCATCATGATCATAATCAACCCATTGAGCAACACTACTATGTCCACTATTTCCTACTCCAGCAATCTTAGTAACATCTGTAAATGTACCATTTCCATTATTATGATACAATATATTTTCTTCTCCGCCTGCATATTTACCATTTGTATGGCCAAACTCACTAACATAAAGATCTAGATAACCATCAGAATCATAATCTCCCCAAATTCCTGAAACGGAAGTACTATCTGATATTCCATCTCCATTATAATCATTAATTAATCCAGATTTATTTGTGATTTCTTTAAATGAAAAGTCTCCTTTATTTTCAAATAACATTTGATAACCAAATGTTGCTTTAACAAGTATCTCTGGATTTTGATTGTCTTCCCAATCTAGGTGTGAAAATCTTGCAGAGATATACAAATCTAAATCCCCATCATTATCAAAGTCTCCAGCAGAAATGCCAGGGCCATGGGAATTCCAATCCAACGGTGCATCCTCCTTATTTTTCTCAACTAATTCAGGTTCTATTCGAGTAAATTTGACAAGGATGTCCTCATTATTTTCTGAATTTTCTGCCTCTTGTGCCATCACTGAAAATTGTGAAGAAAAAAGAATACAAAGTAAAGCAAGAATTGAAAAAACAGAAGTTGAACTAACTCGAACCATGCTCTATCAACCATCCTTGTTAAGCAATCGCATAAAAGACCTCGTCATAATTGATAAAATATAAGGCCTTTTTATCAAAGAGGTTAATTAAAACTTTTAAGAAGATTATTAATTGATAAAATTAAAAAAGAAAAATGGGAATTCTATCTGAAATCAACTCATTGTCCAAACATCCTTTTGTATAGATATCCATTGGGCCGTAAGGCCGGAGGGGTGTATTATGGCTGTAAGACTAGGACCAGCGGGTGTTCCGCTTTCATGTAAAGGGCGTACTATTGTAGAAGGGATGGATGACATCATCAGCCTTGGAATGGATGCAATGGAGATCCAAACGGTTAGAATGGTTGCGCCAACTCATTTCGAACAATATTGGCAAGCAGGTGCTTTATCTCACAAAGCAGAATTTGAATTAAACATTCATGGTCCTTATTACTCAGAGATTCTAGGGAATAAAATGCAATTAAATCGTACTTTATCAAAACTAGAAGCAAGTTTACAAGCTGCAAAGGTATTGAATGCTAGACATATTACTTGCCATGTAGGGCCATATTGTGGACATGCCAGGGGAAGAGAAGCAAATGAAATTGCAGCAAATGTATTTGCAGGAGTTGTGGAAAGGATTGGAGAAATATGGGAAGAAGATGTAGATCACCCTGTATTTCCATGGCTTAATGATAAGAAACCTACAAAAATTGGCATTGAAACAAGTGGTCGTCAAAATCTATGGGGGAGTATTGAAGAAGTTCTTGAAGTTGTAAATCATGTAGAAAATACAATACCAGTGATTAATTTTGCTCATATACATTCACGTGGACATGGAAGATTGAAAACAAGTGAAGACTATGGAGAATTATTTGATTTAGTTCGAGAAACTATTGGTACTAAGGAATTTTATTGCCATTTTTCAGGCGTTGAACACTTAATGGGAAATGCCCTTCATTATACACAAATTAAAAAATCAGACCTTAATTTTGAACCTCTTGCAGAATTTTTAGTTGAAGAAGGAGATTGGTTAGATGTAACAATAATTTCAGACTCCCCCCTACTTGAACATGATGCAATGTATATGAGTCAATTAATCAGCAAATCTAGACATCGTCAATTAGAAAGAAAAGCAAGAGAGCAAAGACGTCGTGAATTAGCACTTAAATCAGGTATGAGCCCTGAAGAGTTAGAATTGCGTGAAAAAGAAGCTGCTGAAAAAAGACGGAATGCTGAATCTTCTTCTCCAATTCAAATGTTCGATGAAATTGAAATAGATCCTCGAAAAATCTTAGATACAAAAACAGTTTCTAAATTAAAAGAAATGTGTAAAGAAAAAGAACTACCTGTTTCAGGTAAAAAGAATGACTTGATTAAAAGATTGTATGTAAAAATGATGGAAGAAAAAGAAATTCAAGATCGTATAGATGCATATGAACTCAAAACTGTGGCACAATTAAAAGATTTATTAAGAGAATTAAATGTTCCTGTGTCTGGTACAAAACCAGAATTAATTAGTAAACTAATGGTTGCTGAAGATGAATTGATGGAACAAAAGGTATCTGAAGGAAATATGGAGAATAAGAATGAGTCTGATAAGAGTGAAAATAAAGAGTTATTTGCTGATAAATCCGATGACGATTTATTTTAATCAAGCCATTTCATAGCAAGTCTTGAAAAGTCAGTTCTAATCGTATTGCTATTCTGGGACAGTAGCTTAGCCTGGGAGAGCGCCGCACTGAAGATGCGGAGGTCGCTGGTTCAAGTCCGGCCTGTCCCACTCTTCTAACTTCTAATTTTGTTCAAATATTTTTAAACAAATCTAATTGAAAGTCATGTAAATTTGAAATTCCCTTTTTAGACATATCAATTAATCTAGTAAGTTGATCCCCTGTAAAAGTTGATTCTTCTCCAGTACCTTGTATTTCTACAAATTCGCCATTACTAGTCATTACTACATTCATATCTACATCTGCATTACTATCTAAGATGTAATCTAAATCTAAATACACATCATCACCAATCAATCCAACACTTACTGCTGCAACATCATTAGGCATTACTGCTTTTTCATGTTCCCTCATCTCATCTGGACTTAGTTTAATGTCTCCCTCTTCTAATCGTTTTTGTAAAGGCAAGCAATCTCCACTTTCAATTAATCTTCTTATTGCTAATCTTAGTGCTATAGAAGCAGCAGTAATTGATGCACAACGTGTTCCTCCATCAGCATTCAAAATATCACAATCAACTGTAAGAGATAAAGGCCCTAATTCATCAAGATTAACAACGCCACGTAATGATCTGGCAATTAACCTTTCAATTTCCATAGTCCTTCCCTTTGCACCTTGCCTCTCTCTTCTAAATCTTGAATCTGTAGAGCCTGGCATAAGTGAATATTCTGCATTTACCCATCCTCGTGTTGCATCTCTTGGAAACCATCTAGGTAAACTTGAGGCTTTAGTCGCACAAGCAAGCACAACAGTGTTTCCTTGACGGTAAAGCACTGATGCTAGAGCATTGTTTGTGAAGTCTAATTCAACTTCAGGTGTTCTCATTTCAGATTTGTCTCTATTGTTATCTAACGGAGTTTGTTTTAGCTTGGCCATACACATCCGTCTTGGGTTCACTTCTCAACCTTTTCTATGTAAGATATAACTCAATAACATTACAAATCCAACCATCATTGTAATTCCTTCATGCGTTTTTGTATCTTCTCCCTCATGTAAAGTAACAAACCGATCTATATTGATATCAAAAAATTCTGAAGTTTTTCCATTAGGCCAATTTACAACCACCGAATCAATCTTAGTCGCTTCTCCTAATCCAAAATGCATTCTTTGATCACTGCATCCAAATGAACCTGAGCAAGCAAATTTTTGCTGTATCTGGAATTGATTTTCATCTTGATCAAGCCAAATTATTACTTCAGCGCCTATTCCTTGCTTATTTGATTCATAACCCACCAAATTTATTGAAATCCAATGTCTATTTTCCAATTCTGCTAAATTTTCAAACAACCTGATTGGTTGGTTAGAATTACCTAATAATAAATCTAAATCTCCATCATTATCAAAATCTGCAACTGCTGCACCTTGAGTCTTCTCTTCAGAATTAGTATACAAACCAACATCTTGGAGAACATCAATTAAATTTCCTTCATCGTCAGACCAATCTCCTACATTTAGATACATGATATTTTCACGTTTTGGAATATAAGCAGATATTGCCCCTGATGAAAGAAATAAATCTAAATCTCCATCATTATCATAATCAAACCATTCACATACCCATGTAGTTTGTACTGCTCCTGCTGCATTAATGCCTGATTGTTGATTTTTTTCGGTATTAACTACTTGCTGATAAGTATCTCCATTTTTATTCCAAATATATTCAGGACCAAAGTTAGATTGGCATAAATCTAAATCTCCATCTCCATCAAAATCACCAGCATCAACCCCCATCCCAGTTCCGGGATAATCCATTCCCGCTTTTATCGTATACATTTCAAAAGTTCCATCGCCATTATTAATATAAAGTGGTGAAATTCCAAAATCTGATGCAATAAATACATCTGGATATCTATCTTGATTATGATCAAACCAAATCGCCGCCCAGCTCATTCCAGTTCCTAAAGGTGAATCGTGTAATAATTGAGAAGCTGATGATAATCCTGCGCCAAGATCCGCCCTTCCTAATGCGGAACTTTCGAAAGTTCCTGGTTCTGGACCTAAATCTATTACTGGACTACCAAATATTTCTGCACCTCTTGTCACATCAGTAAATGTTCCATTTCCATTATTTTGATAAAGTACATTAGTTTCTGTATAAGCAGTATTAATTTCATCAATATAGATTCCCCAATTCAATGAATACAAATCAAGATCTCCATCTAAATCGTAGTCGACCCATTGTGAAACGGTACTATGCCCTGCATTACCTACATTTGCAAAGTCTGTCACGTCACTAAATGTCCCATCTCCATTGTTTTGAAATAACTTATTTGCCCTACCAACATCCCATCTTTCTCCTTCAGTCGCATTTTCATTTCCTTCGATTCTATCAACATATTCTTGGGGTATAGAAATTCCATGTGCAGCGAAGCCAGTGCCAAATTCACTGATATAAATGTCTAAATCCCCATCATTATCATAATCTCCCCAAATACCTGATTGTGATTGACTTTCATATGATAAACCCGCTTCAACAGTAACATCACTAAATGTTCCGTCGCCATTATTTTGCATTAAATGGGGTTTAGCACTAGAGTTTAAATCACTAGGATCATAGTTAGCAGAAATAAAGATATCAATCCATCCATCACCATCATAATCACCCCAAGAAACTCCAGGGGTAAATGATTCTGTAGCTGTACTATCTTGTTCCCAATTCTCAATATTTGTTCCTAAACCTGATATCTCAGAAATATCATTAAACTGTACCAATGGTAATTCTTCATCATCAATATCCGGTTTAACATAATCTGAAGAGTGAATATTGTCTTGGGATTGTACACTAGTTCCTGCCAATGTCATCATCATTACAACCATGCTTACAATCACAAGATTTCTGAATCCCATTGGATTATATGCCATCTTAATCTTAGCCAAGAGGACAAATTATAATAATCAACCTCGTGTTTTTTAATATAAAAACACGTACAAAAGATTAACATTACTAACATACGGGGTATTTTTTAGGGGCATTCAAATCGTGGCTGACAGAATTAATGAAGCAGTTGATGCATTTGCTAATGGGCTACCTGTATGCGTTTTTGATTCGGAATTTCGTGAAGGCGAAACTGATTTATTATTTTCTGGAGCAAAAATTACTGAAGAAAATATTCGGCGGCTTAGAAAAGAATGTGGAGGATTACTATTTTTGGCAGTTGGTTCAGAGATTGGAGAGTTATTTGGGCTACCTTATTTACAGGATTTATATGATGATCCAATATTAAATGAAAAATATTCTCTATTACAAGAATTAAGTACAAATGATTTACAATATGATACAAAGTCTGCATTTACGCTTTCAATTAATCATAGGAAAACATACACAGGAATTACAGATATTGATCGATGCCTCACTACTCAAAGGTTTGCGGATTTAAGTAGTGAATTATTAAGTGAAAAATGTAGTACTGAAGCAGCAATTAAAAGATTAGGGGCTGAATTTAGAACACCAGGACACATTCCTGTATGTTTAGAACAAAAAGGAGGACTCAAGGTAAGGGAGGGGCATACTGAACTTGCCGTAGCACTAGCCCGTTTAGCAAATGAGCCCCCTGTAGTAATAGGTGCTGAAATGCTTCAGCCCAATGGAAGTGCTGCACTAAGTGTTGAAGAGGCAAAAGAATGGGCTAATGAACAAGGAATTCTATTTTTAACTGGTGATGAAATTAAACAAATAATAAAAGGTGATTAATTGAAGAGAGTATTAGCAGTGGGTGTTTTTGATCTATTACATGCTGGACATTTACATTATCTCGAACAAGCTAAATCACTAGGTGATGAATTAGTAGTAATTATTGCTCATGATGATACTGTGCGGCAAAGAAAACATGAGCCGATTACATTACAAGACATGCGAAAAAGAATGGTTGAAGGATTGAAACCAGTAGATTCTGCACATATTGGAAACCCTCCTGGTGTTTCAATGTTCGATATATTAGTGGATATTAAACCAGATATTATTGCCCTTGGATATGATCAAGAACATGCAGAAGAATGGATAAGAAATGAATTAGATTTACGCAATCTTTCACACATTGATGTAAAAAGAGTTGATGGATTGGAAGGCGATTTAGATGGTACAAGAAAAATCGTTGAGAAAATAATTGACTTATGGAATGTTGTTAAAAAGGATGAGTGAAATGTTTTCTGGAATAGTTAATGGCCTTGGAATCATTGAATATGTAGAAGATAAAAATAAACTTAGGCACATCAGAGTAAGGTTGCCAGAGGGTGCTAATAAAAATATATCACAAGGCGCTAGTATTTCCCTAGATGGGGTCTGTCTTACTGTTGTAGAGTTTAGTGAACATACTGCTAGTTTTGATATCATTGATGAAACATTAAATCGAACTACATTATCAAAAATAGAAGTTGGTGATATGATTAATATTGAAAGAGCACTCAAGTTTGGTGATGAAATAGGAGGACATCACGTTTCAGGACATATAGACAATATGGCAGAAATAATTAATATTGAAACTCCTGAAAATAATCATATTGTAAGAGTTAAATTACCGGTGAAATATATGCCATATATTATCGAAAAAGGATATATTGCATTAGATGGATGTAGCCTAACAATCGCTGATGTATTCAATGATGGTTTTAACATCTGTTTGATTCCTGAAACTTTGCGTCAAACAACCTTTGGGTTCAAGAAGGAGGGGGACTTCGTAAACTTTGAAATCGAGGCGGCCACCAAGGCAATAGTCGATTCATTTGATAGGAAAAGAGGTGGAAATAATGAATAATATTGTTATAATTTGTACATCATATCACAGAGATTATATTGAAAGAATGTTAAAAAAAGTTCATGAAACTGCTGAAAAATTAGAAAATATTGAAATTCAAAATGTATTTTGGGTACCTGGTGTATTGGAAATACCATATGCAATAAGAAAAGTTGAAAAAGAAAGTTCAGATAATGAGATTAATGGATATGTGGTTTTGGGCATCATAGAAAAAGGTGAAACAGATCATGGATTAATTATTGGTCAAGCAGTGATTAAACACCTTATCAAATTTCAAACTAAAAAAGGAAAACCTGTAGGTGTTGGAATAATTGGCCCTGGTGTAGACCCTAAACAAATAGAGGAAAGAATAGAAATGCATGCAAAAAATGCAATACTTGCTGTTGAACATTTGTTGAAAGAACCAAGTGAATGGAAGTGAAAATATGACTGAGATTAAAAATGTAATTATCATTGGAAGTGGCCCTGCTGGATATACTGCTGGACTTTATACTGCAAGAGCCATGTTAGAGCCTCTAATGTTCTCTGGATATGCATCTGGTGGACAATTAATGCTTACAAGTGATGTTGAAAACTACCCTGGTTATCCACAAGGAATTACTGGACCTGAAATGATGATGGAACTTAGAGAACAAGCCGAACGTTTTGGTTGTGAAGTTATCGATAAAAATGTAGGATCTGTTGACTTTTCATCACGTCCATTCAAAGTCAAAGTAGAGGGTGATGAATTTCAAGCTCATTCTATCATAATCTGTACTGGTGCAGAAGCCATATGGTTAAATGCAGAAAATGAAGAAAAACAAAAAGGCCGTGGAATCTCTACATGTGCTACATGTGATGGTGCATTTTTCAGAGACGAAGAAGTTCTCGTAATTGGAGGGGGTGATTCTGCTATGGAAGAAGCAACATTCCTTACTAGATTTGCAAGTAAAGTTACAATCCTCAATAGAAGAGATGTATTTAGAGCATCCACTATTATGTATGAAAGAGCTGTTTCAAATCAAAAAATAGAAATTAAATCATTTAGACAAATCAAAAAATGGATATCAAATGAACAAGGGCTTTCAGGTGCTGTCATTGAAGATACAAGAGATGGTTCAACAGAAGAAATAGAAGCGACTGGAGCATTTATTGCAATAGGTCACAAACCAATCACTCAATTTTTAGATAATCAAATTGAAACTGATGATGAAGGATATATATTGCATAAAGAGCATACAATGACTTCTATTCCAGGGGTATTTGCTGCGGGAGATGTTGTAGATACAAGATATCGTCAAGCAATTACTGCAGCCGGAATGGGTTGCCAATCCGCGATTGATTGTGAACGTTGGTTAGAAGATAATGTCCACTGAGGTATACTTGTGTTAGATGAACGCTACACTCGTCAAATTAATCTACCTGAAATCGGAGTAGAAGGACAAAAAAAGTTGAAAGAGAGTTCTATTGTAGTCATAGGTGCTGGAGGATTAGGATCTCCTGCACTTTTGTATCTTGCAGCAGCAGGGATTGGAAATATTACTATTGTTGATGGTGATGTTGTTGAAGCGAGTAATCTACATCGGCAAATTTTGTATAATGAATCTGACATTGGAACTAAAAAATCTGAAACAGCAGCTAAAAAATTAATTGATTTGAATTCACAAATTAATGTGAATGTGATTTCTGAATTCTTGAATGAAGAAAATGCAGAAGAGATAATTGCAAATCATGATATTTTAATTGATGGAAGTGACAACATACCAACCAGATATATTCTAGATGATGTATGTAGAAAAAAGAGGATTCCATGGATACATGCATCTATTCATCGTTTTGAAGGACAAATTGCATGCTTCAATATTTCAGGTAGTGCAGGGTATAGAGATTTGTTTCCTGATCCTTCGGCAGCAGAAAATGTACCAAATTGTGCAGAAGCAGGAGTATTAGGTGTACTCCCTGGGATAATCGGAACGATTCAAGCAACTCAAGCATTGAAACTTTGCTTAGGAATTGGAGAAGACTTAGCTAATAAGGTATTAATTATAGATACAAAATCAATGAGTTTTAGAACTATGAATTTTGGAGAAAAAATAGAAAAAATAGTGTATGAAAAACCAAAAAATATCTCTGCAATTGAAGTAAATAATTTGATGAATGAGGGGTGGAATCCGTTTATAATAGACTGTAGAACTGAAAGGGAAGCTAGAATCGCCAAACTTAATCAAGTAGATATTTGTATAGAACATACTCATATATCTACGATAATAAATCAAATTCCTAATGATAAAGATGTGTTGATTTACTGTCATCATGGGACAAGATCTATGTATTCAATTTCAGTATTAATTAATCAAGGATTCAATGGGAAATATCTGTATAATCTTACAGGTGGAATTGATTCATGGTCATTAGACGTAGATTCATCTATTCGGAGATATTAATTATGGAGAAATTGACCATATTCTATTAAGTTCATTAATAACATTCATGTGAAGGTTGCTTTACCTAGGTACGATTAACATGGCGAGCCTTATCATAGCAGATGAAAATGAAGGTCGTCGAAATCTACTTGCTGGTACCTTGGAAAGAGAAGGATTCAGTGTCACAAGAACATCAACATTAAGACAAACTGAAGGAACTGCATTAGGAACTATGCCTGATGTTCTTGTATTAGATGCTGAATGGAGAGCAGCTGATGCATTAGATAGTGCACAAAGGCTCATGGCAGACCCAGAATTTTCATTTAAATCTAGAATTGTTTTATTGAGTAGAGATACTAGTAGAGAGATGTTAATTTCTGCAGCTAAAGCAGGTATTCACGAAGTTCTTGGGAAACCATTGAACATGAATGCACTCATAGTTCAACTTTGGAAACATGCAAAGAAAGAATTCGTACCCCCTCCAGCGGAAGTAGGTTCAAATTCTTCACAAGGTTTTTTTGATGTTAATCTTTCACTAAAAGATCCTACTTGGGCAATGCCTATGTTACAAAATATGTTAAATCCAGAAGTAATAAACCCTCAATTTGTAGAAGAGATTTTAGTAAAGTTGGCAAAAGAAGAAGTAGAAATAGAGGGTGTAGATAGTTCAAATCTAGGTTCATTATTAAGAACTGTTTTCGGTCAACTTTTGGAATCACATGTAGAAGAAAACGATGTAATGAGTGAAAATAAAAACACTCAGGAAAATATAAATGTCAAAAAGAGTCCTAAATTAGGAACCTCTCTTGAAGATATTCTACAAGATGAAGCAGATGAATTAACTGAAGAAATATTACACAAAATGGAAGAGATACTTAGTGAAGGTATTCCCGAAATTGCAGCATTAGATGAGGAATTGAAGATAAAAGTGGATCCAGAATTTATTAATTTAATTAGGCATTCTTCTGAAAGTATGCAAGAACTCTTTTGGGAAATCGGTGTTCCTGGAAGGTTAAATGATCCTAGTTTAGGAATATGGATTGAAGATTCACTAAAATTAATAGAAGATATTCTAAAAAGTATTCCTGAAATACCTGATGAAGAAGAGTAATTAATTGAAAATTAGCCGATCTGCAATTTTTGAAACAGATTCAGTATAATTAGGTAAAGTTGTGACATACATTACTGCCTGACTTACTTGTCTTGTTCTCAATGCATCTGCCAAAGGAGTATGTTCCTTTAACCATCTATAACGTCCATCATCTCCCTCAACTCTAATGTCTACTTGAGCCATTCTAGGTTCTGAAAGTAATAATTTAAGAGAAGGTACATCGATTGAAACATAACCTTCTGGAACTTTGGCTCTAGATGCTATTTCATCTTCTAATTGCCTACGCTTTTGTCCATCTTGAGCAATTTCTAATAATGAACTAATTTGAGTATCATCTAAATCTTGTTTTCTACGGGTCATTGCAACCTTAAACAACTGTCGATACTTTATTCTACGAAGTATGTCTTGTTGATATCCACCTTGTTCGTTTAATAATTGCCAAATTTCAGCATCTACCATACGTTGCATATCAAGAGGGTCGCTTGCATCCTCAGCCATTCTTTCGACTGCATGAGATAACATTACTTCTGTTATTCTTGTAACTCTATGGAAATATACGGCACTATACATTAATGCTCTAGCCGTAAGCATTCCCTCTAATGCAGAAAGCCCACCCTCTCCAATAGCAACATCTCCTGCGTGTTTTTGTAAACAATGTATCAATCTATGATGATCAATAATCCCATGCCTTACTCCTGTAAAATGAGCATCTCTCAATAAATAATCAATTTGATCACAATCTACGGGGCCATGTACTAAATGACCCATTGTATAATCTTCTGAACCAAAATGATCAGCGCCTTTATTCCAAAATAAACTTCTTTCACTACCTTGTGCATCTGGACCACGAATTAAACTTGCAACTTCTTTGGGATCCAAATCAAAATTTTCCAAAATCTCTGGTACTGTTTTTCTATCAGAAAATACAGAAGTTTCTCCATCCCTAAGAATGTCATAATCACCAGTTATAATTCCTTCTGTAACAGACATATGATCCATTCCTCCTCTTTCATGAAGGATGTGTTCCAATGTATGAGAATAAGGTCCATGCCCTACATCATGTAACATTCCTGCAACTTGAACCATTGATTTTTCATAATCATTAAGGCCAACTGAATCAGACATTAATCCACCAACGTGACTTACACCCAAACTATGTTCAAACCGAGTATGGTGAGCACCGGGAAAAACCAAATGTGCAAGTCCTAATTGTTTGATATGTGATAATTTATTAAATTCGGGAGTGGCAAGTAACTCTTTACGAGCTCCCTCGATAGTAAATGAACCATGAATTGCATCATTCACTACCTTGCTTTCCATGTTATCCCTTAAACTACGCGACAGGCTTGGCCCTCATAAAGAACCGCACAAATTGACTTGAATATACAAAAATAATGCATTAGATTCATATTTATAATTTAGTTCCCTATATTAATGCTAGATGAAGATTGCAAAATCATCGCAATCGCTGGAGGGAGTGGGGCTGGAAAAACTACACTTGCGAAACAAATCATAGAAAAATTTGGTAAGGATAAATGTAATCTTATTAGTCAAGATAATTATTATATTGATTTAAGTGAAAAATTTGATTATGATGGTGGTTCAATAAATTTTGATAATCCCAACATGTTGGAATTTTCACTTTTAGCTTCGCATTTGAAGAAATTAAAACAAAAATATCCCGTGAATATCCCTCTTTATGACTTTTCAACTCATTCAAGAAGTAGTAAAACTAAGCAAATTAAACCTACAAAAATTATAATTGTAGATGGAACTTTAATATTAAATTCAAAAGAATTAATCGAACTATTTGATCTCAAAATTTTTATTGATGTTTCTGAAAATATAAGATTAGAAAGAAGAATGACTAGAGATATTAATGAAAGAAATAGAGTATTAGAAGGTGTTTTAGTTCAATGGGAACACCAAGTATTACCTATGCACAAAAAGTATGTAGAAACCTCTACAAAGTTTGCTGACATTATAATATCGGGAGAAAAAGATATCAAGGAGTCAACCAAAGAAATTTTTACAAAAATAATTGATTTGTAATTCCTTCATTTTCTCATCTCTATTTCATCCCATCCGCCACCAGCAAGTTCTTCTGATTCAAAGGCTGCATTAACTTTAATTTCTTCAGAAATATTAGTTCTAAATTTCTTACGTTTTGATGAATTTCTATATTGTTTCAAAAATAATAATAATAATATTGCTGAAAATAATACTATTGCACCCTTAATTATATCATCAAATTCTAAATTAGAGGATAATTCAGAATTTTTATTATCACTCTCACATAAACAACCATCCGGGGTGCCATCATCATCATTAGGTCCCACTAACATTCCAATTGATTCGTCTGGGCAGTAACATTGACCAGAGATTAATTGCTCATCTGTATTATTTAATGATGTTTCATTATTATTTTCAGAAAGATCATCTTCACCTTTTACATCAATACAAAGAGTACCATATTCCCATTTAGTTTCATCTTCAGGGCATTCGTCTGCAATATCTGCGTAACCATCACCATCTGTATCAGGACAACCAAGTACTCCCTGACTAGAGTAACCAACCACACCAATACAATCATCAAAAATATCTGAATAACCATCATTATCACTATCAACACATCCAAATTTATCAATGTAAGAGGTCCCATATGTCAATACACAATCATCTGCTTCAAATCCACCTTGATTATCGCCATATCCATCATTATCGCTATCTGACCATTGGGTCTTTTGATTAGGAAACGCGTCTAAAATATCTCCATATCCATCATCATCACTATCTAAACACCCTAATAATCCTAATTCGATACTAGTCCCATATATTTCAACACAATTGTCTGCTTCAAATCCATCTTGATTATCGCCATATCCATCGTCATCAGTATCATTCCATTGACTAGGAACTGTAGGGAATTTATCAGCAAAATCTGCAACACCATCTCCATCTGAATCTAAACAACCAAGGTATTCTTCTAAATTAGATAATCCATAATCATCTGGACATTTGTCTGCATAAACACCCTCGGAATTATCTCCATAACCATCTCCATCTCTATCTTCCCACTGAGTTGGATTATAGGGCAATTGATCATTTAAATCTGAATAACCATCCTCGTCTGAATCAAAACATCCATCCCTATCTATCCAAGAAGTCCCATAATCATCTGGGCAATCATCAGAATTATTTGCAGGTGGTGGATTATCTCCAAAACCATCGCCATCTTCATCCTTCCATTGTTCCGGATTATTTGGAAAATCATCTGCAAAATCCCACCATCCATCGCCATCAATATCTGGACAACCAAGATATTCCTCTGTAGAATTACCAAACTCATCAGGACACCAATCTGGTGAATTGCCGTCTAAATTATCTCCATACTCATCTCCGTCTGTATCATTCCACTGAGATGGATCTATAGGGAAGTCATCTGAGTCGGTTCCTTCTAAATTATCTCCATACCCATCCCCGTCTGTATCATTCCATTGGGTGGGATTTAGAGGTAATGCATCTGGAGAGGTACCGTCTAAATTATCTCCATATCCATCCTCATCAAAATCCTCCCATTGTGTCGGATCTGATGGGAAAGCATCTGCACCATCTGTCACATTCCAATTTTGATCTTCATCAGAATAACCATCGCCATCTGAATCTGGACATCCTTGTCTATCTTCGGTTGAATATCCAATAATATCAATACAATCATCATAATTGTTTGCAGGGGGAGGATTATCTCCAAAACCATCGCCATCTGTATCTTCCCATTGATCTCCATCAAAAGGAAAAGCATCTACTTGCCCATTACCTCTATCGATAGTTGGCCAACCATCATTATCTGGATCATCATCTCCTTCCCAAAAACTTAATCTGATATTTTCATATCCATGAGCGACGATAAAATCAATTCCATTTGGACTCCAAGCAATATCATAAACGGAAGGATCTGGTGTTGAGTCATCTCCTGGATCACCAGGCATAATATCTACAATAGAACCAGATGCAGTATTGAATACCTTTACTGAATCACCATCGTTTCCGTACCAATATGCTGCTGCTGCAACTTGCCTACCATCGGGACTAAATTCCACATCAAGACAACTGGTGGAAAGTTCCTCGTCCCATTCTTTTGTCCATGTTGATGTTTCATACATGTAAACAGTATGTCCAATATTATTTGATTCATATTGATCACAAGCTACCAAAAAATTTCCGTCTGGGGACCAAGATAAACCATTAACTCTAGGGAATTGAGAATTTGTAATTACAATTGGGCTTCTAAGTTGTGTAAATCCATTATTAGAATCTAATAAAAATACCTCTCCAGCACCTCCAAGCGCTAATATCTTACCATCTGGACTCCATTCTACGGAATCATAATTACTATCTCTGGATGAAGGATCATAACGTCCTATTTCACTCCAATCCGTAGTATCAAGAATGACAAGGCCTCCTTCATTTGAATCCGAAAGAATTTCGCGAGCTACAGTAACTGCAACCATACTAGAATTCGAATTATATTCAATATCTGCAATTAAATCATTTGTTGTACCAAAATCAGTAGTCAAAGTATCTTCAAGTGTGATTATATTATTAGATTCTAAATTTGAAACATCATATACAAAAATCTCTTCAAAGTTGTTTCCTGCAAGTATTTTATTACCATCAGGACTCCACTCAACTTCGTAAATCGGTCTATCTTCTTCTTCGACATCTGTTAGAATCAGATTTCTTGTAGATGTTTCAAATATAGATAACGTTCCTGAGTCATCACCTACTACGATATATTTCCCATCCGGTGAGAAATCTACTGATTGAATATCTCCATCATCTGAATCCCAATTAATTTCTTCAACTTCATCGAAATCTCCTTGTGGTGAGGTCCAAAAATCATTGTAATCACTTGTTCCATCTCCGTCTCTATCTGGGCATCCAACACGATCAATTGTACTATTTCCATTAGAGTATTGGCAGTCATCATTGATGTCTAAAATCCCATCTCCATCGGAATCATTAGCATTAGCACTAACGAAAAAACAAGAAAGAAAAATTAGGGAAATTAATAATAATGCATGCCGGTTTGAAGTTACTTTCATAGTATCCCTCATATGGGGGGTAGTACCGATAGTATATTATCGATATATCTAATTGTGTGGTCTTAGATTCATAATTGAAAAATGTGAAGTTTATTCACATTGATGCTTTGCCGAAGGTATGAGCGGGTTGCCCAATATGTGGGGTGAAGATTGGATTCCTACTGAACCGCTTGATTTAGTAATGGAAATTAATGCAAAAGTCGCAAAAATTGAATTATTAAGATTTATTGTAGAAAGACATGATGGACACTTACAATTAGTTTCTTCTGCATGGGAACAAATATCATCTAAAAAAAAGGTCAATACATTCAATGGTAAATCGTGGCATAACTTTTCAATAGAATTAATAGAATTAATAAAAGAATTTATGAGTTATAGAACAGAACCATCTGGACTAGGTGATTTTCAAGATATGGAAATTATTCCAAGAAGAGATTTAAAAAATTTCTTGGATAGAAAGTCCCAACGTTTTGCAATTGATTTACATTTAGTAATGAGAAGAATTGCTTATTACCATACAGTTTCTCTTGATTTACGTAAAGAATGGCATAGATTGATGATTAGAACGAGAGTCACTGATGAGCATTTAAAATCATTATACGTTGAAGGAGTAGAAACTCCAGAGGGTGTGAAATTTGGAGGGAAAGGATTCAGATCAACTTGGCAAGAAACTGTAGTTTCTGTTGCTTCTGCGTTAAAAAAAGAAAATGATTCTAGAGATCGAGTTGCTCCAATGATTAGGGACATGGGCCTATCTCTTGCAATGGGAGATACTCCACTAAATGTCATGGCTGCACAGATGGGGAAAGTGGGATCACCAATGGATGGCGGACAAGAATATGCAGGAGGAAGAGACCTGCATATTGGAGCATGGGAACAAGGAGTCCTTCCTCCCACGGCACCACTTCCTATTGCATCAGCAACCCTTACTGGTTTAGCTCTGGCATCTAAACATCTTGGGGAAAATCGCTTTCATGTGGCCTTGATTGGAGAAGGTGCATCATCAAATGGAGAATGGTGGGAAGCAATTAATTTCGCTGGAATCAGAGGTTTACCAATCAGTTATATCTTACAAAATAATCAAATTGCTTTAGATACTTTTTCTACTAATCAATCTGCTGTAGAAGTTTGGGCAGACAAAGCTGTGGCAATGGGAATACCATGCTGGACAATTGATGGTTCGGATCCTGCGGCTTATTTCTCATCAGTTGCCGTAGCTAGAGAGTTTGGAACTACAGGAGGGGGTGCCACATTAATTCATGTAGAAACTATGAGAGGTTGTGGCCATGCTCACCATCATGATGATTTATATCTTGGTTCACCCTCTGGAAATCCGCCTGGATATGTAGATAAAGAAACTTTAGAATATTGGTCGGATAAAGACCCTATCGAATTACATAAAGAGTTACTATTGAAAATGAAAGTACCTATATCTGAAATTGATATAATGAGAGATGAAGAACAAAAATTAGCAGATGATGCTCGTAAAGATGTAGAAGCTATGGATTGGCCAAACCCTAAAACAGTCACTAAAGGAATTACTACAATTCATGATGCTGAAACCCATGAAGAACACTTAGAACGTATTAAAAAACCCAAATTATATTCACAATCATCAACCCTCTCAAATGGTGAAATAAATCTAGAATTTAGTGATGAAGCAAATAGTTGGACTTACTCAAGAGCAATCCAACAAGCGCTTGTTAAAATTGCTGAAATTTATGAAGATAGTGCAATATTCATGGGTGAAGATATGGAAATTGCAGGAGCATTTGGAATGAATATACCCTTAAAAAACAAAGGACATGAAGATAAATTACTAGATATGCCATTATCTGAATCAACCATAATTCATTCGGCAACTGGTGCAGCTCTAGGGGGTCTAAGGCCAATTGCAGAGATTCAATTTGGAGGATTTGCGGCATTAGGTTTTAATGCACTCATAAATAATGCTGCAATGTTAAGGTGGAGATGGGGGGCTAATGTACCTCTTACGGTTCGAATTCCTCTCGGTGGAAAAACTAGAAGTGGCCCATTCCATGCAAATATGATTGAATCCTGGTTTGCAAATGACCCTGGATTAATTGTTGTTGCTCCATCAACCCCACAAGATGCTTACGACTTATTAGTAGAATCATCAAAAATTGATGATCCTGTGATATTTTTAGAACATATTGGACTTTATGGTTTACGCGGTGGAAAAACCGGTTGGGGAGATTCAATTAATCAAGTTGTTAATACTACTGAAATTGAAAAATATATTACCTCTAATGAATGTTATAAAATTGGGAAAGCATCGATAATAAGGGGAGGGGATGATTTGACATTAGTCACATGGGGTTCAATGGTACATGTGGCAATGAAAGCAGCAGAAGTCGTGGAAAAGAAGGGCATTCAAGTTGAAGTTATTGATTTAAGGACATTAATGCCATTTGATGCAAAAACATTAATTGAATCTGTTTCAAAAACAGGTAGATTAATTACATTACAAGAATCTCAATGGAATGGAGGTTTAGGACATACGATACAATCAAGAATTCTAGAAGAGTGCTTTTGGTCGCTTGAAACAACCCCAATTGTTCTTGGAGCATTAGATACTCCTGTTCCCTTTTCACCTCCACTTGAAGACCATACAATAATTTCAAAAGATTATGTGATTGAGGCAATTAATGTCCTAATGAATTCTTAAATATCATCTCATTAATGTCTTATTTTTATTATTACGGTTCTCACTTATAATATAGCAGAAGGCTGTCGTTAGTTCGTGTCTGATACTCAAGAGGTTGAGGATTTTCCTCTCGAAAGAGCAGGAGTAGCGCAACTAATTGCATTTAGGTCTCCTTCGGATAAATCATTAACGATAATACTTACTCTCTTTATTTTAATGTTGATTTTAGAAAGTAGTAAACAACAGATGGGAGAACTTGCAATAATCTCTATTATGCTGATAATTTCTACTGCCCTACTAATTCTTTCTGCTGATTTTTTTGTTGTAGGTGCAAAATGTATAGCAAGGCAATTTGGAATAGCAGAAGTAATTATTGGATTAACAATTGTATCTATTGGTACGTCATTACCTGAAATAATGGTTACTGGGACTGCTGCAATGAAAGCTAATTCCTCAACATCAACAATCGCTGAATTAGAGACTCTTTCGGATTTAGCAATTGGAAATATATATGGATCCATACTAGTACAAATTAGTTTGATTTTAGGTATTGTAGTTCTTTACCGACCATTGGAGGTTCGCCCCTCATGGCTTGGAAGAGATGGTTTATTGATGATTCTTGCAGTATTATTATTCACTTTCATGCTCTTAACTGGAGGAGAATTATCTAGAATAGAAGGTGCTTCATTATCTATTTTTTATGTTTTATATCTCATATACTTAATAAAAAACAGAAATAAAATTCGTGCAGAAGAAGGAGAATTAGTTGATAACTTAAGAGGGGGTTTAGCGTGGTCAAAAACTGCATCTGTGGTTATGATAATTGTAGGGCTTTCCATGGCAATGTATGCATCAAATAATCTAATAGATACGGTTCTAAAATTAGGAAAGTCACTAAATTTAGATGAGGGAGCAATGGGGGCAATAATGGGCACTTCAGTTTCAGCAGTAGGGACCTCTCTTCCTGAATTAACAGTGGCACTATTATGTGTTAGAAAATCACAAGGTGTCGCCATTGGGGCATTAATTGGTTCAAATATTACTGACCCATTACTCTCTGTTGGAATTGCTGCAATGATTCATCCATTATCGATTTCAGCTGGTGCTTATTTTATTACTACAGCAATAATTATGCCCATGGCAATTTTAGGAGTTATCGTTTGTACAATTTTAATGTGGACTGATTTTAAATTCAATAGAACTGAAGGGGTTGTGATGATTATTTATTATCTGATTTTCTTGGCTGCACTCGTATTAGATCAACTTAATAAATTACCATTTTGATAATTTATTTATATAAATTTAATAATTCTCTACTAATGATCATATTCTGAATTTGACTTGTACCTTCAAAAATCTGCACTACTTTAGCGCCTCTCATCCTTCTAGCCACGGGATATTCTTCTGAATACCCATATCCACCAAATACTTGAACTGCATCTGTAGTTACTTCCATTGCTATATCTGCTGCAAATCTTTTTGCATGTGATGCTTCAAGAGTATTTCTTTCTCCTGAATCTACTTTCTTAGCAGCTCTCCAAGTCAATAATCTAGCTGCATCGATCTTTGTTGCCATTTCAGCAATCATAAAAGAAATAGCTTGATGCTTGAATAATGGTTTTCCAAATGTTGAACGTTCAGAAGCGTATTTTAATGCCTCTTCCATTGCTCCTCTAGCATTACCTACTGCATGTGATGAAATTACAGGACGAGATAAATCAAAAGCCTTCATTGCATTTATCCATCCATTATTCTCTATTCCTCCAATAAGATTCTCTGCTGGCACATGAACATCATTAAAAATTACTGAACGTGTATCTGAACAACGTTGACCCATATTGTTTTCTTTCTTACCTAAAGAGATTCCAGGGGAATCTGCATCCACAATAAATCCACTCATTCCTTTATATCCTGCAGATTTATTTGTATAAGCCAGTACAAAAAACCAATTTGCATAACCTGCACCTGTAATCCACATTTTTTCACCATTTAGAATATAGTTGTCTCCATCCAATACTGCTGTTGTTTGAATCCCTTGTACATCACTACCCGCAGATGGTTCAGTAACACAATAAGCTGCCAAATATCCTTCTGAGACTTTTGAAAGATACTTCATTTTCTGTTCTTCTGTTCCTCCAGTAATAATTGGATATGATGCTAACAAAGTACTTCCTGCAGCTGTTGCAAATCCAGGATCACCCCATCCAAATTCCTCACAAATCAATGATTCTTCAAAGGTACCCATTCCACCACCACCATATTCTTCTGGAATTTTAATTGAGATTAAGCCCAAGTCAGCAGCTTTTGAAATTGCTTCCTTAGGAAATTCTCCATTTGCGTCCCATTTTTCAGCATTTGGCTTAATTTCATCACGTGCAAATTCTCTTGCTAATTCCTGTAACATCAGTTGCTCTTCACTAAGAACGAAATCAACCATGTACCCCCGAAGAGGGCAATACACAAAAAACCCCCCCAAAAGAACATTGAGTTTGTGCGCTCTGATAAGTAATGTGAACATTTCTGAAAACACAGTCGCAATAGTTCTTGCTGCGGGAAAAAGTGAAAGATTGGGGGAGCCAAAGGCATTACTAAATTGTGGGAAAAAAACATTAATTAAATTCATAGTTGATAGATTAGAAAGTCTTAACCTAAAAGTTGTTGTTGTAACTAATACTGACATCAAAAAATCTATTTCCAAATCTCTTGACTCAACAAAGGCAATTCTAGTGATTCCTAATGATGTAAGTCATAGAACTGGTAACCTACTTGCAGGATTAGAAGTTTGTAAAGAACCACAAAGGGTATTGGTAGTGCCAGTAGATAGACCTGGATGGAGTTTAAGCACGCTTAAACTTCTGCTTAGTATGAATGAAACATCTTGTCCAGAATACAATGGAAAGGGAGGGCATCCACTTCTTATCTGTAAAAAGGACTTAGAATTATTATTAAAGTCAACAAGAGATACCCCACTTAACTCTATTTTTGAAACACAAAGAATAAACGTTAATGATTCTAATTTACACCTTAATATTGATTTGCAAGAAGATGTCTTTTTACTAAAAAAATTTATTGAGAACATTGAATCCTAAATTAGATGAGTCTTTCAATAAAGAATCATTCGGCGGGTTATGTGCCCTCGTGTCCTCAAATGGACTAGTTCAAAATTATTAGATGGTAACAAAGTAGCAATGGCTACTGTAATTAGTGCAACTGGCTCTGTACCTGGAAAGCCAGGTGCAAGAATTGCAACTACAAATTCTGGTGAAACATTTGGAACGATTGGGGGTGCTGGATTGGAATTTAAAGTTCTTAGAAAATTAGCAGAACTATTAGAAAATGAAGATTCGGGAGGAATTGTTGAGACATTTGCATTAAACAAAGGAGCAAAAGGATATGAAATTGTTGCTTTGGATAGTTTATGTGGAGGGAAAGTTACTATTGCAATGGAGGTTGTTTCACCTATGCCAAATATCTTACTTTTTGGTGGCGGACACGTTGCTAAAGCGATTATCTCAATCATAGAACAACTTGGGTGGAATTATGCGATTCATGATACACGTGAAGAATATTCTGACAAAGTAACATTTCCTTCTGCAATAGAATTACATTGTAATTCTGTAAATGAATTTTTAGAAAATGAAAATATGGATTCATTACAGCGTTTTAGTGATATATTACTACTTGGGCATGATTGGAAAGAAGATGAAGATAGATTAATTGGTTTACTTAATATTCTAGGCAATTCTATAGGGATAAGACCAAAAATTGGCGTGATAGGGAGTAAATCAAAATGGATTTCTTTTCAAAAAGTTGCATTGAAATCTAATATAGAGCAAAAAAATCTAGATTTAGTAATATGTCCAATTGGAATTAATATCGGCGCTCAAAGTCCTGAGGAAATCGCAATAGCAGTATGTGCTCAGATTATTGCGAATTTCAAAAAGAAAAAACCATTTCAACCAAATTGGCGTGATCAATCAAAATCTTGATTTAACTGTAAGATCTGATAAATGACTTTATTTTTTGTATCATTTGAAATTGATCTTTTTAGTAAAGTCTTATTTTCAATTGAAAACCTTTGTAATAATGCACCCTCTAAGATTCCATCATCTAATTCCCAAATTGGTAATTTACTAAAATCTTCATTAGAAGGAATATCTAAATCAACTGTTATCTTAAATTCAGGAGAAATTTCATAATTTAATTCCCCCAATCCCGCATATTCCCACCAATCCATTACTTCTGTAATAAATTCAAAATCATTCTCAATTTCACCTAAAGAAAAAGATAATTCTTCACCTATTCTATTGCCTATTTGTCTGAACATTAAGTTCAAATCAACCCCTAATAACTGTAAATTTGATACTAATCCTTCTGATAATTTATTTCTTGCTTCGGAGATAGTATTTCCTACAGTCTGTAAATCTTCAAGACTAAAGGGCGTATCTGAAGATGGTAATGCTTCAAGATTTAATGCAGAAGATATTTGTTGTAAAAATGATCCTTCTCCAATCACTAATTTCAATGGATCAGCAATAAGTTCATCGGTAAAACGTTTTATTGCTATGTCAAATTTAACCGATTCTTGCCATAATGTTTCAATTAAGTCTAGTTGACTGTTGGCAAAATGTTTTGATTCAATGAATAATGCAGCATCTGTTCTTCCTTTCCCTACTGGATTAGATTCAACATCAAGAAATTGCAATACAAATTCATCATCTTGTAAACATAATTGTGAATTCAAATTCTCAGAGTGCCTCAAAGTTATTGTATCGTCTAATTCATTATAAAATTTTAAAGTGCGTTTATCTAAACATGCCACTACTTCACAAATAATACCTTTCTTTGCTGCTAGATTCAATGACTCTATTGCAGTACTTTTAGTCAGATGTAATATTCCAAATCTACCAAGGGATAAGAAAACTTTTTCCTGAGCTGATTCAATCATAGATTCAATTTTAGAAAAAATATGGTTACGTCCCTTTATTACACCAAATTTAGGACTAATAATGTTATTAGCCGAATCATGAGATTTTTTAATTGAGGTGCTTTTTTTAGAACCTAAATTTTTCAAACCTTTCTTAATCAAATATATTTGCTTCTCTTTTAGATCCATGAGATAATTAGCAGCTTCATGTACTGTTTTTGAATTAAATTTCATAGGCCTCTCTGCAGTAGCACTTACAATTCCTTTTTCTTGTAACTTTGAAAGTGTATTATATACATCTAATCTTGATAACTTTAGTTCTTTAGCTAAATAACTAGCCTTCCTATTTTGAGTTTGATTTAACATACATACTATATCTGCTTCTTTTTCATCTAAACCAGCAGTCATTAACAATTCTTTCCATTCCAAAATAATCACCCTTTGATATTACTTAATTTAGATAATATTTTTGCAACATGCCTTCTAGGCCGAAATAACCAATCATAAACATGTACGATCTCACCTTCAGGGTTAATTAAAAAACTAGATTTTCCTGGGAATTTTCCTAAATAATTCGGCACGTCAAATAAATTACGAACAGTACCATCATTATCTGAAAGTAAAGGAAAAGGAATATCTAATAAATCTTTGAATTCATTATGAGTCTGTATTGTATCATTACTAATGCCAATTACTTCACAATTTACTGATTTGAATAACTCATATTGTTCCTTAAAAGATAAACATCCTCTTTTACAAATCGGAGAACCATCTCTTGCATAAAAAAACAAAATGACCCATTTACCTCTATAATCTGACAAACTTACTTTTGATGAATCATGAGATGGAAGAGTAAAGTCGGGCGCTATAACTGGAGAAAATTCAGTCATGTCTACACCTCTAAATAATGACCCATTCTTTTTGCCTTGGTTGACATATATGACCTGTTATGATTACACACTCCAACAATAATACTTATTCTTTCAATGATTTTTATCCCATTTTCCTCCAAAGCATGAATTTTTAAAGGGTTATTGGTCATAAGTTTAATTTGATGAATTCCTATTGATTTTAACATTTTAGATGCAAATAAGTAAGATCTGGCATCAGCAGGTTGCCCTAAAGCGAGGTTTGCATCTACTGTATCTAATCCGTTATCCTGTAATGCATATGCTTGGATTTTACATTTTAATCCAATTCCTCTTCCTTCTTGTCTTAGATATAATATTGCTCCGCAACCATTCATTTGAATTTCCTGCATAGCCAATTCCAATTGATTACCACAATCGCAACGAATTGCCCCAAAAGCATCACCAGTTAGGCACTCTGAATGGATTCTAACTAGAGGTATATTTTCCTCATTAAGTACTCCTGTGTATAATATTGCATGTTCTTTACCATCTTTAGGATCAACACACACTCTAATCCTGAAATTGCCAAATCTTGTAGGTAATTCCGCATCAGGTTCTATTTTAGTACTTAAATCTGCTTTTACAACTTCCATCTTATCTAGTAGCAATAATCAATCATTGATAAAGAGTTGTTTAAGACTGTAACGATTTTACTTTGAAAAATAACATGTTCCATGATTAAATGTGTACGGCATTAAACTGTAGGTTATATACTAAGGGATTAGCCCTACAATATGGATGCTAGTATTGATGTAGGAGTTGCTGCATCTGTAATTATTAATGGCTCCATATTAATTGTGAAAGAAGGTAGAGGGAAATTCAAAGGATTATGGGGACTTCCAAAAGGATATGTTGAACCAAATGAATCATTAGAAAAAGCGGTATTAAGAGAGCTTTTTGAAGAAACAGGAATAATTGGAGAAATAGAAGGCATTATTGCAATTAGAAATAAAGAAATAGATGGTCAAGTGAGTATTTTTATCTGCTATAAGATAATTCAATTAAATGAAGATATTGTAATTGATGGTGAGGAAATTACGGATATAAAATTTGTTAATATTGAGGATTTAGACGAAATTGAGTGGATTAGTCTCGCAATGAAACATATAGTAATATCTTCACTTAAGACAAAAAGAGCATTACAACACTTAGATGTTTCAAAATCAAAAAACTTTTCTTACACTCTGAGTATTCCGAATGATATTGAAGAATTTAAGTTGGAGGTGTTAAGATGAATTCAATTATTTCTCCTCTCAGAATTCGGCATATTAATACTCAAGATATTGATTTAGACGGCGAATTTATTCTTTACTGTATGATTTCTACTCGGAGGTTAAAATGGAATTTCGGATTAAAATATGCAGTGGAAATGGCTAGGAAATTAGGTAAACCACTAATGGTTGTTGAATCATTAAATATTAATCATAAATGGGCGAGTGATAGGATTCATAATTTTGTCATAAATGGAATGCTAAATAATCGCTCTGATTTTGAGAACACTTCCATCACATACATACCTTTTGTAGAAACAAAGATTAGTCAAGGTAAAGGTTTGCTTCAAAAACTTAGTAAATTCTCATCAATGGTAATAATTGATGATTTCCCAACATATTTTCCAAGTATTGTTGTAAATAAGGTTGGAACTAAACTCCCTGTAATGACTGTGGCAATCGATTCCAATGGCATTTTACCAATGAGATTAGCAGGGAAAGAATGTACTACAGCACATTCTTTCCGAAGAATTGTACATAAAAATATATTAAAATATATAGAATCTGAAGTTTTTGATGATAAAATACCATTAATGAATGATTTGGAAAAATTATCTGAAAATAAAATTCAAGAAATTTGTAAAAAAATAGATTGGGAGTTTACTCCTCTTGAGTGGTTATGGAGAGCTTCGCAACTAGATAGCATTGGAACAGAGGCACTATCCTCAATTGACATCGATCATAATGTATTTCCTGTATCTAATTCAATTGGTGGGAGTGAAAATGCATTTATTAAAATGAATGATTTCATTAACAATAAATTAAACAAATATTCTGAAGAACGAAATAAGCCAAGTGTAAAGGCCACAAGTGGATTGTCACCATGGCTTCACTTTGGCCATATTTCATCTCATGAAATCATATTCAATATCCTCTCAAAAGAAAAATGGGATCCAGGATTAATTAATGATTCTAGGATTGGAAGTAGAGAAGGGTGGTGGGGTCTTTCAGAGTCATCTGAAGGGTTCTTAGATCAAATAATTACATGGAGAGAATTAGGGTTTAATTTCGCTCACTTTCGTAAGGATCATACTAGTTGGACATCACTACCAAAATGGGCACAAGATTCTTTAGAGGAGCATTCATTAGATTACAAGGAAGAAGTTTATACATTTGAAGAATTAGAATTAGCAAATACATCAGATCCTATTTGGAATGCCGCTCAAAATCAACTAAAAAGAGAGGGGATTATTCAAAATTATCTGAGAATGTTGTGGGGTAAAAAAATACTACAATGGGCACCTGATGCTAAAACCGCAATGAATTGGATGATTGAACTAAATGATAAGTGGGCATTAGACGGTAGAGATCCTAATTCATACACTGGAATCTTTTGGGTATTAGGTCGGCATGACAGGGCATGGTTTGAAAGACCGATCTTTGGAAAAGTTCGATATATGACATCTAAGAGTACAAAAAAGAAATATAAATTAGAAAAATATTTAGAAACTTATGGTTGATTTAGAGGCGTTCTTAATGAAATTTTTTACATTTACTAAATTTATGCGTCAAATATTGCGTAAGAAACCTGCAGACATTGATTGGATTCAAAAACAAGGATTACTAGCTGTGAAATTAGCACAAATTTTTGCTTTACGCCCAGATCTAATTGGAGAAGAGAAATGCCAACAACTACAACAATTATATCAGCATGCTACATCAATCCCATCAGAAAATTTACACAAAACAATTGCGGAAAAAGCACCGAAGAATTTCATGACCTATTTTTCTTCAATTGATGAAAAACCATTAGCTGCTGCTTCTGTTGGTCAAGTTCATCGTGCAAAATTAAAAACTGGAGAAGAGGTAGTCATAAAATTCATCAAAAGTGCTAATGCAATTACATTTGAAAATGAAGTAAATAATATGAAAAGATGGTTGAAAACATTACTTATATTTTCTCCGAAATTACGTAAAGTTGGAAACCCAATCGCTCTATTAAATCATGTATCTGATTATACACTTAAAGAATTAGATTTAACAAATGAAATCAAAGGTGCAAATGAATTAAAAAAGATAAAAAGTGATATTTCTGAACGTTTTTCTATGGATTTATTACGTTTTCCTGAATATTATGAGGAATTATCTAATAAAGATATTTTAGTTTCTGAATATATTGAAGGTAAGTCATTAGAAGAGGGAATAAATAATAATTCACTTTCATGGGAAAAATTACTAGAATTATTCCGAATTCATGGAGCATTTTTATTTGGTATCGGAACTTTTCATGGGGACCTACATCCAGGAAATTGTATTATTGATACTGATGGAAAGTTTGTGTTTATTGATAATGGTGCTATTTGTTATGCTCCAAAACATGTCAACCGTACATTATTCAGCTTTTTTGAACACCTATCAAAACAAGAAATGGATGAAGCATTTAATGCATTGTTAGGTATGACCGAATATGATCTAAAAGGTAAAAGATTGAAGAAATATCTTAAAGAAATGGCTAAAATTTATGATGGATTTGAATCCAAACCAGTAGGTGAACAAAGTTTGACTAGAATTATGATGAAAACTGTTAAGACTGCTGTAAATATTGCTAAAGCCGAATTTGGTGAAGAAGCATTCCCAATCATTAGAGCATTGATGTATTTAGATGGATTAGTGATAAGAACACACCCCGAAATTGTTTTGATTAAATCAATGGGTCCTTATCTTGAAGAATTTAAAACTAGTCTAATATTGTAATTATATTATATACACATATTTATGAACAAAAAGAATGATGAGGTAATATGATGAAATCTGAAAGTTCTGATGTATTAATTGTAGGGGCTGGACCTGGAGGGCTTGCAGCAGCTCTTTTACTAGCACATTCTGGACTAAATGTTACTGTTTTAGAAAAATCAGATGCTGTCGGAGGAAGGACGAGATTAATCCACAAAGATGGCTTTACTTTTGATAGAGGACCAACATTCTTCCATTTCCCTGAAGTTTGTGAAGAAATTTTCCAAGCAATCGGATTAGATGCTCATAAAGAATTAGGACTTATACCATTAGATCCAAGTTATCGTCTTGTATTTGGCCAGGGTGGTTCTATTGATGCTACTTCAAACTTAGAATTAATGACAGAAAGAATAAGAGAACTATGTGGTGATGAAAATGCAACAGGGTTTCAAAAATATATTCGTGAAAACAGAGAAAAGTTAAATCGATCTAGAAATTGTTTGAACACTCCATGGACCAGTATCACGAATCTTATGAGTAAACGTGCATTAAGGGTCACAAGAGTATTAAAACCATGGAGATCAGTAGCTAGTGATCTTTCTCGTATATTCACAGATAAAAGAATGCAATTAGCAATGTCATTTCAAACTAAATATTTAGGGATGAGTCCATTTCATGCTCCAAGTTTATTCACAATCTTAGCGTATTTAGAATATGAACATGGTATTTTTCATGCTAAAGGCGGACTTGGCTCTATAACTGAAAATATGGCAAGAATTGCTAAAAACTTAGGAGTGAATATAATACTAAATTCTACTGTTGAAGAAGTTTTACTAGATGGAAAAACAGCAATCGGGGTACTTACAAAAGATAAAAAATATTTATCAAAAAATACAGTGATAAATGCAGATTTTGCTACTGCCATGACAAAATTGATTCCTGACAATAAGAGGAAGAAATGGTCTAATAAAAATATCAATAAGAAATCATATTCATGTTCAACTTTCATGCTATATCTTGGTGTAGATAAATTATATGATAAACCACATCACCAAATATATGCATCTAAAGATTACGAACAAAATATAAAAGATGTTACTGAGCATAGAATAACATGGGATGATCCTTCCTTATATGTACAAAATGCAAGTATTACAGATTCATCATTAGCACCTGAGGGAAGTTCAACAATATACGTTTTAGTTCCTGTTCCAAATACATTAGTATCATTAAATTGGGAAACACATAAAGAAAAGTTCAGAGAATTAATTATAAAACAAATGGAGAAATTAGGGTTTGATGATTTAGAATCTCATATCGTTTCTGAAACAATTGTTACTCCTGATGATTGGAGTAATAGTGATGTATATAGAGGCGCAGTGTTTAATTTGGCTCATAGTTTAAACCAAATGTTATGGAAAAGGCCTCAAAATAAATTCGAAGGATTCAATAATTTATATCTTGTTGGAGGAGGTACACATCCAGGAAGTGGACTTCCAACAATACTTGAAAGTGGAAGGATTAGTAGTAAATTAATCTGTGCTGATATGGGTTTAAATCCTGATTGGAACGGAGTAAACAATTGGTTTGAAGATATTAAAAAACCAAAAATAGCAAGAGGTGTTTAATTGGATTTAATTATAATATTATTTTGGATTTCTAACCTCAGCATTGTACCATTATGGATTATGATGATTGCTTTTCCAAATCATGAAATAACAAAGAAAATAATTGGAAATCCCCTCTGTCTTCTACCTATGTTAATTCCATATTCAATTGCTGTGATCCCAAGTATTCCATCTCTTTTAGTCACCTTTTCTACACAAATGCCAACACCTGAAATTGTTTTGGAATTATTTGATGAAGACAATACTAGGCTCTTAGGATGGTTACATTTCCTTGCACTTGACACTCTAGGTGGAAGATGGATATGGAATAGGTTCCAAACACAATCGATGCCTTTGATTAAAACTGCACCAACTTTATTTTTGTGTATGATGGTTGCACCATTAGGTATTCTAATTGGTCTAATTTTAACATATGAAAAAAATAATCAGACCCATTCAGATTGATTTAATCTTACACCAAAAGATGCTAATACAAAACTAATTTTACTTGCAAACCCAAGTCTTAATTTATTTGAAATAATATCTCCTTCACGTTTTTTAGCTTCTTTTAATATTGCATCATAAACTTCACACATTAATCTTGGTGAATACTGAGAATCTGAATTTAACATCGGAATTAATTTCATTGCGCTAATCCTAAACTTCTTAATCTCTTTCAAAAATTCTGAAATGAATTTTTTCCAACTATCTGGCGTTAAACTTGTAGAATTCATTAAATTATCATAATCAATTCCATATGATTCTAATTCATTTAATGGGATATATGACCTTCCTCTTTTGTAATCTTCCTCAATATCTCTCAATATATTGACCATTTGTAAAAATATACCCATGTCTTCAGCATGCTTTCTAGCATTATCATCACTATATCCATAAATCTCAATTAAACATAAACCGACCGAAGATGCTACTTTTTTACAATAAGAGTACATTTCATCATATGTATGACAACCCACATGGAATAAATCTTCTTCCATTCCTAAAATTAATTCTCTTAAATTATTTACATCAATAGGGAAATTTCTTATTGTATCTGCTAATGCAATAAATATTGGATTTTTTAATGATTTAGGGTTTGATTCAATAACATCTAATCTTTCTCTAAACCACAATAATGCTTTGATACGATCATTTAATTCAGAATTACTATATTCTTTAGAATCTCCATAAATTAATTTTAATTCTTCTATTTTTAATGTGGAACTTAATTCAAATTCTAACTCTTTTTCAATTGATGGGAGCCAATCGCCATCTACAATATCATCAACTCTTCTGCAAAATGCATATAGTGCATTTACGGCATTACGTTTGTTTTTTGGAAGGGTCTTAAATGAACGTGCAAAAGAGGTTGATGAGTTCTTAACTAGGTACTCACAGTAGTTGTAAGATTCTTCAAGAGAAGGACGATTTTCTTGTTCAGAAAGAAAAGCAGAACGGCCCATGTGCTATAAGCGTTCAGTTTCCGTTTATGAACGGTAGTATGTAGGAATTAAACAATTTATTCTCTAAAAAAATGTTCTCGATATAATTTCAGTTCTTCAATACTGCCTCTAATATCATCTAATGCACGATGACCGCTATTTTTCCTATATTTCTTGCCCTTAGGATACCATCTTCTTGTTAGTTCTTTAACTGAGGTTACATCAATAGAACGGTAATGGACAAATTTTTCAAGTTCTTGCATATGGAAAAATAAGAATAGGCGATCTGTACCAATAGAGTTCCCACATAATAAGGCAGTATTAGGAGTACAATATTTTGCTAAAAATTCACAAGTGATTTGTTCCGCTGCCTTAGTGTCAATAGAGGATTTCCTAACTTTATCGATTAATCCATTAGAAGTATGGTGAGATACATTCCATTCATCCATTTTTACTAATTCTTCTTCTGGTTGACTGATTATAATATTAGGCCCTTCGGCAATTATGGATAGTTCTGAATCAGTAATAATGCTTGCAATTTCAATAATTTTATTTTCATGTGGATCTAAACCCGTCATTTCCAAATCTATCCAAACTAGCAGATCGGACCTTAACGACATCAACACTGCTAATTGAAGATAGTTTGATTAGTTGTCGGTACTTACTTTTCAAATTCATTACTAAAATCTGGTTTGGAAATAATTCCTTTTTGGATTCCTGCAAATACAGCAACAACTGCAATTAATAATCCAAACGATGTCCCTGAAATTAATAATATTGCTTTTGAATCAAAAATAGAACTTTCTTGTATTTCTTTAATTGGTTCACTATCTTCAATTGTAATATGGACTATTGCATTAGCTGAAGCATTATCTCCTAATATTGCTCTAACCATTAATGTTTGATTGCCTATAATTGTATTTCCTGGTAAATATTCTAATCTGTCTACTAACATCTCATGAGTAATTGAAACTTCGCTTTCTCCGGGATTATAATCTAAGTGATCCATCCAATTATCGCGCATATCCCAAGTCCTCCATTGAACAATTACAGGACTACCTTCTAAAGAAAAATCAACATTATCTCCTGAATATATGTGGACTTTATTATCCACACTTTGATTGGTAAGTAATGTCACATTAATATCTAGATTTATCCCATATACTTTGTTTGCTGCCTCCATAACTGAAGGTAATGCATTTACATGTCCATGACCATAAACATTATTCTGACGATTATCTGGATCAATGTCTTCAAAACAAGGTTCATTTGCAAGCATGTATATACATTGACGGAAAGTTGCTGTCTCTTGCATAATATTTCGAACATCAAAGGGGGAAATATCAGGATTTGCTTGATACATTAAAGCAGCAACTCCTGCTGCTCCAGGAGTTGCCATACTTGTTCCTGATTTACCTGTATATCCATCTCCTGTGTTAAAGTCTGGAGCCATTACATCAGAACCTACAAAAGCAATATTAGGTTTTGTTCTACCCTCCTCTGTTGGACCTTGACTTGAATATACTGCAATAGGATTGTTTCCTGGGTCACCTTCATTTTTATCCAATGAACCTACTGTAATTACATCTTCTGCGGATCCCGGAGTTCCTATTTGAGCACTAAATGCACTATTACCTGCAGCGATAAATAATGCAACTCCTTCACGCATCATTTCATTTGCCATCCTATTAACTGATTCTTCTTCATTAGGTGACAATTCAATTATTCCTGGACCACCTAAACTCATACTTGCTGCTCGAATATTGAAATCATGGCGATGATCAACAGTCCATTCCATTCCCGCCATTACCACTGCAAAAGAACCTGAACCACCTTCGTCAAGTACCTTTACTCCAACTAACTGTGCTTGTGGTGCCACTCCTACATATGCAAAATCAGGAGCTCCTGTTCCTGCAGTAATTCCAGCACAATGAGTTCCATGACCTTGGTCATCATAAGGGAATACTTCAGTTCCATTAGTTAATTCAGGACTATTTACTGCATCATAAAAACCAATTACTTTTGGATCGTTTGTTGAATTATCATCATCTAAATCATCTAGACCCACATGTGAACCATCTATTCCAGTATCAATAATAGCCACTACACTTCCCGCACCTGTGTAACCTGTATCTTCCCAAACTTGAGTTACTCCATGACTTTCAACTACGTGATCCATAGTTGTAGTTAATCTTCCATCTAATTCTACAAATACAACTCCTGGAAGTTGTACTAAGTCATTTACATATTCTAATGGAATTCTTCCAGCTATCGAATCAATAAGATGATAACGAAACTGTGTTTGAAAATGTAATCTTTCTTCTAACATCAACTGATCTACTTCGGATGGTAAATCATCAAAGTCAACAATTACACTAATCGTATTATCTGCATCTAACCATCCTTCACCTGCGCCGCCTGCCACAACAATTGGGATTGCATCATGGATTCTATCTCTATTTTGATCCATGGTTGTAGTTTCCCACCACGGGATTTCATCAATCTCTTCTACAATCATTTCTGATGTAGGAGAAACCGCAACTACAATTGGGGGCAATAAAAATACTAATACTAAAATCGAAGCTATAATCTGACTACGTGGCATAAGTAACAATCCTTTGGAGACGGCTCATTTTTTAGTTATAACCCTCACATTAATCACATACACAAATAAATGAATGATAGTAGCAGAGTTTATGCAAAGGCATTTGAATGCAATGATTCTTGTATCATTAATTGTTTTTTCATGCCTTGGTGGATGTTTTGGAAATGAAGAAGTTGAATATATCGAAACTGAACCAGTTGAAACATGGAGGTCATTTAGTGTGGTTGCTCCAATTGATACAGGAATAAATGTATATCATAATCATTTTAGAACAAATGAAACGTATCCTCAAGAAATTTTAGATGGATTAGGTGTCAATAAATGGTGCAACCTTACATTTGAAGGAACTTATTCTGAACGTGTAGATGCTGATAAAGATTCATGTTGGAATAATTTAACATCTTCAGATATTGTATATTTTCCAGGAACAAAAATCATAGGAACTTCTCCTGATGGGGATTCACCAACTTTAATCCTTGATGATCCAGAAGATGGGCACGGAACTGCAGTAACTGGTGCAGTTTTGAATGCAAATCCTGAAGCGATTATTTTCTTTGTTGAGGGATTCAGTGATAATGCCGTTTTAGCAGCTGCAAATCAGCCACTTGTGGATATTATTACAACCTCATTTGGGCCAATTGCGTCTGTTCCTGTTCCTGGAATTGAAGATGCAACAAAGGTTGCTGTAGTTACTTACAAGAAAATACATGCTGGTGCGGCAGATAATTCTCCAAGTCCTGCTGTACAAGATAGTACTGCTGGACCACCATGGAGTATTGGTGTTTCAGGTTACGCAGAAGAAGGAGATGACCAAAAAGAAACTATGAGTGGATCATATCCCGATGTCGCTGCAGATTGGACCCAATTACTTCCAAATCACGATGATATAGATGAATATCATGAGACATCAGGAACTAGTTTTGCTACACCAAGAACTGCAGGACTACTATCAAAAGTAATTCAAACCCTAAGAGCTGAATTTAATGATAATTCCTCTGGAGCAGATCCAACTTCTAGAGATGGTTTTCTTGTAAATGGAACAATTGGAGGAAATGAAACTTTTTCATTAACAAATGACGATATTAGAGATGCATTAAATCTATCTGGGTGGTATCCAAGTTTCAACACATGGGACCCAACCTCTGGTACAACACCAATGTCTCCCATTTTACCTTGTACTCAAGTAGGATGGGGCGTTGTGAATGAAGACAATGTAATTCCAATGATTGGACATCTCAATGGAACAAATCCCATGCCAAATAGGGCTTCTGACGTTGTTGCTTGTATGGATGTTAACCAACAAATGCGAGAAGCCTATTGGGGTTAATTTCGAGACTTTTATTGGTAAGACTCAAGTGTTTACACTAGTTGGTATGCATGTCTCCAATGTCAAACACACCTCATGTACCGATGATTCCTGCTGGTGAAAAATCTAGTTGGGAGGCTATAATTAATGATAGGGTATTTGACAATATTAATATTGAATCGAATGCAATTTTACTAGATGTATTGAGAGATTCTGTAGGAATGTTGGGGGTAAAAAGAGGTTGTGACATGGGCACATGCGGTTGTTGTGCAGTACTTATTGATGGAGTTCCTAAACTATCTTGTTTAACATTGGCTGCAGAAACAAAAGGAAAAAAGATTACTACCGTTGAAGGTTTGGCGGATGGATCTCACCTACATCCAATTCAAAAAACATTTACTGAATGTGGAGGAAGTCAATGTGGATTTTGCACACCTGGTTTTCTTGTGGTGATTTCTGCACTACTAAATGAAAATAAAAATCCTAATGATAATGAGATTAAAGATGCTATTGAAGGTAATTTATGCCGCTGTACAGGATATCAACAAATAATTGAATCTGTGCATGCTGCTGCGGATATTTTGAATTCTAATAGTGGGGTTGAAGATAATACAACTGCGAAAGTAGACCCTCACCCAGGGATTGATCGTATTCATGAATGAGGAGTTATTATGTCAAAAGAAATTAAAGGTTATCGCCAACAACCAGGTAAACTTCCATTTGCAAAACCTGGTAGTGGAGGACGTGAATCATTTAGTAAACTAAGAGATTTGAAAATGATTCCAGAAAGTGAAGGAGGGAAAAGGCCTCAACCAAAAGGTAAGAATCGACATGATCACCTACTTACTGGAAGTTCTATTGGAAAGAGAACTCCTTTAATTGATTCAAAGTGGAAAGTTACGGGTCAAGCAAAATATGGAGATGATATTCGTCTTCCAAATGAATTAATTGGGCGTATTTTAAGATCTCCACACCATTATGCAAGAATTCGAAGTATAGATACATCTGAAGCAGAATCTATACCAGGGGTATTAGCAATTGAGACTGGACAACAACATACGGACTTATTTGGGGTTTTACCAGTTACTAAGGATGAACATGCTATGGCAGTAGATAAAGTAAGGCATGTAGGGGATTTAGTAGCATGCGTTGCCGCTGAAGATGAAGCAACAGCATTAGAAGCATTACGTAAAATAAAAGTAGATTATGAAGTTTTAAAACCAATTCACAACATGAAAAAGAGTTTGGAAAATGTCGAAGAACCAATTCATGACAGAGGTAAATATCATATCGGTAAAAGTAATATTCAAAAGAGAGTATTTCAAGAATTTGGGAATTTCACTGATATGAAAAATCCCCGTGCATCATCAAAGGCGAAATGGAAATTCGCAGGAGTAAATCATGGATTCACTGAACCACATGCAGTAGTAGCAAATTGGGAACCTTCTGGAAGATTAACTCTCTATACACCTCAACAAGTTCCTCACTACGTACATCGTTCTCTGGCAGATGTTTTGAAAATTCCAATGCATCAAATAAATGTACATAGAACCTTTGTAGGTGGTGGATTTGGAGGTAAATCAGATCCATTCCCTCATGAAATGTGTGCAGCAATATTGGCTAGAACTGCAGGAAGGCCTGTTCGAATAACGTTTGATAGAGATGAAGTATTCTATACAAATCGAGGAAGGCATCCTTCTGAAATAGAAATGAATTTACACGTTGATGACGAAGCTAGAATTTGTGGAATAGAAACTGATGCATTAATTGACGGTGGAGGATTTGCCTCATTTGGCCATGTCACTACATACTACAATGGAGTATTACATACAGCACCTTATGAAATTGGTTCTTTCCATTATACTGGTGCTCGAGTGTGGACTAATAAACCAGCATCTGGAGCAATGAGAGGGCATGGGGCAGTCAATAGTAGATGTGCAGTAGAATTAGGAATCGATGACATCTGTACACAACTTGAAGTAGATCCGATCACATTTAGACTTGCCAATTTACTACCCCCCCATTCATCAACAATTACAGGGTTTAGAATAACTAGTATCGGAATGAGAGAATGTCTTGAGAAAGTTAAAGATGCTTGTGATTGGGAACAAAAATTTCGAAAATTACCTCTCGGGCATGGATTAGGTATAGGTTGTGGATTCTTTATTTCAGGTAGTGGACTACCAATACATTGGGACCCAAATAAATTTCCACATGCAACGGTTCATCTGAAAATTGACATGGATGGAGGAGTCACTATCCATACAGGAGCAGCAGACATAGGGCAGGGAAGTGATACAGTAATTGCACAAAGTGTCTCTGAAGTTTTAGGGCTGCCAATTGAAATGATTCGAGTGAAATCTAGGGATTCTGATACATCTCCAGTAGATTTAGGGTCATATAGTTCAAGAGTAACCTTCATGAATGCTAATGCAGCAATTTCAGCAGCAATAAAAATTAGAGATGAATTATTGATTGCAACAGCAGAAATTTGCAATGTTGATAAAGAATCTCTAGTCATTGGGGATAGAAGAATCTATCAGAAAAAAGATCCAGCAGTTGGAGTTTCTTATCTAGAAGCATTACATAAAGCACAAGAAGATCGAGGTGCACTAGTTAGTTCTGGTGCATATAGAACCCCTCCAATGGGAGGAGTTCACAAAGGTGCTGCTGCGGGATTAGCACCTGCATATTCATTTTCAGCATATGCTGCTGAAGTAAAAGTAGATCCAGAAACAGGAATTACAAAAGTAATCAAAGTATGGGCAGCACATGATTGTGGTCGTGCTCTAAATCCGTTATCTGTTGAAGGTCAGATAATTGGTTCATGCCATATGGGATTAGGTCAAGTTCTTAGTGAAGAAATGAAATATGGAAGAACGGGTGTACTATTAAATCCAAATCTTCTTGATTATAAAATTCCAACTGTACATGAAATGCCAGAAGTGGTACCTATTATTGTTGAAAGTAATGATCCAGAAGGTCCTTTTGGAGCAAAAGAAGCTGGAGAAGGACCCCTTCTACCAATTTTACCTGCGGTATGTAATGCTGTATATGATGCAATAGGAATTAGAACAAATGAACTACCTATCACTCCTGATAAATTGTATAAACAAATTGAAAAGAAAATGAAAAAATTAGATTTGGATTCACCTCTTGACTTACCTAATCCAAGATTAAATCATAGTGAACTGCAAGAATCACTAGAAAAGCGGGCACTTGAACATAAAAATAGAGATCAGGAAAGAAAATTAAATTCGGAACGTGAATCTTATTATAACGGAACATTATTTGGTAAAATTTCAAAAATTCCTCCAGAAGAACAAGATGAAAACTGGACTCTTTCTGTAACCCCCTCTAAAGAATATCTCGCTAATCCGAGGTTAGCTGGAAGTGCATGGAAACATCAAGAAGTAAGATATATGGATGAAGGAGGTGATTCTAAATGAAAACCCCTCCCTTTAAATTATTTCAACCTAAATCTGTAGAAGAAGCAGTTAAAATTTCTTCTGATTTTATTAAAAACGGAGAAGCATTTGACTGGATTGCTGGAGGGACTGATTTATTGCCAAATTACAAATGGCATTTGAATACTAAACCTAATGTAATTTCTTTAGCATCTATTGAAGAATTATTCCACTTAGATTCAACACATATTGGAGCCATGGTAAGATTACATGATTTAGCCAATTCAGAAGACACTCATTCAATAATTAAAAAGGCGGCTGGAAGTATTGCATCTGTACTAATTAGGCAATCTGGAACTGTAGGCGGAAATATAGCACTTGATACTAGATGCTTTTGGTATAACCAAGCAGAAGAATGGAGAAGGAGTATTGAATGGTGCCATAAATGTGATTGTGATACCTCCGCAGACTGTAGAGTAATAGCCAATCAAAATGAATTATGTGTTGCAACTTATCAAGCAGATTTAGCACCATCATTATTAGTTCTAAATGCTCAAATTCATTTATGTGGGCCTGAAGGTTTACGAAATATGCTTTTATCAGAATTTTTTGAATTAGATGGAATTAAAAGAAATACATTGAAACCAGGTGAAATCATAACACATGTCACAATTAGTGAAGATGCTAGTAGTTGGACGGGAGATTATCAAAAATTAAGTTTGAGGAAAAGTTGGGATTTCCCTGAAGCAGGTGTTGCAGTTGCTTGGAAAAACAATGATAAGTTAGAATTACGTATTGCTACAACTGCACTAGAATCAATACCTCGGCTACACGATAATATCACAAAAGATGCCTTAATAAATAAAGATAGTATAAATGAAATTGCATCTAAGATAAGACAAGATGTAAAGCCAGTAAATAATACTACATTCCCTCCAAACTACAGAAAAAAGATGGTTGAAGTCTTATGTAAGAAAGCCTTGGATGGTTTGAAGGGGGAATTAAAATGAAGTCACGCGTATTTTTTTGCACACTTCTTATTTTAATTCCAATCTTTTGTATTCAAACTGTTTCAGCACAACCAGATCTTGAAGATTTAATCTCAGCCGGTGAGTGGGATATTGGATTTAAGGATGGAGAAAACATAACAGTAGAACTTAATGATAACGGTGAAGTAGATATTGATTTTTGGGTACATAACGAATACCAAATTGATATAGAAGTTTCTTTCGATTTTGGTGATGCTTTAGGATCAACAAGTAATGAATTAGACTCTACTACTGTGGCTATGGGTAATAATGATAGTTTTGTATTAGAATTTAGTGAAGTTGACATTCTAAAATATAGAGCAGAAAAACGTGAGAGTTTCGAAATTACTGTAACTATTGAGAGTTATGGAGGTATCCCCATAGCCACAGAAGAAAAAACTATCGCAGGAGAACTTACAATCCCGAGAATCAGAGGTTTTGAAATAGAAATTGAAGAACTTGGGGGTTCAATGAACGCAGGCACAGAATTAGATATTAATATCGAAATTAAAAATATTGGAAATGATATGGACCTAACTGCAGAACCAAGGTTTGAATCTAAGTCTTGCCCTCAATTAGATATATCAAATATTGAAGCATTGGATGAGGTTTCGATAGATGCTGCGCTTGAAGGACAAAGTGGAATGAAAACTATTGTAGTTACTTTATCTGCTACACTTTCACATCCTTCAAAAAATTGTGATTTAAAAATAGAGTTGAATTCACTTGGATCCATAAATGATGGAGATAATATATCTCCTGCCGAAGATGAAATTACTTTTGAAATTAAAAAATCAAGTTCCACAGAAGAAAATATTGATAGTGGAAATTCCAATTCTAATTCTAAAGAAAATGGTGGAGATATAGTTTCTAGTAATTTTGCACCAAGTTTCTCATTTACATTAACACTTCTAAGTTTTTTATGCGCCATTGTGCTAATAAAGCGGAAATGATACGTAATATTTGTTTCTAAAATAATAACAATTACATTTGCCATCCAAGGTAACCTATTTGAAACCTAGATGTGTGGGGTGAGCGTTAATCGGATTAGTTAGGTGTAAATATGGAAGTTGAGAAAACGAAAATTAAACTCGAATCTGCACTTTTTGTTGGATTTATTGTTACTCTCTTATTATCATTTATTCTTATCACAATCTTTTCTTCTGGCAAAGATACTTTGTATAGTGCTTATGTTAAAGATGAAGCAAATAATTTACAATGGCGTCAACTAGATTTAATGGCATCTGATTTAAGTGAGTCAACACCGAGATATCTAGACCTAGGATATAATGTAGCAAATACAATGTCTACTCCAATGCTAGTAAATGATTGGAAAGAACCGCATAGGACGATGTTACTAATAGTAGCACCTGAAAAGCCAATCACTCTTACTGAAGCAAATGCAGTGTATGATTTCGTCACAAATAAAGGCGGAAAGGTAATTATAGCATCAAATAATAGTAATGCTCAAGTTGTGGCAGATAAATTTGGAGTTCAATATAATGATGCATATGGAGGATTAATAGATGGTTCACATTTTTATTCGGTCACAAATTTATCTAATGGTGAAATTAGTGAAAACCAAGATCAACAAAATATTTGGGCATTAGCAGGCGTACAAAAAGAAATTCAAGAGAAAAATAAAGGTTGTAATGCTGAGCAATCGGCTCAATATGAAGGAGGGATTGATTCTTGTGTAATGCCAGTCATGTTTGATATGCCAACAGCAATTCAAGTTCTTACAACTGGAGATGGAGAAAGTGAAGATCAAAGTTCAAAAAATTATGTTGAGAGAAATGTCCATGTTTTAGCTTCTGCATCGCCTGATGCATTTTTAGATAATGTTGGAGATAGAAATATTGATAATAGGGGTAATCAGATCCTTGGACCTGGTGAAAATGGGTTAATTGTGAGGATAAATTATCCGAATCAAAAAGTCATAGATATGCCCGAATTAGGGACATATGACGAAATAGATGTTACTGGTTCAATTGTTTTTGTAGCGGGACAAAGTGCATTTGCCAATTATCTTTGGGACTCAGAAGAAGCTAAAGAAACAGGAAGAGAATCATTTTGTTTACATCTGGGAGTTGATTCTAGGCCTTGTTGGACTTCACAAATAATGAGTGGCCCTGGTGAATGGCAAGGAAACAATGCATATTTCCAAACTCTTATCTTTGATATGATGGAATTTGATAATCAAGAATTATCTAATGTTATTACTTCTCATCCAGATCAATTTAATATTGTATTTGATGAAAGTAGACATTCTTCCAGTCCTTTGGTAGAACCATTTTCAGAAACCATTAGTACTATCGTATTACTTACTTCAGATACATGGTTAAAATGGTTGATTTTATTAAATATGATTGCATTATTAGCAATCTCTGTAATGGTTGTTCCTGATAAAGAAAATTGGAGACATGTCTTTGATTTGACTAGATTTAGGGAGCGACCAACAAAAGTACTACCTGAAGAACATCATCAGAGAATTAGAGAAGCATTAATGAACAAAGTTAGGTTGTTTCATGACCTTACTCGTGATGAGATGACTGTGAAAACACCTGCTGAAGTTCAAAGCATGATTAAAGATCCTAGGCTAGTAGAATTAGCATTTTCTAGGAATCGCACTTATACCCCAGAGGAACTGCGGGAACTAATGCGAACCATCCGCCGATGGGGTAAATAAAAAAAAGGAGGAATAAAAAATGCAACAAACACCACCAGTACCAGGAATACCTGCACCAGGAATGCCCGCAATGCCCGCAATGCCAGCAATGCCAGCAATGCCAGCACCAGCAATGCCAGCAATGCCAGCACCAGCAATGCCAGCAATGCCAACGCCAGTAGCGCCAGCAGCACCAGTCGCTGCTGCTCAACCAAGGCATCAAAGCACTCCTGAAGTAAGAGAACGATTGAAAGCAGTAGGGGCTATATCACAAGCACTTTCTGCTGAAGTACAAAAAGTAATTATCGGTAAAGTACATGTAATTGATAATGTAATGATTAATATCCTTTCAAATGGAAATTTACTTTTCGAAGATTATCCTGGATTAGCTAAAACACTTATGACTAATACTTTTGCTGATGCTTTAGGTTGTGATTTCAAGCGTGTACAATTTACGCCAGATTTACTTCCTGCTGATATTACAGGTACAAATATTTATGATGCTAAAAAGGGAGAATTTACATTTAAACCAGGTCCTCTTTTCTGTAATCTATTATTAGCTGATGAAATTAATCGTGCACCACCAAAAACCCAAGCTGCTTTACTAGAAGCAATGCAAGAAAAACAAGTTACAATTGGTACAGTTACACACAAGTTACCTGCACCATTTATCGTAATGGCTACACAAAATCCTGTTGAGCAAGAAGGTACATATCCACTTCCAGAAGCTCAACTTGACCGTTTTATGTTCAAAATGAGTGTTGGATATCCAGATCGTGCTGATGAGGATGAGATATTAGCAAGACGTATTGCTCGTAAAAAGGATGGTGTTGATGTTGATGTCATTACTGACCCTCAAAGAGTAATTGCAATGCAACAAGCATGTGAAGATGTATATCTTGATCCAGCACTAAGAATGTATATGGTAGAACTTGTATCTAGAACACGTGAAGATCCTCGAGTTCTTGTTGGTTCATCTCCTAGGGGTTCTCAGGCCTTACTGAAAACCGCACGTGCTGCAGCAGCAATGCGTGGAAGAGACTTTGTAACACCAGATGACATTAAATCAGTCGCAACACTTGCAATAGCTCATAGACTAATTTTGAAACCAGAACATCAAATTAAAGGCCTAGAGCCGAGTGAAGTAGTTCAAACAATACTTAGAGAAGTCCCAGTACCTACTGTTTGAATCATTTAGATTTATATGAGGGTGTATTAGGAATGGCATGGAGTCGTAAATCAGCAATGTTTGCGAGTCTAGCCCTTGCAATGTATCTTTTAGGGCTAACATTAAGAAACCAGCAATTGGTTTCTGTTGCCGTAGTAATATTTGTATTTTTGACATATGCAGCATTATTCAGTGGACATGCAGATGTGGCTGCTAGTGGGAAACGTTCTAATGAATGGGATGGAGAAGAAGGTATCGCATTTTCAAATATAGTCGCAATGAGAAAGTTATCATCTGCAAGATTATTTGAAGACGGTGAAGTGAAAATCACATTAAAGGTTCAAAATAAAAGTTCCTTATCAAAAATTGTAGAAGTAAGAGATAGAGTTCCTGAAGTAATGAGAATTAAAGAAGGTGCCAACTACATCATTATGGAATTAGGCCCTCGAAGAGAGACTCTTATTGAATACACAATTGAAACTCCTTTACGTGGTTTTTATACAATTGGTCCTGTTTCCATCAGAATGCAAGATACTTTTGGAATGTTCCATAAAGAAAAAGAGATACAAATTTATGATGATTTTCTAGTATTTCCAAAAATGGAAGACCTAAAAGATACTTTTGTTAAAAGTAAAGTACCTAAAATATTCACAGGGGCTGTGAATATTAGACAGCCAGGACCTGGTTCAGAATTTTATTCTCTAAGGGAATATTTCCAAGGTGATGAATTTAGATCTATTAATTGGAACGCATATGCTAGATCCGGTAAATTAATGATTAATGAAAGAGAGAGAGATGCTGTAAGTGACATTATTTTAATTGTAGATAGTAGATCTGTAGCAGAAACTGGACCTGTAAGTCGAAATGCACTAGTTTACTCAACAAGAGCGGCTGCTAGTCTTGCCAAATACTTTTTATCAAGGCGTGATTCTGTAGGGCTTGTTGTTTATGGAGATGAAGTTGTAAGCGTAGATAGAGATACAGGTAAAAAACAACTTTATGTTCTTTTAACTAAATTAGCAGGTGCTATGGCAAGAGGAAATGTTCCATTGCAAGTAGTCATTAACAGAATTCTACCTCATATTAACAAAGGAAGCCCTATTATCGTACTCTCAAATCTTGAATCTGACCCTACAATAATAAATGCACTAAGAGACATGAGAGCAAGAAACTTTGATGTCACTGTACTTTCACCTTCAAGTTTGGAATTTGAATTCGATGCTAAAAGGTTAGATTCTGTTGGTTATGAAGTATTGAAAACAGAACGAGATGTATTAATTTCAGAATTGCGTTCAATGGGCGTATTCATATGTGATTGGGAACCTGATATGTTACTATCAACTGCACTTGCTGGTGCAAGAGGATTTTGAGGTGATATTATGACTGCACAAATTCCACCTCCTGCTCTGGATAATTCAACTGCTCATCTTTATGATGGTAAAACTGTAAGAGCAGCAGCACCTAGTAGAAAAAAAGCAGCAGGATCTATGACACAAGGTACTGAAATACCAAAGGATGCAATTCCAGAAGTACAAATTCCATCATTTATTGAAAGTCTTTTAGGTGGACCGATAGTTCCAAGAATTAAATTTTTACCTGCTGATAAAATGGTTAAAAATTTACAACTTTCGGCTTATGGGGTACTATTTATCCTAACATCTCTAACATTCATTACTACTCCCTCAAGTGGTACAATTTGGCAAACTATCTTAGGAACTGGAGCTTTTACAAACATAATGCATCTGTTAGTACTAACAGCTGCAGGATTAGTAGGAGTATATTCCATTAAAGCAAGAGATCCAAGGTGGATGCTTGCTTCATATGTTCTTTTCATATTTTTTGGACTACGTTTTGCATCAAGTCAAGTAACCCTTGCATGGGGAGGAGGAGACGGAGATGTGTTCAATTTAGATCAAAACACATGGATGGAAATGTTACTTGTAGTATTATATGCCGTAAGTTTAGTTATGTATCTAGAACTTACAAATTCAGTGATTAGATTTAGTATGCTAGATACTAGTATTAAGACAAATGAAGTTTATGTAATGAATGTAAAAAGTATCGTAAAGAAATACTACCGTAGCATATTTATTAATCCCTCAGTAGCCGCTGTTTTAGCTGCTTTAGTACTGTCTATTAACACAATTATTCCATTCTTCATTAATTGGTTTTCATCTGAAACTGCATTAAGAATGGAAAACAGTGTTGAATTGATTAGTGTATATGGTGTTGCAATAGGTAGTTTGATTGTTTTTGCAATAGTAGGCGGGTTATTTGCAATAAACCTTCCATTAAGAATTCAAAAGTATCGTGAGAGAACAAGTTCTGAATAAACTACTGTTTAGAATTTAGAGCACTAGTCCAACGATGAGCATCAGGTATTTCTATTACTTCAAAGGTGATTTTTTTTGCTAATGTTTTGCTCTCGAGATATTGTTTTAATTTATACAAATTCAATAATGTTTCAGCGCAGTGTGAATGTCTTGGCCTAATTCTTAACAACACCTCTAATTCTAGATTTATATCTAAACTACGGAAAAGCCGCTGTTCTAATTTATTATCTTCATGACTATCTTTCCATTTTGATAATAACGATTCAATCTGAGTTCTAAGTTTGGCCATCTTACGCTCAGACATGGTTTGCGGAAGACTAATAGTAAAATAATCCTAACAGTCATTCACTTTCATCAAAATAAGATGAAGAAAACAATGATCTTGACCCTACGTTATCTCTATGCCTCTCTTCAACAGCCCGCATTTTTTTCCTCACTCTTGTAAATAAAAAACGAAATCCAACATACAATGCAACTACATTAAAACATATCAAAAATAATTCATTCATACCCCAACTAAATGTTTGAACCATTAATTCACCCATCATAACGGCGGACGTACTTCAATATCAACATCACCCGAAGGAATCCCTATACAAGATAGTCTTGCCATGTCTTTAACCAAATCCGGATCAAGTCCTGGTGGTAATTCCTCTGGCAATGTAACAATACCTGAATTTAGAGTCACCATACAGGTGCCACAAGTACCAGATGTACAATTTGTAGGTATATTTACATCACATAATTCTGATAACTCACAGATAGTATCTTTACCATCGTGTTTGCTTAAACCAAGTAATTGACTTCCACGAAAAAACCTTATCACTCCTGAAAGAGGTTTCTTCTCTTCGTGCATCTGTTGCCCTCAACGGTCTTCATAATGTGTCCAACGACCAGTTTGTTTATTGAAATATAAACCAGCTTTCTTCATCCATTTATTGAATTTAGTTGCACCTGCTCCAGTTCTTAAGATGAAATCTTCCCTATCTTCTTGTGCTTGAATATATCCTTTGGCTGCTAGTGTTTGATCAATCCAATCATTTATTGACATTAGTCCTGCACTCATTGAACTTACTTTGGCTGCTTCAGCCATTGCATCAGCACTTGCCCCTGTTCTTTCAAGATCTCTTTGTATTAATTGCTCAATAGATTCATAATTAGAAGCAGCGGGTTTAGGAGGAACTAGCCCTCTAGGTGATTTATTTTCAATGATTTTGATATGATGGCCATTAGCCATTCTTCTATGCACCACATTAGATAATTCTGCATCAAAAAGTTCTTCACACTCAAAACAAATAAAAGACCAACCGTTCAAATCATCCATGTTTCTTGAACTTCTTGGGTCTAATTCATCACCACATTTAGGGCACTCATGTAAGATCATTACGGGAATTCTCTTTCTTCTGAAATCTACAATATCTTGAGGAAGCCCATCTAACGTAAGTAATTCCCAATCTCTGGCAGCCTCCATATTTCTTGTTTCGAATTGATCTCTAAGTTTCACTTTTTGATCATCTTTGGTCTCATCATCTAAACTATTAGCTAATTTTATCAATAACTCACATGTTTTACCTAATCTATTCATCACAATTTTATCTGCTCTATATTTTTCTACCTTTGCGAACTTTAGACGTTCTAATTCTTCTTCCAAATCAGCTAAAATATCCTTCTGTTGACGTTTAAATCTCTCTTCTTCGATTTTATCCATCTTCTTTTTATCTGATGTTAAAACTTTGGAAAGGTATCTCTGTCTTCCTTGGGTTGATGGTTCCGCGGAGATTACAGCCAAAACTGATTCTGCAACTTTCTTCTTTAAACCATAATTATCAGTTAATGTTTCAATTGTAATCTTTTTCAAATCACCAATTTTTAATCCAGCATCTGCTAAAGTCATTGATGTTGTTTCATCAATTCCTCTTCGTAATAATGCAAGATAGGTGTCTTTCTTTGCCATGGCTTTCTCCCCCCTGTGTCAGCCCGTAAAGTCGGTCATATGTTAACTCAGTGTTTGAAATTCTTTTTGGAAATATGAAATTTTTGCTGAAAACTCAATCCATTCTTGTAAAGAAAGTTCATCTGGCCGTCTATTTGAAAAATTTTCATCCATCATTAAAAAAGCCTTATTTACAATTTTTTCCCAGTTTTTAGGATCGTAGCCATGTTTTAATCTCAATTTTGAAGGTTGGCGTTTTAATGTGTTTCGCAATTTTTTCCTACGATGATTAAAACTTGCTGCAGAAATTGCTCTAATTAATTTAGAAGTCGGAGGTTCAAGTTTTTTAGAATCTAAAATGCTTAATATATTTTCTGTATTTAATAAGCATCTTCTTTTGAAACTCACTAATCTACTTTCAATCTTTGGCTGTGGCTTAAAACTTGAAGGGGAAATTTTTCTTCCAAGCTTAACTTCCCAATCCAATGAAACTGTAATCCACAATGGCCCTCTGCTAGATGCATCTTTTCCACCATTTATTTTTCTTGCAAATTCTTCCTGAAACATAAATATGCAATTTTCAGGTCCCTTTTCTGTTTTACATATCTGAGTGAGTTTTTCCAATAAAGGACTTGATATTTGATATGGAATGTTTGCAATAATATCTGTAATATCTGACGGCCAATCTAATCTCAAAGCATCTCCTTCGATTAATTCTAATTGTTTAGAATCAATCTCTTTTTCAAAAATAGTAGAAATATGTTCGCAGATTGAACTATCAATTTCAATTCCAACAACATTATGTCCAAATTCTAATAATTTTTGGGTTAAAGCACCAGGACCTAATCCAATTTCTAAAATTTTTCGCTCTTTTCCATTACTGTTTAATTCTGCTAAATCGCTAATGTAATCTATAACCTTATCATCAATAATAAAATTTTGACCTAAGTCCTTATTTGAAAAATAATTAGACAATAAAATCTCAGATAATTGTCTAGATGTGTACACGTTTCTCAAACTACACCGATATTCTGTTTTACAATATCAAGTATTAATTCAATTTCAGATGTTTCTAATGAAATCCTACGACTTGCAAGTATTGCTCGTACTTCATCATTATTTAGTGGCATTACTTCTGCTAATTTAGCAGCTATTTCTGGATATTTAGAAATACTTTCAATCTCTAACAACATTTTATTCATTTCTTGGAATACTTTGGATTCTGTTTTGTAACCATTACGTAAATCACTAGCAGACCATTCTGCATGTTGCAATGCCATTTTTTGTTCAAAAGTTAAGAATCCTCTACGTTTTTGCGTTTCAACTAATGCATCTCTTACCAACGCATAATCAACATAATTATCATTTGCCATTTTATTCACTTCCTTGTTCAACTGAACGAAGATGCTCTGGACGAGCAACTACTGTTTTTGTTTTATTTCCGTCTTTTACAGTAATAACCCATGCAGCACCCTGTTTACTTAATATTACACCAGTTCTACCTTGAAATCTACGATTGGGCATTCCTTTTTGTTGACCGCCATCAATTACTATTGATACTCGATCTCCTTCGGAATATTCATGTATAATTCTATCAATATTTAATCGGCTACGTTCAGTCTTGTTACGACTTGCAATAAACCTTGTACCTTGACGCTGGCCTTTAGACTTCTTCATTAATAACGCCTCATACCATAAACTGGTGCATTGCGGCCACCAGCCAACCCATAATAAGTCAATCGCCTAATCTGAATGTATGTCAAGAACATCTAACCACACCACTTCACACTTTAAATCAAGTAATTCTGCTATCGATGGAATGGTTCTTCCGTTATCAGAAGTAACCATTTCCTTGATATAAGTGCCAGATTGGGCTCTTAATTTGAATTCTACAATCTCTCCTACTACTTTGATATCATTAATTTCTACGACCGTTCTCTTCCTAATTTTATCTGCTCTCCGGTGTGATACTCTTTTTGGAGTTCTTTGATTTAATTCAACTCCATTTAGTTCTGAAATTTTTGAAATTATTTCTTCTTCGGATAATGAAATTTCAATTTCATTCTCATCTTCATCTGTATTTTTAATTAATTTGAAACAGATATGATATGACTTGTCTGCTGCTGCATCTTTCACTCTTACAACTTCTGACTTATTGGAACTTCTTAATTGCTTGATTTCTACTTTTCCAGACGCTGATTTATTCACTAATTCTGTTAGTTTTTTAAGATCAGCGTTGCGTTTTTTGGGATGTTTTAATTCTATGACTGTTGGGCGGCCATTGCCTAAACAACGTACGTCGATATCTTCCCTACCCATTGAATGTGTTGAATGCGATTCAGCTAAGAATACATCCAATAATGGATCAGCAATTAATGATTGTACAGATTCAAGATATTGTAGACCTGTATCATCACACTTTTCGCATCCTCTTCCTTTGCATGTCCTACAATTCCAATGTGTCTGAGGTAAACCTCTTTCAAATTTGCAATATCTCGTGTAAAGATATAATGAACGACACTCTAGTTTTACTGATAATGTTAAACAATCAATTAATGCCAATATTTCTGGATGCTCATTTACGATTTCTACATCCCCCTTTAACATTCTAATCTTTATCGATATTTCTGATGATAAGCTTTGTTTCAATGAATAACTTCTATTCGCTCCAAAACTTATTCGAACGTGCTCTTCAGATTCAATTAAATCTGTAGGTAATTGAAAGCCTAATTGTAATCTTGAAAATTCATAATCACTTAATGCTGAAGTTAATCTTGAAGAGATTAAATCAATTTCAGAAAATAAACCTTCACATAACGGACACATGTCAACATTTATTTTATCTAATTGTGGGTTGTTTTTCGAAAGTTCGTTCCGAATCTCTTCTCCCGCCTCAAAAAGTGTCTTATTCGCTAATGAAACTCCGCCAATTCTTCCTAGACAATGGTTACAACACCCAAGCCTAACTAAATGTGTTTGACCACTTTTTGAAGGGGCGGGAGAAACATCATAATTTTCTTCTATGAAATCTAACTCTTCATCTAACTGTGTTTTTTCTTCATTATTTGAATCTTGTTCATCTAACTGTTCAAATCCACTACCATATTGTGCTGAAGAGTAATTTGTCCAATCATCATCGCTTTTCTTAGACTCCTCGACCATATTATCACCAAAGTTATTCTATGTCGGATAAACCCGTACAAGAACATGTTTCGCAAAATGACTTAGTATTAATGATTTTCAACATTCAATACTTATTCTTCTTCTCCTGCAGGTTTTTCAAGTAAACAAATAGCAGCAGTTGTAATCAATAATGCAGCTATCAAAGATAAGCCTATCATGACTGCTGAATAGAAACCAAACAAATTAAAAACACCCATTGGAGATAATGTTATCACTAAAAATCCCATTATATCTGATACTGCTGCACCAAATAAAGCAATCCCAGAGGTGCTTGCTACCGTTTGTAAACAATGTGAAGGCTTCAGTGTTTTATTCTTTAATTTCTCTTCTCTATATCTTTCAGTAACATGAATACAATAATCAATACCTACTCCTAATGATAATGATGAAATTACTAAAGTAATCACATTCAAACTATCCCCCATTAAGTAAATAAATCCATATAACCAAATTACAACAAGTATTATTGGAATTGTAGTTAACAATGCCTGCTTAAAAGAACGGAATCCTATCCAAAGTGTGCCTAATACAAGGAAAGTACCAAAAATCAATGATCTTTGGAATTCCCCTTCAAATTTTTCAGATGCTATTGCCCTAGATACTGGTTCTCCGCAGGGTATTATCCAACTAATTGGATAATTTTCATCTAAAAATGCATCATCCAAACTTGTATGTTTTCCATCATCTTTACTTAGATTTGTAAATGGACTTGCATCTCTCATTAATTCTTCAAGGAATATTCCTACTGCAGGAAAGTTTTCTGCTTGGCGTATTCCATATCTCATTACCATATGAGTATACTTTGGTTCATCTCCAGAAGTAGTTAACCATGGCTTTTGAGGATCTAACTCATCTATTGGGTAAATATATAATTCAACAACAGATTTGGGAATTGCTGCTCCTGTAGCACTACTTTCTGGAACCCCATACAAATAAGTGAATCCAAAGAAAAATGCTAAACATCCTCTATCTCTAAAATCGGGATAATTGAAATTTATTAGGGTGGGACTATTTAGAACTTGAATTGGATCTAATTCCATTTCGGAAGGTAATAAATTTTGAAGATAAAATAAGCCTTCTTCATCGGATAAATTAAGACTTGAACAACCGACTCCATTTTGAATATCACTAGTATTCCAACCAACTTCCTCAAATGGTGTAAGATTGAATAACATTGATGCAAGAGCACCAACCACAATTTCATCTATGGCATTTAGATCTGCATTATTATTGGCATCTCTTCCAATCTTATCTGCAATTTGTCCATCTGGACCAAGCAGGTTGATATTTTCTCGAAATTCAGGAATGCCTCCTAAAACACCAGGATGGAGCATGTCCCCCTCAAAAAGTAACGCTGCTTGTTCTCCTTCTGTTGGAAATCTCTGAATTACAAGATTAACACCCGCTGAAAAATCAGAATCAGGATCTAACATATCATCAACCTCAAAATCACCTTCTAAAGACATCATTCCTAAAAACGAAGGGATGGTGATTAGAAATGCTAATAATAATATCATTAAGGGGGCTTTTCCTTTTGTAATTATTTTTGTGAATTTTTTCAATAATTCACCAATACCATCACCACTTAGTTTTCTTTCAGGTTTTAATCTACCATTGTTTGAAAGTTTTTCATCAATACTAAGTCTTACTAAGGGTATCCAAATGCCAGTAAGTAAAAATGCAGAGAAAACACCTGCTGCGGCTTCAATTCCGAAACTTCTAAGGGCAGGGATCCCTGAAATTAAGTTTGAACCAAATGCAACCATAGTTGTTAAAGAAGTAAGTAATATTGCCCTACCCACACGATCTAAAGTAATCACTGTTGAATCTTTGATGCCTTTCGAATTTCTTCTTTCTTCCTTGTATCTATGAAGAACATGTAATGAATCATCAATACCTAAAGCAATGATTAAGATAGGTAATAAATTAGAAAATTGGGATCTAAATATTAAGGATACACCAAAGAGGTTGCCTATAGATGCAATCCATCCAATAAATCCCTGCATCCATATTAATGATAATCCTAAAGCAAACATAACTAGGAGTACATCCGTTTTCCTTCGTAATGAAAACCATAAGAATATACTTATTATAATCAACATAATAAGTATTAATCCGATACTAGATTGCATTTCTCTATTAACTTCTACATTTATTCCTGTAGGCCCGAGTAATAAAGTAACTGAAGAATTATCAGTCTTACGAATCTCTCCTTCTAATGCTAATAAACTCCATTCAAATGCGCAAGGTGTGCCGTTTTCAGACAAAATCATACATTGTTCCGAATTATATTTTGGGGGATTAATGATTAGTTCCCCATTATTAACTAAATATCCACCAATACTTATTTTCCCGTCAATGATTCCAATATTCTTTTCTTGAAATGCATCTTTCCAAATAAATGTCCATCCATCCTCTTCTAATGATGTTTTGTCAAGATGTAATAATATCCAAGTTGTACTTGCTGTCCATCTACCTCTTACTAAAAAATCAGTATTAGAGATATTTCCATTTAGTGGGCCCAATACATTTGATGTACTATCTTGTACGAAGGTCCTGTCATTTGACAGCCAACGAAGAAAGTTGCCATTAGAATTCATTATCATCCTGTTTGCTGCTAAATCAATATGCTGTTGTGTCAAATTAGAATGATCAAAATCCAAACACTCTAATTCGCCACAATCATCCCAATTTGTAACAGGAGGGACAATGTTCCCATAGATATCTACTGTAGGGTTAGTCATGTAACTCTCGCCATTCATGAAAGTTCTCAAATGATTTGAAATAGATAACATTCCCTCACTTTCTACTCCCACAACATCATTAACCATTGGAGTTAAATAATCTGAAATTATATTATTTTCTACTACCTCTGACTTTACTGTAATCTCTCTTAAAATTGTCAGATTTAATATTCCACCTTTAGGATCTTTTATTCCATTTAATGTGTCATAAGGAACTATTTCTTCAGATTGTGGTAATTTACTATAATCATAATCTCCGTTTGCTAAAATTCTATCTTCGGGAGAATAACCTGAATTTACAAGGTCAGGGTCTCTAACGGATATTAAAAAAGCAAAGATTTCACTAGAAGTAGATAATTCCTGATTTACAAATTCTTCAGCTATAATTTCATCAGCATTAATATTATATGCTTCTAAATCAATTGGCTCTAATGCTTTAATTGCACTTGGAATTAATAATATCGTCAATAAAAATACAGCAATATGTGCTTTATTTTTTTGAGGAATTAGGAAATTTGCTAAACGAAAAAAATATCTTGATTCGCTAGAGGGATGACTCATATTCAATACCCAAATATTCTTATTGATAATCTTGTGTATACAGCCTATAATTCCGATTTTAAGAAAACTGTGAGGTTTTTGTAATCATTCGTTTGGCGGTTTGCTTTAAATGTCGCTGTTAGGTCGGACGGCCGCTGAGGATTATATATGGCCGAATATGAAGAAGAAAACGAGCAACATAGATTCGAAGATACTGTGCAGGAATGGCAGGATTCTATCGAAACAAATGTTCGAAAAATCGGAAAGGGTTCGTGGGCAAGAATCTTACGTATGGCCAGAAAACCATCGAAAAAAGAGTTGCGGCAAACAATTTATGTTTGCGGAATAGGAATGTTAATTCTTGGATTCATTGGTTTTCTAGTTCTCGTTGTAATGGACAATTTCCTTCCTTGGGTTTTTGAATCATTAATGAATTGAGTTGATTGATATGGCTGATAGTTACATTGTATTTGTACGACATGGTGAAAAGTTATTACTTATGAAAAGAGCTAGTGAAGATTTTTTGGGACAATGGGATGGTGTTTTTGATTACGGTGATGGCCATGATCAAGATGCTGTAATAAAAAGAGTTTCAGATTCTACTGGTATTTCTCCAGATGATCTAACATTTGTTAGAGCGGCTGAAAGTGCAAGATATATCGAGATAGGAAATAGATTATCTGACATCACTCCTGTCTTAGTTATTAGTGAAACTGATGCTGTCACTCCAGGTGCAATCTATGATGAGCATGTCTGGGTTGACCCTGGAGATATTTCATGGGAGTCTAGAGAAAAACATAATTCAAGAACTCTGTGCTATACTAATTCACAAGTAGATGGCTCAGAACGTTGGCTAGTTGAAATGTATGGAGATGTAGGTTCATGTCTTTACATTGTTAAAACTGCAATTGGTTCTGAAATGAAGGTATCTCAAGAGATGCATGCAAGATTGTCAGGAACTGGAAGTTTACAAAGTTCATTAGGTCAAATTTTTAGTGTACTTCACCCTACTCAAATGAGAGGATATGTGTTTGTTGAAGCTAGTGCAAAACATCATGTTGAAAAATTAATAGGAAGAGTTGGAGGAAAAGATCGTTCAAGTAGAGGAGTCGTAAATACAACCCCTTTAAAAAATGCAAAAGGTGTTCTTGGTGCTGAAGTTCCATTACTAGATGTTCTTCCATACTTAGAACCTAAATCCGCCACATCGGGAATTGAAATAGGTTGCCTTGTTGAAATTGTAAGTGGTGCATTCAAAGGCGAAAAAGCAAGAGTTATTCTTGTTGCAGATACTAAAGAAGAGATTTCCATGGAGCTTTTTGAGGCTGATATTCCTATGACATTGAACATGCGTGCAGACCATGTTAGGGTAATCGAAAGGATTGAATGAGGAATAATCGCGATTAAATAGGGGAAGTAGGTCGCATAGTTGCTACAGAAAGGTGAAAATCATGTCAGACAACTGGACAAGCCGTCGTATTCGTAAAGCACTAGGTGTGAAAAAGTGCAATGGAAGTTGGGAAGCAGCTGTTGAAGAATTAACAATGGATCAAGTTATTTCAATCGCTAAAGACAAAAGTTCTGATTTAACTGGTTGTGACATACGTGCAATGGCAAGAGAAGTCATAGGAACATGTCAATCCATGAGGGTATGTGTTGACGGCATGAGACCTAAAAAAGTCATCCAAGCTATGGATGAAGGAGATTATGACGGTAAATTCAATTAAATCAAAACACGAATTGCGGGAGAGGTGTTCCTCGTAGACCGCAGGGGTGAAAAAAATGGAAGAAAAAATAAATAAAGCACTAAAAGCGGCTCTTGAGACTGCTCCTGAACGTAAATTTACTGAATCTGTAGAGTTAGCATTTACACTAAGAGATGTTGATTTGAAAATACCAACTAATCGTGTACAAGAAGAAATTAGACTTCCAAATGGTCGTGGAAAAGACATAAAAATCGCTATGTTTGCTGCGGGAGATTCTGCCAGTAAAGCAAAAGGTGGAGATGTTTACATAATTGACCCTTCAACAATAGAAGACCTTGGAGGAAACAAAAAAACTGCTAAAAAATTAGCAAATGATTATGATTATTTCCTTTCGGAAGTCCCTCATATGGGATTAGTTGGAAGATTCCTGGGAGTAGTACTTGGTCCAAGAGGAAAAATGCCTCGACCAGTCCCTCCAACTGTTGATCCGAGTATGGTGGCAGCTGGATTAAGAAACACAGTTGTAGTCAGAAGTCGTGATAAAATGACATTTCATGTTGCAATTGGAACTAAAAGCCAAAGCGAAGAGGAACTAATGGAAAATGTAATGACAGTCTATAACAGAGTTACATCAAAGTTAGAAAGAGGCATTGGAAACATCAGATCATTGTATATCAAAACATCAATGGGTCCATCTGTTCAAGTAGAGGTGGTTAACTGATGATAGCAAAGGCAGCACCTTGGAAAATAGGTACAATTTCAAAATTAAGTGAAGATATTTCTAGAGGCGGAACTTTCGCCATAATTGATGTTCATGGTATTCCTGCAGGGGCAATGCTGGGAATGAGGAAATCCTTGAGGCCAGCAATGTCAATCAGAGTAGCTAAGAAAAGACTAATGGATCGTGCTTGGAATGAAGCAAACTTAGATACTGATATTCTTGAGGAAATGTTTGGCGATGCAGTACAACCTGCCTTAGTTCAAACAACAAAATATGATAGTTTTACATTATTTTCAGAATTAAAAAAGACAGAAGCTGGAAGAGCTGCTAAACCAGGAGATGTCGCTCCAATAGATATTGTAGTAGAAAAACAAGACACTGGAATGGCACCAGGCCCAATAGTGGGTGACCTAAATTCAATTGGAATCCCTGCTAAAATTGTAAAGGGTTCTGTCCACATTCAAAAAGACACTATTGCAATCAAAGCAGGTGAAACATTTGAAGGTGATTTAGGATTGATGCTATCCAAACTAGGAATAAATCCAATAGTCACTGGATTAAAATTAATTTCAACATATGAAAACGGAACAAAATTCACACCAGATATCTTAGATATCAACTTTGATAGTTTCCGTACTGAAGTGATTGGTGCTGTATCGGCAACTTTCAATTTGGCTTGCAATGTAGGTTGGTTTACAAGTATAACAATGCCAACTATGTTATCCAAAGCATCTTCAGAAGCAATGAATGTTGCAGTAGAAGCAGGAATAATGACTGATAAGACATTACCACTCTTCATTGGAAGAGCAAATGCTGCAATGCTTGGATTAGCTTCCAAGTTAGATTCCTCGGCCCTCGATGATGAGTTGGCCTCACAATTAGGAGCCGCTGCTTCAGCAGCTGCTGCTAGTGCTACACCTGTAGCTGAAGAAACTGATTCTGCACCCGCTGAGGCAGAAGAGGAAGAGGAAGAAAAACCTGAAGAATTTGGGGGACTCGGCGACCTGTTCGGTTAGAACACAAAAATAGAGGTGAAAAATAATGGAATATGTATATGCTGCTATGTTACTGCATTCCGCAGGCAAGGAGATTAATGAAAAGAACGTAAAAGCCGTACTGAAAGGTGCTGGCGCTGATGCTGATGCTAGCCGTGTTAAGGCTTTGATTGCATCATTAGATGGAATTGACATTGAAGAAGCAATGTCAACTGCTGTTGCTGCCCCTGTGGCTGCCGCTGCTCCTGCAGCTGGTGGATCTGGTGCTGGTGAAGCTGTTGAAGACGCTCCTGCTGAGGAAGAAGAAGAAGAAGAAGCTGGATTTGAAGGTCTAGGTTCTCTCTTTGGCTAATCAAAGCAATAAGAGAAAATACCGAGCAATATTTGCAATGGGACCTATGTCCACATGTCGGTCAATGCCTCTTAGGCCGTAAATAGACAAAAATCAAACAAGATGTTCAAGGATAGTAAGCCTTAGCGTTAGTATGGTGAAACTACAGACTGTTGAGTTCTCAACATGTTTGAAGCCTACTGAAATGGTACGTGAGTTGAGAGAACTCATAGTTAATTCAGGATGGAGTTATGAACGCATAGAAAGTGTTCGCACTGTAGATCGTTTTGCAATCATAATGCCGATTACGCAATTAGCAAAAAGCCTAGGAATTAAAATTACATCTGGGCCATTTAAGAAATTAGAAATGGAATCTTGGAGTCATACACCTGGCTCTTCGGGGAGTCTACACTTCACGTCATGGTGTTATCCCATTAACATAAATGAAAACGATTTTGAAAAGTTAATCAAAATATGGTCAAGTAAACTTACACGTCAACCATGGAAATGGACATTTGGTGAAAGATCGGTAATCGGTTATTTCCATCCTGTATTTGGGAAATCCAAAAAGTTCTTCAAAAAATTAGAATTTGATGTTAAATCAAAGATTTGGCCAGTTGCAGTAGATGTTGAATTGCCTACTGTTTTTGAAGAAGAATAGGTATCAAATTGATAACCCCCTTTCATGTGGGAGATTTAATGTTCGACGTAACAGAGACATTAGAACGGCTTCAAAACGACCGTCAATTTCTAGCCTCGGTTCTTGTAACTATGTTCTTCTTAGCAATTTTTCCTGCTTATTTTGCAATGGCAGGTAGTGATGGAGATGGAAGTCTAAGTGCTGTTGCAGATTACAAGATAGAAGGTGAACTCGAATATATTGAATTAGAAAATGCTACAGAATATATCAATAGTGGCGATGATGAAGCTCTAGAAATTCAACTTACTTCTGAAGCAATTCAAGATGCTAATACTAAAAACATCGTTGGAATTGAGGTTTTAATGTCATATGGAGAAGATGAAACTGCTAGCCAAGCTTGTGTGGCTACTGGAAATCAAGATGCACCTGATACGATTTCAGCAACAGTTTCGCATGATTCATACAATGGAAGCGGGGATGGACAAAACAGTGGAGGAAGTGGAGCACACTCAGTAGAAGCAATTTGGTTTAATTCATCAATGGTTGGCGCCACAGTTTCAGGTTTATCAAAATCTCAAATTATGAAACAACTAGATTCAAACGGTGCAGGAGAAGGAGAATACTTTGTCGAAATTATTGTAACTGCTGAAGAAGGGAACGCGGGATTTGGATGTCAACGTACTGATGATGGCGAAGAGGTAATGTATTCAGTCAGATTGATTGTTTTTGATTATAGTATTACAACAGATATTGCATCTGAATCCGGAGAAGTTTAATCCTGATTCAAGAATTCGCTGATATCTAAATGCGGGCTTACTATTCTATTTACTTCTGATTTTATCCAAACTAAATGCTCATCATCAATTGCTTCTGCACGCATTACAAAAATAGGTTCTGTATTTGAAAGTCTACAAAGACACCAACCAATCACTATGCCTTCTTTCTCAAAATTAAATCTAACTCCATCAATTGTAGAATTATCTAATCCTTCTGAATTAACAGAATCAATAATTGATTGCATTAATGCATTTTTATCATTTGATGCAAAGTATATTTTTGCTTCTCCTGTTGAGGAATAAACAGGTAATTTACCAATTAATTCACTAAATTTCATATTGTGTTCTAAAGTTCTTGAGATTAATTCTACAAGTCTAGCAGAAACATACAATGAATCATCAAACCCTGGCCAATTATCATTGAAGAATATATGTCCACTCATTTCACCTGCTAATGGAACTAATGGTTTTTCACGTAATGCTTGTTTTTGAAATGAATGCCCTGTCCTCAACATTAAGGGAATTCCTCCATTCTCTCTAATCACGGTTTCAACTGCCATTGAACATTTAACATCATAAATTACTGTACGCTCTTCATCACTAAGGCCTGTTCTTTTCTTTAGAACGTCAATGGCAAAAAGTGCCAACATTTTATCAGGATGTATGAAACCCCCATCTTCATCTACCAATCCAACTCGATCTCCATCGCCATCAATTCCTATTCCAAAATCACAATTATTTTCTCTTACAGCTTTACCTAAATGTTGCATGTTTTCAACTCTTGTTGGATCTGGTGGATGATTAGGAAATTGATTATCCCAATCACAAAATAATGGTACTACATCCACATCCAATCTATTAAATAATTCAAGCATTGCAGGCCCTGCTACTGCATTTCCACAATCAATTGCAACACTTAATTTTCTTTTTGGAACCTCAATGTTTTCAATTACTGAATCTATGTGATTGGTTAAAATTTCTGTATTCGTAACACTACCTTCTCCCATCTTAAATTCAGATTGTAAAAAAACTTTTAATAATTCTTGAATAGAATCTCCAGCCATTGCTGCAGTTCCTTTATTCATCTTAAATCCATTATATTCTGGTGGATTATGTGATGCTGTGATCATTACACCTCCATCTACATTCAATACATGTGTTGCATGATACATTGTACCTGTTGGGATTATCCCAATATCATGTACATGAACTCCTGATTCTGTGAGGCCTGCTAAAAAAGCAGTATGTAATGTGGGACTACTTTCTCTAATGTCTCTACCAACAACTAATGTGTTTAAATCAAGATACGTTGCAATAGCAGCACCCAATCTATTTGCAAATTTCTCATTAATTACTTCGCCAAAAACGCCTCTAATATCATATGCTTTGAATACTGAACTAATTTGCCCAATATCGAACTCATCGGGCCATTCAAGATGTCGGCGCATGATACGCTATCGAGGATGAGGAGATAATACCAACCAATAACAGATTAGAATTATATCATATTTATTCTGTTGCCTGTACAACGATTTCTATTCTTGCAGCCTTAGGTAAATTGCCTGCTTCAAAAGCTGCCCTAGCAGGAGGTATTTTAACACCATTCAGCCATTCAGTATATACTTCATTCATAGAATCAAAATCATTTATGTCAGCTAATAATACTTGTACAAAACAAACATTATTTTTTGTAACTCCTCCAGCACTTAATAAATCGTCAATTTTTCTTAAACACCCGCGTGTTTGTGACTTAATGTCTTCACCTGCCTCTAATGCTATTTGGCCTGCTAACCAAATCATTCCATTTGATTTGACTCCAGGTGAATAAGGGCCATACGTTTTTGCTCCATCAATGTCAATTCGTTCCTTAGGCATAGAACTACGAAACACCTCGATACCAAAGCAATTGCGGCTAAGCATATCATCTGAATCTTACAGGAACACACAATGGAGATTCTAGAGGAGCAAGTTGTGACTGCATGGGTCTTGGAACATCCCGCACATTTCCAACTTCTCGCACCATTTATTAGAAATGGAAATGAAAATGATTTGTTGATTGTAACCACTCGTGTAGAATGCATGAATATGTATGAAAATTCTGAAAAATACCTTCCGAAACGTGAAGTTATTTTTGTAGATCGTCCGTTTGGAATAAATAAAAATAAATTAAAAACTCTGATTACAATGATTAAACGTAGAAGTAAGGTTAAGAAAGTATTGAAATTAAAGAGAAAAAGAAATCCAATTAAAAGAATTATTGTAATGGGAGCAAGTCTTGAATTACTTTCTGCTAAGTCGGCAAAGATTCCACAGAGAATATACATTAGTGATACTGAAGTACATCATTTGGCACATAAATTAGCATTGATTTCTGCTACAGATGTGTTGCTACCAAAATATTGGAGGCAAGATTTAGATGGTAAATTCCTAAAAAAATGCCAGAATAAAAAAATAAATATAATTAGGCATAATAGAATTCATGCAGAAATGAGAAACTATTCCAATGAAAAGATTACCACTAATAAATTAATTTGTAGATGTTTGAAAGGTGGTGGTTCCCACGATAAAAACGAAATCCTTTCTATTAACGATGCTTTGAAGATAATAGATGAAGACATTGATTATTTTAATGAAGATTCTGAAAATAAAAACCCATGGGAATTATGTAATATTATCTCGAATTATTCCGCTGTAATTACACAAAGTACTACTTTTGCTGCAGAAGCTTCCATTCAAAATATTCCAACTCTTCTGATAAGTAAAGCAGAACGGGGGTTTCTATCTGAATTAATTATGAGAAAAAAGCCCTTAATTCATTGTAAATCACTTGAAACACTAAGAGATGATATTGAAATATGGCATACATTATGGAAATGAAACAGATACAATAGAATACTCTTGCGTTTAAGCAATATCAATATGAGAAGATGTCAAGCCGGCAATAGCTCTGGTTCACAGGGTGTTTCTGCAATGATTATAATGGTGGCATTAGTCCTAGTAAGTTCAGTAATAGCAATTGTTTTAATCACATTCGGGCAAGAAATTTTCACAAATAGTGGCGATGATGCTACTGCAAGTCAAAATGCGATTTATGGGAAAATACTGGTAAGAAACGCCGTAATAACTGCTATTAAATTTGATGGGAATAATGATCCAATTCATGCTAATATTCAGATAACACTAGAATTATCGGCGGGAACTTCACCCATAGACGATGATTTGGTCACTTGGAGCGTATTGTGTCAAAGAGAAGATAATCCAAATAATGATAGATGGGCAAATGATGGAAATTTGGAAGCCGCTACTAGTGTAACAGGAGATGGAGGAGATATTGGTGACATCGATACATTAGAAGTCGGCAAAGTTTACATGCTTACTATTGCTTTACAACACACACAGGATACAGATAATGATCAAGTTTTAGATAATGGCGGATGCCCACCGAATTATCAGGAAACCCATACCCTCAGATTTGCCATGGGAGGTTCGGGGTCATACTCAAGTTGGGAATTACGTTATGATGCAAAATTAGAAGTTGGTGACTATTTAATATAAGGTGTTTGTTTGAATTCAAAAAGATATCTTGATGAGTCGGCCGTAGGAGTCGGAGCAATGATTATGTTTATCTCAAGTGGTATTCTTGCTTGCTTAATTCTTGCTGCTATGGTACAAATGGCAGAAAAAACAGCACAAACACCTGAAATGATAATGTCACTTGCAACAAGTAAAATTTCTGATAAAATAATAGTTCATGATATTTATGTATGGGATGAATGGGATAATTTCGGCATCATATGGGAATTATCACCAGGAAGTCAACCAAAAGAAGGTGTTGATTTACATTGGATTCTACAATGTACAGATCCAACAGGCAAATATTGGGCTTTTTGGGGAGATTTTACCGCAACAAATATGGATGTTGATCCTCATAAATACTCTGTAAAACAAAAAATAAATCCTGGACTAAAGGCTGAATTTTTTGACAATCAAGGGATGGGTACTGCAGAACTACCAGACCTTACAAATAGAATTCCTGACATTACATCTGTTGAAGGACAAATCATGTTTGCAAAAAGTGGCGGTGCTTGGCCTATCCAAGGAGGTAATCTACCGTGGGTGGATGAATTTTCTTTGAGAGCAAGCGGGTATCTTGATATAACGGTTGATGGAACTTATACATTTAATGTGGATGCAGATGATGGTTATGCTTTATGGGTTGATGGTCAATTAATAGTGGAGGGAGTAAATAGTGCTAGTAGCGGAGATATAGATTTAATTGCGGGAAAAGTTCCAATTCAGATTGAATATCATGAAAATCAGGGAGTTGCAGGATTAATATTACGTTGGGAAAGTGCTGCTATTCCAAGAGAAATAATTCCTGCTGCGAGATTGACTCATGATGATAATATGATCGATCCAAATACAATGGACTTTTGGGAAACTGTAACTACTTTTGAAGCAGGTATTCTTTATGAGATTAGTATTGATCAAATGAATGGAAACGCTGGACGTAATAATCTCGGGGATGCCGTGCCAGCCCCAACTTGTGGTCCAAAACAACTTCATGAAAATGACTTAAAGGGACAATTAACCTTTATCGTTGGTGGTGGAAGTAGTACATGGACTGAGTTCAAGGTTCCAGGTATTCTTGCTGGAACAAGAGTAGCATAATTATTCTCCAAAACGACGAGTTCTTGTTTGATAAGTTTGTAATGCTCTTAAAAACTCACGTTTTGAAAATGATGGCCAATATGTATCTACAAATATAAACTCACTATACGCACTTTGCCAAAGTAAGAAATTTGAAATTCTTTCTTCCCCACTTGTTCTAATTATTAAATCTGGATCTGGCATCCCCTTTGTATAGAGCCTGTTACTAACTTCTTTTTCATCAATCTGATCTAAAGATAAATCACCAGAAGCATGAAGAGATGCTATTTCTCTAATTGCCAATACTATTTCTTCTCTACTTCCATAAGCTAAACAAATTGTGAAAACATAATTTTCATAATCTTTTGTACTTTTTTCTGCTCTCTCTATTGAATCAAGTACTTTCTTTGGAAGTAATTCTCTCCTACCAATTACAGAAACTCTTACACGGTTTTTATGTATCCTTTCATCATTAACAAGATCATCTAAACCCATAACATACAAATTGAATAGTTCTTCTAATTCTTTTTCACTACGATTATCAAGGTTTTCAGTTGAAAGTGCATATACTGTAAGATATTTTATATTATACTCTAAAATCCAATCCATTACATCTTCTAATTTTTCTTTTCCCATCTTATGTCCAAGTGCCACAGGGATTAATTTCTGTAATGCATGCCTTCTATTTCCATCCATAATACAAGCAACATGCTCTGGTAAAGTTCCTTTTCTAATTTCACGGTTTAATTTTCTATCTACGGCATTTCCAAGGGCTTCACCTAACCTATCTGTAAAGCCAGCCATTAACTTGCCCAAACATTCTTTGCTATTAGGGCTCTCCCCGTGAAATTCAAAATTAACGCCTCAATAAGGAGGTAAACTGGTATTCCTATATGCTTTCATGCCTAATGAATAAATAACAATTCCAGAACTCAACACCAATGCTTTCCAAACTAAACTTAATCCTGGCCAAAGTAATGCAATCGTTGCACTACTTAGCAACATTCCTAATGCAGACGCAGAAATAATCCTAAAGCTAAATAATGCCCTTTGGATGTCTTTTACACCATTTATCCAACTTTTACTATATTTTTTATTATACGATTTAGCCAAAAATAAATTTTGTAATTCGACATCATATCTCCAGATTTGCATCCCGCCTAAATTCCCATCTAATGCGGACTTTGAATGCCATTTTGGGGGTGCTTCCTTACACCAAGATTCAAAAAATACTTTTCTTAAATATTCTCGAGAATTAGTTCCAGATACCACTGAAGAGTTATCAATATCAACGTACATACTAGCAACATCTCTCAAACAAGAAAAACGGTTTATTTCCGTAAGTAATCCTCCCAAAATTTGAAACCCTAAATTCAAAAGATCTAATGAAATATTATCATCAACCATTATCCACTCATCACAAGTTAAATTTCCAAGAGATCGTATTGAATCCGTATTCTTTGAGTGGGGGACTCTCCATAATGTTCCCGAAGAAGATATCGTTTCAAGGCGTTTTAATCTTGAATTCCATTCTTTTTCCATTCTTGGAGCCGAAGTGTCCATCATAATTGTATGAAATTCTCCTAATAACTTCCCCATCTCTGAAAAAATAGCAGTAGATTCACTTTTTAATTCTAAATCTGTTGATTGGACTGATGGACGAAATACCATCACATCAAAACCTTTCCATTGTATCCCTCCAGTTGGAATTAAAATATTTTTATTAGTTTCAATTTCTGACCATTTTCTACGCCATGATTTTGTTGGAAAGTTATGAAAAATACCTTGTAAAGATTTTTGAGAATCTGATACTGTGAAATTAATCCCATTTTGATTTTCAAAAAGTTCAATTGTATTGAACTTTTCTAGGGGAGTAATATCCCCCCATAATTCAAAATCATCATTATCATTTACTTGTTTTAACAATTGATTGAAAACCGTGACATCTTTCAAATCTTCGATGTTTAACATCTCTAATGTTCCAAACTCTGTGTGCACCTCATAATGCTGAAAAATACCAATATTTTCATTTTTTGTAAACTCTTTGACTATCTCATTTGGAAACCAAGGCTTGGATGAAAATCGTTCCACGTGCAGATGCAAATAGTAACCATGTTTCAAACTTACATTAATAATTTAATTACTGGGGGGAAGGAAAGGGATTATTTTTCCAGCTAGACTTTGTATATTTCTAGTTTGAATCCATACGCTTCCTTGACCTGTGAAATTCATCACTAAACCTTCACCACCAACTAATAATGATTTCATTCCACCTACTTTGTTAATCGTATATTGAACTGTATCTTCAAAAGCCACTACGTGCCCGGTATCTACTGTAATTGTTTGTCCTGGTTCTACTGGGATTTGCTTAATTGCACCAAATGAATTATACCATACTTTTCCTGGTTGTTCGTCTTCTGTAAAAGCCCTGACAAAAAACATCGATTCCCCACTAAATAATCCTTTCATTCCTTGAAATTTAGTGTCTGTTTTGATATTTACCGTTGATCCAAGATAAGCTCCCCCTTGAATAAATATCTCCCTACCTGGTGCTACTTCATAACTTGAAATATCTCCTGGAGAGCCAGGAGCAACACTTACCCATCCACCTGATGGACCTGCAGTAAATGTGTTAAGAAAGAAAGATTCTCCTCCAAATGCCATTTTTTTAAGGCTCTTGAAAATTCCACCACCACTTTTTTTAGTTTCCATTTCAACACCACCCATAGCAACCATAGCACCAGGTTCTACATTGACGCTCTCATTCGGGTGCATTGAATAAGTTAGTAAGGTGTAAGAGGGATTAAATTCAATTATTTCTTCCATATTATTCGGGAAAGCGGAGTCATTAATTATGATTTCGTTTAATTAAGTTCAATAATGCAAGCCTTGTGGGGTTGACGATAGTAACATGGATTCAAGACAAATATTGGATGAAGATTTAACCCCGATTAAATCTATGGGGACGCTAATGATGCTTATTCTCCTAATTTTTTCTACATTTCCAAACATGATTTCAGATGTAGCAATAGCTCAAGAAACTGAAGATGAACTGGTTAATTCTCCAGAGGATATTTGGAGTCTAGCATATGTAAATCAAATTCAACCATGGGGTGGAAATGATCGTATACAATTTAATGAATATCATGATTATTTCACCATGAGAGATAGAATGATGGAACTTGAAGAAAAAACTAATAATAGATTAGGCTATTCAATAATGGAGTTTCATGAAGGTATGAATGGTGGAATCAATAAAAGAGGCCAAGAAACTACATCTGATTCTTATGAAGGTTGGTTTTACAATCATGCATCTCCTTGGATGAAAATTACTGGTGGAGGAGAAGAACATGAGGGAGTTGATGGAGGAGAATGTAACCTCTTCGTTGGAGATTGTGGTAATTATGCAGACATCCCTGACATTCAACTTGTAGGTAATCACCATGCAAGAGAATGGATGTCTTATGAAGTCCCAATGATGTTCTTAGAAACTATAGCACATTACTATGGTACTGCAGGAATTGATAATGATGGTGATGGTCAAATTGATGAAGATCCATTTGGAGATATGGATGGAGATGGAAGTTTAGATGATGATGGAGATTGTTTAAGTCTAGATGCTTCTTTTCAAGATAGTAATGGAGATGGAGAACTCTGTGGACCTGGTGATCTTGGAGTTGATGAAGACTTTTCTGAAGAATGGATTACTAATCTAGTAGACACTCGTGAAATTTACCTGATTCCAATGCTAAATGTTGATGGCAATAGATATGACCGTGAAGTATACTGCGGTGAAGATGCTTGGAATTGTGATGGACCTGGTTGGAGAAAGAACCTTCGAGACAATACATTTACTGGATTTACTCCAATACCAGATATTGATGAATCTGTAGATGAAGGATGCGATGGTGTTGATTTAAATCGAAACTATCAGTTTGAATGGGGTGCTCCATTAGGTGCAACTGGCCCATTATTCCCTGGTTTTTGTTATGCAGGCCAGAATAATGATGTATACAACGGACCAGTTGACGATACTGACAATGATGATGATGGCCAAATTAACGAAGATCACGTTGATGGTAAAGACGATGACGCTGACGGATTAACTGATGAAGACTGGTGGGGAGGAAACTCAGAACCAGAAACAAAATTTATTCAAGACATGACAGAAATGAATGATGATGATGGAAATGGTGCTTCTGATTTTGCTGCAACATTAACTTGGCACTCTTACTCTGAACTGGTGCTATATCCTTGGGGACATTGTACAAATTGTCAAACAGATGACCATCTAGAATTAATCTATCATGGAGATAAAATGGCTGAAATGACTACTTATGAGAATATGCAATCTTCAGATCTTTACCCTACTACTGGAGATTATTGTGATTGGCATTATGGAGTTCATGATTCATATTGTTATACAATTGAGATTGGGACTGCATTCCATCAACAACCAGAAGATATCAAGCATATCGCTGTTAGAAACCTTGGAATTCCATTTTACATGTTGGAAATCGGAGATGATCCAAGAGAAAGGGCAAGAATTGGACTTGAAGAAGCAGATAAATCACAATGGATTGTATCTCCGGATAATCTAACTATTCCAGATCGAGGTGACATTCCAATAACAATGTGTGTTGATCCTATATTCCCTTGGACTTCAAATGAAACATACTCACACGTAATGTGGAGAATGGTAAAGCCAAGTCGTGCACAGTCTGATTTTGGACCTAGTGAATGGGTAGAAGAACCTTGGGCAATGACTGGTTTTAATGAGACTGGAGAAAATTGTACATTGACAAATATGGATGAAGGCATGTTAATCTCTGCTTATCTTCCAGTTCCAGAAGACCTTTCAGGTAAATTACACTATAAATCAATGTTAGGCACTAGATCGGGAACATTTCCATTCGCATATCCTGCTCCAATGGGTACTTATTATACCATAGATATTCCATATAGAGCTCCATATGGAAGTGCTATGTTGTCTTTTATGTTATTTGCAGTAGTTGCAGGAGCAGTTTGGGGCGGATTAGCTAAATGCTTACATCTAATTTTAGGTGAGAAGAAAGAAGACCCATTTGCACCACCTGACTCAATAAATATGACAAATGTGGAGGCTTGATTAGATGGCTCAATCTGATGAATTTAGTGGCCGTTTAGGATTAATTTTTGCAACTATTGGTGCAGCTATTGGAACTGGAAATATTTGGAGATTCCCTCGAATGGTAGGCGCTAATGGAGGAGGAAGTTTTCTAATTCCATGGTTGATTTTCTTATTCTTATGGTCTATTCCTTTAGTGATTGCGGAATTTGCTTTGGGAAAAAGAAGTAGAACCGGTACTGTAGGTACATTCAGAATGTTTACTGGGAAAAATTATGCATGGATGGGACTTTGGACTGCTTGGATTTCTACAGCCATTGGGTTTTACTATGCTATCGTAGCTGGATGGTGCCTGAAATATTTCACAATGGGTGCTACTGGACAATTAGGAGAAGGTACTGACTTTATTGGTGAATGGAATGGTTTCCTTGGAAGTGCTGGACAAGTAATCTTGTTTCAATTCATAATTGTGGCGATATCCGTAGTAGCGATTTGGAAAGGTGCTAAAGCAATAGAGAAAGCAAATGTTTGGATGATGACAAGTCTATTTGTATTACTTTTCCTAGTATTATTCTTATCATTATGGATGGATATGAAAGATGGCACTCTTGACGGATTCACATTTATGTTTACAGTTGACCCTGAATATTTGAAAGATCCAAAAACATGGATAAATGGTTTGGCTCAATCTGCATGGTCTTGTTCTGCTGGAATGGGTATGGCAATTACATACGCTGTTTACATGCGTAAGGATGAAGATACAGTACTAAATGCTGCAACTATGGGTTTAGCTAACAACAGTATCTCAATCATTGCAGGATTAGCAGTATTATCTGCAATATTTGCAGTATCTGTAGATCCTCTTTCAGTAGTTACTGGGGGATCATCCGCAATTACATTCTTGGCTTTACCTGAAGTTTTCGCAGAAGGACCAGGTGGGCCAACAGGAGCAATAATCATGGTCTCAATGTTCTTCTTAGCTCTGACATTTGCTGCTCTTACGAGTATGATTTCTACTATTGAAATGTGTGTACGTAATTTTGTAGATCATGGATTTAGTAGAGATAAAGCAGTAGGTGCTACAGCCGTTGCAATCTTCATTCTTGGGATTCCAAGTGCTATTATTGCAATAAAGGTAGATGCTACAAGTGGAGTAATGTATCCTGAATTCCTTGAAGTTCAAGACCATATTTGGGGATATGGATTAATGTTTAGTGGGTTATTTATTGCATTTACAATCTGGAAATATGGTTGGAAGATATGGAAAGAAAAAGTTGCTGAAGGAAAAGCAAATAACGATTTAAGAGGATATATAGAGCATGGAGTTCCTGCATTTAGAGATGAATTTATCAATACTGGAGATAATGATCTATGGGTTGGCAGTTGGTGGGATAAAATCATGTATCTTGGTTTCCCATTAATGTTTTCAGTACTAATTTTATCATACTTTTCAGACTTGATTCTTAGTTTTGATCCGTGGTATTCAGCATTTAATCCAATGGATCCTCATGGAGCAGGTATTATCTTTACATTCTGGGGTGTAGTGGGTATAATGTTCTTCATGTTTAACAAGAAATTAACAAGTTATCCATTATACAGAAACGTACCTGAAGGTGCAAATGTAGACATCTCAAGTCTTCCAGGTGGAGATGATGATATGATCTTCATTGTTGGTGAAGATGGAACTGACAAAATATTTGATGCGGAAATTGTTGAATGAGTAACGAATAATTCAAGTAATTGGCATTTTATGACCAATTAATTCTTTAGAATTTAACATAGGATTTATTTCATAAGATGTCCGCACGTTTCGATATGCGACAAATGTCTAAGCCCCTGTCTGGCTTAATAATTTAAAATGAATGAACATATTAATACTTCAGAAATTTGAAATTAGTCCAAATATAGCCTTTCAACATATTTTCAAATGGATTATTTGATAGCCTAGATTTAAACGGTCTACTTGTATGTTCAAGTCTCCGCGCGGAACTCGCGACTTCTATCCTGAAGAAATGAGGGTGCGAAATTGGTTATTTGGACACTTCAAAGCAGCTGCTGATTCCTTTGGGTTTGAAGAATACGATGCACCCATATTAGAAACTGAAGAACTCTATATTCGAAAACAAGGGGAAGAAATAACTCAGCAATTATACAACTTTGAAGATAAAGGTGGGCGGAAAGTAACTTTAAGACCTGAGATGACTCCTTCTTTAGCAAGAATGGTGCTAGCAAAAGCAAATACTTTACCAATGCCTCTCAAATGGTATTCAATACCTCAATGTTGGAGATATGAACGTATGCAAAGAGGTAGGTTAAGAGAACACTATCAATGGAATATGGATGTATGGGGATCTAAGGGTGCTGAAGCAGAAGTAGAGCTATTATGTGCCATGGTAAGTTTCTTTCAACGTATAGGAATTAATTCATCTCAAGTTGGTATTCGAATCAATAATCGTAAATTACTGCAACATGTATTAGAATCTGCGGGAATAAGTGATGAACAATTTGCTCCAGTTTGTATTATAATAGATAAGATGGATAAGATTTCTAAAGAGGCTATTGAAGAACAATTAACAGCACTAGGATTAACTCCTGAAACTATTGAATTAATTCAATCTACATTAACATTAAGAGATCTAAATTCACTTACAGAAGTATTAGGCGATGATAACCCTGCATTAAATGAATTAAATCAAGTATGGGCATTAGCAGAAAGTTACGGAATTACTGAATGGTTAGAATTCGATGCTTCTGTAGTTAGGGGTCTTGCTTACTATACTGGTACTGTGTTTGAAGCATTTGATAGAAACGGTACACTAAGGGCTATTTGTGGAGGTGGAAGGTATGATACACTACTCTCTACATTTGGTGGTTCTGATATTCCTGCATGTGGATTTGGATTTGGAGATGTAGTAATTATGGAATTATTATCGGACTTAAATCTCATTCCTGAGTTACCTTCAGGAATAGATGATATCGTATTTGCATTCAATGAAGATCTACGAGATGCTGCTATGCAGGTAGCAAATAAACTAAGAAATAATGGAAGAAGTGTAGATTTAATTTTAGATGAACGCAAAATGAAATGGGTGTTCAAACATGCAGAACGCTCTCAAGCAAAAACACTAGTCCTTGTAACTCCAGATGAATGGGAACAAGGTAAAGTTCGAATCAAAGATTTAGTTACAAAAACTGAAATAGATGTAGATTTCAAAGATTTATGAAATTCTTTAACAAATTCTATTGATCATGTAATTTCCATTCACTACCAGAATCCGGTTGACGGTACCAATCTTTACCCATATGAGAAAGCCATTCTCTTCCATCATGTATTGCTCCGGTCATGGTTTTCGGAGGATCAGTTGAAAATGGTTCATTTGTATTCTGATAATTAGATTGTTTAGACAACTTAACTGGGAATCTATTCAATGTACTAAATTCTTCTTCTTTTTTATGGATTTGTGTTTCAGTATGAATAAATTGAGGATCCTTGAATATCGGAGTGAATTCCTTAGATGAAACAACCATTGATTGTAACAAACCATCACGAAGTAATGAAAAGTCTCTTTCAAGAACAGATTTATTATTAGTTAATTTTGTGTGTAATGAATAAGAAACTGATAATTGTAATTTCCCATGTAAATTTTCATCAGTATCAAAATCACTAATTCCATCTAAAAATTCTGATAAATTAGGTAGAGTTGCCACATCATTAGTTTCCCCTAAATCTTTAATTATTGAATCTAAAAGTGGTTTTCCAAGTTTCTTTCTCTTGTTCTTTTCCTTTCTAAATCCCATGTAGATCATATTTACTTCAATTCTACTTTTATTCCTCATAATTATGAGATAAGTATACCAAATTAACAAACCAATAGATAAAATTACCCCACTAATTCCGCTGATTAAAAGGCCATCCTCGTCAGCAGAACCTATTATTATTAAAACAATAGATATTATTAAAGTTACCAAAAATCCCCCAAAAATCGCACTAAGTTTTGAAGGAGAAATCCAAATTCCGTATCTAGTTCCATTAAAATCTCCTCCAATTTGTTCCCATCCATCTTTACTTTCTATTAAGGAAGGACCTTCACTACTATGTGTCTCAAAACCAAGATTTTCAATTGTACGTTTTATCATTTCATGTGTTAAAACAAGAGGCTGAGATTCATTGATTACTAAAACCGGGGTTTCTCCGAAAAGAGAATTTCTTAACATTTCATGACGATTAGTATTTAATTCCTTTTTGGTAC
>Ga0114997_10000045_pt1 | contig 80307 bp, 111 predicted proteins | sample ArcticOcean_MG_C_2_FD_87045 | JGI IMG/M metagenome (GOLD analysis project Ga0114997, IMG submission 87045) | Marine microbial communities from western Arctic Ocean - ArcticOcean_MG_CB4_136 | ecosystem: Environmental > Aquatic > Marine > Oceanic | place: Arctic Ocean: Canada Basin | collected... | reverse complement strand
GGCGAAACCGCATTCGGTGTATCAGATAAATTGGGCTCTGGCACATATACACAGCTAGTTAGGAAAAATTCTGCTACAAGCTACAGTATAATGGTTCCGGCACATGCATCGTACACCTACGATTATAAGTTTACTGGCGCCGTTGATGCAGCATTGGATGATGTTGTTTCGAATGGCACATTAGCTATAACAAACGACATTCAGACGACGCGTTGGAATAGAATTATATCGACTCAGCGCGGATCCGCAGGCATAGGCTTATCGGTTACTGTGATGAGGTATGGTTCTGCTAGTTGGACATCGTTGGACGCAGCAATCTGTATGATAACGGGTCACGCTAGTATTTCCAACGGGTATGACATAGCACACCTTCAGCACTTAAATGAAACGGCATATGCACCGTTTTCAGAGGATATCGTAGGATCAAGTGGCTCGACAATGTCGACGTCTGCATTTGCAACCTACATTGCAGATGCAATAAACGCAGCTGGCATCGCCCTCACGGCAGTGGCTAGCAGTAATTCAGTTACGTTAACAAACGACGCCCACGGAACAGGTGGGAATACAACAATAACAGCTGTTAACTCAGGATCAGGATCAACCAACACTAGTGTTAGTGGTATGTCCGGAGGTTCAGCAGAAGCAGGAGGAGACGACGTGGCTCGTACAAAAATTAATAATGCGCAAATAACATTTAACACCGACTTGGTGCCATCATCGGCAGACGCAAGAAAAATAGGCAGCGCGGCCCTTGAGTGGGCAGAGCTATATTTAGGTGACTCTGGTGTTATTCATTTTGGTAATGATCAAGATGTTACACTAACCCATGTTGCTGACAAGGGACTTACACTAACCCATGCCGGATCCGGCGCCGGACTACCGATAGTTCTGCAGCTGAAGTCTGAGGAGGACGACGTCGTTGCGGCAGACGTTATCGCTTCACTTGAATTTGCAGCTGGTGACTCTGACGGCACAGATGGTGCAACAGTTGCTGCTGGTATTCACGCTATAGCGGAAGATACATTTTCTGCATCTGCTAATGCTACAAAATTAGTATTTACAGCGGGTGTATCAGAAACTGCCGCGTCTTCCGCAACTGCAAAAATGACACTAAGCTCTGCTGGCAATTTGTCTACAGCTGGTACTATAACTGCTGTAACATCAATTGGCATAGGTAGTGCTGTATTGACAGAAGCTGAGCTTGAGAAGCTTGATGGTATTACTAATGGTACTGCTGAAGCTTCAAAGGCTCTTGTCGTTGATGGTAGTCGCAACATTGACACAATCAACGCTCTTGGTATTGCCTCTATGGCTAATAACTGGACCAATGCTAGCCGCACTGTTGCCGACATGGGTATTGTCACTACTATGGACCTCAATGGCGGTTCAATTGACGGGACTGTTATTGGTGCAGCTGCTGTTGCAGCTGGCTCATTCGCGGCATTGGTTGGTACAACTGGCACTTTCAGTGCTGGTGTGACTGCCACAACCATTTCTGGTTCTGGCGCAATGCAAGCCGCTTCGCTTCACTGTGATAGTGTTGACGTTGATGGTGGCGCAATTGACGGCACTGTTATCGGCGCCAATAGTGTAGCAGCTGGTTCATTCGCTGCCCTTGTCGGCACGACTGGCGTATTTTCTGGCATCCTTAAAACTGATAATGCTACCAATGCAACTACTACAACCGATGGTTCTTTACAGACAGATGGTGGTTTGAGTGTTGTTTTAGACGCGGTTATCGGTGATGATCTTATTCTGCTATCAGAAAATGCTCAGATTGCCTTTGGTGCAGATTCGGAAGTGACTTTAGCTCACGTTCCCGACTCGGGCTTGTTGATGGAGAGTGCTGTCACAGCCGTTCCGGTATTTGAGCTTAGAAACACAAATGCGGATGGTACGGGCGCCACACTTAAACTCAATAAGAATGGAGCTAGTCCAGCTGATGGAGATATCTGCGGTAACATCGATTTCGCTAGTGAGGATGACGCCACCAACGCGCACACTTTCGCAAGAATCAACGCAACTATTGATGACGCATCTTCTGGTGCAGAACAGGGTGGCTTAGATTTCTACGTTGCAGCAAATGATGGCACTCTCGCAAAAGGACTTCAGCTTCAGGGAACGACGTCGGCCGGTGTCGTCGACGTGACGCTCGGTTTGGGTGGTGCGTCAACAACGACAGTCGCTGGACATCTTACTGTCACCGGCACGACAACAACAATCAACTCGACAGTTCTTACTGTTGCAGATGATTTGATTACCGTATCGAAGGGCAATGATTCTGTAGCTAACGCAGATGGATCAGGTATGGAGATTGATGTCACTGGTGGCACCAACCTCTTCTGGAAGTATGTGCATGCTAATACAGCACTTAGCTCTAATGTTGATATTGATGTAGCTTCGACAAAGGCGTACAAGATTGCTGGAACTTCGGTTCTTAATGCAACTACGCTTGGATCTGCAGTTGTTAATTCTAGCTTGACTTCTCTTGGTACGCAAGCGGAGGCACTAGTTATGGGCAGTCAAGGCATCACTGGATGTGGTTCGATTGCTGGCGCAACATCAATCGACGGCTCCGGCGATCTTACCATGGGCACTATCACTATGCCAGGTTTTGCAGTCGATGCTGACGGTGATACAAACCTTAAGTCGCTGAGAGTTGATGATGGCTCATATATTGGATCCGATTCGGTTACGGATTTAATCCTGCTTCAAGCTGATGGTGATATTATTATCAAAGACGGTGCTTATGATTTCGATATTGCGTCTCATGACGGAACTAACGGTCTTTTGCTTGGTGGCGTCACAGTGACTGCCACAGCAGCTGAACTCAACTATGTTGATATCGCTACTCTCGGTACTGCCGCTGCCAGCAAAGCTCTTACCATTAAGGGTGATAGTACTTGGACAGTTGCTGGTATGACTTGCGCTGACATGGGCGCTGTCACAACAATGGATCTCAATGGTGGCTCAATTGATGGAGTTACTATTGGTGCAGCTGCTGTTGCAGCTGGTTCATTCGCTGCTCTCGTTGGTACAACTGGCACTTTCAGTGCTGGCGTGACTGCCACAACCATTTCTGGTTCTGGTGCGATGCAAGCCGCTTCGCTTCACTGTGATAGCGTTAACGTTGATGGTGGTGCAATTGACGGAACAGTTATCGGCGCCAATAGTGCAGCAGCTGGTTCATTCGCTGCCCTTGTCGGCACGACTGGCGTATTTTCTGGCATCCTTAAAACTGATGATGCTACCGATGCAACTTCAACTACTGACGGCTCTTTACAAACCGACGGTGGTTTGAGCGTTGCTTTAGATGCTGTTGTTGGTAATGATTTGCACCTTTTATCGGACTCTGCAGTTCTTAACTTCGGCGCCGGTAAAGATGTTTCTCTTACTCACACTAATGATGTTGGTGTTCACTTGAATTCTGGCATGAGATTGGGTTTTCGTGATCAGGGTGGGGAATACATTTACTCTGTTGCCGATGGAACACTTGGTATCGTCGCCGCTTCTGAGATTGATCTCACTGCGACTGATATTGATATCAATGGCGCGGTTGACATCTCAGGTGTTGTTGAAATCCATGGTGCGATTACTCCAACGGGTGCTGGTGATGCTAGTATAGCAGTTGGATCTGATTCTCTATATTTTAGAGATTCAGACGGGACGATGAAGAGAGACACTGTTGCAGATATTGTTTCTGCTTCTTGTGGTTCTGGTTTGGTTTCCACCGCCGGTGTTTTATCCATCAACTGGGTAAGAGATACTTTCATGTCTGCCAGCGATGGCTCCGGAGCTGGCGATGCAGCAGCAATGACAGCCGGCTTGACAGCCTCACTTTCAAGAACTCCTCTAGCAGATTCCGTTCAGGTTTACCTCAACGGTATGCTTCAGAGAATTAGTGGCGCCACCGCCGGCGCATGCGACTACATCCTCTATACTTCAACTGATCCATATACGGTTGCTATGTCCGAAGCTGTTGATTCTGATGACGTCGTCGTCATCTCTTACATCACTGACGGTTAATAGCCGCCCTCCTGTGAATCCTACCGGCTATGGAGCCTGCTTCGGCAGGCTCCATTTTTCTTTTCTAAATTGTCTTCCTTTTGACAGTTGATAAACTATTTACTAGAGAAAAGTTTGTAAATATTTCCAGGTAAATGCGTAGGAGAACAAAAGATATGTCAGCTAAGAAATTTAAGTTTATATCACCAGGAGTCTTTCTTAACGAGATAGACAACTCTCAACTAGCAAAAGAATCAGACGATATAGGGCCAGTCATTGTTGGTAGAGCCAGAATGGGCCCCGCATTGCGTCCTGTAAGAATAGAATCTTTTTCTCAGTTTGTAGAAATCTTTGGCGATCCTATAGCCGGTTCATCAGGGCAAGATATCTGGAGAGAAGGTAATGGGCTTCTGGCTCCAGCTTATGGTGCGTACGCTGCTCAGGCATATCTTAAAAATTCTTCACCAATTAACTACGTTAGGCTTCTGGGCGTTCACGATGACGAAAAAGCTGTAGTAGCAGCCGGTGGCGTCGGAGACGGACAAGCAGGTTGGGTAGCTAGCAATGCTTTCGCTCTGTTGGTTGGGCAAGCATCAGGATCAAATTATTATGACCCCTCATGCAACTCCGGCGGATCCACCGATGGCAACATCGCCGCAGCAGCTGCCTCGGCAACTGTAGGCGCGGTATTTTATACTACTTCGGATACCGTAAAAATAAGATTAAAGGGGCAAATGGTACTAGGCCCCAGAACGGTGCCCACTACCGGCTTATCAACAATGGTGACATCTTCTGCTCAGATGCTTATCCGAGGAGTGGCAACGACGTCATCTTGGTCTAGTGGTGCCGCACCAGAGTGGACAGCTGAGGTTTATGACGGATCAACTCTAAAAGATAAAATAACATTCAACTTCAAAAAGACATCTCCGAGATACATAAGAAAAGTTTTCAATACAAATCCCGCCATGACAAACCAAGATATCGTCAGTGTCGCTAACAAGAAGCTATATTGGCTTGGCGAAAGTTATGAGAATCACATCAACAATGTCACCATGACACCTAGAACTTCTGGCTTATACCCATTCGCATGTACGCTGCCTCTCGGAGATACATCATTCGATGGCGAAGATTATCGCCAGAGCATGTTGCCAGCTCAGACAAACTGGTTCATCTCGCAGAGGATGGAAACAGATTTGACACAGGCAGCGGGATCACTTGCTATTGCTGACGGTGATGCTGCACATGGAATGGCAGAAAAAGAAACTTTAACAATAGTAGCTAAAGATGCACAGGGAGTTACAACAAGCAGGACTTATGTAGTCGTTAATGGCGCGGACTCAGTGGTAGCCACAGGTACTGTTTTGGCTTTAAATTCAGATACTGGTGCTAGCACAGCTGGCGCAGGCCTAGTTGGTGGTATTGCTGTAAACTTTAATTTATCGAACGCTACACAGGCTAGCGCTTTAAACGATTTTAAACTTGCGATTAATCACGCAAATGGACATAATGGAAAGATTGTAGTAGGGCCAGACGTTGCTGTCACTGATGGTGCGAAGACGATGACATTGACACAACTAGCTGCTGGTTCAAACGGTAATACTACAATAATCGATGGCCTTGGAGGCATAACTGCGACGAGCTTTACTGGCGGTGGCGGCTTTGATGCGTCAAAGCAGCCCAAGCTCTTTAAACTTCTCGCTCACGACGCCGGATCCCACACACAAAGGAATTTTAAAGTATCGATAAAGGACGTAAAGGCTGCACGCGCTGACGGTGTTAATCCCTATGGCTCTTTTAGCTTGCTAGTGAGGAAGGCGGGAGATTCAGATATTGCTCCCCAAATAGTCGAGCAGTTTTCAAACTGTAATTTAAATCCAAACTCCTCGAATTACTTAGCTAGAAAAATAGGGGATATGCACCAGACTTGGAGTACTACAGAGAGAAGATACAAAATGTATGGCAGTCACCCGAATCTTTCTAAGTACTTTAGGGTTGTGATGGATACGGATGTCGACATGGGCTCCGCTGAGGCTGAACTGTTACCTTTCGGTGTGCTAGGGATTCCAGTATATAAGGACGCCGCACTTCTTAAAGCAACTGCCGGATCACACGGATGGCTCGGCACTCAAAAGGAATGGGGCGACGCCGCAAATCCCGTCTACGCCGGCGGCCCTGCTGCAGTCGGCTTGTTCAATGGTTTCGACAATACAATAAATGTCTCTTTCCCGACGTTGCCATTAAGAGTGTCAGCGTCTCACGGATCCATAAGTAACCAAAAGGATGCTTATTTCGGAGTTTGGACTCACAGATCAACAGGCAGTATAAGGCATGATGAGTCTTACGCGGATCATGTATCCCCACTACCCGTCGACGCGTCAGGAGAGAAAGAAACTCCAAGCACTTTAACCCAGTATTCGTGGGTGTTCACTCTGGATGACATTATACAGACAGGAACGTCTAACAATACGTACTATCACTCGAGCGGCTCAAGAGAGAGGGGCGTGTCACTTAATGCGGTAAAGGCTAACGATAATAGTACTGATTCTGGATATCGAGCAATATTGGCTGCTGGAATTGATAAGTTCACAGCCCCAGTATTCGGCGGTTTTGATGGAGTAGATATTACTGAAGCAGAGCCGTTTAATAACAGAGTCCTAAGAGATAAATCAGAAACGAATAGTTACGAATTCGCATCGGTTCGCAGGGCCCTGGATTCCGTTTCGGATCCTGAAGTAGTCGAAGCAAATTTGATGGCAATGCCAGGAATTACTGTCGATGCTTTGACAAAGCAACTCATGAGCGCATGCGAAGCGAGAGCTGACGCCCTCGCTATCATAGATATCGACAAAGTGTACACTCCTCAGTACGAACAGCGTGCTAGCAACTTTGCAGCTAGATTGGGCACAGGCGCTAGCGCTGTAGCCTCAGCGTTTCAACTCCGAGGACTGAACTCTAGCTATGGATGCACATATTATCCATGGGTTAAGATATACGACGAAATAAACGACGCTAGCGTCTGGGCACCACCTTCGATTGTCGCCCTCGGCGTTATGGCAAACACAGAGAACCGCGATGCTTTATGGTTTGCGCCTGCAGGATTTAACCGAGGAGGCCTCACAGAAGGCGGCGCTGGCATATCGGTACTAGGAGTCTCGGAGAAATTAACTTCTAAGGAACGGGACACCTTGTATGATGCTAGCATAAATCCAATTGCTTCATTCCCATCAGAGGGCATAGTCGTTTTTGGACAGAAGACATTACAAGTTACACCATCTGCGCTTGATAGAATCAACGTTAGAAGGTTGCTCATTTATGTCAAGAAAGAGGTTTCTAGGATTGCTTCTAGGCTCCTCTTCGATCAGAATGTCCAAACAACCTGGGAGCGTTTTGTTCAAGAAGTTAGTCCTTTCCTCGAAAGAGTTAAGATAGGCTTTGGGTTATCAGACTTTAAGGTTGTGCTGGACGCGACTACAACAACACCAGATTTGGTTGACAGAAATATCATGTATGCTAAGATATTCTTGAAGCCTGCACGTGCTGTTGAATTCATTGCAGTAGACTTTGTCATTACCAATACCGGCGCCGCTTTTGAAGATTAAAAGAGAAAAACATTTAATTTTCTCTAATTAGGATATATAATACTTTATAGGAGACTTTAAGACATGGCAGCACAAGGAACAGGATTTTGGGCAGACGCAGTAACTGAACCAAAAAGAGCATATAGATGGGTTATGAATTTTCGTGGCATCGATCAATGGATGATGAAAAAGGTAGCAAAGCCCAGCTTTACGGTTTCAGAGTCGGAACATTCATTTCTAAACTATAAGTTTTATTTTCCCGGTAGAATTGAGTGGTCGGAGATATCATGTACTCTGGTAGATCCAATTCAGCCAGATGCCGCCGTCACTCTTATGAAGTTGTTGCAGGACGCTGGATACGTATATCCAAACGAAATAGACATGGCTTCCCCTATCACCATCTCAAAGAAGAAATCTATTATAGCCATCGGCAGATCGGTTATAATCAAGCAGATAGACGCTGATGGACAAGGAGTTGTCGAAGCTTGGGAATTGAAAAACCCATGGATAAAGAGCGTCAACTTTGGACAGCTAGACTACCAAACAGACGATATTGTAGAAATCGAGTTAACTATTAGGTTCGACTGGGCTCAGTTATTGACGAGCAAGTCGAAATCTAGGATAAATTTTGCACCAGGTACTGGAAGAATAGGTGCTAGTGCAGCCGGGCCCCCGCCCAAAAAATAATGACAAGTAGAGGAGATTATGTCAAGAAGAAATGAGAGTAGAGTAAACCCTGTTAACGATGCTCCTACCCCACCGAACGAAGTTATGGACAAAGATCCATCTTCTATGCTTTCCTTCGTTATGCCAACCGAGATCGTTGAGTTACCCTCTGGGGGACTCCTCTATCGAGAAGGGCATCCGCTTTGTGGAAAGCAATCTGTTGAAATTAAATATATGACAGCAAAGGAAGAAGACATCTTAACGTCCAAAAGTTTGATAACTAAGGGTATTGTTTTAGACAGGTTAATTAGTAGCATCATGTTGGATGATGTATCGCCAGACGACTTGCTAGTCGGTGATAGAAACGCTATTTTAGTAGCAGCAAGAGTTACTGGATACGGCTCAGATTATGAGGTTTCCGTTGGTTGTTCACATTGTACAGCGAACTTCTCTGAAACATTTGATTTGAGCGCTCTAGATTCGGTGCAAGAACCAAACCTAGAAGAAAACGATGTTGAATTGAGAGACGGCTTGTATTATATGCAGCTTCCGATGTCTAAAGTTACTGTTGGATTACGTCCGCTCTTCGGAAAGGACGAAAAGATACAGGCAGCTGCTGAAAAGAAGAAGAAAAAGTATAACTTGCCAGATTCAAGTTTGACAGATATGTTAAAGTCGATTATTGTTTCTGCCAACGGAAGCGATGATAAGACTTTGATAGCTAAGTTCATAGATATGATGCCTGCTCAGGATTCTAGAATCTTGAGAAGTACTTATACGAAAATTATACCTGACGTAGATATGTCTCAGGTAGTTACCTGTCCGGAGTGTGGTACCGGATCAGTTGTGGAGGTGCCTTTCACGGGTGAGTTCTTTTGGCCTAGCAAATGAATATATCGAACATGTGTATGAGCAGTTTTTTTATTTAAAGCACCATGGTGGATGGAGCTTTTGGGAAGCATATAATCTTCCGATTAAACTGCGTCTTTGGTTTGTCCAAAGGCTAACAAGGCATTTCGAGGAACAAAACGAAGAAATAGAAAAAGCCAAAAAGCGTTCTAATTAGTAAAACGAGCTAGTACATTTGTATTAGCTCGTTTATTTTATTGTTTGGTTAACTAGTTATAAATACGGGGGGATTATATCCAATGGACACCACAGACAGTATTGTCATAGACTTGACAAAAGGAAAAGAAGTCAATGAGATGCTCTATAACGCAGCAGTTATGGGCGCTCAAATTAAAATGATGCTTCATCTTATGTTTGGTTCGTCATCACCCTTTAACGCAATGGCAGGCTCAGTAACAGGCACCAGGGATCAGATAAAGGCATTTGCCGGAGCCCTGGCAGCTGAAAAGACGTATATGGACTCATTCAACAAGAATGGGTTGAATGATAAAAATACATATAGAAGCCGTATTAGTTTGCACAGCGCGGTTTCAAAGTTCGAAAGACAAACAGGCATTCCGTGGCCCTTTAAATAGGGGGGTAACTCATGGCAAATGGAAATAACGTCAATTCAGAATTCGCCCAACTTCTAGACGCTCTGCCTGGGCTTCTCAAGCAGGCAGTTAAAGAAGGCATGACGGAAGGCAGCAAATCAGGATCTTCTAGCGTTTTCGGTGTCAAGCTTGACACCCTGTCCCCAGAAGAAGCAATAAAACAGATTAATGAAGAAGCTGCTGCCAGAAAGTCTCTTATTTCTATCACACAGAGGCAAACTGTGGAAAGTCAGAGGCTCAACGCTGTACTCCAAGTCCGACAAGTCCAGTTAGAAAGGGAGATAGCTAAGCTAAAGCAGAAAGGAAGCCTCAATGAGGAAGAAACCAAGCGGCTCAAGGCTCTAACAAAAGAATTGGAAAGAAACGCCAAGGCACAAGATATTGCAGCCAAAAAGCTTGAAAATTTTAAAAATGCATCTGCCGGCACAAATGAAAAGTTGAAGATGCTTGCTCGGACGGTAACTGGTTTGAACAACACTGGATGGGCAAAAACGATAACAAACGTGGACAAGGTAAAGGGCGCATTTCACGGTTTGGGGAAATCCATAGCCAGTGTCGGACTTTTCGGCGGCGTCGACGCCATAGCTATGATAGGTAAGGTAGTGGGCGGCGCTATATTGGCGGTTGATACAGCTCAGCATTCTTTTGCGCAAGCCACCGGCGCCGGCACTGAATACGTTGGCATGTTGGCAGAGATAAGACAAGAGACGATGGGGGTTAAGTGGGAATTCTCGGATGTCCTGCCAACAATAATAGCGCTCAAAAATTCTTACTCTAGCTTCAATGACATCGGTGAGAAAACAAGACTTCAGCTAGCAAAACAACTTACAGTTCTGGATGAATTGGGTATGTCAAGCCAAGACAGCGTCAGAATAATGGACAGCATGGAGAAGTCCATAGGGGCAACAAGAGAAGCTGCTATAGGTACTGTGGAAGAAATATATAAGATGTCATCAGCTTTGGGCAAAGCACCAAAAGATTTGGCAGCAGAATTTCAGCAGGCAGCTCCACAATTGGCAGTCTACGGCGGCCAGATGAAGTCGGTGTTTGTCAAGTTGGAAGCTCAATCAAAGGCAACGGGGCTGTCAATGTCGAGATTGCTAGCAACAACCGGACAGTTTGATACATTTCAAGGCGCCGCGGCGGCCGCCGGAACACTCAACGCTTTTCTAGGCGGCCCATACCTCAATACCGTTGAGCTTGTGGGGATGAAAGAGGATGAAAGGATAGAAGCCGTACGGAATTCTATGAAGGCATCAGGAAGAAGCTGGGAACAGATGGAAAGGTTTCAAAAGAAGGGTATTGCAAAGGCTCTGAATATGGATGTCGAAGAGGCAGGCAGATTAATGAGAATGAGCACAACAGAGGCTTCAGCCAGAAGGAAGGAGATGGATAGGGCAGCAGCAACTGATATCGCTTTCGCAGACAGGGCAAAAGCAATTCAGCCAATATTAAGAATGATGCAACTGGCACTTAAAGAGATCGCTATGGTTTTATTCAAAGATTTTATGGGTGCCACAGGAGATGGCGCTGAAGGCATAAAAAATATGCAAGAGAAAATCCAAGAATGGAAAGAGATTATTGCAGGTGGACAGGGAAAGCCAGGGCTAATTGACAAGATAAAAGAATTGGCAAGCACCATTGTTAACGTTCTGATAGGCTGGGCAATGTTTAGTATGGGCGCCGCAATAGTCAAAGCCATCGCCGGATACGTAGCGCTCGCAGCCGCTGCGAAGGCTTCAGCTGTCACCCAAATAGCTTCCAATCGGGCAGTTGCAGCATCTATACCGATGGGCAGAGGCCCAGCCGGTGGTCTGGGCAAGGGCGTCGGTGCGACCGTTGGCGCGGGAATGGGATACATGGGCTATAAAGGAGCCACTGACAAAAGTAAGTCAACAGGATCCCGAGTCGCATCAGGTTTAGGTGGGGTACTCGGCATGGCTGGCGGCATTGCAATGTTCGTCCCTGGTGTTGGTTGGGCAGTTGGCGCCGGCTTAATGGCTGCTGGCGCAGGCCTTAACGTGGCAGGCGCCGCGATGGACGACTTTGTATACCAGGGGGATGATACTGGTGGGACAATCCAGCCAATCAACAAGAATGACTCTTTCCTTGGCGTTAAGTCTGGAGGGGGCGTCGACGCCGGCCTACAAAGCATGGTGGCAATACTTAAAGAGATGAACAAAGTGCAAAAGAAAAACGAAGAACATCTTAAGGAAATAGCAAAGCATACTAGCCGTCCGCAGGTTGCGATGTCCAGCGGCGAGTCATCACTTGAAAGTTCAATGTATAATTATAACAAGAGAGCCTCAAGGGGCTTGAACTCTGGAGGGAGGTGATTAAATCATGGCAGGATACGTACCACCATCAGTAACTCACGTACCTATGGGAGATAGGGGTTCTGTGGGAGATCAGGCAATGGTAAATCATAAACATATGTTTATTGATTTTTACCATATAGCTACAGGCAAGTGTGTTGCATTCAAGGGTTTTGTGACAGCTTTTGACGATCAATATCAAGCTAACTGGAATTCAGAACAGGTATACGGAAGATTGGATCCGATTATGACATATCAGGGCACTTCTAGAAAAATATCAATTTCATTTGATGTGGTAGCGGTATCTTTGGAAGAAGCTCAATCTAACTTGCATAGAATAGAACACCTAATGTCAATGCTGTATCCAGTGTATAATAAAGGCAAAATTGCAACACTTCAGGCTAGCCCATTAATGAAGATTAAGTTTGCCAACATGATAAGGCAAGCAGACGCTTCAGGCAACTCGCCTTATGCGGCAAAAGGTGGCTTGGTGGCAGTGGTGGAAGCACTAAACTACGCTCCAACATTTGAACCAGGATTTTTTATGCCAGGTACTGGGCAGTTATACCCGAAGAGTGTGTCAATGAATGTTTCGTTTACGGTATTGCACACTCATCCACTTGGTTGGGATCAAAAAAGCAGATGGAGAGGAGATCCAAAGCCAGGTTCAGGCTTAACGGCGTTCCCGTATGGCACTGACGATTTGACTGGGAACTATAGTAAGTGTGATGCAGCCAGTGGCAAAAGGATCAATGCGAAGGGAGATATTTTGCCTACTAAAGATCGCCCCAAGGAAAAAGGCAAGAAGAAGAAAAAAAGAGTACTACCCAAGATCGCGGACGGCGCCGTGGGTGAGATTCTTTCGATACCATCCACCAACTTATCTCTAGGCGGTTTTTTCGGCCCGGCCAAGCCCCCGGGGAGCAGGTAATGGCTGGTAGATCCGATTTAAAAAAAGTTTTCTTTAATAATCATGAATTATATGCTAAAAAGGCAAAAGAAAGAGGAATAAGTGGATTCAACCATTACGGGTTTCCTGAGTTTTATCAAATGAACGCTGAAGACGTTTCAGAGCTAACAACTATTGGGCACATCTGGACTGTTGGAGACAGATATTACAAACTGTCACAGCAATTCTATGGAGATCCAGAATATTGGTGGCTTATAGCCTGGTTTAACGAAAAACCAACAGACGCCCATTTAGACGTGGGAGATCCGGTGTATATACCACTGCCTTTGGAAGACATCCTTGGCATGTTTTATAGTGCGAAGGGATAAAAAATGGCAGATATATATGAAACAGGAGAAAAGACGAAATATCTTGATGAACAAATTACCTCCAATAAGGCGAATGGCATTCAGCTGAAGCCCGGCGCGCTAACATATCTCAAATTGCAAGCTGGTGAAGAAGATTTCCAAGACTTGGCCACTAAGACAAATATGTCTTCCACTGAAATGAGGAAGTTCATTCAGTCCAATGGAAAATCCACGAACGCCATGAGGCTTTTTGTAGATATGCTGGTTGCTGCTGATACTGTCACGACAGATGAAAACCAGCGCGGCCGCGTGACGGACGCTTGGCGCGCCACGAACAACGTCGGAGAAGGTGAGCAGTTTCAGCGAAAAGTACTCGACACCTGGCTCGATCTGCGCACGCGAGCCGGTGGGAACCTGCGATACGATAAAAACTACGCAGTTCCACTGACTCTTGTAGACTTTAAAGCGGTTGCTAGCAAGCTGTTTGGCGAGCATCTCTTAAAGATCGAATCCGAAACGATATCTGGCAACGCTGACTCCGCAGATTATAAGAAATTCTTAAACGCAACCCGCGACGAGTCCTTGGAAAGCGATATAGTATCTAACCCACGTGGATCCGCGGGACGACATACACGCTATGTTCAACAGGTGTCATATCTCGTCACAGGTAGTAAAGTCATGGACAGTGGCGCAACTGGCCTGCACGGCCCATGGAGTAATAACGTCAAAGATATTATCAAGTACATCGAGGATAAATGGGTAGGTAAGCCCTACACTAGCGGCATGCACCATTTCATGACTGGTACAGACGTCGGCACCATCCACGGCTCCGTTCCGCTCGACGACGATGCAGCGCGAGCACGTGCCATAGAACTGATGACAAATCATAATATGCCACAGAAGCTGAAAAGGATAATTGATACAGGCGTAATGAAGAAATCAGAAGTATTCAGTTTACTCGGTTCCAGCAGCGACAATACAGAATTCGACGTCCGAGCGACTAAAGAATCCATCCTGAAGTACCTGCCAGGGCCCATCATGGGGATCGTCCAGCTAGCCAAGAAATACAAGGCACGGGTAATCGCCGCTGCTGGCAAAGCCGGCCAAGTTATGTCAGGGGAGCAAAAAAACGCACTGGAGATGCTTCTAGCAAAGCTTCATAAGGAGCATGAGATGAAAGGAAGCCAGGAGGAGGTTCAACTCTGGCAAGCGCTGTTGATGAAGCAAGAAGTTAAAGACGTAGAGGAAGACACCGACTTTACTGCAGGCAAACCAGCACAGGTAAGAATGATGGAGCAATGCTACCTCATGAGCTTTGTAGATAAATTTTCGGCGATATCTAAAACTTCACAGCTTGTCACGCCAAACGGCGGCATGGTGATATTGGAGGGGGAAGCTTCTGTTATAACGAACAAACTATTAAGCAGGGCAGGAATAAAGCCCATGATGGACATCACTCCAGCCCAAGCGGCATTGCTGACTCCGAAAATAGAACTTTATAAGGTTACATATGCCAATGATAGCGTGAAAAAGTCTACTGAAAAGCCCTTTGTTTTCGAAGATCACTTATCAAAAAACAAGGTGTCAGCCATCTTGAAGGGCCGAGCCGGCAGAGGTGAAGGTGTGGGCATCAAAAGTATAAACTTCGACTGGCAAGGTACAGATATGGAGTCTGCGGAAAGAATTGTCATGGCAACTATAGTCTTATATGTCCAGGACTTAACGACATTCACTAAGCCCGCACGCCCCGGAGCTGCAGCCCCGATGGATTTGTTGGTACCACAAAAACTGCTCAAGGGGAAAAAAGGCAAAAGCTGGGTTCGTGATAAGAAGTCTGGCCAACTAGTGCACTATTCACAGATAGCAAATTCAATGAATTTTGAAATAAAGGCAGTTATTGGATGGAGTCTTCCTTCCAAGCTAGTAAAGCTCATAAATAAGGATCTCCGTATTGCTATAAACAATAGCAAACTAACAACGTTAATGACTTTAAATAATCACAACATCGACTTTAATCAGGACGGCAGCGCGAATATAACTGTCGAATACCACGGCCGCCTCGAAGGCCTGCTTGACGATGACTACAGAACAAATATATTTGCAGAATCTGCAGGAGAAGTATATTTGCGAGATAAAGCAGCAAAACAGGTTGAAAAAACAACAGCACAAATGAAGGCGCACATGACCAGTGACTCAGCTCACAAGAGACTGGTTATGTTTATGAAAACGCCAATTGTTGAAAAGGCATTGGCAAAAGCACCGCCGGCAGTACAGAAAGGTAAGGAAGCCGATAAGATTTCGTGGATTGCTCAGTACAATCCCTCCGCCGTGCCGAAGATAAGGGAGTACACGCAGCTGCTCCGCGACACCCACGAATTGACAGTGGCAGGGTTTGAAGACGAAATAGCCAAAGCAGACTCCCTTGTCCAGACAGCTCGAGCTGACAAACACGTGCAGCTTATAAGGGAATTGGAGATAAGAAGGGCGATAAGGACTATTTCTGTTGATAAAGTGGAGCTAGACTCCTACATGAAGCTTAATGCTGGCTCCATGGGTACTTGGGGATCGGGAAGCAAGTATGATAGACGCGTACCCCCATTCACTAGTGTTGGTACTCCGGCGCAAGCTAACCGCGCTGTCAGCATAGCACAAGCTGCAGCAGATAAAGTAAAAGCCAAAGAAGAGGCAAAAGTGAAAGCCACCGCAGCAATAACAGAAAAGAAGTCGCCTGCTGGAGACACCTCAGCTGAAAAAAAGTCTAAAAAACCATCAGTATCCGAAACAGGCGCGACAGATATGGGGGCACTTATGCCTATCGTCGCGTCAGGTAGATATCAGTTTTCTTATTTTTTTCTAGGGGAGCTGATACAAGCAGCTATCTCGTCGATAAGAAAGAGGAACACAGATGCAAATCATTACAGGTTCAGTTTATTGACAGGTCCTCTGACATATTCTCACCCAATTACTGAAGAGCCGGTGTCAGTTAATTTGGCAGATATACCAATTTCTTTGAATTTGTTTTTAGATTGGTATACAAAATCGGTGGTAGAACAGGGCTTAACGAAGTGGCCACTGGGCAGATTTTTGAGAAAGATTGCAACAACTATGATATTTCCAGCTTTGGGGGGAGTTTGTTATGAGGCTGCCCCAAACATAGCAATGAGTTCTAAAAAGCTGTCTATGGATGTCTTCTCTGTTCCCAGAGACATATTGAAAAAGGAACCCCGGGTTCACATTAACGCCATGGCAGGGGCATTCAAGACTATGAATAGGGCTTGGTCAGCAAATCTTAAGGCAAGCGGCTTGCACGAGTATATATTATTGAGATCTACATTTACTAAACCATCCCACCGCAAAGGAAATAAAAGAGATGACGAATCCGAGGGAATATTCCACCTCACCCTTGGCAGGGATAGGGGCTTAGTGAAGGAGATAAAGTTCTCTAGAAATGATATGCCATACTTTTTCGAATCACGCCTGGCGATGGAGAGCGAGATAGACAGGATAAAACACCCGTATAATGCAGACATAAGGTTGATTGGCAACACTTATTTCCGCCCAGGCATGCAGCTTTATTTGAACCCTTCATTGACTGGCATGGGCGATCCAAAAAACAAAAATTCTGTAGTTTCAAAGTTGGGCCTGGGCGGCTATTATGTTGTTTTGGGATCCACGATGAAAATCGAAGGTGGTACATTTGAAAATACTTTGAGAGCACAATTCACTAGTTATGGATTTCAGGGCTCTCGAATGCCCGAATCCTTTGCCGCCAGAAAGAGCAAGAGCGTTCCGTTTGAAGCCCCAACGGCGCCGGCGGAGATCGTATTCGATATCTCGGAGAAGCCCATGACTGATATGGAAAGAGTCCAGGAGAAATTGCTCGAGGCAAAGACATTGTTCGATCCAGGCATGGGCACTTTGAAGGCCGAAGCTCTCATCGCAGCGGGGAATATCCATCGAGTCCGCGAAAACACCAAAAGGCTAGATCGCGAGGTGAGGGACTTGTACAAAAAGGCGAAACAGTTTAACGCCGCCGAGGCTGTCAACGATGGATGGAGCAAAGTTGCGAAGGCAATCTTTGAATCAGCGACAGATATGTCGACATTGCTTCCAAGCCTCCAGACAGCGGATAACTCTGAGTACATGTTGATCAACGCCAAAATGCGAGGCGCACTCGATACCCTATCCCCCAGGTTAAAATTCAGCGAGGTAAAATACAGCTTCAATCCCTTAAATCTCGGCAACGAAGGCAAGATGAGCAAGGGTGACGTCTATTCGAGCGATAGCGACGCCACTGGCGATACATATTATCCCATCATAGTTAAAGTCGCCACGCCAAAAGGTATATACCAGTTTGTTAATCCCGAGTCTGATCTATTCGGAGAATACCAGTCTATCGCCGACGAAGTCCGAAAACACAAGAGAGCTAAGATTGCCCATGAAGATAGCGGCAAAAAAGAAGAGTACATGGATACGAAAGATGTTCTAAAGAATACAAAGTAGGAGGTAAAAAATGCCATCTAAGTACATAGGAAACAACAATCATGGCGCTGAGGCATCTTATAAGCTTAGGAGCATCTATAAGCACCTCAGCTTCCCCTCGGATATTCCATATATTGACACAGCCAACGAAAATAGGCTTTATGGTAAAGTCGACAGGAGGGGCGATGCCTGTTATCTAATGACTGAAGACTCGAAGGGCGCCCTAGAATACTTTGAAGGTACATCAGGTGTGTTTGGGGTGAATTTCGTAGTCAGAGCTTTTGAGGATTTCCGGAGAAGCTATATTGAGCTTTTAGCTAGCAACTCGACACAGCCTCCGCCTGGAATAATGCCCCTACTCCCGACGTCATGCTGGCACAGTTTCGATCTTCTGCGGGAGAATCATATTTCTGAAATGAAAAAGTACTTTGTTAGTTTTTTATTAAAAAGGAATGAAAAAGACATACAAAATTTTGATGACTTTGTGAGAGTTTTTATAAAAGAGCACATGGAGCCCATGGGGGTGCAGTTCCCGATAACTAGAACTGGGATAGTCTTGCTTAACAACACGCCAACCGAAGTTTCAGGCCTGGCAATTAATCTAAGCGAGAATGATATATCTGACGATTCAGTGAAGACACCGATGGTGGAATCAGAATATTTCACGACATATGTTGCTAAGGCAGAACAGTTTGGGTTCTTGGTAGATAAAAATGCTCCATGGCGGCTTGTAGCAAACCTATCGTCGACAAAAATGCTAAGATATATGGTGCGCGCCGGCGTGAGAAGGATGCCAGGATCTGCCAGTGATTATTTTGAAGAATATTGCATGAAAACCCACATGCATGATATGGACGATTTGAGGGGCTTCCTCACCTCTACGTATCAGAGTTTTGTGGCATCAAACCCCTCAGTCAAAAGGACAGCAGTTTGTTCGGGAAAGACTGTTTCGCGTTTGAGTCACAGGAAGCCCATCGACGAGACAGAAAAGAAGTATAACGTTGTTTATTGGCTTAGGCTATTGTTGAGGGTGAGGTTAGAAGAATCACCATCGGAAAGTTCAATATCTGTTAGACAATTTCAGAAAATAATCACCCGCGCAAAGATCGCATATCGATATTACAACCTTGAAAGAGCCTTGAACGTAATCAATCAGGCAGTAAAGGGAAGAAGCTTGGCATATGCCAACGGAGGCAACCAAATAATGATTGCAAAAAGGCTTGACAATGGCACAAAGATTGTGATAGAATCATTAGATAGAGTTACCCCAATGGGTAAAGAAACTTAAGCAATCATTAACGAAAGAAAGAAAAGATGATATTTCAAGCTCTAGATTCAAAAGCAGAGTGTTTGGGTATATATGCCGATGGTAACATTCAACTGGAAGATATAAATTGGGAAGCCCTCAGTGCCACGTGGAGGTATTCTCCTTCCCTGCAAGCATGTAAGGGTGTCTTGGACTACGCTTATGTCGCTAGTTCGGGTGCCACTTTAAGGGATTCTTGCCCTGGAAACCTTACTGTAGAGTTTGCTGCAGCAGAGGGAAAGATGAGGGCATTCTTTCGAGCACTTCAAGCTTCCAAAGTCTCTCTCGATGAGAATTGCTTTTTTGAGTTGGTACCTGAGAAATTTCTTAAAGATTATTACAATATCCGGAATGAAATATGTTATCATATTTTAAATAGCTATGAAAAGCCAAGGAATTACAAGTTCTTATCGTCCGTGCACGAAATGCTTGAAGACATTTCGGCACAGGATTTAAACATTGCACCTGCCGAGCTTAAAGCCAATTTTCACCAAGTTAAGACTAGAAATTTTTATAAGAAACTTTTGAAGATGAAGCCAAATGTGAGGTATAATCTATATGGAACAAAAACTGGAAGATTGACAACTTTAAAGAACACTTTTCCTGCATTGACTTTAGACAGGGATCATCGCTGTGTACTTAAGCCTAAAAATGATTTATTTGTGGAGCTTGATTATAACGGCGCAGAGATAAGGACTTTGTTGGCGCTGTCTGGGAAGCCACAACCAAACGAAGATATCCATGAGTGGAATTTGACAAATTGTGCCCGATCGCTTACAACGCGGAGCGAAATGAAGGTGAGGTTTTTTGCATGGCTATATAATCCAACTGCTAGTGATTACATGCTAGAAAAATATTATGACAAGAATGTATCTTTAGAATATTGGAATGGTGAGGAAGTAAAAACCCCGTACGGAAGAGTCATAGCGTCAGACAGACATCATGCATTGAATTATCTGGTACAATCAACAACCAGTGATTTGGTTTTGGAAAAGGCGATAGAGGCACATGACGTCTTGTCTGACAAGAAATCAAAAATATGTTTTACCGTGCACGATTCAATAGTAATTGACTATTCTATGGAGGACAGGGCATCTTTAACTAGCATCGTCAACACCTTGCGAGATACAAGGTTTGGAAATTTCAATGTTAATGTGAGCGCTGGCAAGAATTATGGAAATCTTAAGGAGATAACGTGGAAATAGTAGTAGGTTTAGGTACTGCAGGCTGCAATGTTACCAGAAAATTTGAGAAGTATGCACAATATGGTACGTACAAAATCGACGTTGAAGAGCAGGAGGGGGAAAGGTGTTTTTTGCTGCCATCGTTTGAAATTCCAGAAGATTATGAGAACAACCCTCCTGACTTATCGGTATTCTTTGAAGAAGTTAAAGATACTTCGGTGCTTTTTGTTGTATGCGGCGCCAGTTCAGTTGCCAGCGTTTCTTTAATAGCGCTTGAACAGTTGAAAAAAAACAATTGTAAAATTAGTATACTTTGTATAGTGCCTGAGGTAGAATTGTTAGGAGAAATAAAAACAAAGCAAGAGAGGGTAGTCAGGAACGTTCTGCAGGAATATACCAGATCTGGCGTATTCGACAAATTATATTTGGCGTCAAACGTTCATATGGAACCTTTGGTGGAAAATCTTACTATAATGAATTATCATGAGACAATAAACGATTTTTTGGTTTCTACGATACATATGGTAAATGTTTTCAATAACACACAATCAGTATCTGATACATTCTCTCCCCCTGGCAATACGGCAAGAATCTATACTTTCGGGTTCGTTGGTTTTGAAAGCGGTGAAGAGAAATTTTTCTTTTCTCTTGACAACCCGCGGGAAAAGAGGTATTATTATGCAATCTCCCAACATAAGTTGGAAACAGAGAAGCATTTATTCAGGCAGATAGTTAACCAGGTTAAATCTAAGTTAACTGAAAGTACAAAAGTTAGTTATGGGATATATTCAACGGATTATGAGCACGATTACGTATATGTTATGGCTAACAGTTCAAATATTCAGAAATTAGAAAAAAACACTTGACAAGATGACAAAATAGTAATATAATGTTGTTAGTGAGTCGGGAAATTTGCCGACTTACTTTAGCCGGTGAGCAAAAAAACAATAAGGAGATTTATTATGGCTATTGATATTGACAGAATGAGGGCAAAGTTGAGCGCCCTTCAAGGCAAGGATGGCGCTAGGAAGATGTTCTGGCGGCCGCAAGACGGAGAGAATAACGTTCGAATTGTTACCACTTCGGACGGAGATCCCTTCAAGGAGCGTTGGTTTCACTACAACGTTGCAAAGGGTGGGTTTCTGTGTCCTAAGAGAAATTTTGGAGACTCATGTCCGGTTTGTGACTTTGGAAGCAAGCTGTGGAATGAGGGGACTGAAGAGAGTAAGAGGCTTGCAAAGGATATGTTCGCTAAGCAACGATTTTTCTCACCTGTCCTGGTGAGGGGAGAGGAGACGGAAGGAATTCGAGTCTGGGGATACGGAAAGCAGGCATACCAAAAGCTGCTCAATATTGTTTTGGATCCGGACTATGGTGATATCACGGACGTTGAAGAGGGCAACGACTTGAAAGTGCTTTATGGTAAAGCCCCAGGTGCGTCCTTTCCGACTACTGATATCCGCCCGAGGCCTCGAAAGAGCGTATTGTGTAATGATTCCGTCGGCGGCGATGAACGATGTGCAGAGTTGTTGGACACAGTCCCAGATTTTGAGACGATTTTTGAGAGAAAGACTACAGACGAAGTTTCTGGCTTGTTGGACACCTTTCTATCTAATGATGGCGGCTCAACCAACCAGGTAGAAAAGTTTGGCACTACCCAAGCAGCTAATCAAAATCAAGATTCTGTCGAAGCGGCATTTAATGATTTGCTAAATGGCTAATCTATGGCTAGTAGAGTAGACGCCTATTAGATATCTTCCTCTTGGGGAAAGATACCCGCAGGGAGGCACGGGGAAGAGGTGCCTCACATGTACAATAATAAAAAAAAGGAGTAATATCAAATGTCTAAAAAAAATAAGAATAAGCAATTGACAGAAGGCAAGACTGTGAGCGTCCATTATGTGGGCACTCTCGCGGACGGAACGGAATTCGACAGCTCTAGGACTAGAGACGAGCCACTTACCTTCGAGGTGGGCTCTGGTGTTTTAATTGAGGGCTTTGACACTGCAGTCCGCGATATGGCAATTGGTGAGACTAAGAATATCACACTTAAGCCAACCGAGGCATATGGGGTGGAAAATCCGGAACTTTTTAAGGAAATTCCAAAAGAAGAGTTTCCAGATGACTTCGAATTTAATGTCGGCAATATTGTGCATGGCACGGGCCCGCAGGATGCTCCGGTACAGGCAACCATTGCGGAGATTCGTGATTCGGGTACTGTATTGTTGAATTTTAATCATCCAATGGCAGGCAAAACTTTAAATTTTGAAATTGAATTAGTTGACGTGGCAGAGGACACTAATAATTAGAGATTCACAATCGTACGACAGGGGGTATAAGATGGCTAAAATTAGCAAAATTAAAACAGGCAAGGTTTCATTCGAGCAAATGAAGTCCTTGGTTAACAAGAGGGCAGGCTCTACTGTTGCCTATAGTCTCAAGGAGGACAACCCCACTGAGGTAAAGGATTGGATTCCGACAGGATCTAGGTGGCTGGACTCCATCACTTGCAAGGGCAAGTTGGCAGGTGTCCCAGTGGGCAAAATATCTGAGATTGCAGGCCTGGAATCTACGGGCAAGAGCTTTATGGCAGCTCAGGTTGCTGCAAATGCCCAAAAGATGGGCATCGACGTCGTATATTTCGATTCTGAGTCTGCAATCGATCCTAACTTCCTGGAGAGAGCAGGCTGCGATTTAGAGAGGTTGTTGTACACTCAGGCACAATCTGTAGAATTTGTACTGGAGACAATAGAAGACTTGCTAGCGACTGGTAATAGGCTTTTGTTTATTTGGGACTCTCTCGCTTTGACTCCTTCGGTTTCAGACATTGCCGGAGATTTTAACCCGAATTCGGAAGTCGGGAAGAAGGCTAGAATCTTGTCGAAGGGTATGTCCAAGTTGGTTGTTCCTATCGCTAATGCTGATGCAACATTGCTGGTATTGAATCAGCTAAAAACCAATATAACTCGTTCTCCGTCTGAAGCGATGACAACCCCATATATGACACCGGGAGGCAAGTCCTTGCCTTACTCTTACTCTTTGAGGATTTGGCTTACTGGGAGAAAAGCGAAAGCATCGTATGTGACGGACGTTAACGGCTTCAGGATTGGATCAGAAGTTAAGGCGAAGATAGAGAAATCTAGGTTCGGCACGGCAGGTAGGACTTGCAACTTTAAGATACTTTGGGGAGACAGTGGAGAAATCGGTGTCCAAGATAGGGAAAGTTGGTTTGATGCAATTCAGATTTCTGAAAGCCTAAAACAGACTGGAGCTTGGTTTTCGATTGTTTATGAGGACGGCTCGGAGGAAAAGTTCCAACGCAAGGGTTGGGTTGAGAAGCTGGAAAACGAAAAGTTTAGAGCAAGAGTACTGCACTTGATGGATAACGATGTTATTAAAAAGTTTTCCGAAAGGACAGGGAAGGCTTCAGATTTTTATGATCTTGAGACTGGAACTACAGAAGAATAGTTAGTGCCCCTAACTATAAAAGCCGCCCTAACAGGCGGCTTATTTTTTTAAAAAGGAGAAAGTAATGAGACTGATGGTAGTAGACGCATTGAACCAATTCTCAAGATCTTACATTGTAGATCCTAGCATGTCAGCGAATGGCCAGCCCGTAGGCGGATGCAAGGGATTTCTTAAAATCTTGAATACGCTAGTTAGAAAAATTAAGCCTGACAAGGTGGTTGTTGTCTGGGACGGTGAGGGTGGATCAAAAAAAAGAAAGTCCATTAACAAAAATTATAAAGCAGGGCGCTCTCCCCCTGTCCCACGCGCCGCCAGGGTAAGGCTAAATAGAGATGTAAGGACTATGACAGAGGAACAAGAAGCGACAAATAAGTTGTGGCAACTATCGAGAGTATTGGAATACTTGAATTGTACCCCTGTAATTCAGCTTTTGGAAGACGGCGTAGAGGCAGATGACATCATTGCAGCAGTTGTCCAGCATCCATCACACGAAGACTGGGAAAAGGTAATAGTATCATCGGATAAGGACTTCTTTCAGTTGTTGGATGATAAAACTTTGATATACCGCCCAACTCAGAAAGAGATATTGAATAAGAAAACTCTCATTAAAAAATACGGTGTACACCCAAGCAACTTTGCCTTAGCGAAAGCGATGGTTGGAGACACTAGCGATAACTTGCCTGGCTTAATGGGCGTGGGAATGGGTACCGTCGCCAAGAGGTTTCCTTTTTTATCTGAAGAGAAGAGCTATTTCTTAGACGATATTGTGAAAGACTGTCTTTCTCAAGATGCCCCGCTTAAGGTGCACCACACTGTCGTTGAGAACCAAAGCATCGTCAGGGAAAACTATAAGATGATGCAGCTGTACGTACCGTCTTTATCCGCTCAGACACACGCTAAAGTACGAGAATGCATGACAGAATTTCATCCAGAATTCAACAAAAGTGGGCTCCGCACTGAAATGATGAAAGACGGACTTGGGGAAGTTTCGCTGTTCGACTTGTTTACAACTTTTAATAGAATTGTTTCAGATTCGAACAAATAGCTTGCATTTTAGCTACTATTGAGCTATAATTAATCTTACAAAGAAAGGCACTTAATGAGCAAAGAACAAGAAAATTTTTCCAAGTATGGAAAATCTTTTCAAGAAAGTTTATGTCAGCTTATACTGGTAGACAGACCATTCGCTGATCAGATATTTGAGGTTCTTGACATCGAGTTTTTAGAATTGAAATATTTGAGAGTTTTTGTAGGACTTATAAAGAATTACAGAGAGAAATATAACGTACACCCAACTCAAAAGATTATGTTATCAGTTGTAAGGACTGAATTAAGAGAAGAGACAGACGCGATAAAAGTTCGTATCCGCGATTACTTCGCACATACAATTTCGACTAAATTAGAAGTTGAAGGTTCTGATTACATTAAGGACGTCGCGCTTGATTTTTGTCGAAAGCAGAAGCTCAAGGAGGCGCTTATTAAGTCTGTGGATTTAATAAAGAAGTCGTCATTTGACGAGGTTAGCGAGATTATTAATGAGGCTATTAAACTTGGTAGTGATAACGACTTTGGGTATGATTATCATATTGACTTTGAGAGAAGATTCGAAATAAAAGAAAGAAGTCCAGTTACTACAGGGTGGAAAGAGATAGATTCTCTGTGCACCGGTGGCTTGGGCTCTGGAGAACTTGGGGTAGTAATAGCCCCCACTGGCGCCGGAAAGAGTATGGCGCTGGTGCACCTCGGTGCTCAAGCTCTAAAAGACGGAAAGAACGTTGTTCATTACACGCTCGAGTTAGCGGACACTATCGTCGCTAGTAGATATGACAGCGCGATAACCGGCGTAGGATTGTCAGACTTGAAGGCATTCAAGGAAAAGATATATGAAGAGATTCAAGGCATAGAGGGCAAGCTAATTGTTAAGGAATACCCAACAAGATCGGCAAGTATTCAGACAATTAAGAATCATTTAGAAAAGATGAAAATGCGCGGCTTCGACCCCGATATAATAATTGTAGACTACGGAGATTTAATAAAACCTGCAGGTTCACGAAAAGATGAGAAAAGACATCAACTAGAAACTATTTATGAAGAGTTGAGAGGATTAGCCCAAATAAATCGTTGCCCTGTGTGGACAGCGTCACAAACTAACCGCTCAGGATTAAATGCAGAAGTTATAACAATGGAGTCCATATCGGAAGCTTTTAACAAATGTTTTGTAGCAGATTTTATATTCACAATCTCTAGAACCATCAAAGACAAGGGTGTAAACGGGGGTAGAATATTCGTAGCTAAGAATAGGAACGGGCCCGACGGTTTAATTTTTCCTATCTTCATGGACACTAGTAATGTCAAAATCAAAGTACTGCCACCGACAAGTGAGACTGTGGGTGATGTAATAGAAAACGCAGCAAAACACCAAAGGGAATTATTAAAGGAAAAATACAACACTTACAAGAAGGAGAAAAAAACATGAATGAATTGTCTAACGAAATATTATCTGATATCACGGTGCATATGAAGTACGCAAGATTCTTACCTGCAGAGAACAGAAGAGAGACTTGGGAAGAATTGGTAACTAGAAACATGAATATGCACATTAAGAAGTTTCCTGAAGTGGAGCTTAGGATAAGAAAAGCGTATAAGATGGTTCATGACAGAAAAGTGCTCCCTTCGATGAGATCAATGCAGTTCGGCGGAAAGCCAATTGAAATAAACCCATCGAGGATATTTAACTGTGCCTTCGTGGCATTGGACGATTATAGGGCGTTTAGCGAGTCCATGTTTTTGTTGCTGGGCGGCACAGGTGTAGGCTTTTCAGTACAAAAGCACCATATCGAGAAGCTGCCAGAGGTTAGAAAACCAACATCGAATAGGACATACCGATATCTCATACAGGATAGCATTGAGGGTTGGGCAGACGCAGTTAAGGTTTTGATGGAAACCTATTATGGGTATAGGAGCAGCCATGTTCGATTTGATTATGGCGACATCCGACAAAAGGGCGAAAGGCTCGTCACTTCTGGTGGCAAAGCGCCCGGCCCACAACCCCTTAAAGAGTGCTTGTTGAAAATTAAAGGGATACTCGAAGGCAAAGAAAACGGACAGCGCTTAGAATCCGTAGAGGCTCATGATATTATGTGCCACGTCGCAGACGCAGTATTAGCAGGTGGCATCCGCCGCGCCGCAATGATATCTTTGTTTTCCGCAGACGATCAGGACATGATATCTTCGAAGACTGGAGCGTGGTGGGAGAAGAACCCCCAACGCGGCCGCGCTAACAATTCGGTTGTTATTCTTCGGCATAGAATAACTAAAGAGATGTTCCTAGGATTATGGGAAAGGATTCAGGCTAGCGGGGCAGGGGAACCAGGATTTTCTTTCACCAATGACAAAGAGCGAGGATTTAACCCATGTCATGAGATATCTCTGAGATCATGTCAATTTTGTAATTTGACGGAGATAAACGTCAGCGATGTAGAAAACCAGAAGGACTTAGAAGAGCGCGCACGTATTGCATCCTTTATCGGGACATTACAGGCAGGATATACAGATTTTCATTATCTACGTCCTGTGTGGCAAGTGAACACTGACAAGGATGCTTTGCTGGGTGTTAGTATGACTGGTATTGCATCAGGAAAAGTTCTAGATTTAGATATGAAAGCCGCTGCAGCAGTAGTGAGGAAAGAAAACGCTCTAGTGGCAAAGCTTATAGGCATCTCTCCTGCAGCAAGAGCTACCTGTGTTAAGCCAGCCGGCACCACGTCATTAGTCCTTGGCACATCGAGTGGCATTCACGCATGGCACAACGACTACTATATTAGGAGAATTCGTGTAGGCAAGAATGAACCAATTTACTCATTCTTGCTTAAAAATCACCCAGAGTTGGTTGAGGACGAGTATTTCCGCCCTCATGATACAGCGGTTATTTCTGTCCCTCAAAAAGCACCATCTGGCGCAATACTTAGGACAGAATCAGCGTTGCAATTGCTCAAACGTGTTAAAGAGGTTACACAAAAGTGGGTATTCCCTGGCGGAGGAAAAGGCCCGAACAATCACAATGTTTCGGCAACGATATCTCTCAAGGATTCTGAATGGACAGACGTCGGAGAATGGATGTGGGAAAACAGGGAGTCTTATACCGGACTTTCAGTACTTCCGTTCAACGGGGGAACGTATAAGCAAGCTCCGTTTGAGGACTGTTCTGTGGAGAGGTATGCAGCGCTTATGAAGTCTTTATCGCGTGTCGATTTGACTAGGGTTGTAGAGTCCGATGATAATACACAGTTAACCGCGGAGGCAGCCTGCGCAGGCGGCAGCTGCGAAATTAAATTTTTATAAGGGGTAATGGTTATGGATGAAGTCTTTGAAAACTGGAACAAGTATATTTTAAAAGAACAATTTAAGGACTATGTCCATTCCGATATGGTAAAGTTGTTTCACTACTCCAGGGTACGATCTGCTGATAGTTTGGTGTTAGACCCGAACAGGTTCGTCACCAACAGAAACAGTTATAGTAAGAATGAGTATAATGCTTCTACCTTTCCAAGAGTTTTCTTTTATCTAGATAAGGAAAAAACAGAGAGAAATATCGCCAGCGGCACGCTATTCACTGCAGAAGTACCAGCTAGTGATATTTACGACATAAGGGTTGATGTTGAAGACTTGCTTAAAAAGTCGAAAAAGGCAACTGGCCAAGTTGTCCCTGACATACACAAAGTCTTAAAAGCTTTAGCTGGAAAAGACAAGGCAACACCCGGATACGAAGAGCATTTTGTACCGATAAGAGATAGTTCGTCAAAAATATACAAAGGAATACACTACGCAATAAGCCACGGTTCAATTCCGGTGGTTGCGTGGTTTGAGCATATTGAGGTTTATAAAGAATTGCCAGAAGGCGAAAGAGGGGAAGTATGAAGGTAGGACAAGTTATATTCAATGAATGGCATAGTATTCGGAGGTATGGTATCGTACTGTCCCTTCGAGAAAAAGATGAGGGATTATCCGTGCCGTGGACATATGCAAAAGTAAGATGGTTCAACGACACAGCCTACGAAAGTGTCATAAAAAATACAAATAAGTTACGAAACGATGGTACAGATTGCGGCTTATATGAGTATCGTGTCGACAAGTTGGTGCAAATTAATTTAGAAAAAGAAGTGTCGACACTTTTAGAAATTAAGCGTTTTGCGGAGCTGCAGTCATGATGTCAACAGTATTGGGAGTCTGGAGGAAGTTTTTGTCTGAGTCTTCTTTAACACGTGTACACTCACATATGGAAAAGCATGAAACTGCAACAATAACAGCTTTCAGGGGAGATATTTCAGATGCTAGCAAGTGCGCAGATGGCACAGATTACCCTTCGGAGGAAGACACTAACCTCACAAGGAATCGTGACTTGAAGGCAACACTCTTATCTCTGGGATACGGAGTTACGAAAGCGAATGGCTCCTACATCGAGGACTATGATACGCCCGAAGCATTCGAAGTAAGCGAAGATAGCTATTTCGTGGTTAACCTCAACGATGATCCTAGCTTTGTGCATTCCATAACAACTTTGGGTGAAAAATATTGCCAAGACTCAGTGTTGGTGATCCCACAAGGCGGAGAAGGAGCTTATTTGTATGGTACCAACAATTCTGAGTTTCCAGGGTATGGTAAGAAGGTAGCAGTCGGCCGACGCGATTTCGGTAGAGAGAAAGAGTTCATGACAAAAATTAAAAACCGCCCCTTCACTTTTGGCGAAGGGCTCGAGACATATAAGAAGCTTTCGAAGAACGAAAGGATGGCAGTTAAAGCAATTGCCAAAAAAGTATTAAAAAATACTTGATATTTTCATAAATTAGTGCTAATATATATAAAGAAATAACACAAAAGGAGAGAGAAAATGGCTGCGAATTTATCAGTTGTTAGGGACGAGACTACCACCATGAGTGTGGAACAGAAAGAAGGGTATATCACAGAATATATTAAAATGATGGTGTCCCTCGAGGACGCTATGGAACCATACAAAGAGTCAAAGAGAGATCTCAAGGCAAACTACGTAGAGAACGGATGGCTTACGAAGGAGGAGATTTCTATGGCTGTCAAAGCATACCGCTTGATGAAGAGCGACACGGACATCGAGCAATTATTAGATTTCGTAGAGCACGTGAAGAAGACGGTTGGCAAAAATGGCTAAAATACCTAAATCACTTAAGCCAGTCAATCGTCATTTTCTGATTGTGCCTCATTATGAACCTAAGTTGGAAGAGTCGTCTAGTGCTGTACTACTGCCTGAGGGTTATGAGCCCCCTAAGTCGCGACACATTGTCGCGACGGTGGTTGATGTCGCACCCGATTGTTCAGAGCACTTTAGAAAATTACGTCGCGGCACTTTTGCCGAAAAGCTAGTAATTGTGGACAGAAACATGATTGAAGAGATAAATGTTGATAACAAAACAAATTACCTCATATTAGAAAATTATGTAGTTGGGATACTTCGAGGCATTAATGAGGGTTGAACTGTACGGCGACGATATTGGTGCTGTGGAATATATCTCCCACATGGGAGATGATTTATCAGTTGTCAACGCAGCCCGCGTTTCGTTCGGGGCGTCACGAGATGAGTTAAAGCCGAAAGATGTAAAGCTTATCAAGTATCTTATGGAACACAATCATACCAGCCCCTTCGAGCATTGCACTGTCACGATGCGGTTTACCGTACCCTTATTTATTCGGAGCCAGCATCACCGACACCGTACTTGGGCTTACAATGAAATTAGTCGCAGATATACAAGCATCGACATGTCGTTTTACGAGCCATGCGAGTTTAGAAGCCAACATAAGTCGAATAGGCAGGCTAGCACTGAGGAGCTTATAAATCCTGATATAGCCAAGCATAACTCTGATCTAAAGTTGTGCCCAACCCCTTCGTATCTTGCCTCGACTGCCGTATCGGCTCATAACAGGAAAAGCCTTGAATTATACAACTCTTTGATTGATAGCGGCATATGCAGAGAGCAAGCTAGGGGAGTATTGCCGCAAAGCCTGTATACTCAGTACTATGGCACGGTGAACTTACATAATTTATTGAAATTTATAACTCTCCGTGTCCACGAAGGCGCGCAATGGGAAATACAAAAGGTTGCGTACGCATGCATGGAAATAGCGGAAAAGTTATTCCCAGAGTCGGTGAAAGCATATAAAGAGAAGTTTAAATAGAAGTTAGGAGAGGTTGAAGATGAAAAGTATTATATATTTGCTGGTGACGTTGTGCTTTGTATCGTGTAAAGATAACACGATTGCTGTAGAGCCGGATATCTTGCCGGGAATTAGCGTACCAGACACGCAAATTCCAGATGTTAAAGATTCGTTTGTAGATCCGGATGAGTCTGTGCACATCCTTGATGCGATGCCAATCCAGGACGCCATCATCGACGCAGCCCCTCCGCCCCCGCCCTGTCTGCCCCTTGGTGCTCGCCAACCATGCAACGTACCTGGCTTATTAGGCAATTGTGCCAATGGAATAGAGATGTGTAACACCCTCGGATGGTCTGATTGTGTTCCAGTTATGTTTTCTCGTATCGAAATCTGCGATGGACTTGACAACGACTGCGACGGCGAATTGAATGAGTCTCCAAGGTTTGAACTTCCAGATGCAGGAGAACCTCCTTCGGGGGTTTTATTTAGAAGTTGCTATACTGGCACGCTAGGAAGCTCTAAGAACGGAGTTTGCGCTCCTGGGATATCACTATGTCAAGAGCTTTCGAGAGCCACAGACGCTGGAATTGAAGTGTATTACGGGTACGGGGAATGTGAAAATCAAGTAGTGCCAACTATGGAACAGTGTGATAATTTAGACAACGATTGTGATAATTCAGTCGATGAGGGGGTTCTTAATGCATGCAGTCTATGTGGTGACGTCCCGGTGGAAATCTGCGACGGTGAAGACAATGACTGCGATGATCAAATCGATGAGCTGCTTCTCAACGACTGTGGAGCATGCGGCGCTACACCTCGAGAGCTATGTGACTTTGTTGATAATGACTGCGATGGCATTATCGATGAGGATTTCGACGATGGCGATTGCGTTTGTGATCACCCAGATTACGTACCTCAGCCGGAAGTTTGTAACGGCGCCGACGATGATTGTGATGGCTTCATCGACGAAGGACCCCTAGGAGGCCCACTGACAAAGCTCTGCTCTACTGATGCTCTAACCGGGGAAGTGTTTCTTTATGACGCTCGAGCTGACGGGCCCCAGTATGCCGGCGGTAATTGTCGCCTGGGAATATCTTTTTGCGAACTAGGTAACGCGGAAGATGGAGCAAGGCAAACTGGGTATTACACGTGTGTCCAGGAGATACAGCCAAGAATTGAGCGCTGCAACGAATTCGACGACGACTGCGACGGAATCATCGACGAGGACTTTGAACAAGGGAGCGTGGCAGTCATGATGATTGTCGACGTATCGGGCTCTATGAATGAAGATGAACTCAGTGCTGCGTTTAACGCTACAAGAGATTCTGTAAATAGACTTTTCAACAATGGCGTCGACGGCATATGTTATATGTTGGCTGTGGTTGGTAACGACGACGAGGCAGATCCCCATTTGTTTAACCCTGGTGACAACTGCGTACCAGGTGTGGAAGATCCTCCAGTGGTACCCATCGAAGACATGTCGAACGCCGTGAACACTTTGCGATTAAACTTACTAGCTGGGACTGTCAACCAGGGAGGCTCTTCAGAGAATACTTTGGACGCAATTGGTAGATTCTTGACAGACGATTTGATTGACTGGGATCAAGATGGTGTCCCAGATAATATTCTCTGGAGTACGAACCGCCCCTTCGCCCAAATTCAGGGAGTCCAAGATTCCTGGGAGGTGGATTTAAGTCAACACACTCATCGTATCATCTTCGTCTTAGGTGACGAGCCTGCCCAAGGTGATGAGTGGACTGCACACGATGCGGCAAGAGCCATGGCTCACTCTGGCGGGATGGTTTTTATTATTGGTAACAGGGGCAATAGGCATAGCTACCAACAGTTGATAGATGTCGGCGCAGTACACACAGATGAACTCGGTGGCGTCGGCGTGAATAGCGAACAACGGATTGCAGATGCCATCGAAGAGGTGATAGAGGAGGCTGCCTGTATCAATTCGCGACAGGAAGAGGAGGCAGCTAACCTAGGGAAGTCTCAAGATTTTACAATATTGGCATGCTATGAGCCTATGCATATGCCTGATAACACTACCACTCCCCGATATATTAGAGGGCTTAGTCATGGGTATATGAGAGCCTCCTATGAATAAACACGTTTATGGATTTGAGAACGTGGTGATTGGCTATAGTCTTAGCGCTGTACAGTACGCCTACCATAACGAGTATCCGATTATATTGAATTCAGACAGAGCCCCATTCGCTTTTGACATGGTAACGGAGGTTGTCGACAACACTGAGAGTCTTTCCCGTGCTGAGGAGCTGTGGTCTGCGATGCTCTTTAGTCATGGTATGAAGGGTCTAGTGCCTTTCGGCTCTGGGGATGCGAAAGTAAACATTACGGGAAATAGAATGCTTGTCTCTGTACGTGATTCGTTCTTGGTTGGTGTCGAATTTAAGAAATGTTTTATATTCGAAGATGACTTTGTGACTTCGGAAAATAATGTTGTTTTGGATGATAGAGAAGCCAAGTTTAGAGTAATTGACTGGATAGACGTTAGAGTTGGAAGCAACCACCATGTTGACGAACTCGACGGAGATGACGACTTTGTTAAGACGGTTTATTTTTATCCATCTTCAAGAGTTGATGGGAACCACAATAAGAAAGACTGTGTATCAGTCTCCTATATGGGAGAAGAGGAAATTAATCAATTTGAATATTCAGACACTATGGTGAAGTTTAAGGTACAGAAGATGATGGTAGCCGCCGGCATCACAGGCGCAAAGAAGGGGTTTGATGCCAAGGACAGACAGAGGATATCAAATATAAAGCTCGAGCCCAAAAGAAGAGTCGTAGAGTTATTAACTCGTACGCGCTATGAGGATACTGACTGTGTTAGGTATATGAAGTCCTCTGAAGTGCGCCACTAGCATGTGGGGGACTAGTCAGTGATGGATGAGCATGCAGGAATTAGCGCTCGGAATTATCACTTGGCAGGTGTCATCCCCACGGCAGGCCCACCGCTAGACTTTGGATTTCCTTGGCACGACTCCCTTCAGCCAATAGCTTTGGATTATCTAGCAGTAGAACGCTCAGTCGTTGAATGTGCATATGCCGGATGCGAAACTATTTGGGTTGTATGCAACGACAACATGCAGCGCCTAATAAAAAAGAGGATGGGTGATTTCATCGAGGATCCGTACTTTTTAGCTAAACACAATTTTGTCAAGTTTCCCTCCGAACACAGGAGACAAATACCAATATTCTATACACCGATACACCCGAAAGACAGAGAGCGCAGAGATAGTTATGGCTGGGGCGTTCTACATGGAGCTTTAACTGCATTTATTGTTTCCGGCAAGATAAGTAAGTGGCTCACTCCAAACAGATATTATATCTCTTTCCCATATGGGGTGTATGATCCGGCATGCGTGAAGGGGGAGCGAAAACGAATATCTTCCCCCAAGCCTTTTTTCTTGTCTCACAACGGCAAGACTATCCGGGATGGGGAATATTTAGGGTTTACTATGGATGCGCAAGAATATAACAAATATTTGTGGAATGTAAAAGATAAGTGCACCGGAGGCTCAAGTGCCTTGGACAGAAAAAAAAGATGGAGTTCTAAGCATTTTTTGCTTGACGAAATATTTGATTGTGCTATAATAAATGAATCAAGTGTGAAAGACTTGGATTGGTATTATCCGATAGATGGGTGGGAAAGATATGTTAACTTCCTTTCTTCCCCGCATAGTCAGACTATCAAAAAGCCGCATTCTAAAATGTTTAGTTACCATGAATATAGTAAAGTATTGTTTGAAAGGGAAAAGAGATGAAAGAAGTTAGAGATTTGTACAATGAAATTCCATGCCATATCAAGGAGTTTGCTAAAATGCCATATGCATTTCATAAGTTAACTCATGACGAGCAGAGCCTCTTGTACCATGTGTATGAGGCTGGATACAAGACTGCAACTCCAGTGAGAGAAGAATTAGTAGAAGAACTAAATACAATCGTAGAAGAATTGGAGAATGTAATTGCAGAAATTAGAAACTAGAAAGAAGCCCAGCATTCCTTTTGTAGGCTTACATGCCCACTCGGTAGCGGGAAGCATCTTTGACGCTTTGGGGTATCCGCAGGAGCATATGGATTTCGCTTATCAAAACGGAATGGATGCTCTTGCTTTGACAGATCATGGGAACGCCAACGGATTGGCATATCAGGTTTTGCATGCTAAGAAGATGCAGTCAGAGGGGAAGAGCTTCAAGCCTATTTATGGTTGTGAGGTGTACTTCATCCCATCCATCGCTAATTGGAAAGAGGAATACGAGGCAGCCAAGAAGGAAAAGAAAAGAGGAAAGAAGGAGGCTGTACAGAGTGGTACTACAGTCGAAAATGAAGAATCTAAAAAGAAAATTAGTTCTACTTTGAACCGCCGACGCCATCTCATCTTGCTGGCGCAGAACCCAGAGGGCCTCAAGAATATCTTCAAGATGATATCTACATCCTATCGAGGTGATCATTTCTTCAGATACCCACGAGTGGATTATGCAATGCTTAAGAGGTACAATACAGGAGTAATTGCATCTTCTGCTTGTCTCGGTGGTGTTTATGCCGGGAATTATTGGGAGAACCGAGATGACGGCGCTGACTCAGTTCTTGATTCGATGAGAGCAACCACTCAAAAGATGCAGTCAATTTTTGGTGATAGATGGTACGGAGAACTGCAGTGGAACAACGTACCGGAACAGCACACTTTGAACCAGTATATTGTTCAGATGCATCACGAGTTTGGGGTACCCTTGCTCTCAACTGCAGATAGCCATTATCCGAATTCGGATGTTTGGAAAGACAGAGAATTATACAAACGTCTGGCATGGCTAGGCAGAAGCACTCCCGAATGGATGAACATGGAATTACCACTAGACGTCGCCGACGTAGGTTACGAGCTGTATCCAAAAAACGGTGACGAGATGTGGGAATCTTACAAGAAATACTCTAAGTCATGCGACGTCGAGTACGACGACAGTGTAGTTATGGACTCTATCACGGAGTCTCATCGAATTGCGCATGAAAGAATTGAATCCTTTTTCCCTGACAATACAGTGCGCCTCCCTGACTTTGTGGTACCAGAAGGTCTTAGCGCAACTGATGCTCTAGCTAAGTTGTGTATGGAGGGTGCAAGGCTCCTAGGGTTTGGAGAAAAGGAAGAGTATATTAATCGGTTAGACATGGAGATAGAAGTTATAGATAGTAGAGGGTTCAGTAAGTACTTTCTAACGATGAAAGCAATTGCGGATAGGGCTACAAAGAACCAGCTCGTCGGCGCTGGCAGAGGCTCTGCAGCGGGTGCGTTAGTCTCTTACGCTTTAGGAATAACACAAGTGGATCCGATCAAGTACGGACTCCAGTTCGAACGGTTCTTGACAAAGGGCGGTACGGGATATCCAGACATCGATTATGATGTAAGCTCTCCGATGGACTTGAAAGAAGAGTTGATTAACGAGTGGGGGGATGATACTGTAGTCCCAATTACTAATTGGAATACTTTGCAATTGCGATCTTTGATTAAGGATATTTCAAAATTTTATGAAGTGCCGTTCTCTGAGGTTAACAATGTCACTGGGAAGATGCTTTTTGAAGCAACTCCTTTGGCGAAAAAAAAGCATGGCATCACAGCGGGGGTATACGCTCCAACGTTTGAAGAGGTGATGGAGTTTTCGGATACTTTAAAAAATTTCTTAGTAAAATATCCGAAAATTAAAACCCACGTCGAGGCTTTATACGGGCAGGTTAGATCGGCAAGCCGACACGCTGGCGGAGTTGTTATCGGTGAGAACTTAGACGAATGGATGCCAATGATAAACAGCGGAGGCGTCCGCCAGACGCCATGGAGTGAGGGACAAAATGTACGACATTTGGAACCAATGGGTTTTATTAAATTTGATATACTGGGACTTGCTTCTCTTCGGATGATAGAAGGTGCGGTGAGGCATGTACTAAAGAGGCATAAGGGAGTTGAGAGCCCAACTTTCGAAGACGTCAAGGCTTTTTATAATAAATTCCTGCACCCAGAAGCAATCGATTTAAACGATAAGCAGGTGTGGGATAATATTTTTCATGGAGGTAAGTGGGCAGGTATATTTCAGTTTACTGAAAGCGGAGCCCAGTCTTTTTGTAAGAGAGCTACCCCGAATAACATTATCGAATTGGCAGCAATCACCTCGATATACCGCCCCGGCCCTCTCGGCGCCGGCGTGGATAAGAAATTCATAGCTGCGAAAAACACGCCAGAAGAGGTGGAATACGTTAGTGATATCGTTAGGGAGGTGACGGAGGAAACTTTTGGGTTCCTCATTTTTCAAGAGCAGATTGCTATGCTAGCGCATCGCCTGGGGAAGGATTTATCTCTAGATGAGGGAAATAAGCTCAGAAAGCTTTTGACAAAAAAAGGTACAGGAGAAGTACAGGAGCAAAAGGACAAGATATATTCCAAGTTTCTAGACGGCTGCCTGGAGAAGGGGCTTGAGAAGCGGCAAGCGAAAGAGCTTTGGGACACTTTTGAGTATTTTTCAGGCTATGGGTTTAACAAATCTCATGCCGTGTCATATTGCGTACTGTCTTTCCAGTGTGCCTGGTTAATGAATTACTATCCCGCCGAATGGATGGCTGCATTCTTAGATAAAGAGCCAGAAACAAGGAAGGAAAAGGCAATCAATGTTGCGAAAGCTCACGGCTTCAGCATTGAACCTCTAAACATTAACACCTCTGGTTCTGTATGGGAGATATCGGAAGACGGCAAGACTTTGATACAGCCGCTAACTTCGATTAAGGGCTTGGGAGAGAAGGCTATTGAGCAGATTATTGAAAATCGCCCGTTTCATAAGATAGAGGACTTCCTCTTTAACGAGGGTATTGTATACTCAAAGTTGAACAAGAAAGCGTTGGATGTGCTGGCACGCTCCGGGGCACTTACCCCGCTCATGGACGCTAGGTTTAAGGGTACAAAGCATTTTTGGAGTGCTATCGCCGTCGATAGGCCTCGCAAGGAGAAAAACTTGCTAGAAAACATTGTAAAGTATGCACCAGAGGGAAACTTTTCAGAAGAGGAAGAGATACAGTACCTTGTAGATTTAACCGGAGTATTTCCTTTTGGTTTGGTGTTATCAGATCACATTAGGAGTAGTCTGGAAAAGAATTACATTCCACCTATTTCTGAGTATGATGCCCAGCTATCTGCCGGAGTTGTTTGGTTTGTACCACGAGAAGTAATAAAAAAGAAGACACGAAATGGCAAGGACTATTATTTAATTCGGGTTATCGATAGCAACAACGAGGCAAACACGATTAAGTGTTGGGGTGTTCGTCCAGATAAGGATATTGTTAGAGTCAATCGTCCGTACATGGCAAAGCTTGAATGGGACGCTCAATGGGGCTTCTCAACGAGAAGCATTGGAAGGGCATTTCGGATGTTAGCATGAAAAAGAGAATCCACGTAAATCAACATAAGATAAGGGCGAACTCTAAGTTGCCCGACAATGCGAGAGAGCCGGTGATAACTGTGAAGACATACAAGAGCAACACATACTGTTATGAGGTTTACATAGACGGCCCTTGCAAGGTCGTTTACTCACCGGATAAGCCACTCTCTTGTGGTGCGAAGGTGTGGATAGAAACAGAATCAGAGATAATTTGTCAAAAAGGAGACAGCTAATGAAAATAAAACAGTCGAAGGTGAGCAAGAAGCTCAATGGGAAAGTTGAAGTTTATACAAGCAAATATTTGAAATGGTGCAGTGTTGCAACGGACGAGCAAATTGAAAATGCTGCCAAGAATAAATTTAAAGAAGAATATTCAAGTGGGCGCTTGAGTTACTTGAGTCCTGAAGTTGAGTTGACGGAGGAGAACTTTCAAGAGATTTTCGAGAATTGGGATAAATTTTATGGCCATTCCGGCACTATGAGGCTAGCAAGAGAGGTAAAGTATCTGATAAAAAATGGAGATATTCCTTTGTCCGCTGCACAAAGATTTGCAGCTGCCGAGGAGAGGATGGTTGTGTCTGAGGTTGCTGATTTCTTCGATAACTTCCGGTGTTCGATGCATCGAGAAGTTTTCAATTCGGCTATAGCATCTCTAGACGATGGTAGCATGCAGGGCCATATAACTGAGAAAATCTTAGATTTTATGAAAGTTTTTAATTTGGCAAAAAATGTCATCGTGGCCGACGCTCGCCGACAGCGTCTTGAGCAGGTGAGTGCTCCAAACAATATACTTCAAGGCGAAGCACTGAGGTTAGTACACCGGGAGCCTGAAGTGGATAAGGAAATGAGAAGGGTGATGAAATCTTCTAGAGTCAGGGATAATATTGCTAGCTTGTTCTTGTCTGATTACTTTGGAAAGTTTGATTTCGAAGCATCATCCGTCATACATTCCACCGTTGACTGTGTTCGCGAAGTGTTGAGTAGTCAGGACGACATATATCATTCTAGAAAGATTGTAGATGGGTGTGTATTTATGGGAAAAAGGAGATAGAAAATGAAACTCAAAGTATTCAAGGTTAGAGAAAATGCGAAACTGCCCGTCAGGGCACACCCGACAGATGCAGGAGCAGACATCTTTTATTGTCCAGAGGCGGAGGATCCGCTTGTCGTTTATGAGAACGAAAGTGAACTAATCCCAACTGGGTTGAAGATTGGCGTACCAGCCGGATATATGCTCGAAATCAAAAACAAGTCAGGAGTGGCATTCAAGAGATCTTTGGTTGTCGGTGCCTGTGTTGTCGACAGCGGCTACAATGGTGAAGTGTTTGTGAACCTGCATAACATCGGGGCGCTCAGACAAACTATTCTTCCCGGCGAGAAGGTTGCACAAGCCGTCCTTGTTCCTATCGCTGCAGCAGAGTTTGAAGAGATACAGGAGGATAGTGTGTATGAGTCCAGCACCACTCGCGGATCCGGAGCACTCGGCTCGACGGGGGACTTTTGATGTCTTCGGCAATAAGAAAAATTAATAGAAATAAGAAGAAGGTGGCAGGGAAAGATTTGGAAGAGAAAGTTTCCTTAATGGGTAAACTGTCTGAAGAGTGTTTGTCCTGCTCCGCCAAATTTGATAAGTCTGACAAGGAGCAGGTTTCTTCATGGAGGGTTGTTGTGAGAGAAAAGCAAAATAAGGTAAATTTGTATTGTCCAGAGTGCTGGACGCGAGCAACTGAGATGCTAATGGAAATTCAAAAAGACGTGGAGGCGGGAAATGTTTAGTGACACCTTATCGTTCGACGATGTGCTATTAGTCCCAAAAAAGAGCGACATTGAAAGCCGAAAGGAAATAGACATAGGATCAGAGTTGAATGGCGTAAAGTTTAGTCTGCCTATTGTTTCTAGTCCCATGGATACTGTAACGGAGCTGGAGATGATATCCGCTTTAGGAAAGGCAGGAGGGTTTGGAATACTTCATCGTTATAACTATATTCAAGCTCAAGCTAAAATCGTTAACGCTGCCAAGGCAGCTGGGGTGGAGAATGTTGCTGCAGCAGTGGGCGTGACAGATAATTATAAAGTTCGAGCACAAGAACTTGTAGCAAGTGGTGCAGATATTATTTGCATTGATGTTGCCCACGGCCATCACACAAATGTCGAGAGAGCGATAAAGACTCTCAAAGACATTTTCGGTGAAGACGTCTCGATTATAGCTGGAAACATAGCAACCGACACCGGATATGTCGATTTGTGCCGGTGGGGCGCCGATGCCGTCCGCGTCGGCATCGGCGGAGGGAGCATATGTTCCACAAGAATTCAAACAGGCCACGGCATGAGTACCTTCCAGTCGATACTCGCATGTCGCATGGCACGAATGGCTGCGCTGAATCACTTTCATTCGGGCGAAAAATATAATTTTACTCCAAAGCCTATTATCGCTGATGGGGGAATCAAGTCGTCAGGGGATATTGTTAAGGCCATCGCCGCCGGTGCAGATTTCGTTATGTTGGGTTCGATGCTAGCGGGAACGCTAGAAGCCCCAGGAGAGGTGTTTACTGAGTCCTCAGGCAAGTCTTACAAGGCGTACAGGGGAATGGCAAGCCGCGAAGCTCAAGAGGACTGGAGGGGCTTTGCTAGCTCTCTAGAGGGTGTTTCTACTACGATACCCTATAAAGGCTCGGCATCTTTTATACTAGAAGACATCGCGAACAACGTACGAAGCGGATTTTCTTATAGTGGCGCAAGGGATGTGGAAGAGCTAAGGGAAAATTCCCAGTTTATCTTGCAGACTTCGGCATCTCAGCTGGAGAGTGGAACACATATTTTAAATGTCAGATAACAAGGAGAAGAAAGAATATCGATATGGGAAAGAGGGAAAAACGATAACGTTCGTCGACGATGATAAGCGCCATGGCGATTTAAGAATAAGACTTAGACATGATGGCATTACGCAAATTCAGTTTTTTCAGAGGATGATAACTGGATACCTAAATAACGATGAGAGGATAATTGACTACTTAACAGAGTATAAGTATGAGTTGGGGAGGCATGGTAAGAGAAGGATTGCAAAATCCAGAAGGGCAATAAGAGAGGGAGAGGAATTATTTGGTATTTTCGATCTCTCTCCAGAAGAAAAGCAAGGACTGTTTGATATGATAGCAAAGGAGATGATTGAGTGAAACAATGTTCAAAAGAGTGTATAGACAAGGATTATGTGTGCGATAAATCAGAGTGTCGCCACTGGATGGATTTCGCAGAAGATTTCAACTGTTCGTTAATATCTGTTTACAGGCATGGTAATATGACGCTTGAGCAGGTAGGTGAAAGAATCGGGGTTAGTTTTGTCAGAGTTAGGCAGATAGAACAGCAAGCCTTAGAGAAGTTGAGGAAGAGAAAATCTTGGAAAAATAAAGAAGGTTTTTATGAAAATTAGAACTATTTAGTAGAGACATAGCATGCTAATAGCTTTGATAGAGTTTAAACTTACAAGGGAGAAATCAAATGAGCAAGAAAATTTTACAAGAAAACACAATAAGACGTTTTATGAAGTTAGCCTCGATAGGCGCTCCTAGCAATTCTTTTATAAAAGAAAATTTTGTGACAGAAGAGGAGGAGGAAGAGCGAGAAGACCCCATGGGCGCCCCTCCGCCAGGCGAAGAACCTATGCAAGGTGATCCGGCAGGAGAGGAAGAGGAAGAGGATCCGATGGACGATGTTCCAGTTGAAGATCCAGGTGGTCCTGACGAAGAAGGAGACATGGAGCTTACTGATGAAGAAGCAGCGATACTAGTGAGCTTGGGTAAGAAATTGCAGGCAGCTGGAGTCGAAGCGCCAGAAGGCGAAGAAGCACCAGAAGGCGAAGAAGCGCCAGAAGACGAAGAAGAAGAATTTGAGCCCGGGCCCGAGGCTGAGGCTCCTGAGGCTCCTGAGGCTCTACCCGGCGAAGAACCAGAAGACGAGCTTATGGAAGAGGAAGGCTTTGATAATTTAGTTAACGAAGTCATGAAAAGAGTTACTTCTAGAATCGTTCGTGAGCGAATGAAGAAATAGCGAATTAGACATTTTCTTGCTTATGTCAAAGTCCCCATTATAAATTTATAATGGGGACTTTTTTGTTGACATATCTGATAAATTTGGTATAATAAGTAATATGGATTTTTACGAATCATTGATGTGGTTTTTTGGAGGGGCACTTTTTTACAAGGTGATAACCTATGTGCTAGCGTTAGGGAACGGATATATTCTGTTCACACGCCTAGACACACTGACACTTAATATGTTACGTGCGGCAAGTACGGACATTGAAATGTCTTTCAAAATCAAGTATAAGCAGCTGAAAGCCGAGGGCGCTAGCAAAGAGGCATTGAAGCTTCTCCGCAAGAAAGACGCAGCAACTTTAGCACTGTGGCGCGACGGAGTTATAATTAACTTAATAGGCTCTATGCCAAGATATTTTCATAAGTTTGTTCAGTATACTAATTGGGACGAAGCCCAACGGGTTTTAAGGCAAAGAATGGAGGACAAAAAACGATGAAAGGTGGTATAGAAGCATACGCTTGGAGAAAGGAAGAAAAAAGTGGTTTCTTATATATCTTCCAGGTAACTGCAATGCCGACATTGCTTAAGCAGGCATCAGCGGAAATCGGAGGTAAGAATGTGGGGCAGGGATATAACGCGTTAACTAAGAAGAGCATTGTGTTGTTGGAAAGAGAATTTAGTACAAGGGTGGAATGGGTAGCCTTCGCAAAAGGCTTATCCTTCCAAATAGTAGAACTATCAGATAAACGGGAAAAGAAAAGGACATTTAATGAAAGAAAAAGATAAAAGTAGTGATAAAAAATCGAAGGATAGGAAGAGCAAGGGGAAGCCATCATCGAAAGAAGGGAAGGTGGAAGATATCATTATTGATGACGACTTCAAATTTGACGAAGCTTCGTCAATTGACGAAGAACGGTTTGTAATAATCAACAACATAGAGCAGCCAAGCTCAGAACCATCGCTACTGAGAAGTATGACTCTCTACGGGGATTTAACTGAAGAAAAAGGATCCGAAATTGTTCAGTCTCTCATGTTCCTTAAAGATCACGCACACCCTGCCCGAGATAATGACGAGTCAAGCGATGAAATTGAAGAGGAGACTTTAGAAGAGTCCAAATCAAGAAAGTCGATGAGTTTTTTAATTTCAACAAACGGCGGCACTGCCTCGGAGATGTTTGCGATATACGACACTATAAACCTGGTTAAGGAAACCTGCGATGTAAACACCGTTGGGATGGGGAAGGTAATGTCTGCCGGAGTACTTTTGCTAGCAGCTGGCACCAAAGGCAAAAGGGAAATCGGCGCCAATTGTCGAGTAATGATACACAGTGTTAACGGCGGCTATCACGGAAGCTTCCTAAATATGGAGAATGAAATATCAGAAGTTAGGTGGATCCAAAGCCAGTATGTTAAGTGTTTAGCAGCTGAGACAAACCTTTCTGAGAAGAGAATTCGTAAATTTTTGAAAAAGAATGTTGACGTATACCTGTCTGCAGAAGAAGCTATCGAGCATGGCATTGCAGATGTGGTAATTTAACTTGCACGTAACTAATTAAGATGGAGGATACCCAATGCCGTCGTTCGAGGATATAGTAGAGAAATTTTTACCCCGCAAAGCCCAGAACGTTCTAAATTTTAAGAACCTAGTTGAGCTGGTGGAGCAGGTTGAAGGCTCATCACCCTTCGATAAGAAGGTTGAAGCCGCCACTGAGGTTGAGCAAAATCCGGAGATATTAGAATCAGCTAGTGCGAAAGGGACGAGCAAAGAGGTGAAATTGCTGATACCAGACTTTCAGCTTGATCCCAGCTGGCTGAGCATCAATGCTGAGGGCGCGTCCTTTCCGCACGAAAAAGAAAAGCTAAAGTCAGCGTTGGAAAGTCTTAGGGTGACAAGAGACATCAGAGACTTGGGGAGCTTCATAAATGAGATGAATTCATTCTTGAATAGTTCTGTGAGCGTCAATGATCATGCAGCTGCGCTATCAACAATACAGGTTTTGAGAATATTTTATAATTTGCAAAAAACACCGGATGCATCATCTGCCGGATTTTTGTTTGAAGTTCTAATGGCTTTAGTGTTTGGTGGAGAGCGTATACGTCCGGACAACAAGAAGACGAAAGATTCCGGCGTGGTTGATGTCGATTTCCCCAGTCTTGCGACATCAATAAAATTAATATCCTCAGGGGCAACAAAAGTAAAATTCAGCGAAGCTTCGATAAAAATGTCGCTAGAGAAATACCCTGAAGGGTTTACTTACATTGTTGCGGATAAGGGTAAGAATACTTTATCTTTTGAAGCTTTCCATATCTCTGAGGAAGTCATCGACGCATTTCGAGAGAGAGCCCCAAGGAAATATATTAAGAAACAGAGGAAGGGTAGGAAAAAGAAATCTGACAAATATGTTCCCGGAGATCCGCTTATGTCTAGAGTATCTTCTAAAAGTCAATTTGCGAAAAGTGTTCCGACGATAAAGAGGCACCTAGGCGTGGATTCGCCAAGGGAGCCAGAAGGAATGAAGGTGGACAGCTCCTGGCTCTTAAATCAGGCAGCATATCAGCATCTTGGAACGATAGAGTTCGAAAATGTAGAGGCGCGCACAGAGCAGATACTGTCTGATCTGGACGAGAAATTTAAAGGCTTACTATCAACCCTGCAAGATCTTAGTAAAAAATCAACGGAGCTACTTTATGCCCCATCAGCAAATACGAAAGAAAAAGCAGGAAAAGTGAAGAGTTCAGCCGACGCTGTCTCTAAATCCGCCGGCCGTATTTAATTTTAAAACACTTGACAAATCTGATAAAATGATTATAATATATAGGGTACTTGATTTTACAAAGGGGTAATAATGTCTAAAAAGTATGATTCGAAAATTTCTTTAAGAGAGAAGCTAATGAAAGGTGTTAATGCTTTAGCCGATAACGTGGCATCGACGATGGGCCCACGCGGAAGGAACGTTATCATTAAAGAGAAAAACCGCAGGCCGTACATAACTAAAGACGGAGTGACTGTTGCTAAGTTCATTTCGTTTGAGGATGAGTTTGAAAACTTGGGAGCGCAGATTGTAAAGCAGGCAGCAGCGAAAACAAACGTTGATGCTGGTGATGGTACGACAACTTCGACTGTGCTCGCTCGCGCAATACTTAAGTCTGCCATGGCACACTTGGTTTCTGGCGCCTCGCCAATCGAAATAAAGAGAGGGATGGACAAAGCCGTAGCGAAGGTGTCTGAGAGGCTCAAGGAATCCTCGCGCCCCATACAGAGTCAACAGGACGTGTCACACATTGCGACGATATCCGCGAATGGGGATTTGGAGATAGGAAATCTTATTGCTCTGGCTGTCGATAGAGTCGGGAAAGATGGCGCTATAACAATCGAAGAAGCACGCTCAGTAGAAACTACGCTAGAATTAAAAGAGGGCTTTCGCATGGATGCAGGCTACGCAGCCGGGGCTTTTGTTACAGACGAAAGACGCGGCACTGTGAATTACGAAAACCCGATGTTCTTAATTGTGAATGAGAAAATAGAAAACGTAGAGCAAATACTTCCATCGCTAGAGATAGCTGCGCGGGAGAACAAGCCTTTTGTCATTGTCGCAGATGATATTTCTGGCCAAGCACTTGCTGCGTTAATCATGAATTCCATGAGAGGCACTATGAAAGTGGCAGCTATTAAAGCCCCTCGGTATGGAGAGGAGCGCCGCGGTATCATGAGCGACTTAGCTATCGCCACAGGTGGGCATTATTTTGAGAAATCACGAGGAGACGATGTTAAGAACGTTGAAATGCAACAATTCGGATCGGCTCAGTCAATCGAGATCTCGAAAGGGTTTACCACCATCGTCGGAGGCCGCGGTGACGCTGACAAGGCAGAGGAGCGTATAGATATGTTGAAGGGGGAGGTGGAGACGACTGACTCGCTCCTCGCCGCAGAGAGGGTACAGGAGAGGATTACAAGGCTAGCTAGTGGTATCGCAGTTATAAAGGTTGGCGCCGCAACAGAAATTGAAATGATAGAAAAGAAGCATAGAATTGAAGACGCACTTGAGGCGGTGAGATCGGCGCAGCAAGAGGGTGTCATCCCCGGCGGCGGCATCGCCTTGTTGAGAATTAGTGAGAACCTGACAGTTGAAACGGACACTGAAGAGCAAGCAATCGGGGTTTCCGTGGTGAAGGAAGCGCTACAGGCACCGGTTAGACAAATGGCTTTAAACTGCGGAATGTCCGAGGACGTTGTAATCAACAGTATTCTGAATGAATCAGGTGATACTGGCATGAATTTCTCAACAGGAGACATGGTTGATATGTATCTTGTCGGGGTTATTGATCCTGTTAAGGTTGCCCGCTGCGCCCTAGTGAATGCAGTATCCGTTTCTGGTACATTATTGACAACTAATCACGCAATTGTCGACTGCGATGACTAATTACGGTGTATTCTAACCTACTTTGGAGGGTGAGCTATGAGTAATGAGAATCCCAACGCAGAACAGTGCATGATGAAGATAGACTTGAAGATGAGTCAGATGATGAATGATATCTCTGTTATGAGAGAGAAGCAGGAAGAGATGTCTCAAGATATAGCAAAAATAAAAGAAGCGGTTTATAATCCCGATGACGGATTGTATGCTAGGATTAAGAATCTTGAAACATGGAAATCCACCTCCACGAAGATGATGTGGATATTGTTCACCAGTTTTGTTGGTGTCATCGGGGCACTAGTTCTGAATAAAATATCTTCTGGCTCTTGACATTCTATCTTAGATCTGGTAGAATTAGTTAATAGTTAGGGGATTTGAGTTTTGGAAGAGTTACTTAGAAGAATCGAGCATCTTTTACTCGAAGAGTACGACATCGTTGTTGATTACGACTCAGCATACGAAGATAGCTACTATCACGACTCATGTCTAATAGAGATGAATTCTAGCCAAACCGCAGAGTCATGCTTATGCGGACTATTGCACGAGGCATCGCATGCAATCTTAGGACATGCTTCGGGCACTGAGGATGATGTCTTGAATATGGAATTATCAGCATGGGAGTACGGTAAGCTGCTGGCTTTATCTCTTGGGATACCTTTGCCAGAGTCGTACGACGAGGAGTCTCGGATTTCAATAAAAAAATATAAGAGATATTTGGAAAGAGAGGGAGCTTGAAAGTAAAATTACAATATACAGTAGATATGGATGATATCCCAGAAGAAGTAGCGAGACTTTTAGATAAGGCAGTTTCGTATTCGAGACTTTCTTCTAAGGATTTAGCAGACGCCGCGTCAGAATTCGAGAATAAACAAACGCCAGAAGAATTCTACATTAAGCTTAGCGAAGCTAGAGACAAGATGGTGCATGCAGACTTGCTGATCAGCGATTGTTTAGCAATTGTTGCCAGCTACAACTCGGCGCTAGCTAACAGTCTTGTCGAAAAGATAAATAATCATGAAAACCAGGAAAGCATTGAAGAATAGCTTGGTATACCTACCATCGGAAACGCTGATGCAGAATCATGAGAATTCCCCATCAGCGTATAAGAAATTGCATACACCGCGAGTGGTGTTGGTGTTGGGGGATTTTGGAGATATATACAAAGTTCTCTGTGACGGTGTCCCGTGGTTAGTTATGAAAAGCAATGCTTTCTTAATCGAAGGAGATAGGAAATGATAGTTAAGTTAAAAGAAGTATACAGGGAATCTACTAGTTTAGAGAATCCGGCATCGAAAATGTTGTATAGAACAAGGGAGATACTTGTCAACTCAGAGCATGTTGCGTTTCTTCGAGAGAACAAGAAGCTGAATACGGCGATATTTGAGAGCACATCGACGATAGGAGAGAACCGAGCTTTTTGTACAATTATGTTCACCAGTAGTCACTCCAATTATCATACAGAGATTACAGTCGTTGGATCTCTGAACGAGGTGAGCGAGAGTCTCTCCCTCTCTTCGAAGAAGGTGATTCTACATGGGTAATTCAAGATACATAATTTATGGCACACCATCATGCAATTATTGCAGAAAAGCGGAAGACTTGCTCACGTCGCTGGATATAAAATATGTATTCTTGAACATGGAGGAAGATGTTGAAGGTATAGAGGAGGCAAAAAGGTATTATAGCTGGGGAACAATACCTATCATACTGGAGAACAACCTTTTAACCGGGGCCACACGACTAGTCGGAGGCTTCTCGGACGTGGAAAAAGAAATAGGAGAACAAAATGTATGAGGTGGAGTGTGACTTACAGCCAGTAAGGGAATATTCAACATCGTCAAAGTTGTCCCCTGTCAGATTCGGAAGATACCACGGCAGCAATTTCTGGGAAATCTCAGGGTATGGCGCCAAAAAGTGGGTTGTTGCAGTAAAGATACGCGTCAACGACGGAGACATGGTAGACGCAACCATCGAAGAGTTGGCTGCAGCTTGCGTGGCTTACTTAAATAAACCGCCGCCCAGGCAAAAGTATGGCAAAAGGCAAAGATATCCAAAGTATGGGCTCTTTGAGCTGCACAAGGCTAGCTTAATGGAGTCCCGCGGTAAGAAATATATATCTGCCCTTCTTATCACACGGGCAAGGAAGAGCGCTTTCTTCTGGGGCAAAGGGAAGAGGATTTAAGCATGTCGGAAGATAAACCAAAGCCTAAAAAAAGACTAGCATTTACAGCCACTGAGGTAAGGAGGTTCTTTGTAGAAGCACAGAGCTTATCCTTACGAGCCGATGCCCTACTGGCTGATCACTACACAACTAGAAACGTCTTGCACAGCAGAGAGGTGTCAAGCCGAGTACACGAAATCCTGCTAGAGGCTCACGCCTTCAGAGAGATGCTGGAGATACACTTTGTTCCAGAACCAGGGAAGACCCACTACGAAGTTGATGTAGAAGTTGTGTTGGGGCTATCTAAAATAACAGCGATGCTAAATGTCAACCGATCGGAACTACTTAAGGCTGGTATAAGCCTGGAGACTCAATAATGACGTCGCAGGAAAAGATAATAATTGGAGCAGGACTGTTCTTATTGGCTCAGACAGTAAGCTGGTTTCAGCTGAATCTTCAGTTCATTAATGACTGGTGGAAAGACAAGGGCTTGCTAACTGTGGTTCTGTTGGGCATTCCATGCGGCTTATCATTTTGGTATGCATGGAGGTTCACTGCAGAGGGGCTCGGTAAATCTGTTTGGTCGGCGAGGTTTATGAGCTTCGGGCTTTCCTATGTTACGTTCCCGATACTTACTAGCGTATTCCTAAAAGAGAGTATGATGACAGCTAAAACTTTATCGTGTGTAGCATTATCTTTGCTGATTGTTGTTATTCAGATATTTACGTGATTATGTTAGAATGACACCTCAGAAAAAGGTGACACAAACGTGCAGCCTTTTGTTTTTGTTTTACTAATTAGTATAGAATAGGAGCACTATATGTTGCGCAAAGAAATACAGAATTATTTTTCAGAGATATCTGAAGAGAAAGGTAGATCTCGCCAAAGGGGTATATACAAGTTTTACTGCATGTTGGGTTACACTATTGAGTCCGACAGCACCACTCAGAGAGGGCTAGATGACATACTTGCCGACTTGCGAGCGCTAGCGAATGTCACTATTGTCACCGTGGTTATAGCTAACCAGCGTTTAGGGGAGATGAGGTACGTAGCGGGCGTAAGTATTAAATTTATACCTAGTGTGCCAGGCGAGTTTCGAGCACCAGAGGATGTCAAGAAAAGGATACTGAGGGACGTCCAGAGGCTTAAAGGCGTAAGCAACATCTTTAAGGTTTCAACTTCGTTAGAAAGAGTAGAATAGATGGGAGACATCTTGCGTCCAGAGGAAACAAGAAGGCACCATGTTGAAAAGATAATATCAGACATATCTGATAAAAATCTAATAGATTTTTCGTTTAAAGGTATCAGTATCAAAGAATATTCCGGCGTGACGGAGGTTGCATGCTCATATGAAGAAAGGCGCGGCGTGCACAAAAAGAAAGAAAAAAAAATCAGAAACACGTCAGAAGGGGCAGTGAATTCACTGTTTGGGGCACTTATGTCAGAATACGTGGAGGAGTTTCCCCTTTTAAGGAATCTGACATTCTCAGGGTTTTCAGTTAAGGCTGATGTTGGCACAAGAAAGACGCCATCAGGGGCTGATGCTAAAGCTTTAGTCATCTTAGAGACGTGCAGTAGTAACGGTAGCGCCATGACGTTTAGGGCATATGGCAGATCTATAAATGCTTCAATGGCGAGGGTTGTTTTTGAGGCATACCAATTTTATATAAATTGTGGCATGACATTCGAAGCTATTAGGTGGCGAATATCAGAGGCTCGAGACAGAAACAGAGAAGACATTGCGTCTTCATATATCTCAAGGCTAGTTCAGATAGTTAATATCATACCATATGACGTAGATGAAAAGTTATAATATTAAACTGGGGGCCCTCGCCGTATTGTTGACTATAGTAATGTTTTGCGCAAAAGAAAAGTTCGATATTCAAAATGGGAAAGATTCTCGTAGCTGGAGCATAATTAGTTGTGAATGATAAGTTTATGAAGGCGGTACTAGTGCTTTGGCTCGCCGCTTGGATATGTTTGTGTTATTTGGTTTGGTTTGACGACGGATTAAATACACTCCAGACTGAGATACCAACGGATGCTGCAGAGAATGTGGAAAAAGGAAGAGGAGTTTCAGCCAGGTGACTTAGTGTATCATATATTGTATGGTAAGGAGTGGGTGGGTGTTGTTCTGGAAGTGAAAAAGAATGATAAAGGCTTAAGTAGTGGCAAGCATGCAGCGCTCGTGCATATGATGCCGGGAACAGAATATTCTTCTCACTTCGAGAAGGCGTTCTCGAAGCAAACGGGCCCGTATAAAGGGTGGGTGTCGGTTAACTGGTTGATAAAGTTTGTTGCCTTGGATTAAAAATAATTAAAAAATTGTCTTGATTTTGCAATTATTTATGCTATAATGGTTGCATAGGTAAAAAATGTGTTTATATTTAAGAGGACTAAGGTGAAAAGGAGAATTTCATGTCAAAGGTTATAGGAATAGATTTAGGAACAACGAACAGTGTCGTTTCAGTCATGGAGTCTGGAACTCCCCAGATAATTACAAACGAAGAGGGGGCGAGGACAACCCCGTCAGTGGTTGCATATACGAAATTAGGAGATAGGCTAGTGGGCAGTCCAGCCAGAAGGCAGGCAGTCACGAACCCGCAAAATACCATTTTTTCAGTAAAGAGATTTATGGGTATGAAGTACGATGACATATCAGCCGAAGCAGAGTCCATGCCCTACTCGGTGAAGAAGTCTTCTTCTGGAATGTGTGAAGTTCTAGCTAGCGAGAAGTTGCACGCCCCTCAGGAAATCAGCGCACAAGTGCTCTTAAAACTCAAAGCAGCAGCGGAAAGTTTCTTGGGGGAAGAAGTCAGAGAGGCTGTTATAACAGTCCCGGCATACTTCAGCGACTCTCAGCGTCAGGCAACTAGGGATGCTGGAAAGATAGCAGGCCTGGAAGTCAGGAGAATTATCAACGAACCTACTGCAGCAGCTCTGGCATGCGGCTTTGACAAGGGAAAAGAGCGCAAGATAGCCGTGTATGATCTCGGTGGAGGAACGTTCGATGTTTCTATATTAGACATCGCAGACGGAGTTGTGGAAGTGTTGAGTACAAACGGGGATACTCATTTGGGCGGCGACGATATTGATAAAATTTTAATTGATTGGCTTGTGAGCGAATTCAAGAAGGAGACGGGAGTTGACATATCTGGAGATCCGATGGTGTTGCAAAGGCTTAAAGAGGCTTCAGAGAAGGCAAAGATTGAACTATCAAGCGCGCAACAGACAGATATAAATCTGCCATTTCTGACAGCTGATGCGTCGGGCCCTAAGCATATGAACGTTTCTCTCACTCGATCGACGTTTGAACAAATGATAGATGAGCTGGTAGAAAAGACTCTAGATCCAGTGCGAAAAGCAATGAAGGATGCGTCAGCTTCTATCAAGGATATTGATGAAGTCTTGCTCGTCGGAGGTTCAACTAGGATACCTTTAGTCCGTCAGGCGGTTGAGAAATTATTTGAAAAAAGCGCCAGTTCATCGGTGAATCCAGACGAAGTTGTTGCCCTAGGCGCAGCGGTACAGGGAGGAGTTTTTTCGGGAGAGGTGAAAGACATTCTCTTATTGGACGTCACCCCCCTATCCCTAGGCTTAGAAACCATGGGCGGCGTCATGACAAGACTGATAGAGAGGAATTCCACTATTCCATGCTCGAAGTCTCAGGTATTCACTACTGCGGAGAACAACCAACCAGCAGTCGACATTAAGGTTTTGCAAGGGGAGAGGGAGTTTTCGGCAGACAACAAGAGGCTCGGTGTCTTTAAACTGGATGGAATTCCACCCGCACCCCGCGGAGTGCCTCAGATAGAAGTAACTTTCGATATCGATGCAAATGGCATTGTTAGCGTTTCTGCTAAGGACAAGGCAACTTCCAAAGAGCAGTCGATAAAGATACAGGGATCAGGATCGATGTCCGCAGAAGACATCGAGCGCATGGTAGAGGACGCCAAGCGCTACGCGGAGGAAGACAAACAAAAAAGAGAGAACGTAGAAAAGAGGAATTCTCTGGAGTCCCTAGTATTTCAAACCCGCAAACTCATGGATGAAAATTCTGAAAAGCTTGAAGCTGGCTCCATCGAAAAAATGGAAACAGCGATAGCTTCTGCGAAGGCTGCACTTCAGGGTTCAGATAACCCGTCTGAAATTAATTCGGAGTTTGACTCTCTTACTGCCTTAGTTCAGTCGACAACCCAGAAAATGTATGAGGCAGCACAACAAGCAGAGCCAGCAGAAGAACAAACTCAAGACTCGCAAGATGACGATATCATTGATGCAGAGTTTGAAGAAGCATAGTCGACAAATAGGAGCATTGAGAAATGGCAAAGATAATCGGATTACAAGCGAAGCTTCTGGCGAAAAGTTATGCGGCAGCTATGGAGAGCAAGGGTTATTCATTCTTTAAGAATGGGGATTATAACTTGAATATCGTCGGCGTGAGAAATAAGTCGGGGAGTGCATCACGCTTCGACGACTTTATTAACATTCTGTACAAGGTGGATGATTCCTGGGTTTGTGATATTTATCCTGCGACAACTGAACCAGGTATCAGTATCCTGAGAAAACCGCTAGCCAGCGTTCAGAGCAAGGGTACTGCGATATTAGTACCTGATCAGTATCGTTCGACATATAGAATAGGAACTCACGGCGGCAAGCGGAAGTACACAGCCCTTGTGCAGAGAGGTTCGAAGGTTAAGGTTTGGAGGGACAATAATAGAGATTCTACCCCTGACTATGTCGGCGCAGAGGACGAGGGATGGTACGGCATCAATATTCATCGTCAATGGGGATCTGACGAAAGGGAGTATACAGGTGGGGTATCTGCAGGCTGTCAAGTATTCCAAAGTAGTAAAGACTTTTATGAGTTCATGGACACTTGTAATCGTGCCGCCGACGTATGGGGTAACTCTTTCACGTACACTCTGCTTGAAGAGTTAGATTTAGCCAGAGAAGTATGTTAAAGTAGGTGTCACGTGGCTCTTCAGATTTTGGATTTACATAACATACGACACTCTGCTGCGGTAGAGAAAATCAGCTGTTTTTTAAACTGGGCAGAATTGCCTTGCCGTATTATAACTGGCAATTCTAAAAAAATGAAGCAAATAACCGAGGAAGTTGTGAAGAAGTATGGGTACTCGTGCTATAATGAGAGCGCATACAACAGTGGAAGTCTGTTAGTGGTGGATCCATCTCCGACAGACTTTGAATAAAGGAAGGAATAGCAATGAAATATAATCGTCCATGGGAAAATTATGATGAATATGTTGACGCACAGACAAATACGAATAAAAGAAAACTAGAAAGAGTTTGGATATCCGAAAGGGAGATAGATTCGATAGTTGAATGGATTAAGAATTCCGATATGGAAGTTGAAAGTGGAGTGTGCCATGGCGTCAGAAACGGATTTGAAGTTGAGAGGTTTCGAAATTTACTTGAAGCTGACATAATAGGTACGGAAATTTCTGAAACTGCAAGTAGGTTTGCAAACGTACTTCAGTGGGACTTTCATGATATTAAAGAAGGGTGGGTAGGAAAGTTTGATTTTATTTATTCTAATTCGATAGATCACAGTTATGATTTTAGATATTGCCTGAATCAGTGGATGCGTACTTTAAAAAAAGGCGGCGCATGCTTTATTGAGTGGTCGTATGGGTGCACAGACGCGTATTTTGCATTAAACTCAGCAGACTGTCTGAGTATCGAAAAAGAAGAATTAGAAAATTTGTTGAACGAGAGAAACAGAGTAATAGATTCTTTTAAAGTGCTGGACAAGAACGGCATGCCGAATAGGACTATTTTTGTGGTTCAGCATAAGGAGAATATATGAGATACTTGTGGTTGTTTGCGTTTATGTTAGTTTCTTGTGAAGAGCAGAATGTACTGTATTCAGAGACGACAGACTCTTCGACAAACGATGCAACGCCAAGCCTGTGGCTATGTCACAATCCTGAATCAGAATTACACGGCTTGAGGTGCACAGAAGATTGCTTGGAAGCCGGAAACCAACATGCCTTTTGTTGGCTATCAGATTTGGATTATGGGCTGTGAAGAGAGAAGTTGCAGTTAAATTATCAAAGGGGATAAACATCCTGGCTTTCTTGTTATTGGGGTGCCTCGCATGTGTGACTTTCATGATAATGAGTCAAACTGCGGAGTCGAATTCTATAACGGTGGATGTTGCAAAATATCAATCGGAAAAGGAGTCGAAAGTGGTAATGGAAATGCGCATGATGACACTTGAAATGAGAAACCTACAGAAAGAGGTTGGGATTTTAAGAGATACAATAGGGAAAAAGTAAACTATTTATATATATATCAGTGCTGGAAGGAGGAAACACATGAGTAACGAAAATGAAGAAGAACAGAAGCCTGAGAGCCAGAAAGATATGGTTTCTCAGGAAATGTCTAAGATTATTGGGAGGTACGGCATTGAAACTGTGCTAGAATCCTTTATCGATTTGACGTCTCCTAATAATATCCCCCACCGCCCAGAGATAGCGGACTTGCAAGCTAGGTTAGTGATGGCGATGAACACTTATAGGAAGAGTTATGAAACCAGACAAAAAATTTAAATTAACTTGCAAGTCTGATTTTTATATGTTACTATATATAAACAGTTGGTGAAAGGGTTTGATATATATTCCGCTCCTATGTTTGTTATCAATGTTAGCCCCACAGATAAACGTGGTAGCTACTCCTTTGGATCTTCCTTGGGCAAAAGAGCTGAATTATAATTTTCAAAAATATAAAAATTATCGATACATCATGGGAGACTTGGAATACGGAGAAATGCGATTCCGAGGGCAGATCGAGCAGATATATGAAACTGAATTAATAATTAAATTTTTTAAATCAAAGATAAGCAAAGCATGGTTAGTCATCGGCCCAGTAGGTATTAATGAGTTCAATTGCAAAGTAAGATATAAAGATATAGTGTCAGCTATGTCAAAGAAGTATGGACCCCCCCGCTTCCGAGAGATTATACGAGAGTCAATCATGGAGGAACTTGTATTCGCTTCAGAGTGTTACGCAATAGGGGTAGGTGTAGCTGAAATCAATACAACTTGGAAGATACCACATTTTGAGATTGAGGCTTCTCTCTTCTCAGACGAAGGTATAATATATATAGAAATAGAATACGTATACATACCCCTTAAGGGAATGTCTGAAAGTAGTTTACACAATCACTTGTGAGAAAGAAAGTAGGAGAAAATAATTGTTTGAAGTCAATTCTAGATCGTTCTATGTGACAGCAGAGGAAGGTGATGTGGTAAGGGTTGAAATTTTAGAGCACCACGGTATGATGAGCATCGCTATCGGGGCAAATTTTAGTATAAATGTCAGCCCTGACGATGCATTTGACATCGCCGACGCGCTGACAATGATAGCCAATGAAATTAGCTCTCACACTGGAGAAGAATAAGATGCCTATACAAAAATGTAAAGGACAATACGGATCCGATAGGGAAGTTTCCTGGCCATCACCACATGTGACGCCAGTGCCAATTACTTCTCATTGTGAAGAAGAGTTACTGTTCAGAGATATCGAACAACTGCTTAAGGAATTCAGAGAGATTGACTTGTCTTGCGAAAATGATAGACTAGTATTGACTTACGTCATAACAAAATTAATTAAAAAAGGGAGTGTTAGAGATGAAGACATACGATGATTTAGTATCTTTCATGAGGACGAAGAAATTTGCTATTAGCGTGCTCGCCTTGGTGGAGAATGTTGTCGGAGATAATTTTAAATCTCTTCGTAGACTTGAGCCTTCGATCCGAACGCTTAACGACTACGTGCAGCATGTCGAGGAAGACAAGGGGCAGCAGACTGTTTTCTTGACTGTTAGGGCTGCATATGAGTTTGAGTATGCTATTAAGAAAGTCTTATCCGATAGTGGCTTCGTTACAGTATCTAAACTTCACAACGCAAAGAAACAAAAAAACGACTTTGGCGTGAAAGTTTTAGATAAAGAGTCTGTAGTATACTTTGAAGTAAAGACTAGTCAGAGCGATAATGGCTGGACTGGCTCATCTCATTCGGAGGGCAGCGGAAAGATTGACAACTATGTCCTTATCAACTACGAGTTAGATAAAGACATTCAGTTGCCACCATTCTCGACATCTGCGATAGCTGGCATGTTTAAGTCCGCGCACTTTTCAGTAGTTGACGGGTTTGACATGGGTTGGGCAGGCAAAGCCACTGATAAAAGCAGTTTCACTAAGGCTAAAATTCACAATTCGGTAGCATCACGTTATTCGGAGTACATTGCTCTAGGTTCTGTTGCGCCCCAGAGGAAATGGTGTAAAATTCTCAAGGAATCACTGTGCTCATACCGAGATAGTAACAACACACTAGCTAGTGCTGCTCCGGCAGGGAAAGGGATATCCAATGTCACAATTGCCGCTTAACAGAATATTGTGTGGCGACTCTGTAGAGAAGCTTAAAAATTTACCCGATAGCAGTGTTGATTTAACGGTGACTTCGCCACCGTACGATGACATTAGATTTTATTCCGACGAGTTTACTGAAACCTTCAATCTATCTGCTGTCGACTTCTCAGATGAGAATGAATACAAGAGACAATTGTCAGCATTCAAGAAAAAGAAGATTGCAGAAAAACTCACAGAAAACAACGGTTACTCATTCCCGTTTGAGAGCATTGCAGACGAGCTTCATAGGGTAACTAAGCCAGGTGGGGTGGTTGTATGGGTTGTTGGAGATGCCGTCGACAAGGGTAGCGAATCTGGAAGCTCATTCCGCCAAGCGCTGTACTTCAAGGAAATAGGGTTTAACATTCATGACACGATGATATATGAAAAGAACGGCACATCCTTTCCTGCCCGTCGCGATGGCAACCGATACTCTCAGATTTTTGAATACATGTTTGTGTTTTCTAAGGGAAAGCCCAAAACTCACAATCTTGTGTGCGACAAGCCCAATAAGTGGACTGGGTGGGGTAGCTTTAATGATAAATTTAACTTTGATTCCATTGGGGGAAGTCACACCGAGACGGAAAAGCAAGAATTGTTTGAACTCATCAGGAAAGCACTGAAGTCAATGGGATACAAAGAGACTCAAGAGGGTGTCACAATTGATGACTCTGGGTTTGATTTTACGAGAGTTAACTATTCCAAGTTGGGGCTTGGAATATCTTCGATGAGAGGTAAGGATGGAAAGCTAAAGAGTCGTGTACAGAAGCCTGTACCAGAATTTTCACCGAGAAATAATATATGGAAATACAATACAGGAAAAAACTTTTCAACAAAGGATGCCATAGCTTTCGATCATCCAGCGATTTACCCTGAAAGGCTGGTAGAGGATCATGTATTAACATGGACTTCCCCCGGAGATGTTGTTTTAGATCCATTTGTTGGTTCTGGCACAACCACGAAGATGGCGCATATTAATGAAAGAAATTGGATTGGCATTGACATCTCACACAAATATGCAAATCTTGCTATAGAGAGGATGAGGATTGCAGAAAAAATTAAAAAAGAAGGATACAAGAGGGAGATAATTACCAGTAGTCAGCAGACGATAACAAGCAATGGGAAGTTGTCTCACAAAGAGATAAGCTCCATGAACAAGAAGCAAATGATAGAGACTATGCTTGAGTGGCAAGACGAGCTAGTTTCTGCCAAGAAGGTAAAATAATTAGTGGCGAAAGACAGAGCACGATTAGAAGAGTTGTGGAACTCTGGAACGCATGCGCTCGGTATCGCAGTATCTTTGCCGCTAGCCTTGTCGCTACCAAGAATAGAGACAAAGATAGTGTGTATCAGCATGTGCATTGTGTATGCTCTTTCGACACTTTACCACTACGAGAGAGAAGCAAAAAAGAAAGACATTCTCAGAATGTTGGATATGATTTCAATACAGTTAGCCATCGGCGGCACGTCCGTCGCATATTGTTTGATACTTGGTTCTTCGTTTTTGTTTTCTGCGCTCCCTATTGTATTGGCAGCTTCGGGTTGTCAATACATCGCTATATATTATGGCAAGCCTTCCTTTGAGAGAAATTCTCTTTTTGTTCCTATTACAATCGGCATCGCCAACCTGTGCGTTGTAGCTTGTGTTTCTGGCAGCGTTGGAGAGATAGCTTTTTTCTTGATTGGTTGTCTTGTTTACTTGGTGGGGATATACTTCTATATTAATGATGAGAAGAGGTATTATCACACGATATGGCACGTAATTGTGCTTTTAGCGTCGTCCATACACATACTAGGTACTATTTAAGTGTATGAACGAAGACGAATATGAAATAGGTGATCTAGTAGTTAGTTATATCTTCAACACTTCTCTCCCTGAGCCGGAAGTCTTGCAACATGGGATAATTCTAGACGTCAATTCCACGCTAAAAGATATACTAGTGTTGGATAACTCTGGTGATTCTCGGTGGTGGGGTACCCAAAGGTGGAAGATAATCAGTAAGAGAAAGAGAATTTAATTATTATTGTCTTTTGGCTTGACTTACACGATTAAATCCTATATTATAGGAAAGTTGAAAAAAGAAATATGTTAACTTGGTTAGTCCTTTTGAAATTGCTGGTATTGGGCGTTTTCATATTGGGTGTGTCCCTAATTCTTAGCTAGGCAACCTACTGAATTCCTGCTACAATATTGTTTATTCGCTTTAATCTTGGCTGAATTGGGTATATAATATATTCTTCTTACAAATAAAAACAAAAAAGGAGGAAAAAGAATTCATGAAGAATACAGATGTACACTTGGAGCCACGAGAGGATATTAAGAGGACAGTCAGTCCAGCGGATATGTTGATGTCCACTACATGTTACGATGTTTACAGGGCATTGACGCTACCACAAAAAGCTTTAGCAAGAGTGAAGCAGTTGTTTCGCCCCCGCGACACTTTCGTAGATAAAGTATAAAAAAGAACTAGCTTTAATCAAGTATCGGGAGATATTGAATGATATACCACTTGGCTTATAGAGTAGGTGATGGCAAAAGACAGCATATATATGCCACCAAGCAAATCTGTGAGAAGAAAAGGAAGAATCTTATCGCGGAGCATGGTAAAAAAATTAAGTTTTCTAGAATCGAAATCGCTTGACAATTGGAAAATATATGATATACTAAATAGGTAAGTCAGAAATTCTTAAAAAAGGATTATCCAAATGAAAGTCGGTGACTTAATAAGGTTGCAAAGAGGTGCCTGTCGCCATTGGGAACTGCCAACGGGCATCGCGCTCTTGGTTGAGAAGCTACCACGCAATGACGGGTTGGAGTATGACTGGAGAGTCTTCGTTGATGGCAGATATATTGAACTCGGTAGACAGCTAGAGCAATCTTCGGAGGTAATCAATGAAAGTCGGTGATCTAGTTTACTATAACTATCCTGGGCGAGCAAAGAAAATTGGTGTGCTTCTAACCGAAATGTATCTCAACGTGCCTACAGCCCTAAACAAGAGTTTCAAAGTCTCGTGGCAAGACGGCACCATTGGCAATCGCGTATGGGATTACGATTTGAAGGTTGTAAATGAAAATCGGTGATTTGGTCAAGCGCCATTGTAGAAACTGTGTTTATCTTAGATCAACCTGCACAGCTGAGACTGGTTTTTGCACTGTCTATGACAGGGATACTACATTGGAAGACAGTTGTGAGCACTTTGCAAACGTCGCAATAAAGGGAATATTCAGCGAAATAGAACGCTTACCAAACAAAGAGACAAAAGGTATCCATCCAGAGCCAATTGAGGATAGTTTGGTACGAGATCTAAAAAAAGAAAACACCCTATTCCCAAAAGCAAGGAGATCAGGGCCAAACGCTGCAATCAAGAATGGTTGCGAAAGTTAACACACTGTGTTAACTTGCGAACAAGAGTTTGATACTTATGGACAGTTGCGAGGAGAAATAAAATGACTGACGAAAACCGAAAACTAAAAAAAGAAAACATCAAACTGCGATCACTATGCCGAAAAGCAGCAGAACAAGTTATTGACGATCACAAAGAAACATTACAAAAGTTGGCGGACAATCCATATCCTTATAAGCATCTAAAAGAAGACTGTGTTGCCTATCAAGAAGGCGGAATGGGATGCCCAGATTGTTACTGCGACTCCTCTTGTAAAGATGATGCTTGTCATATTTGTGGCGGCAATACACCAGAAAGAGTTGAAGAGCAGATTGAGCGGCTGGAAAAGGTTATTACATGGAGAGAAGAGGACATCCTCGACGACGAAGATAAGCGATTATACGACAGGCTCATCAAAGAGATCATCACCGAGTGTCATAGCGAGACTCTCGACTGGGATGAGGATAGGATGAGGGCGAGACTCCGAAAAGTAATAGAAACTACTTGACAAGGCAAGAGAAAATGAAAGTCGGTGATTTAGTTGAGACTTACGATTTCGGCGTAGGGTTACTAGTAGAGATTATGTTCAACAACTATCGCGTGCTTTATCCATCCGGTAAGTGGTATTGGGCCATCGCCGCAGAGTTGGAGATAATTAGTAAAAATAATGCTTGACTTTTAAGAAAACAACTGATATTGTGTTAATATGAAGATTTGGAGAAGTCAAATGAAAGTCGGTGACATAATAAACTTACCACCCGGCTGTTGTAGACACTGGGGATTGCCAACGGGCATCGCCCTGCTGATCAGGAAACTCCCTCGTGCCGACTGGCTAAACTATGACTGGGAATTACTTGTTGCTGGCAGGATCATCCAGTTGGGCAGACAAATAGAACAGTCTTCGGAGGTAATCAGTGAAAGTCGGTGACTTGGTAAGAAAGCTCGATAATGTTGGACTCGTGATCCTGACCCATGGATTCGGTCGCAGAACAGTACTGTGGAGTTGTGGGATTAGGCAGGACTTCTGGGTTGGGAACCCCCAATATGAGTCGCTCAGTGAAAGTCGGTGATTTAGTGTGGAGCCGCCGTACACAGATATACGGTGTTGTCGCTTGGATTAACCATGGGGACGGTGGTTGGATCCGTCTATGGGGAAAACATTATACGTTACTTAGTGGAGCAAATCGTGCAAAATATTTTGAAGTCATCAGTTTTTATCAATAATTCCGGTAGTCCTTGTGGAAATTGCGGATATACATGGATATTCAGTTGGACAACCTATTGCAATAAATGTGGATGGAGGGTATAATGAGTGTTAGTACTAGAATTGGGAACTCGATCAACAATGGCAGTGTCGACACCTCATGTGATATATATATCACGGGTATGGGGAGTTGCGCAGAAGAATTCGGTGCGATAGCGTATATCGAATTCTATGAGGGTAAATACACCCTGCGAGTGTGGGCAGACATCAACCAAGAGGATCCTACCCACTCGATTGACTTGAGTGGTGCTTACGAAAGTGAGCGACTCGAAGGATTGAGGTAACAAATGAATATTTTTGTATTAGACGAAAATCCAAACATCGCCGCTTCGATGGCATGCGACAAGCATGTTGTGAAGATGATTGTGACACAAGATTCTTGGAGTTAATCAGTGAAAGTCGGTGACTTAGTACAAAATGGGCAAGGGCGTACCGGTATCGTAACGGGAGTCGGCTGGTGCGGCGTATGTCCGAGTTACGAGAAATGCCCCTTTGAGAATCCAGATATTCATGTTATAACTGCAATAGGTCACTGTGTGTGGAGCTATCATGCCATGGAGGTGTTAAGTGAAAGTCGGTGATTTAGTGCTACCACGAGATAAAGGCTGGAAGAAATACAGGAAGTCTATGGGTATCGTGGTTAAAATCTGCTCCGGCCAAGTATCTGTACAGTGGCTCGATGACAACCACAGCCGGAATGACTGGTCTAAAAATTACTTGGAGGTAATCAGTGAAAGTCGGTGATTTAGTAAAAGACAACCATCCAAACCGGATATTTCACACTGATCGGTTCGGTGTGCTTATTAAAAATGTCGGACACAACAAGGGCATGGGTTGCACCAACAAGACGTTCAAGGTATTGTGGAACAACGGTACCATAGGGAACAACGTGTGGGATTATGATTTAAAGGTGGTGACAGGTGAAAGTCGGTGATTTGATTCTTTGGCGGAGCACCTATGACACACAGATTGGCATCATGCTTTATGACAACATAGAGGGTGGGACAATAAAATTTTATGATTTTGAGAGGGAGAGAACATTCTGGCGAGTAAGAAGCGAATGTAAAACAATAAGCCCCGGTAGCTCAATTGGATAGAGCATCGGCCTTCTAAGCCGAGGGTTACAGGTTCGAGTCCTGTCCGGGGTACATGTAACAAGGCTTATAAAAAATAAGCTTGACATATGAGAAAAAATGATATATGATTGATATATCAAATGGAGGAAAGACAATGGAATTTCTAGGAAGCGTGATAACTATTGCAATCGGCTTGTGGGCCGGCCAGATGTTGATAGACAGTTGGAGAAACAGATGAAAAAGTTGGTGAAAGTCGGTGATTTGGTAGTGCATCAGCACAGTTTTTGTAATCTCAGTGATACCTCCGAACGCCATGGACTTGTTATGAAGGTAGAGTCAGCAGTGTTTCGTCAAACAGATTATCTTTGTTCTGTGTTGTGGTGCAAGAAGGGAGGTGGATCGCAATTGGAACATCGCAAGATAATGGCGTCGAGCCTCAAGAAAGTAAATCAATGAAACTAATTACAATACTTGTGTCTATGCTGTTCTTCATGGGATGTAACATACATTACGACGACACATGTGATCCAAAGAATCCAGACTACCATCACACGGAATGGGTATGTGAAGAATACGGCGACTGCCGAAGTTTACACGTCTGTAGTTGGAGTCCGATGTACCAGTCTAGGCATCCCACAGAGCAGATAGTGGTTGACGGTGAGTGGCTAGAGTGTTATCCGCAACATGGAGTTTGGTACGGAGATAGGTACGAGGAATATGGGTATTATTGTGCGTACCACCCCCGCAGACTTTGCTATTATTGTCCGCAAGCGAGAGTAAGATAAAAATTAATAATTATTTGACTTCAAACAAAAGATAAGCTATAATGAGTAAAAGTGTCCAGCAGATAGAGCTGAGAGTTGGGGATTGTGTTTATTTTAAGCCCAATCATGCCCTTGGTGTGCTTCTGGGTAGGAGAGCAGCGCGTAATGGTGCTATTTTGTGGAAATACGCCTTGAGAAGCCCACCCCCCGAAAGACTAGAAAACGTCATGGTAAGCATTAGGGAGGACGATGAGACATTGTTTATACAGGGCATAACCAAAGGGAGATTGACTCTATATGAAGTTGGGAGACATTATCAGGTGTAAAATCGAGGGAAACTGCCGTTTCCTGCCGGCCGCCAACGGCATATATCTTGTTCGGAGGCTGGAGGAAGAGAATGATTGGGTGTTTGTTTACGGATATGATTGCCCTATGTCGATAAGCTTAATGGAGATTGTAAGTGAAAGTCGGTGACTTGGTAAAAAAGCACAGTGGCACCGTCATCGGCGTCGTCATTGAAACCGCCCGCCCATCGCCCAACACGGCTGTGAAAGTATGTTGGCCTGGCGATTACGGGGTCTTCTGGACAACAGCGCGTTCCCTGGAGGTTATCAGTGAAAGTCGGTGACTTGGTAAGATGGCTGGACCCTTGGAAAACCAAGCGCGTTGGATTGGTATCTGCCGTCATAAACACTGATCCCGATAAGCCATGGCGAGGCAAAGAGGACTATTACGATGTGTTGGTTGACGGCAAGATTGAGTTTTGTCATAGGACCAACCTGGAGGTGATAAATGAAAGTCGGTGATTTGGTTGTTCGAGCATATTCCTGGCATTCTATTATTCCAGGGATTATTCTTCGAGAAGAATTCGATGAATACGAATCGCACACCTTCCTTGTGCTGTGGTGCGATGGCAGCAATACTGAAGAAATGTACGAAGAATTAGACATGCTTAAAGATGTTTTGGAGTTAATCAGTGAAAGTCGGTGACTTAGTGAGATGGAAGTCAGACAGCGGTATAGGAGTCGTTATAAAAGTGATACCATTCTCTCCAGTATCGTCAGTAGATATTAAGTGGTTCACGGGATTAGGAACCGGACGTATACCGTCAGATCATATTCAATTGGAGTTAATCAGTGAAAGTCGGTGACTTGGTAAGACATAAATCTATTGATGCCCTACGAACTGGTATTATTGTTGAAACCAGACAACTCCAACCCGCCCACTGTCATGTGCTTTGGTCACATACCCACCCAGGATCAGGACATTTAGCTGGGTTGAAAACAATTGAAGCGGTTTCTAAATTGGAGGTGATAAGTGAAAGTCGGTGATTTAGTAAAATACAATCATCCCAATTGGCACAATTGGTACGGGACAATAATCAGAGAGATACCCGGTACAGAGGAATATAAACAAGTTATGTGGTTCAGGGACAACAATGTGAGAACATCAACTCCCAAAAGAGATTTGGAGTTAATCAGTGAAAGTCGGTAGCCTGGTAAGAAGGAAACTTGATCAAGCGATTTATATTGTGACAAAAATGTATCGTAACGAATACGGTGGATGGAGAGTGGATATTCAATCATCAGTTTACAGGTTACTTAGTGTCAGATCTAGTGCCTTGAAAGTGTTGAGCGAATGAAAATGAAAGTCGGTGATTTGGTTCAACTATCTGCCTACTCTAAGGGGTTGAGCTATCATCGTCGGAGACGAAAAGATATAGGGATTGTTGTCGCGAAGATTCACAACCATTTCTTTTCGGTAATGTGGTGCTCTGACGGGGCAAAGAGCCTAAGTATGGATAGGAGGGAGTTAAAGTATGTTAAGCAGGAGAGATCACAAACCATTTGAGCAGGGAGACTTAGTGCAGTGCAAGGAGTACACCCCTGATTTTCCGAACGCTTCGGGTGTTGTTTTGCAGAGGATACATTATGCGTTTAAGGAAAATACACACCCAGATGAATATAGTTGTATGGTAAAGTTGTTAGGTAGCGAGAGGATTGTCATGATTAGGGGGAAGTGGCTTATGCTGGTATCAGGGGTTGGGGATGTATGAAAAAGGAGATTTAGTAGCGTTCCATACCGTCGTTGGCACAGTTATTTTGGGTGTCTGTCTAGGCAGAGAGAGAACCAAGGAAAAGTATGATGAACATGGCTACGGCGGTCTCTTCGTTGGCCAAATCCAGGTACTTATAGTAAGAAGCCATCGTGAGACAAGCATCGGAAAGAAACTGTGGATTGATAGAAAGAATGTCAGAATCCCGTCACAATGGATTAGTGGGAAAATGGAATGAAGATTGAAAGAATGAGAGAGTTGTTGTCAGGTGTCGAGCACAACGCGCTGGAACCGTGGGATAGAGGCTTTTTAGAAAGCGTACTTCACCATACGAACAGCCATGGCACTCTTTCTGATCGCCAACTTGAAGTGCTTTCTCAGGTTGAAAAAAGATACAACACATCGGCACTTGAAGAAAAGTTGCGATGGCGAGGATTCTTCATGACGAACGAGAAGGTTAGGGAGTCTTTCTCGCTTATGTTGTCATATTATAAAAAAGAAGGATACTACACGGCTGTTGTCCAACGGGTAGCAGAGCATGCTACCAAATTCGGTAGTGCCGCGCCATACGGTTATATCCCCCCCGAAAAAGAGTATAGAAGCGTATGCGAGAACAAGTATGCAGAGAAAATCTTAGAGGCTCATTTTTCCAAACCTGTCTTCCAGCAGGGAGATATAGTACAGTTTCGTAGGACTGCAAAATCACTTAAAGAATTTTATATCGAAAACAACAATTGTTATTTTAACCCAGCAACAGACACCCTTGCGGTGGTGCTAGAGGTTAATGCCTTGCCAGTCAGACATGCGAAGAAGGGATCGAAGGTATACAAGGTTCTCCCCTTCGGATCCGCACGTCAGTATTACATACTTGAGGCAAACATCAAAAAGCATCGAAGCATTAGAAAGTGATTGCTTCAATCTCTTACTTAGTCTCTGAAGACGAACGAAAGCGTGTCGTGTGTGAGGGTGGCAAATTTACTTTGAAAAAAAAGGCCAGCCGCTACGGCGCGGGAAGAGGCGTTAAGACATTTACAGCAAAGAGTTTTGTTGAGTTTGTGAAAGACAGGGATCCTTATATCACCCTAAACGGAGGCACTAAGATGAGAGTGTATAGGGGGGGATACTCAGGCGACGTCGTAATAGAGACTATCTGCATTGTTGAGGCTCATGATGAGAGGTTCAGCACAAAGACAAAAGAAGAAACTCAACCTATCATACCTGATTACCCTGATTACGGTTGGTGAAAATAACATTGAATGAAAGAAAAATACCTTGACAAAACAAGAAATATTTGCAATAATAGATAAAGAAATCGAAAAGATTGAGTCCCTACCTCCAGCTACTTGGGGGTTTACGCGATACGATATTATTGAGGCAATTGAAAATATTTAAGACAACATTGAGGAATTAAAGAATGAGTAGCCTACGTCGAAATATCCACAAAATGACTAAGATTGAGTGGAATAACCTGGCAAAAAACCAGTATTGTGATGAAGATATTCAAGTATGGATTGCAAAACATGCCCACCTACAGGCAAGATACTACCTAGCCGAACGTCCTGACATATGTACTGAAGCTATGAACGCTATACTGGATGGAAAATCTCTGCTTGCTAAGTGGTCGATGGTTGGTACCGGCGCTTTGCGAGACTATGCTGTGATAAGGGAGTTGTATTTTGCCGGAGCAAGTACGACCACCGCCCACGGCAGATATGGAGGGTTTTGGAGAGTACAGAATTCCTTCGTAATGAATTATTGGGCGTGTCATGACAAGTCGGCACCAACGAACACACCCCCTGACGTGTTAGAGGACATCTGGCATTCATATTTTGATTTTGAAGATAACACAGCTCAACCGCGAATTCATCGTCACTCTGAAGGGAGTTATCGACATTTGGCAAATCATCCGAATTGTTCATTGAAGTTAGCGATTATGATGAGCACATCTAGCGTCCTCGCTGCTGCCAAATACGGTAAACTTGCGCTAGTTAGACTAAGCAGCAAGAAGTCTCCAAGTAGTTAAAACTATTAAATATTTCATTTTTTTCTTGACAAATTATTTTTCTTATGAGAAGATGTTTACACATCGAACGAAACATTAACTGCTAATTACTTTAGGAGATTTATCATGGCAGTTGACTTTAAGACTTTTTCTGAAATTGTGGATTACGTGACTGCGGTACGCAAGCCAGTCCTTTTGCGAGGGCGGCATGGTATAGGCAAATCTACAGTGGTATATCAAACAGCCGAACGAATCGGCATGAATCTCGTTGAGCGCCGAGCTTCTCAGATGACTGAAGGCGATCTGGTTGGACTTCCTTCGGTGAAAGGTAACAGCACACAGTTTAATCCGCCTGATTGGTTCAAACAAGCATGCGATAATCCGGTGGTTCTCTTTCTTGACGAAGTTGACAGGGCAACGCTGGAGGTTCGCCAGGGTATATTTGAGCTTACAGATAGTCGCAAGTTGAATGGGCACACGCTGCATAAGGATACGCTAGTATTCGCTGCTGTTAATGGTGGAGAACACAGTGCTCAATACCAAGTCGGCGAGATGGATCCTGCTGAATTAGACAGGTGGACTGTTTTTGACATCGAACCTTCGTTAGAGGACTGGATGACTTGGGCTAGTGGAAAAGTCCACACTATAGTCTGGGATTTTATTAACCACAATAGGAACCACCTAGAACATTCCGATGACTTTGAGCCAAACAAGGTATACCCCTCACGACGTTCGTGGGAGCGTTTAAGCGACTGTCTCACCGCTTCTAAGCTGTTGGATGGGGAGGTACCCACAGCACCGCTGTATCCCCTCGCTAGCGCATTTGTAGGCTTTGAGGCTGCCGTATCGTTTAACGATTTTGTTGCGACTTATGACAGGCAAGTGTCAGTAGAGGATATTTTAATCAAGGGTGAAATTGAAAGAACAGCCAACTTCGGAATTAATGAACACACTGCCATCGTTGATAAATTCGCTGGAGCAAATACTTTTGCTGATGAGCTTCCTCAAGAGCACGTTAACAATCTAGCCAGATATTTTCTAACATTACCTTCAGAGGTTGCGATGAAAATGTGGACAGTGTTAGGTGCTGGTGATATTAATAATACTATTAAGCTCCACCAGGCAGAGGTAGACGGTAGTTCTGTTAGTGATTATATCGTTACAATCTTGGCAGGCGATACTGATGATTAGATTATTCATCGTATGTCTCTTGGTTTCTTCGCTGGTTGGTTGCGTTGTTGGTACTCCTGCTTACAGGAAATTAAATAATAACGGCGCTTTTCTATTGACACAATTGTATAATGAGGATATACTTTGTGTAAGAGATGAGAAAATTAAAACGAAAAAATTGAGGTGTTACTATGTCTCGGATTCAACAAGAAGTGGAAGTCTCTAAGCCTCGCGCCTTTGACTTAAACCTGCACATGGCACGCCTTCTCATGGATGAGCCATTTTTCGCAGCAATATCCCGGCGCGTTGATAAACGCCCAAGTAAAAGCATACCCACTGCCGGGGTTTGCGTCAACCCAACGAGCGCTCAATTCGAGATGCTATATAACCCAGATTTTTTCGCCCAGTTGACGGATGATGAGAAAAAGGATGTACTTAAACACGAATTTTACCATATTGTATTCCTGCATGTAACTGACAGGCTGCCGTTCGTTGATGGAGGCGCAAAAATGTCAAAAATGTGGAATATTGCTACAGATTTGTCTATCAACTCTCATTTACATAATTTGCCAGAAGGGTGCTGCAAGCCTGGAGTATTAGGTAGTCCCTTCGAGCAATTGCCGTCTGGCAAGAGTGCAGAATGGTATATGAAGAATATGCCAGCACCACCCGCGAAGCCCGAACACGGAAAAGAAGGCGACTCGTCGGGGAAGCCATCACCGTCCATAGAAGACTATGACTCTCTTGACGAGCATTCTATGTGGGCAGACGCTTCAAATGATACGAAGGAGATAGCCAAAGAAAGACTCAAGGACGTGGTACGTCAGGCGAGTGAAGAGGCTGCCAAGGCAAACAGTTGGGGTACGGTATCTGCATCTGTCCGAGAAGACATAATGAAGGGTTTACGGAGTGTCATTGATTGGAAAAAGACACTCCGATACTTTATAAAGACGTCACAGAAAGCAAACCGCAAATCCAGTATCAGACGGATTAACCGTAGGTATCCGTATATTCACTCTGGTAAAAAGTCTGATAGGGTTGCCAGAGTTGCTATTTCTATCGATCAGTCGGGTTCTGTGAGTAATCGAATGCTGGCATCATTTTTCGCAGAGTTGAATAAATTATCCAGCATTGCCACCTTTACGGTAATTCCTTTCGATACTCAGGTTGCAGAAGACAAGGTATATGTGTGGAAGAAAGGCGAACGCCGCACATGGGAGCGAGTTAGTTGCGGCGGCACTTGCTTCGATGCTCCCTCCTTGTGGGTTAACGCTAGAAACTTTGACGGACATATCATTCTCACTGACTTGATGGCACCTAAACCTGTACCGTCAAAGCCTCAGAGAATGTGGATTACGACGGAGGAATATGCTAAACGTCCGTACTTTTCAACAAATGAGCGCATAATAGCAATTCCAGATAAAGACATGTGATATATCACATAAATTTAATGAGTGAGGCTAGCATATGCCGTCAGAGAGAGTAATAGAAAAAGGTATGATTGTTGAGATAACTCACGATTATGATGTTTTTCATAATAACGCCAAAGGGATGAGGGCAGTTGTCATTCGTCCCTATAGTGTCGATAAGGAGGAAGGTAGCTACAATAGCAGAACGAGGGTAGTCAAGCATCTAGTATTTATAGAGGAAATAGACTACTACGCAGAACCTCGTGACGAATGGCTGATAATTATCAATAAAAAAAGAGAGAGTACGTAATATGGAGAAACACTTTGATAACACTCCTACAGAGAAAGAATTGCGCTGCAATGTGTTGGGACAAGGCGTCAAAATTCTGCATGCCCTGATGGAGCACTATGCTAGTGGATCCATGGAGGATCAGAAAAGCAATGACTTGTTTATAGCTTTGATTCAGCTTGTTTGCGAGGGGCGTGTTAAGGGAGCATATAGTGACACTGGCAAAGTCATGTGGAGGTTGTCTGACAGAGGGGGAAGCCAGAAAGCTATTAATAACCTTGTGCCTTTCCCACTTACCAAGGGCAAAGAGTGAAGGTTGGAGACTTGGTTAAGAGTCACTGCGCGCATCACAATTGTATATTTCTTGGCATTATCGCAAGAATAGAGGACGAGCTAGGGTGGGATTTTCACTCAAAAGTGTACGTCAAATGGCAAAGTGGAAAACCGTATGACTATAGTCATTGGTGGGGGTACACCCCCCGTCAATTCCGAGTTATCGAAAGACGGGGAGGTACTTAGTGATTCTAAGGAAAGATGATAGAGTAATAATCACACACAAAAATAATATCGAGGGGGTTATTGTAGGGTTTTATTGTAATCTTGGCACCCCCCGCGCAGTTGTTAGGACGAATACAGGAAATGAATGGGTGGTGAGCACCAATTATCTAAGAAAGGTTGCCAACGATGGAGGATGATAGAGATTGGACAGATTTTGATGCTACGTGGGGGATTGTTCGTATACCCCCTGCGTCTGGTGGGGGCATACCATACAAAGAAGGTATTATCACGCGCACAAGAGAAAGGCTGTTAGACTATTGGATCCAAAGGGGAATTAAAGAAAATCAAAAAAAGACTTGATTTTTAGAAAAAAGCTTGATAGTATATATAGGCAAGCAAGGAAGGAGGCGAAAAAAAACAGTGAGTCATGATGAGGCATGTCGTTCAGGATTCTAGTAGAACATTGGAGCATTGGCGCAATTGGTAGCGCATCGGACTTTTAATCCGCTGGTTCCGAGTTCGATTCTCGGATGCTCCACACATTACAACGAAAGAAACTATAATATTGAGAAAGGCTAGAATAATGAACAGTCGGTACACAATGGCATCTGCTCGAAGGCTTGCGAGGCTGTGGGTGGACATGTCAAAGGGCAAAAGACGAGAAATGTTAGATTCTTTAGAAACTGATTACAGACTAGCAGTTATTGAGAGAATGACAGAAATAAGAATTGAGAGAAAATTGAAGGAGAGTACCAGTGAGTCAAATGAATAGTATTGCACGTTATGAATTGGGGGAAATGACAGAGGATGAAACTATTGAATTTTTCCAAGACTTAGTGGATACCGGACTAGCCTGGAAGTTACAAGGCTCTTACGGTAGGACAGCAAAGGCATTAATTAGTTATGGGTGGGTATCGACACCATCGGAGGATATTTTCGGAGAAGAGATTGATTAAGTCTGTCCTAGTCGCGACAATCTGCGTGCTAGGTGGCGTTGTCTTGGTTGCTGCCGTTTTCGTAGCACCGCTAATCATACCTAAAAGCATGTGAGAATTCTATGGGATACCGTTCAGAAGTTTATATTGCGATGGATAGTCACGCTATAGCGTCTATGCATGCTTTAATATCTCTATCTTCGGATAATTATTTGCTTGAATTGCTTAATGAATCATGCATGCACTCTTGCCAAGGCGATGAGCATGAATTCACGGTATATGAATGGATTGATGTTAAATGGTACGAAGGGTATCACGGGATCGGTGCAATGACAGCTTTTCTAGCTAGCTTACCCGACATGGCGTACGGATATGTCAGACTCGGCGAGGATTACGCTGATGTCGAGACTGTCGGTGACGTATGCCGCTTCAACTTATATGTAGAAAGAAGAGTATCATGGGCTTAAGCATGTTAGGAAAAATGATTAAATTTGATGAGGAAGGTGTACGAAGAACCGGGCTTGTAATCAAGGAGAAAGAAATTTCTTCTGGCGACGATATAGAGTCGTATCATGCGTGTGCTGTTGTCGTAGTAATGCAAGACACTTTAGAACAGTTAGTCTTGCTAGTCCCTAACGCAAAATACAATGAAGCTTCGGCAAATTTAGATTTTGACATGTCTTACTCACTAGGAGGCAAAGAGATTGAAATTGTTTAGTTTTTCATTTTCTTCTTGACTTTGAATCCTTTGTTTCGTATAATATAGTTATCAATTGGCGAAACGCTGCTAAGACGTGGTGTTTAGGTATTTAATGCCGTGGCAGCGTTTCGCCACTTTCATGGAAAAACGAAGAAAATGACGACAAGGGTAGAAAAATGACAGAATGGTATTTTGACAGTTATTCTGAGGAGTACGGCACAGAAAGATTCGGTGCTTACGATACGCATGAAGAGGCGCAAGAGGGAATAACTCGAGTGCAGCTAGCCGCGTCGTTATGCCGGGACGGTATACAGCGCACTTATACCGCACCATATGAGCGAACGACTGAGGAAACAAAATGAGCCGTACAAGAAAATACATTTCTGCCAGGAACCCTTTCGCCAGCGCGTTGCAAAAGCGGCATGGTGGGGGCGTTAAGGTTCATAGGGATAAGGCGAAGTATACTCGAAAAATCAAGCACAAGGTATTGAGCGATGAATAGTCTGAACGTCGGCGATATGATATATTTAGATAAGAGGGTGCCTTCCGTATGGTGGAATAAGAAGACAGCGTTTGTCGTAACCGTCGGCGACGCCTGTGATACTCATCCTCAAGAAAATCCGACTATAGAGTTGGCAGTGGTGGACGCTGGCGTGATAAAGACTCTGTATAGTTGCCTAATATACCTTAAAGATTGTACGGTATCAAAAAGAAAGAGAAATTCAAACGGCTAGAATCATTGAGGTTTTACGATTAATTGAAAAACACGTTGACTTTCTCGATTCTGTTTCGTATAATGGTTGCAGAAGTCGAGGCGAATAAACATAAAGGGGCGAATGATGATGATGGCGCAGCGAATGGAAAGCAAGAGAAAACCACTATGGTTAATTGAAGACAAGAACGGTAGGACACTAGAAGTAGACAAAGCAGCGTTCGTAAGAATACGTAAACGCATGATGGAAAATAACATTAAGCAGAAAGTTGGCAGCGTATGAAATACTCGAACAGTGAAATACCCCGCGCCTGGAGCGTTGGACAGTCTGCCGAAAGTCATACCGGCAATTTTTGGACGGACGGACAAAGACTGTATTCATATAGATTGTGTATAGGTGATACATGCCCGTCTACAGGTACAAAGATTCTCAGAGAACATACAGCAGGAGGCAAGCATGAATACCATTCACAGACAACATCTTGCCACGTCGGCAAAGCTCGAATGCATGCAGACGTCGTTGACTAAGCAAGCGTTATTATTGAGGTTTTACGATTAATTGAAATAAACCTTGACTTTCTTTGTGGCGTTTCGAATAATGATTGCAGAAGTTGAGAGCAGCAACGCTCCAGATAGCAGAAAGAAAGTTGTTTATATGAATATTGGTGACATTGTTTGTTGTGACTATCATCCCGGTACTGTAGGCGTCTTACTGTCGGAACCAAGGGCTTCAACACCGCAAGACAATGTTTCATTGTTCGGCGTTTTAGACTGTGAGATATATAAAGTCGTTGATGTATATATGCCTTGGGGAAATGAAATACATTTAATTGAGGACATGGAGGTGATTAAATAGCATGAACGGGAATGCATGTTAAGTTTATCATATCATTGAGGTTTTACGATTAATTGAAATAAACCTTGACTTTCTTGAATCCATATCGTATAATGGTTGCACAAATTGAGAACGATGGAGGCAATATGAACGACGATAAGCATAAGCAATTGCGCGCAATGTACCTTGGCGAGTCAATCGCCGCTGGAGTCTGCGATTCTTTGGAGGACATGGGAGTGACTACCATGGAAGCATCACAATTAATTGAGGAGGCAGAGGGCGAATATTGGATAGATTCAGTGTATCAGGGGTTGCAGGACTATATCAAGAAATTGAAGTTAAACGGAGGAAAACCAAAACCATGTCAAGTATCATTTACAATCATTTGAATTAATTGAGGTTTTACGATTGTTTGTTTTTTTTCTTGACTTCTCAACGATACTTGATAGAATGTATGCACAAGTTAGGAGAGCGACATCGCCGGTTTTTTTTCAACCGAAAATTTTTTCTCTTGACAAACTAAATTATCCCTGATATTATAGGGACACAATACAGGAAGGCGGGTAGACTCTGAGCTACCGCATCAACAATTACCGGCGCATGCGTGCCACTGAATGAAAGGCTCAATCATGAGCAAGACGACTGCAAATAACAACGATACCATTCTTTCACGACTTGCCGAGCTTGAAGCGCAGCAAAACGAGCTTAAGGAATTGCGAGCGAAAGCGAAAACGATGGTACGTATCGGAGTATCCAAGAACGGACACTTGGCAATTTATGGCATTCGTAAATTCCCTATCACCCTTAAGACTGCCGAGCTTCCGAAGGTTTCCGAGCTTTTCACGTCGGGCAAGGTTGCCGAATTTGTCAAGGCTAATATTGACAAGCTAGCTAAGCCGGAGGCGTAAGACATAAGGCGTGAATAATTCTGGTGACATTAATCCCGCCGTTACCAGTGGGGGCATACAATATGCCAGAATGCTAGAGGGGTTGGGCTAGCATTCATTTTATCTTGTTGATAATATTGAGCTTTTACGATTAATTGAAAAACATGTTGACTTTATCGCGCTGCTTAGATAGAATGATTGCAGACGTTGAGAGAACAAACAAAAACAAAGAAGGAAAAAAACATGAAAGATTTATTTGACTTATTCAGCGAGAATGATTATAGTCGTATACGTAACCGGGATGATGAATACCGGGATGATGCAGAAATTGACGTTGATGATAACCCTGAAGCCGAAGTAAGCGAGCTAGTAGAGTTAGACGTCACAAAGGGCGAAGACGAAAGCGAAGACGATGAATAGTGAATTAATTGATTCGTATTGGACGCAAGTTAAAGTTGGTGATACAGTCGGCGTGATGTCCATGGAATTTGAAAACAGTGTGCAAAGGCTATTGCATGATAATCAACACAGTGGGCGCAGTATCGAAGCACAAATTGCAGTTGAGAACACCATCAAGATGCTGGCACATATGCATAGCGACTTAAGCGCCTTTCACTTTAGCGACGGTGCGCCATAATGATAGGCAATAAGAAAGGCAAACGAGGGAAGACGAAGAGCAATAAACCGAAGAAAGCAAAGACTTTACGTACTACATGGGCAAAGACAAAAAGAGGAAAATAATCATGCGTTCAATCAACAATATCTTTAATCGAATCGTAACAATTGACGATACAGCCGATACTGTACCCATGGCACCAGTGCCACCCCCTGCCAGCAATCGGAAGGCATGCGAGCGCAAGCGCAACCGACAAAGAAATTTCATGCATAGTACAAAGAATCGCTTGACACGTTCCATATGGTTGTGATAGTATAAGGATAGAAGTTGAGAGAACAATAAATAAAACCTATAAGGGGTTAAGACATGAGTAAGCGATTCTATACCGTCCATTGTGGATGCAATTCACCTCACGCCGTTACTAAGCCACAACGAGCATATGCAATGCGTTCGCTTGATATGGCTTATACTATGAGGGACAATTCAGCAATTGCAAAGATTAAGGATGCATTAGGAGTCTGCCCTAGTAGAGAACCACACCTAGCCGCGATGACAGACTCAGTTAGGATTCATCACCTAAATGATGCATCAATCGAAGGGGTGCTATAATGAGTCGTATACAGCATGACGGTTTAATGCTATTCATCATCGGCGTTTCTTTGGGTGCTCTATTCAGTTTTGTTATCTTATAGTGATGGACATACTGACACACCCCGCAACGACTAACGTATTGTTGGCTTTGTTAGTGCTCCTAACAATGACTCGGAGTTGACATGTGCTTATAGTGTTGGTTGTTTTAATAATCTGTATTGTTTTTAATAATGATGATTAGTGCTTGTGGTTGTGTTTTGCTCTAGACTTTACGCGGTTTGACTGTTAGGATGTATTTAGATGGTAGGGGCGATGGTGCTGCTAGCCATGTGTCCTTATACACCACCGGATAACACGTGACAACACCTAATTACACCGTTAATAAATGCACACCCTTTGAGGGGTATACTCGGAGCATCATGTACGCTCTTATTCATAGCATCGAATTAGGGCGAGGATTAAATTAAATAAATGCAAATAAGTCCTTGACTTATTCGCTCAGTTTGATATAATGTATACAGAAGTTGAGGGTATACCCCTTAACAAGTTGGAGCTAGTCATGACTAACCCTATTAACTCGAAAGGAGTGTAAATAAATTGGATGACTTCAGGGCTACACCGTAATGCCCTCGGCGCGATAGAAAGTCCCGATAGAAGAAATAAAAAGTATTTAAAAAAGGATATAGAGCATGAATAAGATACCCTGTGCATGTTACGACGTAAATCATAACCTTACACGAGCCGAGCGCCAATCGCTCCACACCGAGCTTCAGAAGGCATGTACTGCCAATAACACATTGCATGCTGCCTCTATTCGCGGCCAATTGTCTCCATGTCCAACCAAGTGGAAGGGTTAAACAATGCTAGAATCCATCAAGAACATCGCAGCACAAGCCAACTCAATTGGATGACTTCAGGGCTATACCGTAATGCCCACGGCGCGATAACAACTATATAATTTGTAACAATTAATAGAGCAAGGGTATACCCTATGATTCAATCCGACGTTACCTATCCAATCGACTCCGTCGAGATTAACGGCGTACATCATTTTGTCGTCGATGGCAGCCACCGCAGCAGGGCGCTGTTAGACGTCGCGCGATATATCCGTATCGGCGCAGACGACTTAGCCAAGCATTCATACGACATCGCGATGAACGCCCATGGTTGCGCTATCCGAGATACGTTAACGACTTTAGGTAAAGGTTGGAATTAATGTTAGAACAAATTAAAAACATTCAACGCCGTGAGGCTGCTATCATCGACAAGTACGGTTCAGTCAATTCATGGCTCGATGATGTCGACATCAATTGGATGGACGATGACGATTTACCATGTGAGTTTCAAGACGATTTCTTCACCGCGCCCCCGGCTAGCGTCGATGTCATAGTCGAAGGGCTAGCCTATCCGGTACTCAACGTGTCACCGCACAGCGCGGTACGCGATGAGGTTGTACCGCTGCCCGGTGTCGATGTACCAACAGTTGAAGAGATTGACGCACACGCGGCACTACTCGAAGCGCTAGGCTTCTAGCGCGCTCTCCTTATCAATTAAATTCTTTTTTACTTGACTTAGCCCGCTCATTCGTCTATAGTCTAGGAGTGGTTAGGGAATGCACCTTGACACCATGCCTCGAAAGGGTTTCCATATGCGCAAGTCAAACAAAGTCATTCGACGCGGTTCACTCAACCAGGGCGAGCGAATCTTTCGTGTTAATCACGTTGCACACTTCAATGGCGGCGAAGACTTTCACGCCACGGTGCTACGTAGCCACCCGGATCCACGAATGGTAGTTGTACGATTCGACTATGATCAGTCAGTACGTGCTGTCGCCTGGCGGCGCTTCTATAAGGTGGAGGCTTAGCCGCACCAATCTTTTTGTCAAGTAAATTCTTTTTTTATTTTTTACTTGACACCCCCCCTCCCCCCGGTACCCGGAATGTAAGTCCTTGATATCATTGGGGTTTTACCATGATCAGATACGTACGTTAAACGGCTAGGAAATTTTCGGAGATATAAGATACCGCGGTACTAATTATAGCATCAAGCATAGAGAGGACGCGCATAATGGAATATTCTGCAGAAGAGATAGCGCAAATTATCGAAGAAGAAATCGACGTAATATTATTAGAAGGAAAATTCATCGACGCCCTTAAAAAAAAATTAGCCGCAGTTAAAGACGCCGGTGGCGCTAGCGCGCTGGCTAAGCAACTCCTGCAAGTCGCGAATAGCAAAAGTAAAGAAGTTAAAGCGCTAGCAACGCAAGGCATGCATGCGCTAGCAGCAAAGGTGCCCGGCGCAGTACCGGATATCCAAAAGCAAATCGAGCTGCATAAAAAAACCGGCGGCAAAAGTAGCGCCAAAAAAATTAAGACTTTTAGCCCGAAAGCTATAGCAAACACCAACATGCTTAATAAGAAAGAAGCGCTAGCATTATTACAAGGCGCGATGAAGAACGGTGCAGTCGCGCCAAAATTTAACACCCACAGGCATCAATTGATGTTATACCAGTACGTAACATCTCTATTTCAAATCGATGGCTCTGATTTATAGGAAATAATATCATGATTAAAAGAAAGAAAATAGTTTATAGACGTCGAAATGCAGCTGATAGCAATTCAATTCATGAAGCTAGGATTAAAGCAATACTTATAGAAGAACTAGATAGTACAGTCGACGAAGGCTTTCTAGATAGCATTAAGGGCGCGCTTGGCATGGGTAGCTCATCAGCAAAGAAAGGCATATCCGTTGCTGATATGATGAAAAAAACGATAGCTGCAGCGGATCCCCTAGGGCCCATGGGGCAAGGGAGTGTCGGTACCGGCGGTACAGCCGGGTTTAAGGAAATAGACAGCGCCATGGGCAGGGGCGCATATGCCGCGGCCGGCAATGACGCGGTGCAAGACGTAGATACAAAGATATTAGAAATCGTCGGAATGGTTGAAGGTGTATACGAAGCCGCATCAGAAGCCGCGAAAGTCGCCGGCGGCGGCGATAAAGCGACATTGGAGTACAATCAAGCCTATCAGAATATATTAGGCGAAGTACCTGCAGATATCGCTAAGCAATTCCAGCACGTGGAAATGAGTACTAAAATATATAATATGACATATAGGCGCAAGCACGTGCTGCCTTATCTGCAGAAGTCTTCACCGGCCGGTATCGCCGCGGCAGAAAAAGCTAGAAAGAAAGCGAAGCACATATTCGCAATTAATGCAAAGTATATAGCTAATCAGGAAGCCGGCGCGCGCACGCGGCTAGCCACTTCAGGGATGGGCCCGCGCCGTACGCGCCATGGCAGCTAAAGACTTTATATACGGCAATCCCTCTCCGGAAGATGACAATTCTGGCATTATCGATCGCCGCGAGAAATCACAAGCTGTCTTCTTCTCAAAGGAAGTTATCAAGGTTGTCGAAACCATCCCTAACACTATGAGGAAGCGTGACGTACTCAGAAAGAAGCGTGAACGCGGAGATTATAGCGGTAGTTAAGCTCATTAATTAAAAAAATTTCGGCGCAAAAAAAAGCGTCGTTAACATTGCCCGTCCCCCCGTTAATATGTTAACGCGTACGCATAGCTAGCTAGGATATCATTCGTAGCATCCCCGGGGCTTAATCTCGCGTACGCGCGCATCTTTGAGTATATATCTAAAATAGCTACTAATTATATATATAAGTTAAAAGGAGAGG